>Ga0073928_10005953_pt1 | contig 16728 bp, 12 predicted proteins | sample PaiPotPPA55metaG_FD_76969 | JGI IMG/M metagenome (GOLD analysis project Ga0073928, IMG submission 76969) | Iron sulfur acid spring bacterial and archeal communities from Banff, Canada, to study Microbial Dark Matter (Phase II) - Paint Pots PPA... ... | reverse complement strand
TTCTTTCGTTAGAGGATTAAACTCTGCGAAGCTTCGCCTTCCAAAACCAAGGCGAAGCCTAACAGGCACGATCCGAAGGCGCAAGCGCAATAATGTGATATTCCAAATGCGATGGCCCTGGGTCTAACCGACGACCGGAGGCCTTGCGGCTAGATTGACTGTTTCTGTTTGTCATGGTTGCCGGGCGTGGCTTTCGCCAGCGCACCCGGCAACCAACCATGCCATCTACGAGGCCTCCCCATGGGCGTCTACGAAGGTCGCGGCCAACTCTCCAAAGCACTCAAGCAGTTGCAGCTTCGCTGGACCGAGGCCCGCATGAGCTGGGACGACGCCGCCGCGTACTTCGAGAAGCGCTTCCTCGAGCCGCTGGAGATGGACCTGAAGAACGCCGTCAGCGCCATGGACCACATGGCCACCGTCCTCGCCCAAGTCCGCCGGGATTGCCAATGACGCCGATCGCGCTCCCGGCGAGTTCCGCGATTCCTGTTTACTCGCCCACAGAGCGGCGGTAACGTGAATACGGTCGGGCTGCGCTCCCCGCCGACACGTCCCACGGAGAACGCCGCCCGGCGTGAGGAAGGAATTCGGCCGATTCCAACTCCCTGCCGGGAGGGTGCGCATGGCGGTCCACCACGTCAGCCGTTGGGTCTGGGTGCTGATCGGACTGGTCATCTATCCCGAGCGCGTGCGCGAGGCGGACGGCAGTTGGAAGCGGGTCGACCTGGTCGTTGGAGACTACGCCGATCGATTCGAGTACCGGGGCGCCAACCCACAGCCGGTATGGGAGCGACGGTGCTTTGTGGCCGAGGAGCCGTACCGGCCGATTCAGCCGGAGGGCGCCCCTCCCCAGGCCGTGCTGTCGGTAGTGTGCTACCTCGACGCCGCGCGAAAGACCGATGCCGGGATCGCATACCGCTACGCGTGGTGGCGCGAGCCGCGGTGGTCGACGGCATTCTGGATGAGCGTCGGCGTGCTCGCCATCGCTATCCTCTGGCCGACGCTGATGAACCTGCTCACCTATGGCAAGCTGCTCCGACCCCGCCAGCCCAAAGGCATTGATCTGAGCAAGGTCTCGCGCGCCGCGGAACCGCCTAAGCCGATGGTCTCTCAAGCCGATCTGGAGCGTGCCGCGGCGTGGGCCGACGAGGTCGAGGCTGCGATGAGGGCCAGCGCCGCGCCGGCGCAGGAAGCTGCCCGACAAGCGGCCGGGGCGGCTGAGGTGAGGACGCTGGACGCGGGGCAGCTTCAGGAGGCGGCCGCGCAGACGCCCGGTCACACGATGGAGTTTGGGCAGAAGCAAGACGACTTCTACCCCACCGAGCGGCACGCGCACCCTGGCGCGCCTCAACCACCGGCCGGTCGTGGGACGGCCGGGTTCTCGCTGGTGGAGCTATTGGTTGTGATCGGCATCATCGGCATTCTGATTGCGTTCTTACTGCCGGCGCTGGCGGTGGCACGGGAACACGCAAAGCAGGTGCAGTGCCAGGCCACGCTGCACGGCATCGGGCTTTCCGCCCAGTTCCACGTGAACGAGCACGCCGGGTTCCTGCCGCTGTGCGGGTGGCAATTCGATCCGATTGGCGGCACGCTCAACCCCGCCGGGGTGCAGGATAACGGCGAAAGGCGCTACGACTATTACCTGGAGGACGGGGTGAAACGGCCCCTCCCGATCACCGCGGCCCTGGCCATCAGTGCCGGCGTCAAAATCCGCACTGACAGCCGCGAGCACCTCACCCAGGATTTGCAACTGGAATCGGTCCGCAGGCTGTTCCGCTGCCCGAGCCAGGAGGCGCCGATCCAGGGGGGCAGCATGGGCGACGGCCAGGGGTGGGAGGCGCCGCGGGAGTGGTGCAGTTACATCTTCAGCGAGGCCCTGCTGGCCCGCCGCAACCAGCCGTGGGAGTTCCCGCAGGGTCACATGGTGCGGGTGAAGCGGCCGTCCGGCGTGATGTTCGCCATCGACGGCAAGCCCCGCGGGTACTTTTCCGTCTTCGACATGAATACGCACTTCACGATGTACGACTTCCGTGCCTGGGTGCAGCAGAAGCCGAGCGACGGCCCGGACGTGCTCGACTATACGCGCCACCAGTACCGGGCGAACGTGCTGTTCTGCGACTGGCACGTAGAAAGCCTCCCGCTCACCGACGGCGGCCTGCGCGAGATCGGCATCTCAAATGGGATCTATAACTGATTCTTCCCTCCGTTCGGAGCGCCGCCGCGAATTCTGGGGAAGTGCAACTGCCGCGGGCGGAGAATCCGCGGCGGCGCTTCATTCGGGGCTGCGCCCCTCATTGCGCTGTGCCGCGGCGTGGGGGGAGGAGCGAACCACGTCGGGACTGTCGTGGGATGCATATGATTGGGGTCACGCTTGTGAATCGGCCTCTTTGCGAAAGCACCATCGATGACGACAATTCAGCCGCGGATGGGATCGACCGTTGCGACCGTTCGGAGGAATGCAGCGCCGGCGGCGCCGTCGCCGCGGGACGTGCAGCGGGACGCGCTGCGCGACCTGGTGGCGCTGGCGAGCGACTGCGCCGCCACCGAAGCGCGGATCGAGCAGGAGCACCGCTCGTTCACCGAGCAGGCGGACAAGGAGCTGGAGAAGGGGCAGTGGCAGACCAGGGAGAAATACGCCGGGTTGGTGGAATCGGCCAGGCAGCGGCACGAGCAGCAGTTGGCGGAGATCGAGGCACAGTACGAGTCGCAACTCGTCGCGGCCCGGGACGACCACGAGCGGAAGCGGCGGCGGATCGACGGCGAGCACGAGCCGGTCGAGCACAAGACCCGCCAGCAGTTCGAGCAGGCCGTCTGGCTGGCCGACAGCGTGCTGGAGGTGGCGCAGAACCAGATGGGCCAGGAGGCCAAGCAGGTCCGCGAGCAGGTCAAGGCGCATACCGACGCTCTGGACGAGATGGAGCAGCAGGGGGCGGCGCTGCTGGCCAAGTATCACGTGACCCCGCCCGCCGCGGAGGCGGCGGATGTTGCGGAGGCGCCGGCGGCCGACCCGCAGGCGGAGATGTCGGCGGCCCGCGATGCCGGCCAGCGGCAGCTCGGCCGTCTTCGGGGACTGGTGCTGCCGCGGCTGTTCGTCGGATCCTGGCCATGGATCTGCCTGATGCTGTTGTGCGTCGTGGCGGCGGTTGGGGCCCAATTGTTCAGGCGGACGACCACGCCGGACCTGCGGGGGATCGGCATCGCCGTTGGCACGACATTGGCGGCGGCGGTGGTCGTCGGTCTGTTGCTCCGGGCTTTGGGACACAGGCAGTTGCTCGCGACATACAAGCCGCTCCGCGGCTCCGTCGGGCGGGCGCGTCGGCTTGCGCGGGAGTTTGCGAAGCGGGAGTCCAAGCGGCAGGAAACGAAGTACGCCGAAGCGGTCCGCAGCCGCGATGCCGAGGTCCGGCGGATCAGGGAAAGGGCCGCTCCGGTTTTCGCGGCGATTAAACAGAGGCGGACCGACGCCATGCAGGCGGCCGACGCCGAGTACGCCAGGGACCTGCTCGGCATCGAGTCGCGGCACGACCAGGGCCGCAAGGACGCCGACGCGTTGCTCGCCGGCGAGCAGAAGTCGCTGGGCCAGCAGCAGGCGGCGGAGCTGGAGGCGGCCCGCAAGAAGCACGAGACGCAGACGCAGGACAGCCGGGGCCGTTACGACCAGTCGCGGGTGGCGCTGGAGCGGCGGCTGCGCGATGGTTTGGCCCACATTCAATCCCCGCTGGGCGCCGGCCCCTCGGGCAACGGGCTGGCGATTTACGACTGGAGCGATCCGCAATGGGCGGCGTGGTCGCCGCCGCACAAGTTCCCGGCGCTGGTCCGCTTCGGGCAGATGCAGGTGGACCTCAAGCAGATCGCCGACCGCAGCAAGCAGAACGGGCAGGTCCGGCTCGAGCTCCCGCAGCCGTTCATGGTGTCGGCGGCCCTGGCGTTTCCGCGCGGGGCGTCGCTGCTGGTCCAACATGACCGGGCCGGCCGCGAGCAGGCCATCCGAATCCTTCAGACCATCATGGCGCGGTTGCTCACGTCGCTGCCGGCGGGCAGGGCGCGGTTCACGATCATCGACCCGATCGGCCTGGGCCAGAACTTCGCCGGGTTCATGCACCTGGCCGATCACGACGACGCCCTGGTGGGAACTCGCATCTGGACCGAATCCGACCAGATCGAGCAGCGGCTGGCGGACATGACCGAGCACATGGAGACGGTCATTCAGAAGTACCTGCGCAACGAGTTCGCCACCATCGACGACTACAACGCGCAGGCGGGCGAGCTGGCCGAGCCCTACCGGTTTTTGGTGGTCGCGGATTTTCCGACCGCCTTCGAGGGCGATTCCTATCGTCGTCTGGCGAGCATCGCCGCCACCGGGGCGCGCTGCGGCGTCTATGTGCTGGCCGCGCGGGACACCCGCATCGCGCTGTCTCAGGACGCGCAGCTCGACGACCTGGAAGCCCACAGCGTCAACCTCGTGCAGCAGGGGGACAAGTTCGCCTGGAAGGACGAGGTGTTCGGGCAATTTCCGCTGGCCCTGGACGGCCCGCCGCCGGAAAACGTGCTGACGCAACTGCTCGATCGGGTCGGGCGGGCGGCCAAGGAATCGAAGCGCGTCGAAGTGCCGTTTGATACGATTGCGCCGTCGCCCGCCGAGTTCTGGACGGGCGACAGCACCGAAGACCTGAAGGTGCCGATCGGTCGGATGGGGGCGACGCGGCTGCAAACACTCCGCCTGGGCCGGGGCGTCGCGCAGCACGCGCTGGTCGCCGGCAAGACCGGATCAGGGAAATCGACGCTGCTGCACGCGCTGGTGACGAACCTGTCGATGTGGTACGCGCCGGACCAGGTGGAGCTTTACCTGATCGACTTCAAGAAGGGCGTGGAGTTCAAGACATATGCGACGCACGACCTGCCGCACGCGCGGGCGATCGCGGTGGAAAGCGATCGGGAGTTTGGCGTGAGCGTTCTTCAGCGGCTGGACGCCGAGCTGGCCCGCCGCGGCGAGTTGTTCCGCGGCGCGGGCGTGCAGGACCTGGCTGGCTACCGTCGCACGCCGCAGGCACAGGCCATGCCGCGGACGCTGCTGGTCATCGACGAGTTTCAGGAGTTTTTCTCCGAGGACGACAAGCTGGCGCAGGATGCCGGCCTGCTGCTGGACCGGCTCGTGCGTCAGGGCCGCGCCTTTGGCATCCACGTCCTGCTGGGTTCGCAGACGATCGGCGGCACGTCCGGCCTGGCCCGCAGTACGATCGGGCAGATGGCGGTCCGCATCGCCCTGCAAACCAGCGAGGCTGATTCGCAGCTCATCCTGGGCGACAACAACTCCGCCGCCCGGCTTCTGAGTCGGCCCGGCGAGGCCATCTACAACGACGCCGGCGGGCTGGTCGAAGCCAACAGCCCGTTCCAGGTCGCATGGCTCCCGGACGAACGTCGCGAGAAGTATCTGGAGGAGGTGCGAAAGCGCGCCGATGCAGCCGGCGCTAGTCGTGAGCCGCCGATCGTGTTCGAAGGCAATGCGCCGGCCGACGTAAAGAAGAACACGCGACTGGCGACGCTGCTGAGCGCGTCGAGCCGGCCCGCGCCGCCCGTCGCGGTGCCGGCCTGGGTCGGCGAGCCCGTCGCGATCAAGGAGCCCACCGCCATCACGTTTCGCCGGCAAAGCGGCGCCAACCTGCTGCTGGTAGGACAGCAGGAGGAGCAGGCACTAGCGGTGATGTGCTCGGCCCTTGTATCGCTGGCTGCACAGTATCCCAGCGACAAAGCGAACTTCTACGTGCTGGACGGCACGCCTACGGACTCGGCCCTGGCCGGCACGTTCGAGCGGGTGAAGGCGGCGCTCCCGCACCGGACGAAGATTGTCGAATGGCGCGCCATTCCCGAAACGATCAATGAGCTGGCGGAAGCGTTCGCCCGGCGGCAGGAGGCCGAGGCCGCGGGCGACCCCTCGGTTTTCCTCCTTATCTACGGGCTTCAGCGTTACCGCGTCCTGCGCAAAACCGACGACGACTTCGGCTTCTCGATGGGCGGCGACGAGCAGAAGAAGGCCAGCCCCTCAAAACAGTTCGCCGACATCCTGCGGGAAGGTCCGGCCCTGGGCATTCACGTGATCGCGTGGGTGGACACGGTCGCTTCGTTGGAGCGGACGCTGGACCGCTCGTCGATGCGCGAGTTCGACCACCGTGTGCTGTTCCAGATGAGCGCTTCTGATTCGAGCAATTTGATCGATTCTCCCGCCGCCAACAAGCTCGGGTTTTACCGGGCGCTGGCCTACAGTGAAGAGCAGGGGGTGATGGAGAAGTTCAGGCCGTACGCGCTGCCGTCGGCCGAGTGGCTGAGCGCCGTGGCGGCCGCTCTCGCCCCCAGAGCATGACGATCTCACACCCGCCGGGGAATCCAGACGGCGCCATCAATCGTGAAGTAGCCTGCATATTCAAGCTCGGCACCGCGCGAGCCGGCCGCGGAAATACTGGATCAACGCGAACCCACCCACCAGCGCCAAGCCGCCCCACGCCGCACTAGGCGCGGGGGTTGCTACGTTAGGGAGGGCGACGAACACGTCCGCCGTGCCGAGCGTGTCTCCGCTGACGGAGAAGTTCTGCGTCGATCCCAGGACGTCGCTCAAGGGGGTGAAGGAAAAGTACAACCTCGGGTCGTTGCCGCCGGCTGTATCGCCGAGCGCCGTCATGAGCGATTCGATCCATTGCGACGGCGGCCCGTTAAGCGCGGGATCGAAGAATGGGCTGGAGGGGTCGGCGCCTGCGAACTTGGGGTCATCCAGCTCCCCATAGAACAGGTCCCGGCTCGGATCGAATGTGAGGCTCGGCATGTGGGCCCGCGCAAATACACCAGACGCGCCGGCAATGGTAAAAAACTGATCCGGGGCCGAATCGAAGAGCCACTCGCCGCTGGCGTAGGCGCCGTTGAAATCGACCCGAGGGACCAGAAGCTGCGCGCCCAGGACCGGATCGTGGATGGTGCCCGTGTTTGCCAGGACGAGGCCGGAGAACTGCCCGCTTTCCGGGCCGCCGTCGTAGTGCATCATTCCGCCGGGCGTTTTTCCCGGGTTTTTCGCCGGCGGCGCGGGCGGCGCAGGCTTGGGCTTGTCCGCCACCGCCGGCGCCTTGAAGAAGAACGGGTCGATCTTGTTGGTGTTGTCGAAGCCGTTGGCATCGAGCCCCCGGGCGGCGAACGTGCCGAAGGTGTAGTTGCGGTGCGCCACCATCGTGACGTAGTCGCCCAGGATCCGATCCGGACTGGGAAAGGCATCGGTCCCGGTCTTGAAGTCGCTGGCGTCGAACTGGCTGAGGGTCGAGGAACTGAAGCTCTTGCCGCTGTCACTCGAGGTGGACAGATAAACCTTATATTTGCCTTCGCCAGTGGTGGTGTAGTACATGGCGAAGACGGTCCCGTTGTCCGTGACCGCGACCGCCGGAAGCGCCGCCGGCTCGAGTACGTCGTTGTTCAGGACAACCGGGTCGCTGGCGACGAGCTTTTTCGGGTCGCGGGGGTCGGGATGGAATTCCTGAAGGTACATTCTGGGGACATTGGCGCCGATGCCGTAGGCGGCATAAATATGAGTACCCTTGCGATCGACGGCAATGGCGGTGATGTTTCCGCGAAGTGCGTTCCTTCCGCCGAAACTGGTTCCCTGGCCCTGCCGGGAGACTGAAGTTGTAATCGACAAGCCCATCGGGGTGTCGGCGGTGGTGAAATCCCATTTGACCCCATCCGAGCTGCGATTGAGAAAGTACTGGACGATCGGTTGGCGGTTGCCGCGGGCGTTCTCTGCCGCGGTCCCGAACAGGCTGTAGACGCGCCCCACGTCGTCGGTGGCGATCCGCAGCCCGAGGTTCGTGAGGGTGGCGAATTTTCCACCCGACGTGATGGCCGCGTCGTTGGCGGCTGGGAAGGTCTTGCCGCCGTCGTCGGAGCGGACGATTCGCGGCTGGACCATTGCGGCGTCGTTGCCGGTGCCGTAATCCTGATACGCGATATAGACCTTCTTGCCGCTGATCGCCATCCACGGCTGGTCGACGAACTTTTGGTCGAGCGGATGGACCGGCTTCTGCGCGTTGGTCCACTGCCAGGGCGAGCCGTCGACGCTTCCTTCCTTGGTGGGGTCTGGCGTCTGTCCGTGGAATATATAGCGGCCCAGCGAGTTGGCATCGGAGTCGAACAGCCCGCCGTAGGTGGACATCATCGCCGTGTGAAGGTTTCCGCCGCTGTCATACCCCCACACCTGGTCGGTGGGAGCAAAGCGGGCGGCAAGCTCCGGCGGGTTGGGAACGTCGGGGATCTGCGAGATGGGGTTTCGAAACGTCCAGGACTTACCCCCATCCGATGAATACCAGATCACTCCCCCGCCCAGCCCGCTGGCGGGGAAAGGGGGTGCGAAGCCCGTCACCATGATCTGTTCGGGCTTGAGCGGGTTGACCGCGACGGACGGCTCGTTCCCCCAGTCTCGATACGCATCGTCTTTGATCAGATCGTCATACGTCATCTTGGGCAAAAGTGTGAGAACGTCCACCGGGGTCGGGCCCGCGCGTACCGTCGGCGCCACCGCCAGCGCAATTGCCATGCCACACAGCCACCTTCTCATCGGACTCCCATACAAGGGGCGGCTCGTTTAGCACTGGCACTTCAGCGGTGCGGTCGCACCGCTGAGTTCAAGTGCTGCGACGCGCGAGCCGGCCGCGGAAATACTGGATCAACGCGAACCCGCCCAGCAACGCCAAACCTCCCCACGCCGCACCGGGCGCCGGCAGCACCGCGTTGGAGATGGCCCCGATTCCCTCGGATGCGCCGGTCACGGTATCAGTTGCGTCCAAAGTGACAGCCACGTCAGTGGCCATCGTGGGATCAACCGGACCGAGGCCACGGCTAGCGAGGACAGTATCGAGGCGGCGGAGCAAACGCAAGAAAAAACGTGTCGGGAAAATGCTTGGCCCGTGAGACAATCGTTAAGGACGCACTAACGATTGGGAGAAGCGGGAGAGGGGACAAAAGAGCGGGTGAAGGGAGTCGAACCCTCAACATCGGGCTTGGAAAGCCCGTACTCTGCCAATTGAGTTACACCCGCGACGCCGTGATTTTACCCGGCGCCGCGCGCCGGGCAAGTGCCGGCCGCCGAGGCGGTCTAACGATCTAACCTGCCGGCCGGCGTGACGCCGGCTGCTTTGACTCGCCCGCCTTGCGTTCCTACACTCTGCCCTTTTCTCCTCGGAGCAGATGGATGATGGACGCGGCGATCAATAAGGCGTCGGCGCTGGTCGAGGCCCTCTCTTACATTCAACGCTTCCACAACAAAGTGGTCGTGGTGAAGGTCGGCGGGTCCATCATGGACGACGAGGCGGCCCTCTCCACCATGCTGAACGACATCGTCTTCATGAACTACGTCGGCATGCAGCCGATCCTCGTGCATGGCGGGGGCAAGGCCATCAACCATCGGATGGAGACGTCGGGGCTCGTCCCCCAGATGGTGCAGGGCCGCCGCTACACTGACGAGCGGACGCTGGCGGTGGCCGAGCAGGTGCTGTGCAACGAGGTGAATAAGTTCATCGTGAACTTCATCCAGAGCCAGGGGTGCGAGGCGATGGGTCTGCACTCGCTCAGCAGCAACGTTCTGTTCGCCGAGAAGACCTACCTGCCGGGGCCCGACGGCAGGCGGATCGACCTGGGATATGTCGGAGAGGTGAAGCTGGTGAACGCCCGGCTGCTACAGTTGTTGGTGCAGGCCGACTCGATCCCATGCATTGCGACGATCGCACGGGATGACGCGGGAGGCCGGCTCAACGTGAACGCCGACACCGCCGCCGGCGCCGTCGCGGCCGCCATGAAGGCCGAAAAGCTGGTCGTCGTTTCCGACACGCACGGAATTCGCTCCGATGCCAACGATTCGAGCAGCCTGCTGCGGAGCGTGACCGTCGATCAGATCAACAACTTGGTCCGCAGCGGCGTTGTCACCAGCGGCATGCTGCCGAAGGTGGAGGCCTGCATCAGCGCCCTTCGAGCCGGCGTGAACAAGACCCACATCATCGACGGCCGCATCCCGCACTCGCTGCTCCTGGAGATCTATACCGAGGCGGGGATCGGGACGGAGATCGTTCTTTGAATGCCGAATGCCGAATGCCGGTTGCCGAATGAAGAGTTCAATTCGGCAATCGGCAATCGGAAATCATCATGACTCACTTCACTGCCATCGCCGATTGCACGGCCGAGGAGCTTCAGCACGTCCTGGATGTCGCAGTCGGGCTGAAGAAACAACTCCGCCAGACCGGACAGAACGATCCGGTCCTGGCCGGCAAGTCGCTGGCCATGATCTTTGAGAAACCGTCGTTGCGGACGCGCGTCAGTTTTGCCGTCGCGATGACTCAGCTCGGAGGCAGCGGCCTGCTGCTGCGGCAGGAAGAGGTCGGGCTGGATACGCGCGAGCCGCTCAAGGACGTGGCCCGCGTCCTGTCGGGCATGTGTGACGGGATCATGGCCCGCACATTCGAGCATGAGAAGATCACGAGTCTTGCGCGATGGGCCACGGTGCCGGTCATCAACGGGCTGACCGACTACAGCCATCCGTGCCAGGCGATGGCCGATTTGATGACGTTGCAGGAACGGTTCGGCCAGCTCCGCGGCCGCACACTGGCCTTCATCGGCGACGGCAACAACGTCGCCCGCTCGCTCTCGGTGGCCTGCGCGCGGTTCGGGATGAAGTTCGTCCTTGCTTCGCCTCCGGGCTACGAGCTGCCGGCCGATGACGTGGCCCGATTGCGCCAACAGGTGGCGGACATGGACTTGCGGATTACACAGGACCCGCTCGACGCAGTGCGCGGCGCGGATGCGATTTACACCGATACGTGGGTGAGCATGGGCCAGGAGGCGGAGAAGGCAAAACGCGTGAAGGACTTCGCCGGGTTCCAGGTGGACGAGCGGCTGCTGGCCGCCGCCCCGAAACACGCCGTCGTACTCCACTGCTTGCCCGCCTACCGGGGGATGGAGATCAGCGACGCCGTGATGGAGGGCCCGCAGTCGCTGATCTTCCCCGAAGCCGAGAACCGGCTGCACTTTCAGAAGGGATTGCTGGCGGTGCTGCTTGGGAAGGCGTGAGTTCTCTACTGTGGCACGGGCGAGACGCGCGTGCCACGGGAAATTCATCTTCCGTACTTCCGCAACATATTCAGAAGGGCGCCGAGATCTTTTGGGACCGGCGCTTCCACGCGCTGCTCTCGGCCGGTTCGGTCTTGAAAGGTCAGCCGCTGAGCATGAAGCGTGAGCCGATCGATCAGGGGTCTCTCCGTTTCCTTGCCGCAGCGGTATCCCCGCTTGAAGGAGCTGAGAAAAATGCCCGGCCGAACACCGGGCCGCGGCGGGGGGTAGAGCGGGTCGGCCGCCAAGGGCAATCCAACGAGTTTCAGATGTACGCGGATTTGATGGGTCTTGCCGGTCCTGGGAAAGACTCGCAGCAGTGCGTAGTCGCGGAAGAGTTCTTCGACCTTCCAGAGCGTGCGTGCCGGGCGACCACCATGCTTGACGACGGCCATGCGCCGCGGATCGGCGGGGTGGCGGGCCATTGAAGCGTCGACTTCCCCTTCCATCTCGGCAGGTCGCGCCGCGACGACTGCCAGATACTCCTTGCTGACGTGATTGTTCTGAAACTGCCTCGAGACGTGTCGTTGGGCGTCGATGTTCTTCGCGAAAAGCAGGACGCCGCTCGTTTCCTTGTCGATCCGATGAACGACGCGCAGCCGCGGGTCCTGCGACCCCGAGCAAGACAACCCCAGTTGCCCCGCCAGCCGCTCCAGAACGCTTTCGTCCTCGCCACGCCCCGGGATCGTCGCCAACCCGGCCAGCTTGTTCACCGCGACGTAGTCAGCGTCCTCCCACAGCAAGTCGAGCCTCCGCCGTGTCACTGTCACCAGCAACTAGAAACTAGAAACCAGAAACTCGAAACTAGCTCACCTTGCTCCCCGCCGCCACGGCCTCCGTGGGCGCGACGATGATGATGCGACCCGTCCCCGGATCGGTGGCGGCCAGGAGCATGCCGTTGCTCACTTCCCCCCGCATCTGACGCGGCGCGAGATTGGCCACGACCACGATCTGCTTGCCGACCAGTTGCTCGGGCGGATACTGCTGCCGCAGCCCGGCGCAGATCTGCCGCCGCTCTGATCCCAGATCGATTTCCACAAGCAGGAGCTTGTCGGCGTTGGGGTGCGGGCGGCACCCCACGACTGTCGCGACCCGCAGGTCCAGCTTGGCAAAATCGTCGTAGGCAATCGTTGTCGGTGTCGGCTGTGTCGCGTCGGCCATAGTGCCTCCGTGAAAGTTGGGTAAACCATTCACTTTATCTCGGCGCAACGGCAGAGCCAAGCCGGTGTTACACGTCCGGCCCGCTGCTGGTCCGCCCTTTGCAGTACCTCAGTTCGGTGCAATTGAAGAAAGGAGCCACCATGCGTAACATGATTTTTGCCGGTCTATTTGCCCTCTCGTTGGGGGGCATGCCGATGTTGGCGGGGTGCGACCGAGAACTGAGTCACCAGGAGAAGACCACGACCGACTCCACCGGTAGCCAGACCCACTCGGAGCAGACGAAGGTCCAACATCCGGACGGCTCGGTCACCACTGAAAAGCAGACCAGCCAAGGCAACACCAACAATAACCCGTGACCGGCTTGCCGGTGATCTTTGCCATACGCGGCCCGCGCCGACTCCTCCCGCGCGGGCCGCTTTACAGTTCCGCCGTCACCAGGCTGGCCAGCTCGGAGCGTTCGCTCTTGGCGAGCGTGACATGGCCGATGATTGGCTTGCCTTTCAATCGTTCCACCAGGTACGACAATCCGTTGCTGCTGCTGTCCAGGTAGGGGTTGTCGATCTGTGTGGCATCGCCGGTTAGGACCAGTTTGGTTCCTTCGCCGACGCGACTCGCGATCGTCTTCACCTCGTGCGGCGTAAGATTCTGGGACTCGTCGACGATCATGAACTGGTGGGGGATGCTGCGGCCGCGGATATACGTCAGCGGCTCCAGCACCACCTGCCCGCTGTCCATGAGCTGCTTGATACGCTGCTCGACGCTGGAGAGGGAGGCGTGCTGGGCATGCTGGTCGCCCGCGGTGAGCCGGTTTGACAGAAGGTACGCCATGTTGTCGAAGATCGGCTGCATCCATGCTGTCAACTTCTGGTCCTTGTCGCCGGGCAGATACCCGATGTCGCGGCCCAGCGGCATGATCGGGCGAGCACACAGCAGCTTCTGATAGACCTGCTCGTTGAGCGTTTTGCTCATCCCCGCCGCCAGCGCCAGCAATGTTTTTCCCGTGCCCGCGGCGCCGATCAGCGAGACGAGCTTCACCGAGTCGTCGAGCAGCAGGTCCAGCGCCATGGTCTGCTGTAGGTTTCTGGGCAGGATGCCGAACACGGGCCCGCGGCGCGACCGCACTGGGACGATGATCCCGGGCTCACCCTTGGCGCGAGCGAGGGCGGTGTGGCCGGGATCCTGCTCGTCGCTCAGCAGCACGAACTGATTGGCGTACAGGTCCTGGTTCTCGAGCCGCGCCTGCTTGTCGGTGAAGAGCCGGTCGATGGTCTTATGCGGCACCACCAACTCCCGCCAGCCGGTGTAGAGATGATCGAAATCGACTTTCTGGGCCTCGAAGTCCTCGGTGTCCAGCCCCAGCGCGTCGCCTTTGATCCGGGCATTGATGTCCTTGGTGATGAACACGACGCGGCGGCCCTGGTGCTGAAGCGTCAGGGCGCAGCAGATGATCCGATTGTCCGGGGTGTTGTCGGTCAGGCCCGGGCAGAGCTGCGGGTCTTCCTCCAGGACGACGCGAACGCGGCCGCCGGTCTGCGGCACGTTCACGCCTTCGGAAATGTTCCCCGTCGCCCGCAGCGCGTCCAGGTGCCGGATGACCGTCCGGGCGTTGCGGCCCAGGTCGTCCGTCGACGCCTTGAACTTGTCCAATTCCTCGATCACGTCGAACGGGATCACCACCTCGTTATCCCCGAACATGAATATTGCGCTGGGGTTGTGCAACAGCACATTGGTGTCGAGCACGAAGTGTTTGGGCGAGCCGTTATTTGTCCCTTGTCCCTGGTCTTTGGTCATTGGTTTGCAACTGCGGGGCCTTTAACTTATCAGTCAATGTCGGCCCCAATGTACCTGCGCCGCCGACGGTTGACCACACGAGCCAGGGGCGAGCGGACAAAGGACGAAGGACGGGTGACCAATGACAAACAGTCCGTCCCTATACCCGCTGAAGTTCGAGCCTCGGCTCGTCGACAAGCTGTGGGGCGGCCGCAAGCTTGCGACGGTGCTCGGCAAGCCCTTGCCGCCCGGCAAGCTGATCGGCGAGAGTTGGGAGCTGTACGACTTTCCGCCCGGTGTCGTGGGAGCGGGGGGCTCGTCCGACTGGATCAGCAGCCGGATCGCGACCGGCCCGCTGGCCGGCCGCACGCTCCATGAGATCGTGGGGGAGTTCGGGGCTGATCTTCTCGGCGACGTGCCCCTGGTCGGCGGGCATGGGCAGTTCCCGGTGCTCATCAAGTTCCTGGACGCGCGCGAGGACCTGTCGATCCAGGTGCATCCCGATCGCCAGTATGCAAACGCCAATCCGGGTTCGCACGTCAAGACCGAGGCGTGGTACGTCCTTCAGAGCGATCCGGGGGCGCGGCTGCTCAACGGCCTCAAGCCCGGCGTGACCCGCCAAGCGTTCGAGGCGGCGCTCCGCGGCGGCGACGTCGAACGCCTCATTCGCTCCATTGCGGCGCGAAGCGGTGACTGCTTCTATCTTCCCAGCGGCACCGTCCATGCCCTGGGCGCCGGCATCCTGGTGGCCGAGGTGCAGACGCCGAGCGACACCACGTTCCGCGTCTTCGACTTCAACCGGATCGATCCGTCCACCGGCAAGCCGCGGCCCCTTCACGTCGAGCAGGCCCTCAGGTGCATCGACTTTAGCGGTTCCGTCGCCGGCACCAGCCCAGACGATCCCACATCCAGACTCGTGACGTGCCCGTACTTTCATTTGGAACGGTTCCAACTCGCGGCCGGCGCCGAACGGCCGGCTTCGCCAGGTCCTTCGGTTCTGATCGTCATCGAGGGAGCGGTCGAGATTCATTGTGAGCAAACTGATGCGCCCGTCACCGCTGTCCGCGGCGAGGTGGTGCTTCTGGCGGCCGCTTTGCGCCATCCGCTGCTCGGGGCCGGTTCCTCGTGTACGTGGCTCGAGGTCAGTCTGCCGGCAGCAGGTGAAACCCATGCTCCGGAAACTTGACCGATTGCGCGCGCCGCCCGGTGGCGCACAGGGTGGGAAAGTTTCCTGTTGCGACGCCGTCGAGGGTATACTGGGTATGTGAGCCAAAAATGGGACCAGGCTCGCATCATCGAGGCGCTGCGCGAAGTGCACGTGCCCGGCGAGGAACTCTCCTACAAAGTCCTCCGTCGTCGCAATGTCCCCTTGCTACGCGCGATGCAGTCTTACTTCCCGACCTACCGGGAAGCGCTGCGGGCGGCGGGAATCGACGACGCGCAAGTCGCTGGTCCTCCCCGCCGACAGTGGACCGAGCAGGACATTCTCGAGGCGCTTCGGGAGGCCCACGCCCGCGGCGAGGACCTGTCCCTGCGCCGATTCCGCGCGGCCCACTCCAAACTGGTCGGGGCCGCGACCGGACACTTCGGGTCCTACGCCAAGGCGATTGGCGCGGCCGGCATTTCGTACGCGAAGGTCCGCCGTGCCCGCATCTGGACGGAGTCGGAGATTCTCGCCGCACTGCGTCGACGACGCCGGGCGGGCAAGGACCTCTCGACCGCTGGCATGGAACGACAATGCCCCTCCCTGCTCAGGGCCGCCGCGCACCATTTCGGCTCTTACCGCAAGGCCGTCGAGCGCGCGGGGATCGACTACGTCAGCGTCTCCCGCCGCGTCCTTGAGCATTGGACAAGCCGACAGGTGCTGGATGGTTTGCGACGACTGCACGCCCAGGGCGTTCCCCTTGCCGAGAAGCAGGTGGCCGCGCGAGACAGAAAGCTACCGGTTGCAGCGAGGCGGCTGTTCGGGTCCTATCGGAAGGCAATCGAAGCCGTCGGATTCGATTACGACCAGGTGCGCTGCTCGCGTGTACGCGTCTGGGGCCGCAAGCGCATCGTCCAGCTTCTGCGGGAGCTTTACCGCGAGGGCCGCGACCTGCGAGTCTCGCGGGTCATGAAAGAGGTCCCCGGTCTGGCGTCGGCGACCTGCGTCTACTTCGGGTCGTACCGCAAGGCCGTGCTGGCCGCCGGACTGAAGTACCCGCCGATCAAGAACCCCGGACCCTGGACGGCGTCGCGCGTGCTCCGCGCCATTCAGGAACGGCACACGAGGGGCGACGAGTTGCGGTATTCTCAATTACTGGAGACCGATGAATCGCTCGTTTGGGCAGCCCGGCACTACTTCGGGACGTATCAAGGCGCGGTCGCCAAGGCGGGCATCGGCTACGGGGCGGCATGCCGGCGGCTCAAAGCCCGCGAGCGGGGGACGCCGCCGCGGGCGCGCGCGCCGTCCGCGCCGGGCTTCCGGGAGCCGCGGAAGATGTCCTGGCCCGCCGAGCGCGTTACCGCCGGGCTGCGCCAACTCTACGACGCCGGCGAGGACGTGCACTGCGAGGCGGTGAAGAGCAGGCACGTCAACTTGTTCGCGGCCGTCTATCGGCGGTTTCCTTCGCTCCACGCCGCCCTGCAGGCCGCGGGCATTCCGTCAGTCCCGGTGGTCAAGACTCACTGGGA
>Ga0073928_10005952_pt1 | contig 16731 bp, 19 predicted proteins | sample PaiPotPPA55metaG_FD_76969 | JGI IMG/M metagenome (GOLD analysis project Ga0073928, IMG submission 76969) | Iron sulfur acid spring bacterial and archeal communities from Banff, Canada, to study Microbial Dark Matter (Phase II) - Paint Pots PPA... ... | reverse complement strand
GCCATTATTGTCCGCGGGAAAGCTGGCAACAGGATTTTGTACCTGGTTCTGTAGACTCTCTGTGGTTATCACGCATCCCGACGACGGGCATGAATAATAAGAGCCGGGGTTGGAAGGGCCGCTGATGGCGCACGCTGTGCCGCAGTCCTGAATGAATGGCCCTATGCCTAAAATCCCATTCGCGCCGAGACTACTCACCGTGTCCGCTGGTGGAAGACCGCTCTGCGTGCAGTCAGCCGGAGGCGCAGGGAAGTTCGCGGGGGCAATCACCTGCAGAGGCACTGAACTCGCGGTTTCGCCAGTCATATCGATGTCTGCGGTGGCAACCGGCCCCCAGGTGAACGCAGCGACGAACGGAGCGCATTCTCCGATCGTGTTGCCGCTCGCATCGGATTGCGCGGGTAGCGAAAGGGCCAGGGCTGAGGCCAAAACACGCAGTCCGTAGGACCCGCTGTCTACCAGAATGTCGTTGATCGTCTGGCAGTTCGACGTTCCTGGAATGCATACGGTCACCGAGGTGTATAATCCATTGGTATAGTTCCCTTCAGGGCCCAGATTGACACTTATCGGTTCGACGTTGGCTGCGGCGGTCGCCGATGCGCTCGGTGTGGAAGGGGAGGAACTGTTATTGCCGCAGGCACCCAAAAATCCCGCGAGCGAGAACAACCCTAGTAACCACCACGCTCTCATTGAATCTCATCCGCGCTGACACCCGGCGGCAGTAGGGCGGGGACATAGGCGCGGCCTCGCAGATCGCGCATGTGTCCACTGGTCTGGACTACAAGGTGTTCGGTCTGCAGGAGCAGACTCTGGCGCTGTGCGCGCTGCGCGGCGGCCGCCGTCTGGTACTCGGCGAAATACGAACCTAGCAGCTGCGACAGATCGGGGGGCCGCGGCCCGCGCCATGAAACCGCGAAAACTGTTCCGTTTGGCGCGACGTATTCATTCACCGCCACCCCGGCCGGGGTCGAAATCTGTTCGGCCGTGTAGGCAGGATTGGAGGGAGCGGACGGCTGCTGATGGAGGGCTTGCTCTCCCGTCGATGGCTGCGCCTGATTGAGCATCCGAAGCTGGCCACCCAAGGCCTGCTGATCGGCGGCTATCGATTGGACCGGCTCACCCAACGTAGCTATTGCGGACGTCGGCGCAAGGAAGATGATCAGTGCACTTAGTGTCACAACCACCTTTACGATGTGGAGTAGGGCCGGGTAAGTGGTCGGGAGACTCCGGCGCGATGCTCCAAAGTCGGCAACAATCCTGGCTGGCGATGCGCTCATATCGGGTGGCGATGGCCCGGTCACTCACCTGCCACTTGGTGCGCAGCCTCAAAGTAACCCCGGACCGTTTGCCGATTGTTTTGCAGATTGGTGTAGAGAGCGGCAGCCGCGGTCAACTGGGATGCCGTAAGGGCCCCGCAGACGCTTTGCGCGAATGTGTCCTCGTCCTGAATCACCTTTAGCTGGGCAGTCGACAAGGCAGTCTCGTACGAGGTCAGGGGGGTATTTTTAGCAAGGATGGCCTGCGCCAGGTTCTGCTTTGCCGTCCGGACGGCTTCTCGGTCGCTGCGCAATGAAGAGCTTTTGAACGTCGACCAGAGATTTGTCTTTACCGATTGCGGCGCGGCAGCCAGGCAGACAGCCAAGGCAGGCGAACCGTGGTGGTGACCGCCGTGACCGGAAAAGGCCTGCACATAGCCGACAAGAGCAAGAATTGCAGCCCCTGTAACGGCGGCAATTAACGGTGAAAACTTCCTCATAACTGTTCCTCCCTAACAGCGTGTTGGAAAATACAAACTGACCGATTTGGGCAGGTACTCACTGATATCTTGGGCAGGTACTCACTGATATCTAATGATCTCAGAGATGATCTCAGAGACGCTCTCAGGCTTCGCGATCCTATGGCACATTTTCCAAATTCACCCTTTAATCAGTACCCTGCTAGGAATGCTGGCGTTTCTCCGCCAGCATATTTGCGACACAAAGCTAACTACGGCTGAAATCCGTAAAGGTTTCAGACTCGCGCTGCGGCGCCGCATGCAGGATGACCTTAAGACGAAAAGGCGGCGCTTCGGTTACAACAACCCGGTTCTCCGCCCGTGCTTCCCGACCTCGCGTGACGTGCATCACATCATTTCCAGTTGGGCGGCCCTCATTCCAGCCCCGCATAATCGCACCATGTTGGGCGTGAACCGCCGCGCGAGCAGATCTTCGCCTCCCTTCGATACGCCGCTCACCTAGGTGCATCTACCCCCAGCCGCCGGTATCGGATGAGAATCCTTCTCGATGAAAACTCCGTTTGCGCTCGTGCGCCAGTAGCGGAATGAGGGACACGACGCTGAGTATATAATCCTGAGATTGCGGACGCTTGATTCCCATAGGCGATGGACTATACCCGCTTCGCGTTTGAGCAATTTGAATGGCGGTCCGCCGTCGGAGGGCGCCACGCTAAAGCACACCTTGTCCGCGGTCCATACTTTCGCCCGATGCAGCGTGCCTAGCAATCCGCAGTAGACCCGCGGTGTTAGTGACTCCTCCGAGGCCGAGGCGCTACATGGATAACGCACTGGCTCGCCACTTATCACTGCCATGGTGCCGGTCGCTGCTTCACAGACGGAACCATCCGTTAGTTCTATAAGCCAGGGTTGCGGCGTCGCAGCGACGGACCGCCGCCGGCGGCAGCGGCTGCACCAGCATCAAAGCAAAGCCATTCTCATGCTTGATTGGGTTGGCGCCGCATACAACCTGCTTCTTTCGGCCAGCGACCTCGAAGCATGGATCGTAGATCATATTCACGTGAATGCAGCGCCATGCCCCGTGCCGGGTTATGGTGATGGATTCGGTCCAGCAGCGACCTCCTTGCGCAGCCTTAGTCCTCGATGGGAGCGATGGCCGAAATATTATCACCTCGGTGCGCCGAGTTGGTTGCGCGCGCATGGCTAATTCGGGCGGCAAGCCCAGAGCACATGCGGTCATCATCAGCGCCACGATGCTCGTCAGCCGCATCCTGTTCGCTGCTTTCCGAACACTCACCCGGCGGACGTTCATTTACAGGTTCGTGCTTGGCTTGGTAAGTGTCGTGCTGCGGGTCAGAGCTATCCTGATAAAAGGACCTTCATCCTTTGATCGCGCGCACTGCGATTTGTCTTCCAACGGTGGCGAGCATCGTGCGCGCCACCGGCTTGCCGATGTCTTCGAACGGCACATTCCAATAGCCCAGTACAAAGCCGAGACAGAAGCTGACGCTCAGCATCAAGAGCGCTTTTTCTCCAATGAGCGTTGTGGGTCTAAGCCGCACCCGAGTTTGATGAAGCTTGTTTTCGATCTGCGACAGGTCCTGTTGCAAATCGTGTTTGCACCGTTCGAGTTCGGCCTCAAGCCACAGGGTCTCTTCGCTTGTGCTCATGATTAGCCTCGCCCGACACTCATTGTGGTCGCGCGTCGCGGATTTCTGTTCACGAATGAGAACATTTGCGGACTTAGTGCGTTGGGCTAACGCCTATTATCGGTGATTCTGGCAAACTCGGTTGTTTCAATAAACCCAAAACCGCAACCCGGAGCACGCGCGAGAGCGACATCTCAGCTTGGCTTTGCCAATGAGCAACGCCAAGCCCGGCAGGGCAGACACTGACGCATCTCCGCCGTAAAGCTACGCGCCTTAAGCTACGTCGGAGTTCTGTGAGCGAAGATGTCGGCGAGATCTCAGACGGTGTGGTCGTTGCCCAGCGCGCCGTTGCTCGGCGGCTCGTGTGGTAGCATCTTGTCTTCGAGGCAGTCCTGCCGCTCCTCGATCTCCTCGAGACGGACGCCGATTTGATTCAGCTTTTCGACCAACCCACTAATTGCCCGTGCGACCGGGTCAGGCAGGCGTGCATGATCGAGTGCGACGATATCCTGGCGCGTGCTCTCGCCCTCAACAACTTTGCCCGGAATGCCGACGATCGTCGAATAAGGCGGTGCGGACGAAACTACCACTGCGCCCGCGCCGATACGGCTGCCGCGCCCGATGCGAACCGGGCCAATAACTGCGGCGCCCGCACTGACCATCACCTGGTCCTCAATCGTTGGATGGCGCTTTTCCTTACGAACACTGGTGCCGCCAAGTGTCACACCCTGATACAGCAGCACGTCATCGCCGACCTCGGCTGTTTCACCGACTACCACACCGGTGCCGTGGTCGATAAACAACCGCTGCCCGATTCTGGCGCCTGGATGGATCTCGATGCCGGTCAAAAAGCGCGAGAAGGCACTCACTATCCGACCAATCAGTTTCAAATCATGCTGCCACAAAAAATGAGCAATGCGATGAAGCCAGATTGCGTGTAGGCCGGGATAAGTCAGCACCACTTCGAGCGTCGTGCGCGCCGCCGGATCACGATCGAAAACCGCCTGGATATCTTCGCGCATCCGATCGATAAAATTCATGACTTGCCTCTAATGGGACAGGGTTTCGCTCCCAGTATCTACTCGCTCTTTACCCCGGCCGGGGAACCGGACTGCCTTCGTGGCTTAAGTCCCCTGGTTGTCGGTTTGCGGCCATTGCCGGCGTTAACAGCTCCAGAACTCTTGTTTTGACGGTCTGATAGAACTGAGCCGCCACGACTCTTCACAACGCCATTCGCCCTGGGGTAGTCGATAACGCCAGCTGCCGGTTTGCGCGCCTTCGCTTGATCCTTATGAAGCTTGAACTCGACCGAATCGAGCAAGGCCTGCCAACTGGCCTCAACCACATTGGCGGACACGCCGACCGTTCCCCACCTCCGCGAACCATCCGTCGATTCGATCAAGACCCGCACGCGCGCTCCGGTGCCAGCGCCATTGTCGAGCACACGGACCTTGTAATCCACTAATTGCATCCTCGCAAGATCGGGATAATACGGCGTTAACGCGCGCCGCAGTGCAGAATCAAGGGCGTTGACCGGTCCGTTGCCGATAGCTGAAGTACGCGTGCGTTGGCGGTCCGGGCCTTCGAGCACTACTACCGCTTCGCTGAAGGGTGCCTGGTCTTCGTGCCATTTGTCGTCAAAGACTCGAAAACTGACAAAATTGAAATGGTCAGTCGCTAGCCCCAGCGTGCGCAGCATCAATAGCTCGAACGATGCATCTGCGCCATCAAAAGTATAGCCAATACCCTCAAGCCGCTTTAGCTCGTCGAGTAATGTTTCTATCTGCTGTTTGTTCAGTTCAGTATTGAGGCCGAATTCGCGGGTCTTGTAAAGGATATTGGCGCGCCCTGAAAGTTCCGACAGTACCACCCGCCGATCGTTGCCAACCGCAGCCGGGTCGATATGCTCGTAAGTTTTGACGTTGCGCTGAATCCCGGAAACGTGCAATCCGGCCTTGTGCGTGAAGGCGCTGCGGCCAACAAACGCCTGGCGCGGATTGGGCGCCACGTTCGCCAGCTCATAGACCAGCATTGAGGTTTCCTGCATCATCTTGAGTCTGTCGGCCGGCACGCAGTCATAACCAAGCTTGAGCTGCAGGTTGGCGATAACCGACACCAGATTGGCGTTGCCGCAGCGCTCCCCAAAGCCGTTAATCGTGCCTTGGATCTGGACCGCGCCATTGCGCACCGCCGCGATACTGTTGGCGACTGCGACGTCACAGTCGTTATGACAATGGATTCCGAGCGGCGCGTGAAGCACCTGCCGCGCGTTCTGTACCGCAGCCTCGACTTCGTGTGGCAGCCGACCGCCGTTGGTATCGCAAAGGCAGATCAAGTCAACACCAGCATCCTCGACAGATTTTAGACACGACAGGGCATACTCGCGATTGAAGTAGTAGCCGTCAAAGAAGTGCTCGGCGTCGAAAATCACCTCGTCGACATGTTTTTTGAGATAAGCAATGGTGTCGTACAGGATATCGAGATTTTCCTGTAACGGAATGCGTAGTGCCTCGCGCACGTGCATATCCCAGGTTTTGCCCACAACGCATGCAACTGGAGTGTTGGCCCGCAAGACGAGTGACAAGTTGCGGTCGGCCGAAGACTTGATGCCGGCGCGGCGTGTGGCGCCGAACGCAGCTATCCGCGCATGGCGCAGCTTGACTCGCTTGATATTGGTAAAAAATGCAGCGTCCCGCTCGTTCGAACCGGGCCACCCGCCTTCGATATAATCAATCCCGAGATCATCCAGCCGCCGTGCGATTTCAAGCTTGTCCTCGAGCGTCAGCGAAACGTCTTCCGATTGGCAACCGTCGCGCAGAGTGGTGTCGTAGACTTGGATTTTAATCGCTGCCGCCATTGTCAAACCGCTTCGGCCGAAGCCTCCCCCAGGAATGAGTCGTGCAACGCACGCATGGCGAGTTCGCCATATTTAGTATTTACCACGACCGAGATTTTTATCTCGGAGGTCGCGATCATCTCAATGTTGACGCTTTCCGCCGCCAGCACCTGGAACATGCGTGCGGCGACTCCCGCGTGGGTGCGCATGCCGACGCCGATGATCGAGACCTTTGCGACCTGGTCCTCGTAGTGGAGGCCGCTTGCGCCAATCTCGTTTGCCACCATCCTAACCAGTTCCAAGGCGCGGCGCAGATCGCTGCGGGCGACGGTGAAGGTCATGTCGGCGCGGCCGTCAGCGCTCGCGTTTTGGATGATCATGTCGACCACGATCCCGGCGTCGGCGATCGGTCCGAAAATTCTCGCCGCCAGCCCCGGACGATCCTCGACCCCGCTGATGGTGATCTTGCTCTGATTGTTGTCGAGCGTGACACCCGAGACCAGCACGTCCTCCATGGTTCTGTCTTCTTCGCCCACCCAGGTTCCCTCCGAGTCATTGTGGAAACTCGAGCGCACCACCAACGGCACGCGATAACGGCGCGCTAATTCAACTGATCTCAACTGCAGCACCTTGGCGCCCAGACCAGCCATTTCCAGCATTTCGTCGTAGGAAATCCGATCCAGCCGGCGCGCCTTCGGACAAATATTGGGATCGGCGGTGTAGACCCCATCGACATCCGTATAGATTTCACAAACCGCCGCCTTGAGCACAGCCGCCAAAGCCACCGCAGTCAGATCGGAGGCGCCGCGTCCCAAGGTAGTAATATCCCCTTGATCGTTGACCCCTTGATAGCCGGCCACTATGACGATATTGCCGTCCGCCAGCGCCCGCAGAAGGCGGGGACATTCGACCGATTTAATCCGAGCCTGTCCATGGCGCGCGTCAGTTAAGATTTTCAATTGATAGGCGAGGAACGAAACCGTCGGATAACCAAGCCCTCGCAGCCGGATAGCCAATAATGCGGCCGAAACCTGCTCGCCGGTGGCGACCAGCACGTCTGTCTCGCGCGGGTACGGCGAGTCGCTCAACTGCTCGGCGAGTTTGAACAATCGGTTGGTTTCACCCGCCATTGCGGAAACCACGACAACCATCTGATGGCCATGGGCATGGACCTGGGCCACCTTTTCCGCAACGGCTTTAATGCGGTCGAGCGAGCCGACCGAAGTGCCACCATATTTCTGAACAATCAGCGCCACAGACGATTAATCCCACGGGTAAGGATGAACCGTAATTATGCTGGTAAATCAGCCATCAGACCAGAGCATGCCAACCGACTGGCCAGATAAATGGCCAGATGCGAAATGCAAATGGTTGTTTGCGGATCAAGCTTTTGTCTTACATTTGTTTTTAATTGGCACTCAGGATTACTGAGCGGATGTATGTTCACCGATAAGCGCCGTATCGTAGGAGGCCATCCGCCGTCTCGATAATCATTTACGCCTATCGCAGCCGCACTTAACTCGAGCGTTTATACGCCACGCCGGGTCACCGTCGAGCAAACCCTGCCCGATGTGCAAGACAAGCTGAGAAGTCGTCCGTGATCAATGGGATTGGCTTTTCTGTCGCGGTTTCGACCCCAACGCCGTCAAGTATGCTGCGACCGCTTGGCTAAGCCCGATGTAGAGGGCATCGGATATCAATGCATGACCGATCGACACCTCGGCCAATTCGTTCACGGATGCAATGTAGGCCGGGATGTTTGCGAGATTCAGATCGTGACCCGCGTTGACTTCCAAGCCCTCTTCGTGCGCGACGTGCGCTGCCTCGCGATGCATTTGAAGAATGCGGCTCTGTTCGGTCGTTTGGAACGCATGAGCGTAAGGACCCGTAAAAAGCTCTATTCGGTCGGCGCCGAGCGCGCCCGCCCTTCGCGCTTGGTTGACGTCGGCCTCCAGGAAGAGACTGGTGCGAATCCCGTAGTCGTGCAGCTTGGCGAGTGTGTCGCGCAGCCAATGATGATCGCCGGAAAGAAGATCCCATCCGGCGTTCGAAGTAAGAACACCCGGGGGGTCCGGGACCAAGGTACATTGAGTCGGACGCACCTGACATACCAGATCGAGGAACTCAGGGCTCGGATAACCCTCAATATTGAACTCGACAGTGAGCATTTGCGCGAGATCGAGCACATCACGGCGTGTGATGTGCCGGCCATCGGGCCGCGGATGAACGGTGATCCCGTGGCAGCCTGCGGTTATCACCGTACGCACTGCCTCCAATACGTCGGGCATATTTCCGCCGCGGGAATTTCGGAGTACCGCGATTTTGTTGACGTTGACGCTGAGGTTGATCATCGCTGAACCAGTGTCACGACACTATTTAACTTCGTTGACCCTAATGTCCGGCGGCGCTGCGGCCCGAGGCGGAGCGCCTCAGCAGCAGAAACGCCGGGGCGAACAGTATCGCCATTAGCGCCAGCAGGCGGTAGATGTCGTTGAACGCCAGCAACGACGACTGCTGCTGGATCATGCGATAGATCATGCCAAATCCCTGCGGATGGTTGAGCGTGAGCCCCCGCATCAGGCCAATTTCCGGCGCTCCCGGCATCCGCCCGGGTGCAGCGGAATCCAGGTTCCACGCCTGAAAAATCGTAAAGTGCTCGCCCAGATATGACTGATGAACCTGCAGGCGGCTGTTAAGCAGGTTGGTGACCAGGGAGATGCCGATCGCAGAACCTGTGTTTCGCGTCATATTATAGAGGCTCGCCGCGTAGCCCATCCGCTCCCTTTCCACGCATGCGAGTGCAGACGCAGACAAGATTGGAAAGATTAGCCCCGAGGCGACACCCGACAGCATCATCGGAAAAATCACGTTCGCCAGGCTGATTTCCAGATTCCAATGGCCCATGGTCCACAGCGCATAACTCATCAGCACAAATCCGCAACCGACCAGCGCCCGCGTATCAAATCCGCGACGCGAGAGTTGGCCGACCAGCAGCATCGCGGCGAACGTGCCAAAGCCGCGCGGCACCACTGCCAAACCTGATTTCCACGCCGAGTAGCCGAGCAATTCCTGAAAGAAGAGTGGATTCAGCAGATTCAGGCCAAAGATCACGAGAATCATCACCGTGATGATCATCACCGAGGTGTTGAATTGCGCTATTTTACAGACGCTGAGATCGAGAATCGGTTCGGAAAACCGCAGCTCATGAATAATCAATGCCGCAAGGCTTATTATGGCAACGAAAGTAAAGGCGCATACCCACGGGGCGGCAAACCAGTCAGCCCGCTGTCCACGATCGAGCACAATCTGCAGCAAGCCGAGACCAACCACCAGGCTGGCAACACCGAAATAGTCGATACGCCGCGCCAGTCCCCGTGCTTTGCGCATGAACTCGGGATCATGGACGAAAATGTAAACGAGAATCGCTGCGCTAATTCCAATCGGCAAGTTGATATAGAAGTTCCAGCGCCAGTTCCAATTGTCGGTTATCCAGCCACCCAGGGTCGGACCAATCATTGGAGACGTCAGCATTCCCATGCCCCAGACCGCCATCGCCAGCCCCTGCTCCTCCGGTGGAAAGGTCTCCATCAGGATGGCCTGAGACGATGGAATCATCGCCGCCCCGGCACCACCCTGGATTACCCGGAAAATCACCATCTGATCGAGCGATTGGGCAGCACCGCATGCACCGGACGCGATTACGAACAGTATGACCGAACTCATGAAGTAGCGTTTGCGTCCCACCCGGGTCGAGATCCAGCCGGTCAACGGAATCATTATACCGTTGGCAACAATGTAACTGGTGAGGATCCAGGTAACCTCGTCAATGCTGGCTGAAAAACTGCCCTGCATATGCGGCAGCGAGACGTTGACGATCGAGGTGTCAAGCACCTCCAACGTCGCCCCCAGCATTACGGCGATCGCGACGAGCCACTTGTGTGCGCCCGCATGCTCATATGGCTGCGCGGCCACCGTTGGACTTTCAGCGGCTTGGACAACGGACCGCGATGCAGCAGAGGCCATGCACAAACTCCAGCGTCAGCGGCGCGCGCGACTTGCTTATCGCGCGTCAGTTCGCTGCGTCAAACCGAACCTACTTCTCGAATCGAGTGTTAAGGAAAGCGTTGGCGACGAATCATTCGCGCGCCTGCTAATCAGCCCGATGTGCTCCGGCTAGTCTCATCGAGCTTTGTGACCGCGGCCCTTGACCATGCGCAATGGCGTATAGATCAGCGCCACCGTGCCGTCCTGCTTCACCACCTGATTGCGTGTACGCACCAGGCCCAGCCCAGGCCGCTTGCTACTCTCCTGGCTTTCTATGACCTCGCATTCGACATGGATTGTATCACCTACGAAGGTCGGCGCCTTGATATCTAATTCCATGTTGAGAAAGGCGAGACCGACTCCCTGCATGACTGACTGCACCAGCAGGCCTTCAGCGAACGTATATACGAGCGCACCCGGAACCACCCGCCCTTTGATTGCGGATTCCCTTTCCAAAAATTCCGTATTCGTAAAGAGTACTTCGAGCATCCCGGTGCAGGAGATGAAGTTTACCAAGTCGGCCTCGGTGACGGTGCGTCCGACTGTTCTAAACTTCCGTCCCACCGGCAGGTCTTCCCAATGAATACCTAAACCAACTGTCTCAATATTTTCCATAACGCTTCCGCAGGATCGGATTTCTGATCTCGATCATCGCCGTTTCTACTCGTGACGCGCGCGACCTTGATGGTGCAGGTCGCAGACTCGATGACCGTTCGACTGCCCATCGAGCCTTGCTCGATGGTTCGGCTCACCCGCTAGGCTCCGCTCCGGCTGGTTATCTCGGCGACGAAGCCGTCTGGCAGCTCTATGCCGCCGCCGATGTAGTCGCCGTTGATATCGCAAACGATCAGACGCTGACCGATGAAGCGCAGCCCGATGGGGCTAGCGAACCCGTTGGCGAATGGAACTGCCCGACCGTCCGAGTCCACCCTGAGAATACGGCCGTTACGCGGAGGCGCTTGGTCGCGCGGCGCCGGAATCGGCATTATCCCTCCAATATCAGCGATAAAGAGACTGCCGCCGTACGAACCGAATCCGGCGGGCGCAAAGGCCAGCCCGCTCGGCGTGTCGAGATTCTCCACCAGATATTGCGGAAGTACCCGGCCGTCCGCAGTAATCTGCGTCACCGTTGCGAACCCGGGCACCTGGCGGCGCGGAGAAAAGTTGCCGTTTGCGGTTGATACGATCATCCGTTCCTCGCCGCCGACGTGGGCAAACGCCAAGCAGACCGGCTGACGCGGCTTGGCGGTGTCCATTACGACAAAAGCACGCGCTTGTCCGTCGGGGAGGATCTCGTAAATGGCATTGTTCAGCGAGGTAATGGCGAACAATCGTCCGGCGAATGGACCACCGTCGGAGCCAAACATCAGATCAATTCCGGCGCCGGCGACGCCCTTGTTGCGCGAGCCGGCCGCGGGCAATTCGGTGAATTTACACGGCTCCCATGTATTTGGATCGAGACGAAGAATGATATGGTTCGCAGTCGCCCCGGGCCATCCTTTCTGCGGTTGCGCCAAAGCGAAGATTTGACCGGCATAAGGTGCAAAGCTTCGTGGGGCGCGGTCAATCGCGGTCGGCGGCGGAATTCTTCCTACGGCGACCAAAGCTCGTGCACTTCCGTCGCGCGAGATCGAATAGATTCCACCACCACCGTCGTTTTCCTCGCCGCCGTCGTCGTTCAGCCAGATATCGTCGCCATCGCCGGCGATCGGAAAAAGCGGATCGTACAAAGTTCCGGGCGCCACCAGTAGGCGCGCACTAAATCCTGCTTCTACCGTGATCTGCGGCTGCGCGAGATATTCACTTGTAGGGGGGCCCTTTTGCGTTGCCATAGTCAAAACTCACTAATTGTGAAGTCAGGCCGCGGTGCACGTGCGGTCTCCAGCCTCTACCGTGCGTCGACCGGCCTGCTCGAGTTGAGTGATGCGGATGCGCAACGTCCGCACCTCGCGGCCCAATGCCACGAGACGCCACGTCATCCATATTAGCGCCGTGAATGCAAGCGGCCCCCAAATCCACATTGTTTGTTCGAGCCACATATAAAGTTTCCCTTTGATTTCGCAGTCAGGCGCAATCGCTTCGCGATTGCGGCCTTCTCCTCCTTTCAGAGGTGGACAATACCGGTGAGCGCGTTAGCCATAGCCTTTGCCACTCACTATCAAATGTTACATTGCAACGCCTCGGCCGGCTTTCAGCTCTGAGTAATCTACTTTGTTGCAGCCCGGCAATAGGCTCCATGATGGCAGGAGAAAGCGGCCCTGCCTCGGCGATCGTCCTCGATTGCGCCTACCTCATCGACCGCGGCTTAAAGGACCCGAGGTTCACCCGACAACGTCTCCGACCTCAACCAGCAAGCAGACTTTCTGATGAGGCTCAGAACCTCCTAACGGTTCCGGTACTCATTCTTGGTGTAATGCTGCAGCTTGATCACCCCGATTGGCTCTTTACTTAAACACAGTAAAATGTGCCGACGCTAGCCGTACTTGAGCCAGAAACCCACATTCGCTCTGGCTGGCAAAAACAGGCTGCGCGCTCCTATTCATAGATTTGGTGGGAAATGCGGGGTAGGCTTAAAAAAGTCGAGGAAAATCATGAAGCGACCCGCTGAAGATAGCACCATCGCCATCCCGTCCGCGCCGCTTGCGGAAATCAAGGCGGCGGCTGACGAGGAGAAGCGCCCGGCCGAGGAAGTGCTCCGCGAGGCAATTGAGCGCTACCTGAGAAACCGGCGCTGGCAACGGATTTTCGCGTATGGTGAGGAACGCGCCCGCACCCCTGGGCCTTAGCGAGGAAGACATTCCCGCCTCATAGCCATGTCCCGCCAAGAACAGCGCCAAAAGCCGCTGACGTGATAGGGGTCACCGCCGACACCAACATTTACGTTTCTGCTCTGGTTTTCGCAGGTATGCGCCGGCAGTTTCTGCTGGCGGCGGATGACGCCCGCATCCGTCTTTCCATTTCTGAAGCGATTTGCCGCGAGTTGCGCCGGGTACTTCATACCAAATCCGCATGGTCCGCCGAAGCAGTCGATGAAGCTTTGCTGCAGCTCGCCGGCTGTACCGAGCTAGTGCGCCCTACCGAGACGCTCGACGTCATCACGGAAGACCCCGAAGACAATCGCGTGCTCGAATGCGCGGCCGCCGCAGGCTCACACTTCATTGTGTCCGGCGACAGGACCTCTTGGACCTTGGCCAGTTCCGTAATATCCGAATCGTCAAGGTGGCCGATTTCATGAAGCTGATTACGCCGCCCTGATCGCTCAGGTCTCCGAGCATCGCCCTGCTGTTTCACGCCTATGCGTGATTCCGCCTTTTGCGGGAACACTGCAGGTCGAACCCTTCGTCGGCATCCGGCAGATTGTGGCGAAGGGATGAGTCGGCTGCGTATCGTTGTGGACACCGGATGGACCAATCACTTCGCACTTTGGGATCCCAGGGCTGTGCGCCGGAAAGGCAGCCATAGCCCTTACCGCCTTCCCGATGGGATCGCGGGGCTACGCCACCGTGGCCGCGACTTGACACGCCCACTAATCCGTTTGACGGGCGAAAGCGAGCTTTCGCCCGAGGAATCCAACCGCCTACTTAACGATTAGCCGCACTTCGTGACTTTTGCCAGGACCCAATGCGCTCCATCGTCGCTGCCGAAAGCGGCCCTGCATCGGCCGCCGCTACTGCTTCGGCTAGCTCATCCCGATTCTTGGCTCCCGTAACAATGGTCGATACGCCTTGCAGAGTCAGAGCGTAACGCATCGCGGCAGACGCCATTGAGCCACCGGTCGCGGCGGTCAGGAAACCTAGCTCCCGCTGAGCCAGCGCAAAGTCTGTTGCCACGGGATGGCCGGTTGGCAAGCTGCGGTCGATGCCGGCGGTCAGCGCGCCGGCGGCAAACGGCCGAATGCCAAACACTCCCAGGCCGGCGGCGTCGGCCTGATGAACCATCTCCAGATGATGGCGAGATCGAGCGTCGCCCAGCGCACCCATTTCGCCTTCCGAGCCTAAAATGTTCGCTACCAATTGAACAGTCGCCAATCTGTTATCGTTAAACAACTCTCGGATAGCGTCATGGCGCGCAATGCCGGTGAATCCGATTGCCCGCACAAGCCCTTCCTCTTTAAGCTTCTGCATGGTTTCCAGGACCCCGCTCGGACCGGCCACCTCGCGCAGGGTTAGCCGCCGCGGTGAAGCGGGCTCGTCCAGCTCAACCTGATTGTGCAGCTGGAATACATCCACCCGGCTGAGGCGCATGCGAGCGAGGCTCATCTCCAATGATCGCCGCACTGCCCCGCCAAGGTCCCCACGCTCGTTAGGCATAATGAAGACCTTGGTGGCGATGAGCGGCTTGGGGTTCAGCTCCGGCCACGCCTGGCCAACGATCTCCTCCGCCTTACCGCGGCCATACACCGGAGCAACATCAATAATGTTAATGCCGGAAGCGACGGCTTGCTTGACGGTCTCGATGCATTCCTGGTCGGTGGTTGGTCCCCACACCATCCCGATTCCGCCGCCACCGAGTGTGATAGCCGAAACCTGAAAGCCGGTTTTACCGAGCATCCGCTGCTGCATAGCGATACCTCACGCCGCTTGGAGTTATTCCCTGGCGCCCTGCTCACCGCATATTGCGGCGATCCGTTCGACGATCGCGCCGAGGTCAGAATTGGTTGGCGTAAACACCTCGGCCACCCCGAGTTCGAGCAACCTTTTGCGATCCGGTTCTGGAATTATTCCGCCGATCAAAACTTTGATGCTGCTCGCGTTGTGTTGCTGCAGTAGTGCGAGCACTTGGCGCGCGATTGTCAGATGGGCTCCCGCCAGACTGCTTATCGCGAGAACATCCGCATCTTCCTGCAGCGCGGCTTCTACCAGGTGCTCCGGAGTCTGTTTGAATCCGGCGAGGATTACCTCCATTCCAGCTTGCATGCACGCATGCGCGAGAAGTTTGACGGCGTTGATATGACCATCGAGGCCAGCCTTGCCGAGTGCTATCCGGATCTTGCGCTGCACTTTGGGGACATTGAATCGGGCAACCGCCAGACTGCGATCAAGCACCTGCGGCACATAGCGGCCATGAGTGCCGCGCTCGATCGTAGCTGCCCATTCGCCGACTGTGCCGCCAGCACGCGCCAGCTCAAGGGTAGCTTCCATCATCGCCGCAGATTCGCCGGCGGCCCGCTCCAGCCGCTCACGCACACTAACGATCACTTGGTCGTCGCGCATTGTGCGCCATTGCTGGAGCGATTCGATCCGCTCCCGCTCGATGGTCGAATAATCGAGCTTCGCGTCGGGCGCATACGCGGGCAATAGTCCGATTTCGCCGCTGAATGCATTTACACCGACCCGGACGATCTCGCCAGCTTCCAGCTTACGCTGGCGCTCAGCCAGCAGCGTGGTCAATTCCGAGTTTACGAGCGCGATTGCTTGCGCGTAGCCAGCCGTGCGCAATTTCATTGCGATCGCACGTGCGTCGTTGGCGATCTCATCCGTCAATTTTTCAATCACATGGCTGCCGGTGAAGATATCGCCATACTTCGCGACCCCGGTTTCATGCATCAGAACCTGTTGGGTGCGCAGTCCGATGAGCTGCTCGGCTTCATCCGGCAAGGCTATCGCTTCGCGGAATCCGGGCAACTGCAATGCATTGACTCGTGCCTCGGCCGAAATCACCACCGGCAGCGCCTGGTACGCAATACGGATGATGTTGACTTCGGGCTGCTGCTCGGTGAGCGTGAGCGAGCGCACCTGGCATCCGGCACGAAAGGCCACGCCATCGATACCATACTCTCTGAGGCACAACTCGCTCCAAAGTTTAAAGTACGCGCGGATCTTGCAGATCTCGGGTATCAACTCGATACCGCTATTGATGAAAAATGAGATTCGTCGAACAGTATTTTCGAATGCTGCGGAAGATAAATGCGGACGCAGCGCATCGAGGATCATCAATGCATTGCCGAAGGTATAGCCTATCTCCTCGGCGGGGCCGGCGCCGCTTTCCATGTAATGGTAACCGCAGCAATTGATCGGATTCCAGTTAGGGACGCGCTCGACGGCGAAGCGAATCAACTCCGTGGACAATCTGAACGAAACTTCGGGATTGAAGATAGAGGTCCCACGCGCGACGAACTCTTTCATCAGATCGTTTTGCGTGGTCCCACGCAATTCAGTCCAGGGAATTCCGTGTTTCTCCGCTACAACCAGATACAACGCGAGCACAAATGGTGCGGTCGCGTTAATCGTCATCGACGTGTTGATCTTGTCGAGCGGAATACCATCAAACAGCTGCTCCATGTCGCGCCAATGGCACAGCGAAACGCCTGCCTTACCCACCTCGCCGGCGGCAATCGGCGCGTCCGGATCGTAGCCGTTCTGCGTAGGCAGGTCGAAAGCAATCGAAAGTCCGCGCTGCCCTTCTTTCAGGTTACGTAGAAAACGGGCATTGGCCTGGCTCGCATCGCCGAAGCCCGCGTAGGTGCGGAT
>Ga0073928_10005951_pt1 | contig 16731 bp, 16 predicted proteins | sample PaiPotPPA55metaG_FD_76969 | JGI IMG/M metagenome (GOLD analysis project Ga0073928, IMG submission 76969) | Iron sulfur acid spring bacterial and archeal communities from Banff, Canada, to study Microbial Dark Matter (Phase II) - Paint Pots PPA... ... | reverse complement strand
TTTGGCCCTGGCCAAGGTGCACACGGAACTTGATTCCGTCCTCGTCAATAACGATCGGCTCTGCGGGGACATGACCGCGCAAGAGGCCGTCCTCGAGCTCGACGCCTTCGAGCTGGCCAATGCCGCGTTCCGTTCGCAGATAGATCCCTTCGGGCTGGAGCAATTTGCTGAGCTGGTCTGCGATCAGCTCACGGCGTTGGGCCAGGCCTAGAGCCGTAAACTGAACGGTCAGCCACCGGTCATAACGATCTACCACCAGCCCCGATAAGCCATCGGACTCGCTATAGACAAGCCGGCAGGCCTGCCCCGGGCGATCGTAAGCCAGGAGCCCGGACCGCAACTGCACCGCGCTTCGCAACCTTGCAGCGAAGAAATCGGCATCCAGGACTTCATTCTCGTTCCAGGCATAAAGCCGGACTCGAAGCTTGCTGCGTGAGTTGAAGATGCCCCGAGCTACAAACTGACCGCCGTCCGAAACGAGGTCTACGACGGCGCCATCGGCCGGATCGCCTTCGGCGCCGGCAATTGCACCCGGATAAACCCACGGATGCCGGCCATAAAAGGGCCGGGCACGCTTGGGCAGCAGGACCACGCGGGGCAAGCTCATCGATGCAACCGACCTGGACCCGTCACTCCCCGGTCCGACTATCTTCCGGCCTGTCGCGCGTTTCCACTTCCTGGATATATGCCAGGGCCCGGTCCAGCTCCCGCTGGTTCTGCCGGCTCTTGAGCATGGACCTGACCCGGAGCAACAGTTCCGTCTTGTTGATGGGCTTGGTGAGAAAATCGTCCGTGCCGGCTTCAACCGCGCGCTCGATATCGCTGTGCTGGTCGAGGGCCGTCACCATCAGTACGGCGATGTTCCTGGTGGCCGCACTGGCGCGGAGTCTTTTGCAGACCTCGAAACCGCTCACCTTGGGCATCATGATGTCGAGCAAGATTAAATCTGGATGCCATTCGGCGACCAGTCGCAGAGTCTTCTCGCCATCGGCCGCGGTCCGGATTTCGTAGCCAGAGTCCAGAAGATACGCTTCCAAGAGCTCCACGCCCTGAGAGTTGTCATCCGCGATCAAAACGCGCGGCGTTCGCCCGGAATCGCCCGGCTCGGCAGCGGCTTTCGCATCTGGGAGCATGGATATCTCCGCCCACCTGGCCGGCCGCTTCCCGCGGGCGGCCTCTACTCCCAGCCGATTATAGCGACCCGCTCCTCTGGGGCGAAATGTCCTGGAAACGAACCGGGGGCGAAAGCGATGGTTCGCCGGCCCCCGGTCCGTGAGTATGCCCTAGTTCGCGAATTCGGGACGCCTCTTGGCGAGCTGTGCCTGTAGCCGGGACACGATGCTGGAATGCATCTGGCTGACACGCGACTCACTAAGATCCAGAGTGGCCCCGATCTCCTTCATGGTCATGTCTTCGTAATAATACAGGATGATGATCAGCCGCTCATTGCGGTTGAGGCCCCGCGTCACGAGCCGCATCAGATCCCGGTTCTGTAGCCGGTGCGTCGGGTCCTCGGCTTTCTTGTCTTCCAGGATGTCGATCTCGCGCACGTCCTTGTAGCTGTCTGTCTCGTACCACTTTTTGTTGAGGCTCACGAGACTGACGGCGGTCGCATCGCCGATCATTCTGTCCAGCTCTTCAAGGCTCACGCCCAGCCGGGTGGCCAGTTCGTCGAGCCGCGGAGGACGGCCGGTCTCGGCCTCGATCGCCTTGCGCGTCTCTTCCAGCCGGCTGGCCTTGCTGCGCACGAGCCGGGGCACCCAGTCCATGGTGCGAAGCTCATCGAGCATGGCGCCGCGAATGCGCGGGACACAGTACGTCTCGAATTTGACTCCCCGCTGCAAATCGAAGGCGTCCACCGCGTCCATCAAGCCAAATATGCCGGCGCTAATCAGATCGTCCAGCTCCACTCCATCCGGAAGCCGCGACCAGATTCGCTCCGCATTGTATTTGACCAAAGGCAAGTAATGTTCCACGAGCTGATTGCGGAGCTCTACCGTCGGCTCCGCTCGATAATCCCGCCAAAGCTGCTGGACATCCAAGTCCACATGCGTGACCATAAGCGCCCTCCGCAATGTGAGGCGAACCCCACTCGGTGCGTCCCCCGTGGCTACCGCACTCGCTCTCAACCCCGCCGCCCTTGGCACATGGCGTCCGACGGCAGGCCCGAGAACTCCGCGATCGCATTCGGTCCATAGCGACGGACTGGCCGAATGACGTCGTGTCCGAAGAATCCGATTGCCCAAATTCCGGGCGCACCGCCCCCCAGGCAGTGGCCGGCGGCGGCAATTAGATTCCCTTCGGATCGCGACGTCCCTGTCTAATGCTGGTCCATTCCCAAAGCGCCCAATAACGGACATTCGTCGCTCCGTCCTTATCGTCCGGACGGCTCCAATCGCTTCAGGAAATCCATTTGGATTCACTGGACCCGACATCCCCACAAACCTCAGCTTCCGCATCTCCAGAATGCCTCTCGGCTTAAAACGCGGGATTATCCGAGAGCGCCCCTCCAAAATCGCCGTCGCCCGGACGAATTTCGGAGCATCTCTGCCCGGAATGCAACGGTGTTGCCCCCGGCGAACCTTCCACGCGTGTAGCTAAGAGTTGGAGCGGGGCTCATACGATAACCCCGCCTCGATGTCCAGTGGAGAAGGGCCGTGGCGCATATGGTTTTTGCATGCGGTCGGTAAAGACGGGAAAGATGGGGTTACCGCCCGACCGCCACTACACGACAACGCGGACAGACACCGTTAGTACCGGCGCCAGTTTCCTGATCTTTGGACAGTGTGCGAATCGCCGCCTCGCCCTTATGATGAAAGTTCGGGTGAGCCGAAGGAAAGGCGTGACGACTTAGAGAGGGAGCTAAACATGCCTCGATTGCTCATGGCAACCGCGCTTGTGGCCGGCATGACGGCCTGGGTGGCCGGCGACAAGGACCACGTTCGTAACGACATCTTGAAGTTGGCCGAAACAATTGCTCGGGGCGATCGGGCCGCCGCCGACCAGCAAGCCGCGGAGATTGCCAAGAAATCGCAACTGGAAAACGTTATGGATTTGCTGAAGCTCCGCGTGAAGCAGGGCCTCGGAGTTGGATCGCAGCCGGGGAGCATCAGGCCGGACGGTATCGAAGCCCAGATCATCAATCTAAGCAAGAAAGCCATGAGGCCCAACGATCTGGAGGCCCGGGCAAAGGACCTGGCCCAGGCGGCGAGGATCACGGCGGCCATCGCGCTCGTGGCACAACGTAGCTGTCCGGTAGCCAAGAAGGAAGGGGACAAGGATCCCAAACAATGGGACCAGTGGAGCCACGACATGTATGAAGAGGCGATCCGGCTCGCCGCCGCGGCGGAGGCTCATAATCCCAAGGATGTGAAAGCGGTCTCCTCCAAGCTCGATAGTAGCTGCAACGCCTGTCATGCCGTCTTCAAGTGATGCACGCCATCGCGCCAGCGCCCTCCATTGAACCGCTGGGAGACCAGGCCTGCCTGGCGCGCTGTGCCAGCGAAGAAGAGGCCCAGGCTTTCGCATCTTCTGCCCGGCAAATGGACTGGCCCTGGCTGGTCGATGTGGTGCCCGCTTATACGACGGTCGGGCTCTACTTTGATTTGAGGCTTTGCCGGTATCGCGAGGTCCAGGTCGCGCTGGAACGGCTGACCGTCCGTCCCGCACCAGTCGAGCACAGGGAAATCGAGATTCCCTGTTGCTACGCTTACGAAGCCGACCTCGAACGCATAGCCTCTCACAGCAAACTCGATCGAGAGCGCGTCATCGAGCTTCACTGGCAAACGCCCTATACCGTTTACGCCATCGGATTCTGTCCGGGCTTTCCCTACATGGGCTATCTTCCCGAGATGCTCTCAGGCGTACCGAGGCTCCCCTCACCGCGTGCCCGCGTCGAACCCGGAGCCGTCGGGCTGACCGGCCGCCAAACCGGCATCTACACGGAAAAACGCCCCGGCGGCTGGAACCTGATCGGTCGCACACCTCTGGAGCTGGTCAACGTCCAAGACGGCTATTTTCCACTCCAGGTCGGCGACCGGGTCCGGTTCACTCCCATTACCCGTACCGAGTTTCAGCGCCTGCGCGGCAAACGGCTGTAAGTCATAATCCCAGATACCAAATGCCAAAATCCAACAAGCGAACATCACCTATTTTTTTGCCTTGTCAAAAATGCGTGACTTGCATTGCGCCCACACCCCCGCGCAATCCATTTGGCGTGCCTGACGATGGCTGCTATACCCTCCAATTGACAACTGAAACCGTTGGAGAGCGTTTACAATGGGCGTGCGAGACGACAGCCGCTGGCCGCTTTGCCTTCAGTCGAGGGTCACATGCGCAAAACCGACCTGCGGGAATTAATTGATATCGAGTTCCCGATTATCCAGGCCCCCATGGCCGGTGTCCAGGACAGTGCCCTGGCCATCTCGGTAGCCAACGCCGGTGGCCTTGGCTCGCTTCCCTGCGCCATGCTGAGCGTGGATGTGATGCGCAAGGAGCTGGCAACTATTCGCTCCAAAACATCGAAGCCCTTCAACGTAAACTTCTTTTGCCACACGCCGCCCTCGCCTGACGGCGAGCGCGAGGTAGCCTGGAGACGGTCCCTCGCTCCCTACTACCAGGAGTTCGGACTCGATCCGACCGCGATTCCCCAGAACGCCAGCCGTATGCCTTTCAGCGCTGAAGTTGCCGAGACCTTGAGCGACTTCAAGCCTCCCGTGGTCAGCTTTCATTTCGGTCTCCCCTCCTCGGAGCTACTTGCCCGCGTGCGCTCGTGGGGATCGAAGGTACTGGCCAGCGCCACGACGCTGGACGAGGCACGCTGGCTGGAAGCGCGCGGTGTCGATGCCATCATTGCGCAGGGTATCGAGGCAGGCGGCCACCGCGGCATGTTCTTGTCCGATGACCTGACCACACAGGTCGGTACGCTGGCCCTGGTACCGCAAATCGTTGACGCGGTCGGGGTCCCCGTGATCGCTGCCGGAGGAATCGCTGATGCCAAAGGCGTTTCTGCGGCTTTATCGCTTGGCGCCGTAGCCGCACAGGTCGGAACCGCGTTTCTGCTCTGTCCGGAAGCCACCACCAGTAAGGTCCATCGCGAGGCCCTCAGGAGTGATGCCGCCTGCCATACCGCCCTGACGAATGTGTTCACAGGCCGGCCGGCCCGGGGAATTGTTAACCGCATCATCAGAGAGATCGGCCCCATGAACCCGGCCGCGCCCCAGTTTCCGCTCGCGGCTTCCGCACTCACCCCCTTGCGGGCTAAAGTCGAAGGTATAGGACTAGGCGATTTCTCACCGCTGTGGGCCGGCCAGAACGTGAGCGGCTGCAAGGAAATATCCGCGGCTGACCTGGTTCGCGCGCTGGCCGCTGGCGTCCGATCTTGAAAGCCGCAGGATTTCAATAACGTCATGAGCAGTCGCTTTCCCCGCTTTGGCATTGTGTGCATGGGAGCGGGCTTCACGCTCCTGGGCATCTTCGCCCTCCTCGTGGCCGTGATGCTGGTGCGAGATAAATGGCGCTTCTTGACAGACGGCGACCAAACGGTCGCGCGCGTCACCGGCAGGGAAATGCATACTGAACCGGGGCGCGGCGGCCCGCAAACGGTCTACGAACTGCTCTACACCTTCCAGGATCCCAGTCAAACGACCCACGCCGGCCGGGACCGCGTACCGGCGGACGCCTGGGTCCGGGCCAAATCAGGCGACCTCGTGGCCATCCAATATGTGACTGCTGACCCCGCCGCTAACCGTATTGCCCGAAGCGAGTTGCTGAGCGTACTGGGCGCGGTCATCGCCGCCCCGGTCGGCGCCATCCTCGTCGCCCTCGGCATTTTTCTCGTGGCAAAACAGCTGCACCGAACTAAGCGTCGTCTCCCGCTACCCGACCACCCGGAGAGGGCAGGGTGAGGGGGAATTGCATTGAGCATCGCGCTCCAATTCACGCCGCATGCGTTCTCAATGCTTCTTTACATCGAAGCACAAGAGCGTGTTCTGGTCGCGAATGTATAGCTTGCCATTCGCGATCACCGGATGCGGCCAGCTTGGCTTGCCGCTATTGTCGGGCAGCTTGAACCGGGCGCGTTCGTGATAGCCCGCTGGAGATGCATCGACCAATGCCAATACACCGTTCTCATAGCGAAAATAGAGCTCGCTATCCGCATAGAGCACCGCCGCCGAGCGCGTGCCAGCGGGATTTTCATGTCGCCACATTATCTTGCCAGTGGCAAATTCGATGCACACGGGGACGCCTTTATTTTGCCCGTGACCGCCATAGAGGTAGTCGCCCACGAGCACCACGCCTCCGTGATGGTTCTGAAAAGCCTTGCCGGGCAGAAAGTATACTTCGTGCGCCTCGATACCGTCCTGGACGCGCTCCAGCCGGACCAGCGCACTCCCCGCGCCGTAACTGGTCGAGCAAAAGACCAGATTGCCTCGGACAATCGGCGTCGAGACGTTGGCGACGTGGTTGGCCATCCGGTCGTAGTGCCAGAGAAACTTCCCGCTCGCGGCATCAATGCCGATGAGTCCTGTGCCGGTAAGCTGCACGTATTGCTTGATGCCGCCCACATCGGCCATGACGATCGAGGAATAGCCGGCCTTATCGCCTGAAGGCGATTCGGCCTTCCAGACGACTGCGCCCGTCCGCTTGTCCAGGGCCACCATCGTGGCATCTTTGCCGCCGGGTGTGCAAAGCAGACGGTCGCCATCGACCAAAGGCGATTCGCTGAACGCCCACTGCGACATCATCTCTCCGCCAAAGTCCTTCACAAGGTCCAGATGCCAGCGCGGCTTTCCCGTCGCGCTTTCCAGGCAAACCAGATCACCGTTCATGCCCAGTGCAAAGACCAGTTCGCCATCGACGGTCGGCGTCGAGCGCGGGCCCGGCATGCCGCCGCCATTGCTTCGCACCGACCCGATAGGCGTTGACCAGATAACCTTGCCCGCCGCCGTGTCGTCGAGCGCAATAACGCATTCCTGGTCCCCAAGATTTCCCATGGCGTAGATGCGGCCGGCGGCCACCGAAGGCGTGCTGTATCCTTCTCCCAGCCCGGCGGCCTTCCAAAGAAGCGGCGGGCCGCTCGCCGGCCAGCTCTTGAGCAAACCGGTTTCACGGCAAAGGTCCGTCCGGTCCGGGCCCTGCCACTGCGGCCAGTCCGCGGCCGAGAGGCCGATGGCCAAGAGAACCATGCTAAGAGTTCTTGAGGCACTTCGCATCTTCATCGTTAATCTCCAGATCCATCATTCATTCCGGCCGGGCTCGCCACCACTCTGTAGACGGTATATTGCGGCCGATCTTCACTGTAGTCTCAACACCACGCCCTTGTGGCGCCGGGCAGCTCTGAGTGAGGCGGAACAGAAAGCGACAATTCTCTGTTCTCTCTGTTGTCTCCTGTTCAATGCGCCTTCAGCCCGGCTGGTCCGTCCTCGCCAGCACCAGCTGACCCTTGTGGATTCCCTTCATGCCCCGCAGCTCGGAGGCGATTTTTTGCAACGCCCCCGCCCGGCCGCGTAAGACAATCACTTCCAGGCAATTATCGTGATCGAGATGTATGTGCAGCGTGGAAACCACCATCTTTGTGTGCCGGTGCTGTAGCTCCAGGAGCTTGTCGGCGACCCGCGTCCGGTGATGGTCGTACACCAGCGTGAGCGTGGCGGCAGCATCGGCGGCGTCCGATTCCCAGGCATGCGTGGTCAGGACTTCTCGAATGAGCTGCCGGACCGCCTCGCTGCGCGTGGCAAATTTGCCTTCGCTACAGTAGCGATCAAACTGCTCAAGGAGGTCTTCCTCGAGGGAGACCGAAAATCGCACAACGTCTGACACGCCTTGTCCTCAGGCTCACCGGTGGAAACACCGTCCAAGCTAGCCGTCCGGATGGCTCGTACTATACGCTGTCTTTTCTCGCTTTACCACCGAGCAGGCCCTTGATGACCCATGCACTTGTCCTCGGATCTTTCGTCCGGTATTACTATTTCTAGCTGCGTAATACTCTAATTCACCGCCCGTGAGAGCATGTTTCGCGAAATATCAGCCAGCTTTCGATTCGCAAACGACAATGGGCTGCGCAGCCGTATCGTGGCGATTTATTTGCTGCTCATCGCCGGCAACATCGCGGTCTGGTGTCTGGCCCTCGGACTCTTCTGGTCTGTTCCCGCGACGCTAGGCTTGTGCGCGGTGGCCTATGGACTTGGTCTGCGCCACGCCGTGGATGCCGATCACATCGCCGCCATCGATAACGCGACCCGCAAGCTGATGCAGCAGGGTAAGCGGCCTGTGGCCGTGGGGTTCTTTTTTTCCCTGGGGCATTCGACCGTTGTCATCCTGATGTGCTTCCTCTTGGCTCTGGCTACCGGCTTCATGACCCACTTCCCCGAGTTCCAGAGAGTCGGCAGTCTGATCGGGACTTCTGCTTCCGCAGTGTTTCTTCTGGTAATCGCGATCATTAACCTCGTGATCTTTGTGCAGGTCTACCAGGCGTTCCGGGCCGTGCGCTCGGGCGAGGTCGTCAGCGACCATGCCTTGCAAGATCTACTTGATGGTCGCGGCCTGCTTGCTCGCGTGCTTCGACCGATGTTCCGGCTCGTCAGCAAAAGCTGGCACATGTATCCGGTCGGGTTCCTGTTCGGGCTCGGGTTCGACACGACCTCCGAGGTGGCGATATTGGGCCTCGCGGCCACCCATGCCTCGCAGCAACTCCCGATCTGGTCCATCCTCGTGTTCCCGCTCCTCTTTGCCGCCGGCATGTGCCTGATCGATACCACCGATGGCATCGTCATGCTTGGCGCCTATGGGTGGGCCTTTGTCCAGCCGATGCGAAAACTGTTCTACAACATGACCATCACGCTCGTTTCCTTCTTGATTGCTTTTCTCATCGGCGGGTTGGAAGCTCTCGGTATCATCGCCTCGCGGTGGCACCTGGAAGGCGGCCTCTGGACCTACGTCAATTCGTTTAGCGAGAATTCAGCCCTTCTCGGCTATGCCATCATTGGCCTCCTGATCGCAAGCTGGCTCGTTTCCACCGCGATCTATCGACTGGCGGACCTGGAGCGTTTTGAAGTGGCAACGGCCCAGAGCCCGGTGAAAGGCTGATCGGGCCAACTGCCTTCGGTGCTGAGAACTCGCAGGCCTTCAGCTTGGCACTTTGATGCCCATGCCGCATCGCCTGGCGATACCATAATAGGTTGGCGGCATTCTCCTAGAAATCTGGCTGAGGCACGTACCGAGCGGCGTAAATGCGTTCCTTAAGATTCTACCTTCTTGGCCTGCTCTGTGCCGCCGGCCAAACCGACTGCATGGTTGAAGCTGAGACCCCGACCCCACTCGCTGATTCGGCAAAGCTGATTCTGCCGGGCCTGCACAATGTCTACCGGATCACCGAGAAGCTGTATAGCGGCAGCAGTCCGGATGGTGACCTAGGGTTTCGTTCGCTGCAGAAGCTGGGCATCAAGACCGTGATCTCGGTCGATGGTGCCCGGCCGGATGTTACCGCCGCTCATTCCTACGGCCTGCGCTATGTCCACATTCCCTTCGGCTACGCTGGCATCCCGCCCGAACAAGTCCTCCGCCTGGCCAAGGCGGTGCGGGACCTGCCGGGGCCTATCTACATCCATTGCCATCACGGCATGCATCGCGGCCCGGCCGCCGCGAGCGCTATTCACCTGTGTCTCGACAAGAGCTGCACCGTTGACCAGGCTCTTGCCGAAATGCGCCGCGCGGGGACGGATCCGCATTACACAGGCCTGTACGCAGTCCCGCACACGCTCACACGTCCAACCAGTGCCGATCTGGACCACATCCCATCGGATTTTCCCGAGATCGCCACTGTCCCGGACCTGGCCCAGTGCATGGTTGAAATCGATGGACGCTGGGACAACTTGAAGCAAATCCGTGCTGCCGGCTGGAAAGCACCCGCCAGCCACCAGGACCTCGATCCATCGCACGAAGCCTTGATGCTCAGAGAATCGTTCCAGGAAGCCCTGCGCGTGGCGGCACGTTTTCAACGTGCCGAACTGACCGGAGCGCACAACCGCCCGGCCGAAGTAGGCCAATGGCTCGCCGCCGCAGCCGAAAAAGCATCGGTCCTCGAAAAGGATCTTCGGGCTCGCGCCCAGTATTCGATTGTAGAGCAGGCATTCCACCAGATCGGCGCCTCATGCATCCGTTGCCACGCCAAATACCGCGACGTGCCGCAGAACAGCCGGGCAGCGAATCGTTAGGAGCGCGAACGCGGTCAGTTGCTGAGCGATCACTGGAAGCCCCACCGAGGCGACCAATATCTTCTGACTCCCGCTCGAATGCGTATTCACGTCGTTCGTTCCACCCACTGGGTTCGCCAGTCTGGGGGCTCAAACGGCTCCGCGAAATACTGCGTCTCACGCGCCACCTTACCGGCCCGGAACTCCATGATGCTCACGGTGTAGACCGGACGCCCGTCGTAGGTAATCACGTATTCGGTAACCCAGAGGTCGCCACTACCAACTATGCGCCGGACGACAAAACCCGACGGCTTGGCCGGATGGTGGCTGCGGAGGGCTTGCACGTTCCGGCGCCCCCGGATGTGCTCCCCTGACTGGGGATACTCGACGATGGCGTCCTCGAGGTAGATCTCATGTTCCGCCTCCTGGTCGCCTCTAGCGGAAGCCGTCCAGTGCCGCTCCAGAGCCGCCCGGATTTCCTGGTCTGCCATCAAATAGACCTCTCTCCTGGACCATTGCCGCCAGGCACCTGCACGGCGGCGTCTTCTGCGCCGCGAGCATGATGTACAGCGGCGCGCAGCCTGGTCATTGTACTGCCACAGCATGCATCAAGAGGGCATGAGTCGGCCAGGAGGGGAGAGAGGGCGTGTCGGCGCGTTAGCGGATCGACTCCGACGCCTACGCTGAGGGGCGGTGACCAATATCACGGCCAGGGCGGAGATCGGTTGAGTTGACCGTTCGATTCACTCCGCGGCCCAGCGCCAGAAGCCTGCGGATTCAAATACAAGTTGGCGGAAAAGTACGGTGTGCGAAAATCGATCATGTTGTGGAGAACCGGAAACCGTGCGAGCTGAATGAGATTCCACTTTTGCTGCCGGACAGTCTCCGGTCCGACCAACACATAGCGAGACTTGATCGGAAGCGATATATCGCCTGGCCGGAAAAACACGCTCACCCCGATGCCAGCGGGCAAGGCGAGCAGCTCGCACGGATAAGTATCCATCAAGATGGTGTTCTGCCAGGGATCAGCGCCCTGGCGATACCGAATCAACGGCTTCAGCTTCTGTGCCAGGCGAAGGTATTCTTGAGCTAACCCGAAATGCGGCATGTTGGCCCACTGCATGGGCCGGATACACCACGGAAGCCCGCCCAGATTAATGAGCACGATACCCGCAATCAAGACTTTGACCCAGCGCAGCGGAGAAGTCAGCACCACAAAACCGGAAGCCAACAGGTTAACGGCCAGCATTCGCCAGCCACCATCGTTGTCAATGGAATAAAACAGCAGAATTCCAGCCACAAGCGCACCGATGTTAAAGGCGTGAAAGCAAGGCTCAACCATGTCCGGCCGGGGAGCCAGCCCAGCCCGAGAAGCGGATGCAGGCCTGAGCCGGGTCAGGGCATAGAAAGCCATGATGAGACCGAAGGCGAGTCCCTCACAAAAGATGATCCGGCCTGGGAAATTCGCCGGATTGGCCAGGTTCCCCTCCAACAGCATCTCCAGGTTCGTTAACGCATTCGCCAAGACGACGCGGAGGAGGCCTCTCCCCCCACGAACTTGTTCATCAAGAAACCACGGGTGCCGTAGAACGGCGCGCACAAGAGGCGAAATCCATAAAGCAACAAGGCCATGCCGCCGGCCGATGCAACCACAGCCAAGACCAATTGCTTCGCCGTCCGCTTCGGAAAGAGCAGCACGGCGTAAGGAACCAAGAACATCGACCAGGAAATGCGCGTCAGGCTTGCGCAAACCAAGATGGCCAGAAACAGCAGGCGAAACCCGGGCGAAGAAGCCCAGGGCTTTCGCTGGAGCATTCCAGCAAACCCGCCACCCACGATCACCGCGATGGCCAGGTGGACCGGATCCTGCATCACGGACACCAACACCAGATAGAAAGGCCAGAACGTCGCCAAGAGCGCCGTCCCCAAAAGCGCTTCCCCAATGGTCGGTTGCATGACAATGCAATAGATGCCGATCGCCAGGGTAAGCAACAGAACGTTGAAGACGGGCGCGGAGTAGAAATGCCAGCCCAAAAGCTTGCCCAGCGTTCCATAGAACACCGGGTACATGGGTCCATGGACACCGAAATGTGAGAAACCGGCGGCTGCCGGTTTTTCCGCTATCGTAAAATAGCCGCCGGCGAAACCATGGTGGACGAAGGCGTTGATTTGCAGGTAATAGCCGATCTCATCGCTCGTCGCCGGAGAAAATTCCTCGAGCGAGACTCCGAGCCAACCTATTAGCACGAGTGTCCCAAGCGCCGGCGTGACTGCCATGAGGAGCCACGCCAGCCGTTGGATCCAGACCGCATCGTGACCGCCGACGGTGCGTTTCACGATGTTCTGATGCACAAAACGGCTTGTGCCGATGTCCCTTGTCGGATCGGTAAGGGGACTCGAATCTGGCATTTCGTTAATATTATGGCCGGGGCGGTGATCGGTGAGAATTGCAACATCGGCGAGAACCTGAAGAAATCGGCGGGAATTGAGCGTGGTAAATGACGCGCCCATGAGAGTGAGGCGACGGCGTTGGGTTATCGCCGTTGGCTACCTCGTCGTCGCTGTAATTGCGTTTATGACTTGGTCCCTTTACAGGTCCCAGGATGCCCAGCGCAGGCTGGCGGATGCAATCGAGGAGGCCGATCGCCTCGATCCCGGCTGGCGCCTGGAAGAACTCGAGGCTCGACGCAAGAGAATTCCCGATGATCGCAATGCCGCCCTGCAAGTCAGCAAGGTTCACGCGGCGCTGCCGCCCAACTTGAGGATTGCTAACTGGTCCTTCGATTACGTGCCAGACCTGAGGGAACCGCAAGTCCAGCTCCAAAGTGACCAGTCGCTCCGACTGCGCGAAGGCTTGAAACAGGTCCAGGCGGCCCTTCCGGCCGCTCGCAAGCTCGCCGACATGCCCGAGGGGCGCTACAGCGTTCAAGTTACCGCAGACATGATTAATACACGACTGCCCGGTCTAGACTCCCTCCGCGAAATTATTCAGGTCCTGAAAGCGGACGCAATTTTACAGGCGCAGAATGGGGAAGGCGATGGGGCACTTCAATCGTGCCGGGCATTGATCAACTGCGCCAGATCCGTTGGTGATGAACCCTATCTGGTCTCGCAACTCGTACGGCTTGGGGGCCGCAGCACGGGCCTCGGGTTGGTGGTGCGAGTTTTGGCCCAAGCCGAGCCTTCCGAGCGGGCATTGGCGCAGGTACAGGAGCTTCTGACGCGCGAGGACAGGGAGCCGGCTCTTCTTTATGCATTGCGCGGAGAGCGTGTCCTTGCAGACGGAATTGCGACTTTCCTGGAAGCTCCCGGACAAAGTGAGTTATCGAGGTTGAACCGGGTCCTTTTTCCGGCCCTTGGGCAGTTGCCTCCACAACTGGGCTACCTCTCGCGCACAACTATTCGGAGCCAGCGTGCGGAGGTTCTCCGTTTCAGTACCCGCGCGGTTGAAATCGCCAAGCTGCCGGCCAATGAGCGGCAGGTGCCGCTCCGAGAACTGGATGCGGAGAGGAAACAGACAGGTGGACTGAGTTACACCCTATGCCCCCGCTACCAGAGCCTCTTGGCTTTCACGGAAAACGATGCCTATCTCCGTGCCGTCCAGACCCTCGTGGCGTGCGAGCGCTACCGGCGTGCCCGCGCACGTTGGCCGGCCTCGCTTGCAGAGCTGGTTCCGCAATATCTTGGCCAGGTCCCTGTGGACCCATTTGACGGCTCGCCAATGAAATACATGCGGCTTTCTGATGGGGTGGTTGTCTACAGCGTTGGACCGAACCTGCGTGATGATCACGGTGCCATCAGGAAATCCGGGAAGGCCACGCCGGACGACATCGGCGCGATCGGCTCTGGGACATCAGTGCCCGGAGAAAATCGCCACCCTGAGATGCCGGTCAAGAGAAGGGGCCGCGTCCTTGCCCCCTCCCTTTTTTCTGGTCCACCACGTCGATTTGACGTTTCAAAAAGCTGGTGCGTGCTTGCGCGAGCGACATCAACGCCGAGCCTCCGCTGCCTTTTGGCACCGATTAACCAAAACCCGTCCGCAAATTACCAGGCCTCCCGCCAATCCAGCAGCGTAAGCAGCGAGATGCGCCCATAGGTCAGCAAGGAATGCTGAGTGCCTGGCTGCTGGAACTCTTGAGCGCAGAGGCTCAACGAGCCATATGCCTCCAGCTTTTGCCACAAGAAAGCCTGCAACGCCAGCGAGTAGGGAGGCGGCGGCCATAAATAACAGTAAGGCTAACACCGGACGGATCAGCCGGACAGCATCGTATTTCGGCGACGACCCTGCCCTGGAAACCAATGCGGCAAGAATGCCAAGAAGCAGGCCCACCCACCATGTTGCCAAGACGCCCCAACCCAGTGCCAAGAGCGTTGGAGAGGCAGTGTCGAAAACTGCTGGATGCCCGATGGTGAAGTACTCGGTGCAGACCCGGGCCGTTACTTGGTCGTGCATAATGCCGTACATCACGGACGACACGATGCACAGTAGTACGATTTTAAGGGCTTCCGTTACGTTTCGTGGCATGTTCCGGCAGCTTGGCAGTAGCTCCCCGCAACGGCAAAAATACCGGTTGGTTTCGTCGCTGCCGTGCGCCCTCGCAAGCGGTTTACTCACCGACCTTCCGCGAAGGCGTACAGGTGGCTGTCGGTACGCACATACAGGACATTGTCGGCGACGGCTGGGGTCGCGGAAACGCGTTCGCCTAGCTGGGCATTCTTGGCGACCACGGTCGGCTTGTCGGATCCGGACTTGAGCACGGTGACCGCGCCGTCCTTATGCGACACCACGTAGATATTCCCACCGGCGGCGATGGGAGAGGCGTAGTATTGGCCGGCCGCCGCGACCCGTTCCTGCACGTACGCGGGCTTGCCGGTCTTCTCATCGTAGGCGGTCAGCAGCCCTCCGTCTTTCACCACAATGCACTGCCCAGCGTACACCAGTGCCGAGGCAAGGTACGGCAATCCCTTCGTGTTTTTCCAGAGCAGGGAGGAAAGCGGCACTTCACCGGTGGCGCCCGGGGCAAGCGCGTACGCGAGGTTCTTTCCCTCGGCCATGAATCGGCGAACCGTCTCCCACTCGTCGCGCGTGATCTTGCCATCGCCATTGGCATCCATGGGGTCGAACATGTCTTTCAAGAAGGTCTTTTGGGCCTCTTCTCGCGAGATGACTCCGTCCTTGTTGGTGTCGGCCATCTTGAGGACCGCATCGAAGGGAGGCAACTGAAACTGCTTATCGTCCGGACCGCCTGGCGACCAGCCGGCGAAAAAGAGCATCCCATCCGCGACCACGGGAGAGGAGCAGGGACCAGACGGCATCGCCGCCAGAGACCATTTCTCGGCGCCGGTCGAGAGGTCATACCCGTTGAGGTGTCCATTTCCCGCGGCCACGACCTGCCTTCCCCCCGGCGCATCCCACAAGACCGGCGTGCTGTAAGAGACGTGCGAGCTCCGCTTCGTCTCCCACCGAAGCGAGCCCGTGGACAGGTCGATCGCGAGGATGCGGGGGTCCTTCATCTCATCGCGCACGAGGATCGCAAGCCCATCGGCGATAATGGGGGAGACCCCCGTGCCGAACTTCCCGGGGAGCGACACGGTGGGCATCTCGTACTTCCATAGCTCCTTGCCGGTTAGGTCATAGCAAAAGAGCCCGCACGAGCCGAAGTACGACACGATTCGTGTGCCATCGGTCGCCGGCGTGGAAGCCGCAGGACTCCCTTCCGGCTTGTAGTATGGTTCCAGCTGCTTGACCGGAGCCTCGACCCGCCACGCTTCCGCGCCATCGGCGCGACGGTAGGCGATCGTGTAGAGCTTGCCCTGATCAAAGGCGGTGATAACGAGGAGTTCGCCCGCAATGATAGGCGACGAGAGTCCGCCGGGCACCGACACTTTCCACTTCAGGTTCTTGCCAGGCCCCAATTCGACAGGGGGTTTTTGATCATCGGCGATCCCTGAACCATTCGGGCCACGGAACCGGGTCCACCCCGGTGCTGGTTCGGCGCCGACGATGGAAGCTGCCAGGGCGGCGGTCACGAGGAAGGCAAGTACGTTTTTCATGCGTTGCTCCTTGGGTTGACGCACGCCATGCTAGCATTCCTCCTGGGGTTTCGGAATGTGAGCAGGATGCATGAGAAACCGCGGAGAGCGGAGCAACGCGAGCTGAGAGCCGGAAGGGCCTCCATTTTGGTTTCAAGCAGTCGAGTTATTTCTCCTCATTCCAGCTTCATTGTGTAAATCGCGTTGGTAAGCTGGCCGTCAAGTTTTTGAGATGCATGTCGGCGTTGCCGATCAGCACCGAGAACACGAGACGGCGCACGAATTCATACGTTCCCGCCTCGCCGGTCTCGGCCCATGGCACGGCCGCGATATTGGCATAGCTGCGTTTTTCGAACTTGTCGCCGGAAACTGTCCAAACACTTGCGATGGCACGAGCGAGTTCCAGCACAACGTATTCGTTTTCATCTGCCAAAGGATCTCGGAGATCATTGACGGCCATCCACGAGTACGGCCATGAACAAGGCCGGCTCGGTCTCCTTGGCCA
>Ga0073928_10005950_pt1 | contig 16733 bp, 15 predicted proteins | sample PaiPotPPA55metaG_FD_76969 | JGI IMG/M metagenome (GOLD analysis project Ga0073928, IMG submission 76969) | Iron sulfur acid spring bacterial and archeal communities from Banff, Canada, to study Microbial Dark Matter (Phase II) - Paint Pots PPA... ... | reverse complement strand
GACGCTGCGCTTTCCTGCTGCAAGCGTCGTAGGGCATCGAGATTGCGTTGGTCGGCGTCGCGAGCATTTCGTGCTTTCACAAGTTGTGAATTCAATGTCAGCACCTCTTCCTGGGTGCCTCCCGTCGTAAGAGCGGATTGATCGGCTTGGGCTCTCTTGACCTGAGCTTGGGCGCGCGCGGCTTGCGTGCGGATGTCGGCATCGTCGAGTTCGAGAAGAAGTTGGCCCTTGTGCACATGATCGCCTTCCTTGACCGACAGGCGTTTCACCGTCGTGGAGATTGGAGCGTGCGCTTCGAAGGGCTGAATCGGTTCAATCTTTCCGTTGGTAGAAACGAGGCTGCGGATTGGACCGCGTTCGACCCTGGCCGCCCGCACTTTGAGCGGGGTCTGGTGCAGATAAGAGTACAACAACCCTAAGATGGCGACCACTGCGAACGCGGGCCAAATCCACCGCCGGCGCGGCGGCGCGTTCGAATTGTTCGTCAATGCCAACCGGTAGTCTTTCAGAGTGCTGCAGGAATAACTGTAAGTAGTAATTTACCATTCCGGAGACGACAAAACACGCAGCGACGCTCCAATCACAGTATCTGGTTTGATGCGGGGAGCCGGCCTTCGGGTGCGCCGGCGGGCAAACGCTACAATAGTGGCATGGGTAAATCGCCTCGTTATACGCCTGAGCACGCCTCCGCGGGTCTCGACACGAAGTTCCCCGAGATTGAGACTTGGCCCAACCAATTTCCTGGGTACGAGATTGTGGTCGATGACCCGGAGTTCACGTCTGTGTGCCCGAAGACCGGGCTTCCCGACTTTGGCGTATTGGCCATCCGTTACATGCCTGACAAGAGCTGTCTGGAGCTGAAGTCGCTGAAGGAGTATCTGCAATCCTACCGTAATCTTGGAATCTTCCAGGAGAACGTCGTAAACCAAGTTCTGCAAGACGTGGTGAAGTGGGCGAAGCCAGTGTGGGCGGAAGTGAAAGGGGAGTTTCGGCCACGGGGCGGGATTTCCACCACGATTGTGGTGAAGTGGCCGCGTCCGAACAGGCGGCAAGGTTGAGCCCATGTTATTCGCTCGACCTGTGGTTCAGACAAAACTTTATCCACGCACAGCACTAGTTCTATTGACGGCGCTGAATCTGCTGAACTATATCGACCGCTCGGTGCTGAATGCGGTTCAGCCTCTGATTCAGAGTGAGTTTCATGTCAGCGACGCTCAGATTGGACGGCTCACTACCGTCTTTCTGATTTTCTATACGCTAGCGGCGCCCTTCATGGGGCCGTTGGCCGATCGGTATTCGCGAAGACTAATCATCTCTTTGGGCGCTTTTGCATGGAGCGGCGCTACGCTCCTAACAGCGATCACACACAGCTATGATGCGTTGTTGATTCGGCACACGCTGGTAGGAGTGGGAGAAGCAAGCTTCGTCACCATCTCACCTACCGTGGTTGCAGACTTGTTTCCCGAGTCAGTGCGCGGCCGAGTGCTTGGCTTCTTCTATCTCGCGATTCCAGTCGGCTTTGCGTTGGGCTATCCGATTGGCGGGTATTTTGGTACTCATTACGGGTGGCGTGTGCCATTTCTTCTCGCCGGTTTTCCGGGCTTTGTTCTGGGAGCACTGGTGCTCCTGTTGCCGGACCCACCGCGCGGGCAATTCGACTCGCTCAAGGAAACGCCCGAGCGACGCAGCGTGAGCGGGCTGGTCCGCAACCCGGCATTCCTTACTGCGACCTTCGGAATGGCGATGATGACATTCGCGCAAGGCGGTCTCCTGGTGTGGATGCCGACATTTCTATCTCGCATGCGCGGCTACACCCTTTTGCAAGCAAATAATCTGTTTGGTGTAATTCTTGCAATCGATGGAACCATCGCTTCGCTGGCCGGCGGATGGCTGGGGGACCGCCTGTTGCGCCGGACCAGAAGCGCTTACTATCTGGTCTCGGCCGCCAGCATGGGGCTCGGAATTCCGGTAATGATGATCGCCCTGTTCAACCGTGGTCCGGCCATGGTCCCGGGAATTGCCGTTGCCGGATTTCTTCTTTTGTTGAATACGGCTCCTCTGAACGCCGCTGTCATCAATTCGGTAGGTGGACACATCCGCGCAACTGCGATTGCCGTCAATCTTTTCGTCATTCATTTCTTGGGGGATGCCTTCTCGCCTTGGTTAATCGGAAAAGTGTCAGACAAATCTTCACTGGAATCTGGATTCATCAGCACCGTGGTCGCCACCGCTCTTTCTTCTGCCATACTGTTCTACGGAATGAAGTTCGCACCGCCAGTCGCGGCCGACAACGCCTCCGCTGAAGCAGGGAAGCGCTGAAGGGTGATTTACTTTCATTGGATTGCGGGAACAGTTCTGGCGCTGGCCTGGTTTTCCCGCATTGTGGATGCTGCTCTCGGCATGCCCAGCGTGGCCGATGTTTCTCGCCCGGAGTGGGATCGGAGTCCCGTCTCTGCGGCCGGCAATCCAAGCGTGTCCATCATTGTGCCGGCCCGCAACGAGGAAGAGACCATCGAGCGGGCGCTCAATACACTGCTGGCGCTCGACTATGACAACTATGAAGTGATTGCGGTCAACGACCGATCGACCGATTCGACCGGCGCGATTATGGAGCAGATCGAGAAAAACCCCCACTTCTCGCAAAGAACGCGAGAAATGGGGCGCCCAAATTCTTCTCCGTTGCTTCGCGTGGTTCATCATCGCGAACTTCCTGCGGGCTGGCTGGGAAAGACGCATGCCATGTGGACTGCGGCCAATCATGCGACCGGCGACTGGCTACTGTTTACCGATGCGGACGTGCTGTTCAAACCGGACTCTTTGCGACGCGCACTGGCTTACGCCGAGTCTGTCCCCGCTGATCACGTGGTTCTGTTTCCCCAGATGATCATGAAGCGGCCGGGCGAATACATGATGATTGCTTTTTTCCAGACGATGTTTGTCTTTGGGCACCGCCCATGGAAGGTGGCTGATCCCAGCACGGACGACCACATGGGTGTGGGCGCGTTCAACCTCGTGCGTCGGCGGGTTTATGAGGCGGTTGGCACGTATGAGGCTTTGCGGATGGAAGTTCTCGACGACATGAAACTGGGGAAGGTCGTGAAAAGGGCCGGTTTCGCCCAGCGCAATGTATTTGGCGGAGACCTCATCTCGATCCGCTGGGCCAACGGAGCGATGGGCGTGGTTAACAACTTGACCAAAAATTTCTTCGCGGTTCTTTCCTTCCAGTGGTGGCGCACGTTGATTTCGGCCTTCGGGTTGGCTTTCCTGAATTTCGGTCCATTTCTCGGCGTTTTTCTGGCACATGGATGGGCTCGCGTGCCGTATTCGGTGGCGCTGGCGTCGATGTTTTCCATCTACATTGGAATGTCCTGGCGGTCAGCCGTGCCCGCGTATTATTTCCTGCTTCACCCGGTAAGCACGACACTGTTCATCTATACGCTTTTGCGCTCGATGATTCTCACATTGTGGAATGATGGGATCGAATGGCGCGGCACGAAGTATCCGCTGGACGAGTTGCGCAAGGGAATGGTGTGAGTCGCGAACATCGGCCTGTAACTCGCGCGGAAGACCTCTGCAGTCGGCAGGCCGATAGAAGCTGTTGTTGAGTTCGACGGTGTCAAACTTCTGCACCTGAAACTCGAGCATTGCGGCCGACGGCATCCTCTCCGGATAGAAGGAACCTTTCCAGTGTTTGTAATGAAAGCCGGAGGCGCCAATGCGGACGTCGCAGACCATGCGCGTAATCGATGTCGGCATGGAAGTCCAAGGTGCTTTTCATTCGAACCGGTTCGATTCAGTCTAGGGGCTCCGAGCCTTTTAGGTCGTTTCCGTTGACGGCGGTTGTGTTCGGAGTAGCTTTGACTTTGGCGGGCTTCTTGGTGGGGCGCAGGTGGCCGGCGCTGAAGTGTCCTCGATTCTGAACATAGTAAGTTTTGGGAAGCGGAGGAATCATGGCAGCGCCGCCTGTGATCTGGCTGATGCGGTTCAGAATGATTTCAGCGCGGCCATCATAGAGCTCAACGGCTCGGTGAATTTCGAGGTTGCACCCGGCTAAGCGGCGGACGTCACCGACATCTTTTCAATCCCGAAGGGAAATTTGATTTACGACCGTGAACGGGCGGGTCATTTGATCCTCGCAAAAGTCGAGAAAATGGACCCCTTTTTGCTCCCACTCTGATTTTGAGGACCTTGCCGGACACGCACTTATTCTCGCCGATGTCGTCCTGCTTTCTGAACGGGGACGCAGTCAGAGGCGAAGAACACAGGAGCAGCGATCAAAAGGATCGAATTGGAGGGCGACTACCGTGGAAACCGCTTTCACCACTCGCGGGAAGCATGACGTTCGTCGATTCTAAGGATGACATGAACCGAAGTCTGTGACCGGAAGGAAAAATCAAAAGGGTGGGTCCGGAATGGAATTGAGCGAAGTCCCCACTTCTCGCAAAGACGCGAGAAATGGGGCCCAAAAGCCACTCGACAGGAACACTTTGCTGCTACTTGAACGACTTGACTGCCGCCGCTTCGTCGTCTTTCACGTCAAAAACGGTGTAGAGCTTGGTGATCTGAAGCAGGTCATTGACCTTTTTGGTCAGGTTCAGCAGTTTGAGTTCTCCGCCCTGATTCTTGGTAGTAGTGAACGCGCTCACCAGCTCGCCAATACCCGAACTGTCGATATAGTTGACGTTCTGAAGATTCAGGACAATCTTCTTGTTTCCCTTCGATAGTATGTCACGTACCGTGTCACGGAGAATGACGCTGCCTTCGCCGAGGGTGATGCGGCCGCTGCAATCCACAATCGTAACTCCATCCACCTGCCGACTGCTAACCTTCATGGTCACTGGGAAGCCTCCTTGCCGCCCGCGGATGACCCGGGGACGTGCTTGATCAGTTTGAGTTCAGTACCCGTTGTGGAGGGCCGAATTTCGACCACATCCATAAACGAGCGCATTAAGAAAATTCCACGTCCGGAGGTCTTGAGCAGGTTCTCCGGTGCTAGCGGGTTTGGGATCTTGCTCAGATCCATCCCCGGGCCTTGATCGCGAATCGTGATGACCAGATTGTCGCCTGTGCGCTCAAAGGCGAGTGTCACTTTCTTGTCGGGAGCATATGCGTTGCCGTGCAACACGGCATTGACCGCGCCTTCGCGCACGGCCATGGAAATCTGCATGACCTCGTCTTCGCCAAAGCCGATTTCTGTTGCGATTCGGGTGGCCTTCTCCTCCGCATTGTCGATCGTCTCCAACGAGGAGTCGAGCGTGTACGAGACCCGTTGCTCGGTCATGGCCATAGACGGAAGTGGAACAGCGATTATAAGGCCTGACCAGCCATTGCGCATTCCGGGCCGTGGCAGGCGCTCGCCGGAAGCGATTCCCAGCGAATGCGGTAGTTTGCCTGTCGGACGGGCGAGTTGTCAATGTGAGTGGAAGGGTCGTGAAGGGTCGTGAGTGGAAGGGTCGGTGTGCAGATGCATCGCGGATCGAGGGCTTATAATCTGGCTTCGTGAATCCGTCAACTGCCCCGAATCTCAGAGCCAAGCTGCGGCGAATCTTCGTCATCATCACCATGACCGTCGTGGGCGCGGCGGTTCTGGCATATGGTCTCGACTCTATAGTCTTTCGGATACGGACTGCGACCAGCCGGAACGCGTACGGGTCGGTCACTGTGAATCACTACTACGCCGTTCTGCAGAAGAACGGAAAGACAACGTTCATCTTCGACCCGCCGCAAGCCCAGACCTGCGTGCATGCCCTGTTTCCGCACTCGGGATGCCTGCCCTGCTGGTATCTGAGCCGACACCCGGACCAGCGGACCAATATTTAGACGGGATCTCGTTCTAGAATAACGGCTGTTAGAATGGTACCCCGCATTGAAATAAGGATTCATAGGCGAGGGCTCATGAGTAGAAAACTCGGGCTGGTTGGCTGTGCCATGGGAACTGTTTTGATCTTAACCTGTCTCGGTTTGGCGACGGGAGCGAATCCTGCCCAGTCCAATGCGAGGCTGCAAAAGGCCTATCGTTTCCAGCAGGGTGGCTGGACGTATGTGCACCTGGAGGGTGCGCCCTCCGACATGGGCTTCCAACACGGCTATCTTCTCGCGCCGGAAATTGCCGATGCATTCGAGGCGATCAAGCTGTTCGACACACATCAAACGCAGAAGGATTGGGCGTTCTTTCGCACCACGGCGCGGCAGCAGCTTTGGCCTCACATCGACGCCGAATATCAGCAGGAATTGCAGGGGATTGCGGATGGAGTGCAGGCACATGGTGTCGATCTCGATGTGTACGACATCGTTGCGCTTAACGCCTTTGAGGAAGTCCCTGACTACTACCTGCCTTGGCTCAACAAGCAGCAGAAGTCGGCCAAGGCGCCTAAACTCGTCGCTCCAGGAAACTGCAGCGCATTTATTGCCACCGGCAGCATGACCAAGGATCACAAAATTGTGATCGCCCACAATAATTGGACGAGCTATCTCGCCGGCGAGCGCTGGGTCGTGATCTTCGATATCCAACCGGAACACGGCAACCGGATTCTGATGGACGGCTTTCCGGGAGTGATTACCAGCGACGACGATTTCGGCGTTAATTCCGGCGGCATGATGATCACGGAGACAACCATTACTCAGTTCGAAGGATGGGATCCGAACGGGAAGCCGGAATTCATGCGGTCGCGAAAGGCTCTGCAGTACTCCAACAATATCGATGACTACGTCCGGATTATCAAGGAAGGGAACAACGGCGGCTACGCCAATGACTGGCTCATCGGCGATCGCAAGACCGGAGAGATCGCATACTTAGAACTAGGCCTGAAGAATATCCCGCTGTGGCGCACCAAGGACGGATATTTTGTCAGCTCGAATTTCGCCCGCGATCCGAAGGTGATTCACGAGGAAACGACATTTGATCCTAACGATGCATCGTCATCTCCTAATGCCCGCCATGCGCGCTGGGAGGAAGTGATGAAGCAGGCCAAAGGAAAGGTCGACGTCACCATGGCAGAGCAGTTCCTGTCGGATCATTTCGACAGCTTCGAGAAGAAAGAACAGGCGAACGAGCGGGCGCTATGCGGCCACGTAGATGATTCTTCACGAGGAGTGAAAGAGTGGGGATGGGATGCTTACAACCCGGGCGGAGCCGTGCAAGGGAAAGCGACCGACAGCGACATGACAGCAAAAATGAGCTTCGTGGCCAGGGCGGGGCATCCCTGTGGAGCGGACTTTCTAGCCGCTGATTTTCTGGAGCACCATCCCGAGTTCTCATGGCAGAAGCCATTGTTGCGGGATATGAAGGCGGGCCCTTGGACGGTATTTGCCGCGGGGCAGAAGGAACGGCCGTAGACAGTGAAGGGCAGCACCCGCTGCAGAGACCGTCACAGCGGCAACACCATCCGAATCGCGCGTCGGCGCGCTGTTGAGCAAGGCGACGAAGAAGTTCTAGTCCTCGCCGCCTTGTCACCGTTCACTGGAATTACGGCACCGTCACGTGAATCGTCTGATCGCCGTAGACTCCTTCGCTATCCCAACTGCGCACGACCAGAGTGTGGGTGCCAGTGCCTAGCGCCAGGATCGCATCGATCTGATTCCCGTCCTCCTGGGCGAATGAAGGAATTGAATCAACGTAGATGTGCCATCCTTTTATGGGATTTGCAGAGAGCGCATCCGCGACAACGTTGACCGAAGAACTCACCGAGGCGCCGTTCGCAGGAGTTTTGATATTGACCGCGACGGGTTTCACGTTTACTGAGACAGTTCGGTCTCCATAGGCACCTGACGAGTCCCAAGCGCGAACGATCACCGTGTGCGCGCCCGCTGAAGCGGCAACGTTCGCGGTGATTGACTCGACGGAGCCGCCTCGGTATTTCGCGACGCTATCCACATAAACCAGCCACCCGCTGATCGAATGCTCGCCGCTCGGCGTGGCCGAGGCCTTGATGCTGATCGGAGAGATGATATTGGAATCGGCAACCGGCGTGGACACCGCAACGGCGGGCTTGCCGCTGACGGTCAGAGTGAGCGTTTGATCTCCATATGCGCCCGAAGTATCCCAGGCGCGGACCAGCACTTTGTGTGTGCCTAATCCCATGGTAAGACGCGGATTGATTACACTTGCCGGTCCGCCTTCAAAAGCCTCGAAGGTATCCACATAAACCCTCCATCCGCTGATGGCTTGCCCCGCGGTTGGCGAACCCGATGCATGAAGTTTGATGGGTGAGCCCACATTCGCGTAATTCCTGGGCGCGGAAACCGAGACTGTGGGGTGAAGCGACCTCACCGTCAGGCTCAGAGTGTGGTCCCCGAAGGCTCCCGAAGTATCCCAAGCGCGAACCACTAGCGCGTGTGATCCGGCAGTCATAACGATCGTCGGGCTGATCGCAGAGACTGCTCCTGCGCTGTACTTCTCCGTACTATCGACGTAAACCGACCATCCGCTGATGGCGTGTCCTGCTGCCGGGGAAGCGGAGGCTTGGATCTTCACAGGCGAGCCAAGCGATTCCCCACCGATGGGGGAACTGAGGACGACTTGGGGCTTGCTTCCATTGGTTCTGAAGAAGTCCACCATATCGGCAGCTTTCGCCGAAGCCCCGGGATAGGTCTTGATTCCTAGACTGTCGAGCACCGTGCGCAAGGTGTTTTCGTGCTTGTACGGCAAGGTCGAAACCTTATGAGGAGTGACTCGAGGGCCGATCAGTGCGGTATAAACCGCAGCTCCGCATCCCTCATCCGTGCCGCCCCCGCACTCGTCGAAGGTGATGATGAGCAGGCCATTACCCCCCGATTTGAAATCCGGAGTGCCAAGGATCGGATCGAGCGTATTTTTCAGAAAAAGGTCCGCTGCAGCCAACTTCTGCGTTTCGGTGCAGGTCGACACCCCGACTGGACAATCGTGGGCGTCATGATTGCCATCCGGGATAATGATCGCAAAGCGGGGCAACTTGCCGCTCTCTAGATCAGTTGACAGTTCCGAGAGATCCACGATCTTGTCTGCGGATCCATCGACGTCGTTCACAATGTCGCTATACCATGTGGCCGCATTGTGCCGCCGGTAATAGGGAGTATCGTTGTTGTTATCGGGAGCGGCAACGGTACCTCCGGCCGCGGCGTAGGACTCGGCGTACACCTTCCATGAGACTCTTGCGTTGTTGAGTTCGCGGAAAATATTGTCGTCTGTGATTGGATCGGTGCTAGCGGAGTAGGGGTAATAGCAGTCAGTTCCGGTGCAGTGAAAGTCGTGCGTACCAGCGGGCAATGCGCAGTTTGCGCTGGAGTGACAACTTCCCGAGGCGAGCCAGAGGTAATCCATCAACGACCCTGAACTATCGGATTTGTAATTGGTCGCATAGCCGTTCATCCGGCCTTGTCCAACAAGCCACGGCATGTTGGCCATCACCTGCCCGAAACTGGTATTTTCGTTGATCACTAATATGACGTGCTGCGATGAAGGTACTTGACCCAAGGCCGCTGCGGTCGTGAAGACGAACAGAAGCGCAGCACACGCAGCCCTCCCTGCCGTGTTACGACTCATATAAACGTCCCCCAAAAAAGTTCACGTGCGCCATCCACTCTCGGGCACGACACATACACGAGAGTTTGCACAACGATTGATTGTCTTGCGGCGGGGGCAGTATAGCTGCAAATGACATTCGTTGGTTTCGGACATGTGAAAAAATAAAATAGTTAGGGCAAGCCGAAAACGCTTCTGGGGAACGAACCGGAGGAGGAATAGTCAAGACTCGAATTACATGTGCTAGTCATACTGTCAACTACATCGCCGCAAATTCCGCAAATTCTTGGAAGTTGGAGGTTTACTGCAGCTGCGAATATTCTGTCTCCGCTTGCTTCGTGATAGGAATGTCGGGGTCGGCGCCTTTCCAGAGCTGCAGGAAGTCGCGATACGCGCCAACAGCTTCTGCAGATTTAGCGCTTTGAGTGTAGGCACGAGCTCGGCCCAGGCGAGCAAGTGCCGCAAGCGGAAAATTCACCACCACTCCGGGATGATCGAGCATTTTTTGGAATTCTGCTGCTGCCTTGCTGCCATCGCCGACCTTCAAGTATGCTTGGCCCCGAATGTACACGGGATAGAGAGTGCTGCTGGAGAACTCATCGGGCGCTGCTGAATCCAGCGGTTCAACACCACTCAGGAGGCTAAGCGCTTCTCGCCCATTGTCCTGTCGAAGCGCGGCCATCGCTTTAAGAACGGGAGTCCAATATTTCTGAACGAAGGTGTTTGCCGGATATTCCTTGCTTAATTTTTCAGCCAACAGACGTCCCTTCGCGGAATCACCGCAGCGGATCATAACGAGGGCCGACAACGTAAGGACATGCTGATCTTGGGTCAAGTGCAACGCTCGCGCGATTAAGTCACGGGCCCGTACAGAATCCCCGCTCTCGGCTTCCAGGACTGCAGCTCGTGCAAGAGAGAGGCCTGCAGCCTCGTCTTGTCGTTCATTCTGCATAAGCTTTGCAGCCGCCTGATAGAGCTCGCATGCTTTTTCAAAATGCCCAGAATACGCTTCGGTATTGGCCTGCTCAGAGAGCAGTACCGACTGTGCACCGGGGACGTCGTTCGCTTGCGAGACGATACGTTGCATTTGTCCGGCATCGCCGCGAAGAAATGCGTTCCAATAATTTACTTGCAGCAAATAGTCGGATTGAAGCTGTCGCTTGTCGGCTTCGGACAGAACGTTTCCTGCTGCGTCCATCTGTCCCAATGCCATCAAGCTGACGGCAAGATTGCCGTAGGTTGCCGCAGCAAAGGCGCCATTTCGCAAAGAATTGCGGTCGATTTCGATTTCTTTATCGAAACGACCGAGACTGCCGTAGATAACCCCCAGATCGTTCAGGGACCTAGATGACACCGGAAATGTCCTGCGCTCAATTTCGAAAGCCTCGGCCGCTTTCTCCAAGTCTCCGGTCACGTAGAGGTAATACCACGCTTCGAGCGAGAGCTTTTCAAAATCAGTGACACGGTCTTTCAGATCAAAGGCTTCAATCGCGTTCTGACGAGCAAGTTCGGCTTCCCCCAAGTTTCGATAGGTGGCGGCCAGTGCGCCGTAAGCCAAGGCAAAATTCGGATCGAGTACGATCGCTCGCTTGAAGAATGGAACCGCGGCGACATCTCCCGCTGCTGCCTGTGTGGAGAATGCCTGGCTGAAGGCTTTTAACGCATCGAGCGAGGGCGTAGTTGCCTGTTCGAGAGGAACGTCGTAGATCTGAACCGAAGGCATCGATTCCCCGAGCCGCGCTCGCAATCGAGTTGTAGCCTTCCCCAAAGCATCCACGACATCCTCTTTGCGACCGGCCTGCCCCTGCTCCAGCGCAATCGGTGCGCCGTTATCGCAACGAATTGCCGTCAAACCGATCAGATACGCTGTTCCTATACTGGAGATCGACCCTTGAACCGTCACTTTGCTGCCGGCTCTCTGACAAAGTTCGATTGCGATCTGACTTGTCACGCGGTCGTCCGCTGTGCGCCCCATCTGCTTGAGGATTGCCGCCATCTTCCGGTCGGACAAGATGTTGAGAAATGGAGACTGTTGCAGACCAACTTCCGTCGCTTCTCGCAGCGCATCGTCGAAGACCGTCTCACCCGTACTGTTCGCAAAATCAGCAACCACAACGGTGTCCGAGGGTGTTACACGAAAATCCGGAGCCCGCAGAAGCAGGTAAGCCCCGATCGCCACAGCAAGTAGGAGCGCTCCAGTCAGTGGCCCGAGATACCGCAGACGCCAGGCCGGGCGACGATCTGTAGCCTTCAACGTGGGATTCACGCCCGAGCTGGAGCGCGGCAAACTCGGTGGATCCTCAGACGGTACCCCCTGAGCTGCGCTGATTTGCGGGTCGAGGGTTAGGCTAACCGGCGCGACGAACCGGTAACCCCGGCGATGGACGGTCTCGATAAATCGTGGATTGTCCGCCGAGTCCCCGAGAGCCAAACGCAGTTTCTTGATGGCAGTGTTAAGGCCAGCGTCGAATTCCACATAGGTATCGCTGGACCAGAGCTTCTCGCGAAGTTCTTCTCTGGTAACGATCTCGCCGGGACGTTCCAAAAGGAGGGCGAGCACCTGGAACGGCTGGTCCTGGAGACGGACTCGAAGACCGTTCTTGGTGAGCACACGCTGCTGCGTATCGGCCCCAAACAGACCGAATCGTGCGAGTTTCCTCTCTTGCGCGGAGGCGTTCACGTTGCAGGCCCCAAGTTGAGTCGGGATTGTAACACGCTCCCGAGTTCAGAAGACCGCGTAACTCGCTCTGATCCAGCGCTTTAACTGATCAGAAGTTGTTTCGTTCAAGATCCTTTGACTGATCGGCAGTTTTCCGACAAGGTGTCCGACGAACACACGGAGACATCCATGAAAGAGACTCGAAGGTTCGCGCAAGGTCTGGCAGTCAGCTGCATCCTGCTTTTGTCGGCCGGCATGGCGCTCGGTCAGAACGATCCCGGCGTTCGAGGTGGGCTTAGCAATACCGGAGGCGGATTGCAACAGCAGGGAATTCCTATTCCACATCCACCCGTGATCAGCGCCAATCCCACTACGGGGAAGCCAATCAACGATAACGAACTCGCATCGTTTTTAGAAGGAATCTCGCGTGCCGGCCAGCTGGAGTCCACTTGCGACGACTGCGCGGATGTCACCGATGGCTCGGCCGTCAACAATCTGGGCGAACTCGACAGTTTGTTTCCGCAGTTCCACACGAATTCCAATGGCCTAGGTGCGCGACACAACGCCGATCAATGCTTCGCATGTCACGCTCAGCCAACCCTCGGTGGATCAGGAGGATTCCTCGTTCCTAATCCCGGAGACAAGATTCCGCAGCAGGCGGAAAATCCACAATTCAGATTGATCCCGCATCGCTATGGAAGGCAAAACGTGGTGCCGAGTTTTGAGCATCGCTTCGGACCGATTCGTGAGGTGCGATTCAAGCACAAACCGGACGGCACTCCAGATGGCGGAGTGCACCAACTGTGGACCGTTCGAGGCAGCATCAACGACTCGACGATTCCTAATTGCTCTCTAACACAGCCTGACTTCGAGGCAGAGTACAAGAATGGCAATCTCGCCTTCCGCATTCCCCTCCAGATGACAGGATTGGGATTGCTGGAATCCATCCAGGACCGCGAGATCCTTTCACAGCATGACGCCACCGCATCCTTGCGCGCGCCGCTCGGCATCACGGGGCATCCCAACCGCAGCGGGAACGACGGCACCATTACCCGCTTTGGATGGAAAGCGCAGAATAAGTCGATCACCATCTTTGCGGGTGAAGCTTACAACGTCGAGATGGGAATCACCAATGAGGCTTTCCCGACCGCAACGGAGGAGGATCCCGACTGTCAGGGCTCTTCCAAGCCGGAACCGAACGACGTGGTGCGCACGGACTCGACCGAGATAAAGAATCAGAAATTTGATAATCCTCTGCACATCTTACCGGACTGGCAGCAGTTTCAGATGCTAATGCGCTTCACTGACGGTCCAGCCCCCGACCCGAATCCCAGCGAAAGTGCAAAGAGAGGCAGGGCGATCTTCGCAGACATCGGATGCAGTCTGTGTCACACGCCACAAATGCAGACCGCGCCGGTCATGAACAGTGCAGTTCTGCAAAATCGGCCGGTCAACTCGTACACGGATTTACTTGTCCATCACATGGGATCCAAACTCGCAGACGATATTTCCCAGGGACAGGCCGGGCCGGATGAGTTCCGGACAACGCCGCTGTGGGGTGTTGGTCAGCGCATCTTCTTCCTGCACGACGGACGAACATCGGATCTGCTGCAAGCGATTCGGGAACACTTCTCGCCAGCATCGCCGAATTACCCCGCTTCCGAAGCCAACGGAGTTGTCCGCAAATTCAATCAGCTGTCTCCGGCTGAGAAGCAGACGATTCTAGACTTTTTACGTTCGTTATAAGCGTACGACTCCTGAGGCCGCCTCTCGCTTTGGCCAGTGGCGGCTTGGTTGGAGATACCGATGCCGCCAAGTCTTGAAAGACGGAGCAGCCCTAGGCCTGCGGTCGGCCGTAATGTGCGGAGTACATGGTGTTTGGGTTGGTTCCTTGGCGTTGCGATTACTTCGCTCGCCTGTTTTCAACAGTCGAGGGCACAGGGTACGACCGAAATCCATCGCACTCTAGTCGTGCCCGCTACTGAAATTCTGATATTTGATGTTGAAATCGCAAGCGGAGACCTGCAGATTCTTTACGGCCGGGATGGGCAGGTCTCAATCTCGGGTTATGCAAAAGCGACTGCCGAGGCAAAAGTGGACGACACTTTTTTCCCATCCGTGCTTACCATCGACCAGCAGGGAAACCACCTCAATGTCCGGCAAACTCCCAGTCCTGCCGATCCACAAAAGGCGGTCAGCATTTTTTATCGGATCCAAGTTCCGTATCGCACCGAAGTCACGTCCAAGGTCGGACAGGGCAAACAGAACATCATTGGAATTCTTGGACCAGTAAAGGCTGCGACCCTCCACGGTAATATCACGGCTTCCTATGTTTCAAAGAACGTGCACGCCCAAGTGGACGACGGGAATTTAGATCTGCAGGAGATCGGCGAGCACGTCGAAGCTACGACGGGCAACGGTAACATCACGTGCGCTCGCGTATCGCAAGGAGTTAGCGCTGAAACTATCGACGGAGACATTTATTTAGCAGTCGTCGGTCCGTCTCAGGCGAGCGTGAAAACAGGAACCGGAAGACTTGAGGTGAGGGCTGCTCGGGGTACCTTTGTCGGTTCGACGCAAGCAGGAGACCTTCATATCACGGCGATACCGCATGACGCGTGGCGGCTGAGCTCGGCATCGGGAAATATTCGCGTCGAGCTACCGCCTACAGCCAAGTTTGAACTTGACGCCGCAGTTGGCTCGGGCAAGGTGGTTGTCGATCGGGAAGACATCGCCAAGCCGAATGCTGAGGTCCGGCATATCCATGATCAGGTCAATGGAGGCGGCAAACTCATCGAGGCGCATTCCGACGCAGGAACGATCGTGATCCGATGAGCGCACCGCAACTGCTTTATTTTGAAATGACTTTGCCACTTTGTCGGTATCACTAATTTTCAAGTGAAAGATTACAAAAAGACTGCCGGAGAGGGTGGGATTTGACCCCACGATACTCGTTAAGGTATGTCTGTTTTCGAGCAGGCCCGTAATCCCTCGATAAACGATTCTACGTCGAATGGCTTAGAGTTTTGAAGGGTGCAATAAGGGTGCAAATAAAAAACTTGCGGCCATTTTCGTTAAGCGAAGTCCTCGAAAGCAATTGCCGAATGTCGCCCACAGGGCGCCTCTTTCGGCTGGGTGACAGCTCCTCATCGCGCGTTTGCGCGAAATCGAAAGCTGAACAACAATTCCAGCGCAAAAGCAGGTTTCATGACACGCGGACGTGAGCGTTATCAAAGAGGCCGAGTGGTCGCGACCGAGGCCGGTGGCTGGAAGATCCACTACAACGTGTCCTTGACCGACCCCGCAACCGGTAACCCCAAAAGACATCACCGCAGCCGCGTGATTGGCTATGCCCCCAAAATGCGCAAGGCGGAGGCGGAACCATTCTCGCGGCGGAACTCGCGGCGGTGAACGGCGGTCCGCTGGCGCGGGTAGCCGATGGCACGCTTAGCTTCGGCGAGTGGATGCGCAATTTCTACATTCCGATGCGCGGCGCCAACTGGCGGCCGGCCACCCGCCGAAGCAACGGATGGCTAGCTGAAAAAACAGATCTATCCCCGGCTCGAATACGTGGCGCTCAAAGACATCACCAAGTTTCAGGTGCAGATGCTGTTCAACCAGCTGGCCACGGCAGGCTATTCCTATAACGTCGTCTATCACGTGCGCGACATCATCAAGGCGGCTCTCGGCGAAGCCGTCGACCAGGGAGTTCTGGAACGTAACGTGGCGCGCAAAACCGTGATCCCGGAAATCGAGGAACGCGAGAAACCCGCTCTGCCGGTCGAGTGGTATGCCAAACTGCTAGCCGGTCTGCGCACCCCCGGCGACGGCGCCATCTTCCTGATCGCTTCGTTCTGCGCTTTGCGTCCCAGGCGAAATCTTTGGACCAACCTGGGGCTCGTACCAGGGATCGTTATTTCAGATCATGGACACGGCTTGGCGGGGGCTGTTTCAGGCCAAGAAGATCAAACGCAAGAACCGCTATGGACGCAGCAATTACCGCTTGGTTGCCATCCCTGAAGCCGTCCGCCACGCCATCGAGGAATGGCGCCGGGAGTGCAGGAACACTGAGGAAAACACGCTGATGTTTCCCGGCACCGGGGCGCGCGGGCGCAAGCCGCTCGATAAGCCCATGCCCCCGGACAATTGGCTGCGATTGAGGTTTTACCCGCTAGCTCGGCAGCTCAAAATCCCGTTTCATCCCACGTTTCAGGTGCTGCGCCGAGGCTTTCCACCCACGGCAAGCAAGGAGGCACATCCGAACAGAAGTGCAGGCTCAACTGGGCCACAGCGATATTCGGACGACTCTGGATATCTACACTCGGACTCTGGATCCTGAGGTTCTGAAAATGGCAAATCCGGTGACGAATCGCATATTGGCACTGGGAGAGATGCCGAGACAAACTCAATTCAGTGAAGGCGGTCCCCTACGCTCGGGCAGAAATAAGCTTCCCTGATAAAATAGTTGTGAAATCTCGCGACGCGGAGAGATGGCCGAGTGGCTGAAGGCGCGCGCCTCGAAAGCGTGTATACCTTTACGGGTATCGGGGGTTCGAATCCCTCTCTCTCCGCCAG
>Ga0073928_10005949_pt1 | contig 16734 bp, 15 predicted proteins | sample PaiPotPPA55metaG_FD_76969 | JGI IMG/M metagenome (GOLD analysis project Ga0073928, IMG submission 76969) | Iron sulfur acid spring bacterial and archeal communities from Banff, Canada, to study Microbial Dark Matter (Phase II) - Paint Pots PPA... ... | reverse complement strand
TTTGCGCGCGTCGTCCGCGATTTTCTGCGATTCGGCTATTGTGGACGATTCCGAGTAAATGCGAACCACTGGTTCGGTCCCGGAGGGACGCATGAGTACCCACGCGCCGTCATCGAATGCCATTTGCAATCCGTCGGTCCGGTCAATCTTGGTCACGCGGCGGCCTGCAAATTCCTTGGGATCACCGAGCAATCGTTTGGCAAGGCGCGCTCGCACGTCTTCAGCTAGGTGCAGGTTCTCGCGGATCGGCCAGTACTCGCCGCCGACGCGCCGGAACAGATCGCGAAGTTGATCGCCAACGGATGCCTCGCGCGCCGCGATCATTTCAGCGACGAGCAGGCACGCGAGAATTCCATCTTTTTCCGGCACGTGGCCGCGAATCGTCATGCCGGCGCTTTCTTCCCCGCCCAGCGCGATTTCATCGGCGCGCAGGTACGGCCCCACGTATTTGAATCCGACGGGAGTTTCGTAAACCTGCACTTTGTGAAGGCGCGCGACAGCGTCGATCAGATGCGTCGTCGCGACGCTGCGCGAGGCGCCGAGTTTGTATCCGCGCGTTTCGAGCAAATAATCGAACACCAGCGCGAGAATGTGGTTCGGTTGAAAGAAAGTGCCGTCGCGGTCGAGGATGCCAAAGCGGTCGGCGTCGCCGTCGGTCGCAAGGCCGGCCAGAGCTTTCTTTTCGAGCACCGCCTTCTTGAGTTGTCCGAGATTCTCTTCTGAGGGATCCGGCGCGCCTCCATCGAACAGAACATCGCGGTTTGCCCGCAACTCCGCGACGGCGATCCCGTGATCGGCGAGAATGCGATCGAGCCAGCCCGCGCCACAGCCGTGCAGCGCGTCGCAGACAAACGAGCCCTTCGCCTTCTTCAGAACGTCGAAACGAATCAGTTTTTCGAGCTGCGCGAAATACGGCGCGCGCGGATCGATCTTCTCGAAATCATCTTCAATTTCGTGCGGTGGATTCTCGTCGTCCTTCAGTGCGGCGGCGCGCTTCTCAATATCCTTCGTCACCTCGGGCAGCGCCGGACCGCCTTCGGGTCCCGAAAACTTGATGCCGTTGTAATCGAATGGATTGTGGCTGGCGGTGATGTTGATCCCGCCGTCAAACTTGTTATGGATGATGGCGTGCGCGATGGTGGGAGTCGGCGTCGCGCTTTGGCAGTAGAGAACGTTGCAGCCGTGCGAACGCAGGATGCCGGCTGCCGTGCGCGCAAATTCGACTGAGAAGAACCGCGTGTCGTAGCCGACGATTAGCGTCGGCGATTTCGTGTGCGCTAGAACGTGCTGCGCGATCGCAGCCGAAGCGCGGCGCACGCCGGCGAACGTAAAATCTTCGGCGATGATGCCGCGCCAACCCGAAGTTCCGAAATGGATCTCTTGCCTGCTCACAAAAGCATTGTATCTTGGCTCGCGAACCATGGACATGCAAGAATCGACTCGAAAATGAAGCGCAAGAGTAAAGTCGGCCCGATGCGAATCACGATGCGAACCCACCTGGGAATGATGACAGACAAGATCGTCGTGCTCGTGACCTGCGGAACCGAGAAGGAAGCGCGGAGGATCGGCCGCTCCCTGATAGAGCGACGGCTCGCCGCTTGCGTCAATTTGTTTACTGTTCCTGTTCGTTCGATTTATCGCTGGAAGGAGAAAGTCGAGTCAGTGGAAGAAATTTTGATGATGATCAAGACTTCCCGAAAGCGGTTCCAAGCCGTTGCCGGTGAGGTGAAACGCTTGCACAGCTACGATGTCCCGGAAATCATCGTGCTGCCAATTTGGGCAGGATCGATGGAATACCTCGATTGGATCTCTGAATCGGTGAGCGAGGGCGGTGCGAGGAAACGCAAGCGCCGCTAGGCGCGTTCATTTTTTGCCTCTTCTGCTTCAAGTTTCCGGCCGCGCTTCACGAGAGAGTTCCAGTAGCGGATGGGAAAGATTCGCTGCAGACGGTCGATCCTCACGGCATCCTTGCCCACCATGATTCGTGAATCGCCGCGTTTCACACCGTCCACAATTATGTCGGCCGCTGCCTCCGGAGGGGTCAGCGCGATGCGATCGAATCGCCTGATAGTGAGAGCGGCGTACGCCGGATCGGCCTTCGCGGCGATTCTTGCGCGGCGCGCGACCGCGGTGCGAATTCCTCCGGGATGGACGCAGGACACGCCGATCGTCGATCCCTCGAGCTCGTGCATCAGCACCTCGGTGAAACCGCGGACGGCAAACTTAGCAGAACAATAAGCGGACTGGCCGGAGGGAGAAATCATTCCGTAGATGCTCGATACGTTGACGATGTGCGCGCGCGGCTCACGCCGAAGCAACGGCAGAAAGATCTTCACGCCGTAAACGACGCCCCAGTAGTTGATGCCCATCAGCCAGGCAATCTCGTCGAAAGAGAGCTCCTCGACGGTGCCGTGCATCGCGACTCCGGCGTTATTGATTAGCAGGGTAACGCGGCCATGCTTCTCGGCTACTTCCGCGGCAAACTGTTCGACGCGCTTTAAGTCAGAAACATCCACCGCGTGGATTGAGATCTTTTGCCCGGTTCCAGCTAGTTGCTGCGCGGTTTCATCGAGACCGGCTGCGTCGTTATCGCCGAGAGCGAGCGACATTTTTTCGCTCGCAAGCCTCTTTGCCAAGCCTCGGCCGATACCTGACCCAGCGCCGGTGATGACTGCCACGCCGCCTTCGAGGTTCCAGTTCAATAGACCTCCACGTCGCGAGACACAGTAAGCGTTTCTCGCGCGACCTGCTTCGGTTGAAACTTTCCCGCGAGCTTTTTGCGCAGGCGGCGCTCGCGCATGAGCATGAGCGGCAGCATCCGCTTGCTGCGGCGCATTCTGCGAAGCGCCTCATGCGGATCGACCAGATGCGTGGTTGGAAGCGGCACGCCGGATTCCTTGAGAACCAATCCTATGGGCAATTCCATTTGATCCTGGAGCTTCACCATGCGCGCGAGCAAGTCGGCGCCGGGAGTTACGAGAGGGCCAAAGCCGTACCGCAGTTGCGCGGTGCCCACGATGTAGAGATTCTTGTAGTCGGGGTGGAAACTGCCACCGTAGAGATAAGCGATTCCGCCCTTAACCGGAATAAGTCCGGGCGGCAAGAAGGGGAAGCTCACGTGGTAGCCCGTGGCGCAGACGACCACGTCGAAATCGCCTTTCGTCCCGTCCGCGAAGTGCACGGTGTTGCCTTCGTAACGCGCGACGTCCGGCCGGGAACGAATGCGGCCATGCTTCACGTAGTGCAGCAATTCGCTGTTGATCGTCGGATGCGCTTCAAAGATTTTATGTTCGGGGCGCGGCAGGCCGTAATCCTCATATTTGCCGACAATAACGCGCAACACCGCGCGAATGAATAGTCGCTGCGCCCAGACCGGGAGCCACGGAAACATCAGCTCGGGTAGCGGAATACCCATCATCGTCTTTGGAAGGAACCAGTAACCACGTCGCAGGCTGATATCGCACGAGCGCCCAACGCGCGCGGCTTCCGAGGCCAGGTCGCAGGCCGAATTGCCGCCGCCGACTACAAGGACGCGTTTTCCGGAAAGTTGTTCAGGGGCCTTGTAATCCTTCGAGTGCAGGATTTCACCAGCAAAATTTCCCGGGTACGACGGGAATTTCTTGTCCCAATGATGGCCATTACAGGCGATGACACCCTTGTAGATTCGCTTCTCGCCGCTCGCAAGTTCCAGCTCCCAGCGGCCGTCGGCAAGCGGCAGAGCCATCAGTACTTTGGCGTTGAACTCGATGTGCGGCCGCAGATTGAAATGTTCCGCGTAATCGCGAACATATTCAAGCATTTGTTGTGCGCTTGGGAAATCCGGATAGTGCGATGGCATGGGATAGTCGGCATACTCGGTGGTCTTGCGCGAGGAGATGATGTGCGCGGTCGTGTAGACGCCGTGATACCAGTTGCCGCCGACGTTGTCGTCGGCTTCGAACTGATCGTAAGCGATCTTGTGCTCGCCAAGCGCCTTGGCCAGCGCGAGGCCCACGGGCCCTGCGCCGATGACCGCCATTCTCTGAGAACGATCCGTCATCGATCCGCCGCCTCCTCGGGCGGGAATGTTACTCCGTTCGCGGGGGAAATTCACCCGCGACGCCTGTTGCGGAATACTGAATTCAGCGACGACTAGAAAAGTCTCTTTTTTTTCTGCAACGAGTTAGATGTTCGAGAGGGCTTGGTCGAGATCGGCGATGAGATCCTCTACGTCTTCGATGCCGACGGAGAGGCGGACCAGGCCGTCGGTGATTCCAATTTGCTTGCGAATGTCGGCCGGGACTGAGGCGTGGGTCATTAGGGCTGGGTGGGAGATAAGGGTCTCGACGCCACCGAGGCTTTCGGCGAGCGAGCAGAGGTGGACGTGATTCAGGAGTTTCTTGGCGGCGTCCAGGGATCCCAGGTCGAATGAGATCATGGCGCCAAACCCGCGCTGCTGTCGCTTGGCGATATCGTGCTGCGGGTGCGAAGCTAGTCCCGGATAGATCACGCGCTTCACTTTGGGATGCGGTTCCAGAAACTTTGCGACGGTCATACCATTGGAGTTGTGCCGATCCATGCGGACGGCCAATGTCTTAATGCCGCGAGAGACGAGGAAGCAATCCATGGGTGCAAGTCCCGCACCTGCCGAGCGCTGCACGAAGTAGATTTTCTCCGCGTCTTCGGGGCGCGTAAGAATCACGGCGCCGCCGGTGCAGTCGCTATGGCCATTGAGGTACTTGGTCATCGAGTGGACGACAATGTGGGCGCCGAGAGCAATCGGCTGCTGGAGATAAGGACTCAGGAACGTGTTGTCGACAACCAGTGTGAGACTGCCCTCGCGAGCGATTGCCGCGACAGCGGCGAGGTCCGTTACAATCATCGTAGGATTGGTCGGCGTTTCAACATAAAGCATCCGGGTGTTGGGCTTGAGAGCTTTTTTCACGTTTTCGAGGCAAGACGTGTCGACGTAGGTGAATTCCAGCCCGAACTGGACCAAAAGTTGCGTTGTGAGGCGAAACACTCCGCCGTAAACGGCTTGCGAGAGGATGGCGTGATCTCCAGGGCGCAGAAGGCGGAACACGGAATCAATCCCAGCCATGCCGGAACTGAAAACGTACGCGGACTTGCCGCCTTCGAGCTTGGCAACGGTTCGTTCGAGCGCTTTGCGGTTGGGATGATTCGTGCGGGCGTAATCGAATCCCTTGTCCTTGCCCATTTCCTCCAGCACGTAGGTGGAAGTCTGGTAAATGGGAGCCACAATCGAACCGGTGAGAGCGTCCGGCTCCTGGCCCACATGAATTGCGTCAGTGGAAAACCCCATGACTTGCCTCCTGGTGCCGAAAGGGCGCCTGTCTTGCGACGACAGATTTTTACGGGATGATTGCGGCCGCGCTCGAGCCGGCCACGAAAATCCATCATACGACGTAGCTAGAAGCGGGGCAACGGGCGCGAGCGGTCGGCATCCAAAGAGCGAATGCTTGAGAGTGACGCTGGATTGCTGTAAAAGAAGAGTTCATGAAGCCTGAAAAGATTCGTCAAGGATTTTCCACGGCGTGCAAGTTCGCCGCGATAGTGGCAACCGGCCTGCTGTGCGTCGGAATTTGCTTCGCGCAATCGGGCGAACAGGCGCAATCCGGAGCGAGTCCAGCAGCAAGCAATCAGGGAAAGTCCAACCCAACTGATAAGCCAGCTGCCGCCGACAAACCCGCCGCGGCTGACAGGCCGGCGGCGCAGGATAAAAACTCGAGTAAATCTTCCGACCCGGGCGTAACCAAGCTGAGGATTCGAGTGACTGCCAATGATAAACCACTGGGCAACGCTACGGTGTACGTCCGATTCAACATGCCGGGTGGGCTGCTGCATCGCGACAAGCTGGCCGAGCTCGATTTCAAAACCAACGAAGACGGCTCGGTGAAAGTCCCGGACGTTCCTCGAGGGAAAATTCTGATTCAAGTGGTCGCTAAAGGCTGGCATACGTATGGGAAGTGGTACGACGTGGAGAGCGAACAGGAATTGATCGATATAAAGCTAGTCCCTCCGCCAAAGTGGTACTAAGAATTCCCGCCGTGAAAAAAATTCATTGCATCGACTAATTTTGTCTGCGTACTTTTGCTGTTCGAGAGCGAAATTCCGGGTAGATAAGAAAAATAAAGACCGTCGCCATTGAAAACGAAAGTGAGTGCACCGAGTCAGTGCAAACAGGAATAAGGCTAACAATTTTGAGCGTTTTCGAATGATGCGAACGCCTTTTCCACAAAGTTTTCAACAGAGCTGTTGAAAACCTTCACAAGGCAGTAACATTCGCGGCCTCGTTTCGAACAGTTGGGATTGAAAATTGCTCGAACGCACGACCTTGTTTCTGTGCGACAAACCTCGGCAAATATTTTCCGTGAAATAAAACGCCAATCGGAAGATTGACGTTCCTTGGATTTCGACACTACCGCCGCGAGTATTGCGGCGACATGCGCGCAGCGTGCTAATATTTGTGTCTGCCTAGAGACGCTCCCGAATATTCTATGAAACGGTTGATCGTCAATGCGGACGACTTTGGAGTGACGCGCGGTGTCAATCGGGGAATCATCCGGTGTTTTCGGGAAGGAATCGTGCGAAGTACTACGATCATGGCGAATGGAGACGCGTTCAACGGCGCTGTTGAATTGGCGCGAGCGAATCCCGGGCTTGGAATCGGTGTACACGTGGTGCTCGTTGGTGGTCGTGCGCTTGCGCCGCGCAAGGAAATCGGTCGATTGGCCGGCGATAACGGCGAGTTGCCGAGGACGGTTAGGTCGCTGGTCCTTAAGATGAGTGCGCGAATGATACGGTCGAATGAGATCGAAGCCGAGGTGCGCGCGCAAATCGAGCGAGTGCGTGCGGCGGGCATTACGCCGACGCATGTTGACACCCATAAGCATGCGCATCTGCATCCAATCGTAATGAAAGCGATCGCGCGCGTGGCCTCGGAATATGGAATCAAGAGGGTGCGGATGCCGTTTGAGGATTTTTTCGCGACGCTGGGTTCTTTTAGGAGCAATGGCCAGAAGATGTTGCGTCGGAAGGCTTTTGCGATGGGCGCGCGCGCGGCGTATCCTTCGTTCCGGAGGATTGCCGAGAAGAACCGGATGCGGACGCCGGAGCACTTCTTTGGCTTTGCGGCGACCGGGCAACTCGCGTGCGAAGGATTGCTGCGCATAATTCGGAATTTGCCCGACGGGACGAGCGAGTTGGTTTGCCATCCGGGAATCAATGATGCGGAGTTGGAACGGACGGGAACGCGACTCAAGGCCGAGAGGGAAGTAGAGGTTACGGCCCTGACCGACGCCGGTGTAAAGAAGGAAATTGTGGAACGTGGAGTACACTTGATGAGCTTTCGGGAGTTAAACTAGCGGCATGCGCGATCACCAATCAACAACACCCCGGTACACGCCCCGGTACTCCATTGTCGTGCCATTTCACGACGAGCAAGAGAGCGTGCGCGAATTGCACCATCGACTCAGCGAGGTGATGGGTGGGCGCTTTGAGCCCGTCGAATTCGTGTATGTGGACGATCAGAGCTCGGACGCGACGCCGCAAGTGCTGGCGGAAATTGCGGAAGAAGATCCCCGCGTCAGCGTGTTGCGTTTGAAGCGCAACTACGGGCAGACGACGGCGCTGGCGGCCGGATTCGATTTCGCGTCGGGCGACGTGATTATCTCGATGGACGGCGACCTGCAGCACGATCCGGCGGACATTCCCAGAATGCTCGAGACCTTCGAATCAACCGGATGCGACATCGTGAGCGGGTGGCGAGAAAAGCGCGTCGATAACTTTCTGCTCCGTCGAGTGCCCTCGCGGGTTGCGAACTGGCTGATGGCGAAGCTTTCGGGCGTAAACATTCACGACTTCGGGACAACTTTTAAGGTGTATCGCCGCGAGATCATCAAGGACATTCATCTCTATGGCGAGATGCATCGATTCATCCCCGCGCTTGCGTCGTGGAACGGCGCGAAGGTCGCCGAGGTGCCGATTCACAACATCGAGCGGCCGGAGGGAAAGTCGCACTACGGAATCGGGCGAACGGTGCGTGTGCTGTTCGATTTAATTACCGTGCGCTTCCTGCTGCGCTACATGACGCGGCCGCTGCACTTCTTCGGGCCAACGGGATTACTGGGAATGTTCGTAGGCGGCGCGATCTTGCTGGGGCTGCTGGCAGAAAAGGTGTTTTTTGGCACGTCGATTTTCCTGGATCATGGTCCGCTGATGATTTTGGCGATGATGCTGTGTTTGTTTGGGGTACAGTTGCTCGCGGTGGGACTCATGGGAGAACTTCTGATGCGCACGCATTTTGAATCGCGCCTGAGTCCGCTATACCGCATCGAACGCCTGATCAGCTCGTCGCATATGCCCGATTCCTCCGGCCCGGCCGGAAGCAAATCGCTCGCGGCCGGGCGTACTGGCAGGTAGCGGGCGCCCGGGGTGCTGGACTACCCTCGATTTTAAACAATGCTTCAAACGCCGTTCCTTCTTGCAACAATTGGACGAATTCGCTCGATTACATAGCATTGCGTCATCACCGCAAGGTGAGGTAAGGTGTGCGAAACCAGGCCGGAATCTCGCGCGTCCTATGTCTAGCGCGAAGTCCCGGGCTGAATATTCTGAGGAGATAATTCAATGAGAAAAACGACTTTGGCAATGGTGGCAGTTCTGGCCCTGACGGTAATGGCCTGGGCGGGCGGCGATCCGTGGAAGAAACCGTTTGGAGAATGGACCGAAAAGGATGTTGCGTTGATCCAGCAGAACTCGCCTTGGGCGAAGACGCTTCAAGCCCAAGGGGCGTGGCGGCCCGACGGAGTAACGCAAGTGTCGGGGAGTGTGGGTGTCGCCGGTTCGGCCTCGGACAACTCGAAGACCTCCGCTGGCGCGACACCTGACACGCCGGGCGGACTCGAGAAAAACGCCTCGGCAGCGGCGGCTCGCGCGACTTACAACGTGTGGTGGTGGTCGTCCCGAGCGATCCGTGCAGCTTCGTTTCGTGACGCAGTACTGAAGGGCAAGATGACCCAGCCAGATGCGGAAAAGAGTGTGGCTCAGCCCATGGATGAATATGAGATTCTCGTCCGAGCGACCAACATGTACGTTTTCCAACAGCGAGGCGAAAAGGCTTTCGAGAGTGCGGCTTACCTGCAGATCAAGAAGGCAAAGACAAAGATTTCTCCAAGTCATGTCGCGTTTCTCAAGGGACCCGACGGCCAAAGTGTGACCGGGGCGGTTTTCTATTTCCCTAAGAAGAGCGCGAGCGGCGAGCGCACGATCGGTCCCGACGACAAGGAGGTCGATTTCTACCTTCAGGTCGGGGACGCCAAGCTCATTACTTATTTTGAGCCCAAGAAGATGGTTGATAGTCAGGGAGAGGATCTCTAACCTCGTAGCGTCAATAGGGAGAGAGGCCAGTGCGCAGGAGAGCGCTAAGTCTCATGGCAGTTTTCGCCGTGGCTGTAGCTGTCTTGGCCGGCGGGGAACCTTGGAAGCGGCCGTTTGCAGGTTGGACTGACAATGATGTTGCAGTGGTTCAGCAGATCTCGCCTTGGGCCAAGATCACGCAGTCCAAAGGCGCGTACCGTCCAGATGGCGTCACTCCGTCCTCCGGAAGCGGCGGGATTCCGGGTACGTCAAGTGATACTTCGAAACTATCAGCGGGCGCGATGCCCGATCAGCCCGGCGGGCTGGAGAGAAATGCCGCGGCAGGTCCGGTGAAGTACAGCGTGTGGTGGGGGTCGTCACGGACGATACGTGCCGCTTCTCTTCGTGATTCCGTCCTGAAGGGTAAGATGACGCAGGAAAATGCGGAGAAGATCCTCGCGCAGCCCGTGGATGAATACGAGATTCTTGTGCGCGGGGCGAATATGCATGTGTTCAAGCAGCGCGGTGAAAAGGCATTCGAGAGCGCTGCATGGGTACAGTTGAAGAAGTCGAAGCAGAAACTCATTCCGACTCACGTATTGTTCCGAAAGGGACCGGATGGCGCAAGCGTGATTGGCGCGGTCTTTTTCTTCTCTAAGAAGGGTACGAACGGAGCGCCGACGATCACTCCCGACGAAAACGAGATCGATTTCTATCTTCTAATTGCCGACCAGAAGCTCATTACTTATTTTGAGCCCAAGAAGATGGTTGATAATCAGGGAGCGGATTTGTAGCTAGGTATCTGGCATGTTACCGGAATGAGCCTCGCACAAAGGTATGCGATCTAGGACACTCGCCAACGTGCGCGGTGATTTTGAACTGTGTCCCTCGCCAAACCCACCCGGCCATGGAGACTGCAATTCAAGAAGGAGAACTGCGTTGCGATTCGCTAAAGCCACGCAACAATGGCCCAGCTTTTGGCTTCGGGAATCCGGTCTGGCGGGAGCGGTGGCGCTTTCGCTTCTCCTATCTGCTAGTTTAGCGATTGTTACTTGGGCCCGCGGTGATCCCTGGAAATCGAAGCCATATCAACAATGGGATAGCAAAGATATCTCGCGGATTGTGAATGATTCTCCGTGGGCAAGAGTCGTTCACGTGGATGCGCCATGGAAGAACGCTGCGGGCGGTAGTGACGCGGCGGGCGGCGTGCCAGTGGGCGGAGTGCGCCCCAGCACGGGCATGGGTGGCATGGGCGCCCAGCCAAGCAGCGCTCCGCCAGATCCCGGAGGGAATGGGCAGAATTCGCAGATTCCGCAAGCGGCGTTCCTCGTCCGTTGGGTTTCCTCTCGCACTATTCGCGAGGCTGTGTTGCGCTCCGCCGTATTGTCCGGCAAGACAAAAGAAAAGGACGCCGAAAAACAGCTTGCTGTGCCGACCGATACGTACCAGGTGTTTGTCGCCGGGCCGGACATGAAGCCATTCGCAGGAATCGATGACGACGAATTGAAGCGCGGGACGTTTCTGCTGACCAGGAAGACGAAGCAAAAGATCGCTCCAAGCGCCGTTCAAATCGAGTGGACCGCGGACGGCGCCGGTGTTCAGGCGATTGTCTTTTTGTTTCCTAAGAAGTCGCAAACGGGCGAGTCCACAATCGCGGCGGACGAAAAAGGCGCGGATTTCACGTGTGTGGCCGGGCCGGCAAGGATTCAAACAACCTTTGATATTTCGAAGATGGACGACGCGCACGGTCGCGACCTATAATCCCGTTGGAGCAGGGCGAATATTCAAGTCCAGTCTCAGATCCAGGGGCGTGCGCATGAATCGTCTTAGCCGAACTGCAGCTGGTGTGATGTTCCTGTTGTTTGCCGCTTCGAGCCTAAATGCCCAGATGGGCCGGTCGAATGCGCCGGATTTCCACGGTATTTGGAATCCGATCGTTGGGGCCGGAGGAGATTACGAAATACAAAGCGCGAAGGGCGAAAAGTCGAATCTGGAAATCTTCATCGCCGGCAAGGAAAACGTGGGCGGGAAGGACGCGTACTGGTTTGAAATGGTGATGAACAATTCCAAGACGGGCGGCGATTTGGTGGTCAAGAATCTTTTTGTTGTAGACGGAGGGAACACGCAGTCAACGAAGACGATCATGCAGATGCCCGGACGCCCGCCGATGGAAATGCCGGCCGGAATGGCGCGCAGCAGCAAGACTCCTCAATCCGCCGACATTCGCGGACAGGCTGAAGATGTGGGAAGCGAATCTGTGACCACGCCTGCCGGAACATTTCAATGCGAACATTACCGCATGAAGGATGGGTCGGGAGACACGTGGATTTCGGCGAAGGTGGCGCCCTGGGGATTGGTGAAGCATGAGGGTAAGGACTCGACGATGGTGGTTACGAAGGTAATCACGAACGCGCAGGACAAAATCACCGGCACGCCGCAGCCATTCAATCCGATGTTGATGGGACAGAAGCCGCAATAGAATCGCGTTCCGTAATTTGCAAGATGAGAGAGGCGTTCCGGCACGGCCGGGACGCTTCTTCTTTTTTCAGGCAGCTGTCGGACCCGTGCACGCAGTTCTTCTCCGCGGGAGGCAATTTAACGATGGCGCATGGCGAGGACAAGTTCTACCGGGCCCGTGTCACGCATCGCGAAGACATCGCGGCCGACCTTTGGAAAATCCGGCTCGATCCGGGAGGTGACTTTCCCTTCGTGGCTGGGCAGTTCGCGACGCTCGGCGTGCCAACTCCGGAGAAGCTGATCGAGCGCGCTTACTCGATTGTTTCGTCGCCCTACGAGAAGCAGCTCGAGCTATTCTTCGAACTAGTGCCGCATGGCCAACTAACGCCGTTGCTGCACAAAATTCCAGTCGGCGGCGAAATCACGCTGCGCAAGGCTGCGAAGGGGCGCTTTACACTGGATCTGAAAAGCGGACACCGCAACCACCTTCTGCTTTGCACGGTCACAGGCATCGCACCGTTTGTCTCCTACGCCCGCAGCCTTTATAAGGACTGGAAAGAGAATCGCTTTCCCGGGGAGATTCATCTACACCTGATCAATGGCGCGAGCCGTTCTTGGGAATATGGCTATCGCGAAGAATTCGAACACCTCGCTTCGGAGGTCCCCTGGCTCACTTATGTGCCGACGGTCAGCCGCCCCGGCGAGGACACCGGGTGGAAGGGGGAGACGGGGCGCGTGGAGGACGTCATTCGGAAATATACCGACCTGTGGGGACTTTCCGGCGCGGATACTTCGGGCTACTTGTGCGGTCACCCGCAGATGATCGAGCACGGCATGGGGATTCTAGAGCGTCGAGGATTTTCCAAACAATCGCTGAAACAGGAAGTGTACTGGATTCCACCGAAGAGTTAGACGGTCTTGTGGATTTCCAGTCCCGACGGGCGCTTGCAAGGGGCGTTGCTGCACCCGCCAGAACTGAATTCCGCTACAGGCTCAGGGTTGAGTAGTAGAGTCCGCAGCGGCAAGCTGTTCGATTGCGCTCGACATCGCGCGAATCGGCGTCGAGACGTGAACGGTGTTTTCCTCATCGTCGACATCGACGACGATTGAGCCACCGCTTTTCGCAACGCGCACGTGCTGGCCGGGTTCTTTTACCTCGACCAGCGTAATGTCTTCACTTTCGCGCAGCGCCTCGATGGCCGCGCGGATCGTTGGCAGATACGGCCGGATTTCGCGCGACGCCTCCGCCAGTTTTTCCTTCGGTGCGAAGTGCATCCCGATGGGGACGAGCAGCGCGGGAGCAGGCACGAAAATGTGATGCCGCTCCGGCGATTTTTCCACGACGTTCACCACGATCATTCCTTCGCTGCAGAGCAGGCCGGCTCCCGCGAGTGCCGTGCCAGCGAATCCCAGAGCGAGCTTTCCTAGCAGAATCATATTTCACCTCGAACGATTCAGAATTCGATTAATCGGTTGAGCTGCGTGAATCCACCCAAATCTTGACGTGCTGCGAAGCGTCTTCGACGGTGACGAGCAGCGTCTCGCCCGCTCCATCGAGCGCGCGAATCGCGGCCGAGATGTCGAGTTCGTTTTTCTTGGCTGTGGAGAACAGTGCGTCGATGACTTTCATGGGAACCGTGATTTCGACCTTTTGACCGTGCTTGCCCTTGTCGTCGCTACCGTCGCGAACGTGAATCAAGAGATTGCCCTTCGACTTGGCCACGCGCACGTCCTGATCTTTTTCCTTCACAGTGACGAATTCGTTGTCGGGAGCCGTGCGAATTGCGTCAAGGATGGCCTTGATGTCCACTCCTTCGATGTCCGCGTCGGAGATACTCACGGTTCCGGCGTGGAGGTGGCCTTTGTTGACCGTAGGGAGAATTTTTTCCGCGATGGAGAGCGGCAGGTTTATATTCACACTCTCGCCTTTATCGGCGTCGTCTACCTTTACGTGCAAGTAGCGGTCGCCGGGGGCGGCCGTGGCGGCTGTGGCTGACAGCAAGACTGCGGCCAGCAAACACAACACCGTAACGACCTGAATCTTCTTGATCGACTTGTCAATAATTGGGCTCATTTCTGGAAGCCTCCTGGCTCTTCCTGCCAGTATGTACGGGATGCGGCGCAGAAATGTTCCGTGGATTCGCAGTACGACGGAGGGGAAACTCCATACATGGGCGTATGTTGAACGCCAAAATGGGGGTCCATATTTTTGTAGGCGTAAAATTGCGCGATTGTCGAAACCGCGATTCAGCGACGATTAGAATTTGTGTTCTTATTGATCTGCAAGGTGTTAGGCCGATTTCTAATCGGTATCCACTGTCGATTAAAAAAATCATAGGCGGCTTGGGAGATTGGTCGTACGGGACCCTACGGCAACGTATGGGACCCCGATGGAGGAGTTCACTCCTGCGGATCCCGCCTAAGAAACAGGCGCCGAGGCTTTTTTAGGATTGTTTAAAGTCGAGCTGAGGCTTGAGGTAGATGACGCCGAGAGGCGGGAGGCGCAATTTTAGGGAGTGCGGACGGTCGTTCCACGGCACAGGTTCGGAATGAATGCCGCCTGCATTGCCGAAGCCGCTGCCTTCGTAATGGCTGGAGTCGGTGTTCATTATTTCTCGATACAAGGCGGCGCTCGGAACGCCCACGCGGTAGTTCTCGCGAGCAACCGGAGTGAAATTGCAGATTACCACGATAAAGTTTTCCTGATTCTTGGCGCGCCGCACAAAAGCAACAACGCTATTGGCGCCGTCGTTCGCTTCGATCCATTCGTACCCGGACCATTCGAAGTCGACTTCGTAAAGTGCCCGCTCGGAGGCGTGCAGCTTGTTTAGGTCCGCGACGAGGCGCTGGATGCCCCGATGGGGCGGCGAGTTCTCGAGAGTCCAGTCCAGGCTGCCAGTCTCGGAAAATTCAAATCGTTGAGCGAGTTCACAGCCCATGAACAACAGCTTTTTCCCCGGATGACCATACATGTAGCCGTACAGGAGGCGCACATTCGCGAATTTCTGCCAGTCGTCACCGGGCATCTTCGAAAGGAGGGCGCGTTTGCCGTGAACCACTTCGTCGTGGGAGAACGGCAGGATGAAATTTTCGTGGAAAGCATAGATCATGGAGAAGGTCAGTTCGTTGTGATGGAATTTGCGATTGATCGGGTCCTGCGCGAAGTAGCGCAACGTGTCGTTCATCCATCCCATGTTCCATTTCAAATCGAAGCCAAGCCCGCCTATATACACCGGACGCGATACCGCAGGCCACGAAGTGGATTCTTCGGCGATTGTTAGGGCGCCGGGATGGCGGCTGTGCAGCACTTCATTCAGGCGCTTGATGAACGCCACAGCATCGAGATTCTCGCGGCCACCGAACGGGTTGGGAACCCACTCGCCCGGTTTGCGCGAATAGTCGAGGTAGAGCATAGAGGCCACGGCGTCCACGCGAAGCCCGTCGATGTGATATTTGTCGATCCAGAAAAGCGCATTTGAGAGCAAGTAATTCTGAACCTCGTTGCGGCCGTAATTGAAGACGAGGGTGCCCCAGTCGGGATGAGCCCCCATGCGAGGGTCGGCATGCTCGTAAAGATGCGTGCCGTCGAAAAAGCCCAGCCCGTGACTGTCGCGCGGAAAATGCGCGGGCGTCCAATCCAAAAGGACGCCAATGCCTTCCTGGTGGCAGCGGTCGATCAGGTACATAAGGTCAGCGGGCGTGCCGAAGCGGCTGGTGGCGGCGTAGTAGCCAAGGGTTTGGTAGCCCCACGACGCATCGAGCGGGTGTTCCATCAGCGGCATGAATTCGACGTGCGTATAGCCCATGCGCTTTAGATAGGGAATCAACTCGGCGACCATCTCACGATAGGTGAGCCATTTCCCCTCGGCGTTTTTCCGCCACGAGCCGGCATGCACTTCATAGATCGACATTGGAGCGTGGAGCCAATCGCGCGAGGCTCGAGCTTCGAGCCAGGCCGAATCGCTCCAAGCGTAGCGGTCGATGTTGAAAACTACCGATGCGTTATTGGGGCGGAATTCAGAGTAAAAGCCATAGGGATCGGACTTCAGCCCTAGTTGTCCCGATTCCGAGAGAACCTCGAATTTATAGACGGCTCCTTCATCGAGGCCCGGCATGAATATTTCCCAGTTGCCATTGCTGCGGCTGCGCATCGCGGCCACGCGGCCGTCCCAGGAATTGAAATCGCCGACCACGCTGACTCGTTTGGCGTTGGGCGCCCATACGCTGAAATGAACCCCGCGCACGCCTGATACATCGCGCACATGCGCGCCCTGTTTCTCGTAGTTCAGGTAGTGCGTGCCTTCGCCCAAGAGATGCAAATCGTAGTCGGTGAGGATGGGAGGGAAAGCGTAGGCGTCGTACGTTTCGGTGCCGCCGCCCGGGAATTGAAAGCGCAAGCGGTACGCCGTGGGCGGGACCGCCTCTCCAGCGCGCAATCCGGAGATATCCGCAGGAAGAATCACTTCGAACAATCCGGCGGGATCGATCGGTTTCGCGGGATGCACTTTGAGACTCGCGCTCCAGACGATTCCTGCTTCAACGGCGCCCGGACGGAAGGCACGAATCGCAAGGCGCGGTTTTCCGGCCTGGTCGACCCAATGTGGACCCAGTATGCGCGATGGATCGGGGTGGTGAGCGCGGGCGAGGTTTTCGATATCGCCCCGGGGCACGGTGGAAACTGGATTCAGTTCGCTTGGTTTTTCTTCTGTCTTCGTCATGCTGTCAAAGGTGCGCGCGGAAACTCACAATTCCATCTTACCGGAGCGGGCACGCTTCACCAAACCGTGATTACGTGAACGGTGGAAATACTTTTGTGAGATCTTGATTCACTGAATCGAACGAAAGCCCTTTCGGGGTTTATGAACACTTAGTCGTGTTCTGTAGGCTTCGCTTGCGAGCGTCTACGTTGAAATATTCAAC
>Ga0073928_10005948_pt1 | contig 16741 bp, 14 predicted proteins | sample PaiPotPPA55metaG_FD_76969 | JGI IMG/M metagenome (GOLD analysis project Ga0073928, IMG submission 76969) | Iron sulfur acid spring bacterial and archeal communities from Banff, Canada, to study Microbial Dark Matter (Phase II) - Paint Pots PPA... ... | reverse complement strand
GCAGAAAACTTCTGTTGCCAGGAAACTCGCCGCTCTGCGAACGTTTTTTAAGTTTTGCATACGCGAGAAAATTATCAAAAACAATCCAGCGGCACTGGTAAGCACTCCCAAAATTCCCAAGCGCGTGCCGCGCGTCTTGACCGCGGAAGAGCTAAACGGTTTTCTCGACTCTTTGCCCGGCGGCGCCTTCGGCAAAAAAGCGCCCGCCCGGCAAAAGCATCAGAATGAGGCGGACGCAAAACTAATTCCGTGCCGCGATCGCGCAATTCTTGAGTTGCTGTATGCTTCGGGCTTACGCGTAAGCGAGCTCGTGGGCCTCACGGTTGGCAACCTGGACCGCGCGGGGCAAATGCTTCGCGTCCTCGGCAAAGGCCGCAAGGAACGCGTGGTGCCCTACGGCGCGAAGGCGCAGCAGGCGCTTGCGGCGTATTGGCCTTTGCGCAGCAAGTTGCTGACGCAACCGCGCACGAAGCCCAGTCCCGAAGCCGTGTTCCTGAATCATCGCGGCGGCCGGTTGAGCTCCAAATCCATTCGCCATATCGTGAAGAGCTACGCGCGGCTCGCCAATGTGAACTGGAATCTGCATCCGCATTCGTTGCGCCACGCTTTCGCCACGCATCTGCTAGCCGATGGTGCTGACCTGCGCGCCATTCAGGAACTGCTCGGCCACGTTTCTCTAACCTCAACGCAGCGGTACACGCAGGCGAGTATCGAACAGCTCATGGCTGTGTACGACAAAGCTCATCCGCACGCGTAATTTCTGCCGTATTTTCTCCCGCGTCCACCCAGAACACCCCACGCGCATCAATCGTTGTGATCGCGGCGCTTTCGTGGATTGAAAACCAGTTTGGGGTCCGCTTGTCGCGAATGGCCCGAGACATTTTTTATTTCCGGAAACTTGACCAGCTAAATATTTAGGGTGAGAGAAGTTTCGGGGATGAAGCCGTCAACGCTGTTGGATAAAGTGCGCGCGGACGGGATCGGCATCTTTGCGCGGTCTACCGGATTGTAAAGCGTGTCGCGCTCTACCGGGACGCGGCCTGCAGCACGGATCAGGCGCTCTAGCTCGGCGCGAGACATATGCTCGGGAGTGGTTGCGCCGGCGTCGTGATAGATTTTTTCTTCCACTACCGTTCCGTCGAGATCGTTCGCGCCAAAACCCAAAGCCACTTGTGCGATGCGCGGCGTGAGCATGATCCAGTAGGCTTTGATGTGATCGAAATTATCGAGCAGCAGGCGCGCGCAGGCGATCGCTTTCAGATCGTCGAAGCCAGTGGGATGGGGAATGTGCGATAGACCCGTGTTCGCCGGATGGAACGCCAGGGGGATGAAAGCGACGAAACCGTGCGTTTTGTCCTGGGTGTCGCGAAGCTGGATCAAGTGGTCTACGCGCTCTTCGTTCGTTTCGATGTGGCCGTAAAGCATGGTGGCATTCGAGCGCAGGCCGATTTCGTGCGCGGTGCGAGCGATTTGCAGCCACATCTGTCCGCTCACTTTGTGGTCGCAGATAATTTTTCGTACGCGCGGATGAAAAATCTCAGCGCCGCCGCCGGGTAGTGAGTCGACTCCTGCTTCTTTCATGGCCAGCAGAGTGTCGCGGATGGATTTTTTCGAGATGCGCGCGTAGTAGCCCACCTCAACCATGGTGAACGCTTTCAGATGGACTTGGGGGAAGCGCTGTTTCAAGCCGCGAATTAATTGCAAATAATATTCGAAGGGCAAATCGGGATGCAGGCCGCCGACGATGTGGAATTCCGTGGCGCCTTCGGAAACTCCTTGGGCGGCGCGCTGCCAAATTTCGTCGAGCGCGAAAGTGTAAGCGCCGCTAGCGTCGGGCGAGCGTCCAAAAGCGCACAGTTTGCAATGTGCCACGCAGACATTGGTCGGATTGATGTGGCGATTGACGTTAAAATAGGTGACCTTTCCGTGGCGCTTTTCGCGGACATAATTTGCGAGCCAGCCAACGCCGAGCAAGTCGTGCGATTGATAGAGGGCGAGACCGTCGTCAGCGGAGAGACGTTCGCCAGCGAGAACTTTGTGCGCGATCGGATCAAGACGCGGATCCTGGAACGCGGGAAGCGTTTGGGCGTTGAGTTGTAATCCTGTCGCCATTTGATGGTTAGCTCATTCCTGTAAACCCCGCTCGCCCACCCTTGGTACCTCAGGGTAAAAACGCGGGCGCTACAAAAGCTCCGGCTCTCGCGACAGGTGTTGCACACTCGCGAAAAGCCAATTGATTGCTTCGGAAAGAGTCGCTCATGGGCGCACCACCGCGGCGCCCCAGAATAATAGGAACAACAAACTAATATAGCCATTCACGGTGAAAAACGCAGCATTCATTTTGCTGAGATCGTTGGGTTTTACAAGGGAATGCTCGTAGGCCAGAAGGGTTGCAACGACAGCGATTCCGGCCCAGGCGGGCCAGCCAAGTTGGAAGCTGAAGGCGAGCCAAGCGAGCAACGCGACCATCACCATGTGCATGGCGCGCGCAATCAGTAAAGCTTGGGGGATGCCGAATTTCTTCGGAATGGAGCAGAGGCCGGCGGTCTTGTCGAATTCCAGGTCCTGACAGGCGTAGAGAACGTCGAAGCCACCGACCCAGAGCGTGACCGCGGCGCAGAGAATTAGCATGCGCCAGTCTAGCGAGCCGCGGATTGCAATCCATGCGCCAGCTGGAGAAATTCCCAGACAAAAGCCGAGGACGATGTGCGACCAGGAGGTGAAGCGTTTGGTGTAGGAATAGGCAAAAAGTACGGCGAGCGCGAGAGGAGAAAGTTTTAAGGCGAGCGCATTGAGTTGCCACGCGGCGATGACAAGGAGCGCGGAAGCAATCAGAGTAAAGATCCAGGCGAAGCCAACGGAAAGTTCGCCTTTCGGCAGGGCGCGGTTTGCGGTACGTGGGTTATTCGCGTCGTAGCCGAGGTCGGCGATGCGGTTCATGGTCATGGCAGCGGAGCGCGCGCCGACCATGGCGACGATAATCCAGAGAATTTGCCGCCAGGTTGGAAGGCCGCCGCCGACCCGGGCGGCGAGCAGCGCGCCCACTAATGCGAAGGGGAGGGCGAAGACGGAGTGCTCGAATTTGATCATCTCCAGGACGGTGTGCACGCGGCTTTTGGTCATCGCAATATACGCCCAATTGCTAAATCGCTCAGCACGCGGGACTCCTCAATACCCGGGATAAACGAAGAAATCGTGGGGATAATCCCGGCTGGATTGCCGTCGTTTCGCTCCGACCGCCCTTCGCTGACTTTGTCAAAAACCATCACAATTGACGCTAGCACTTCTATGCGGAAAAACACAAGGAGTAGAGTTGGTGTGTAGCGGTACCAAGACTTCCTGTGCCCATGGCAAGCAGGAAGGTCGGCTACAAGAGTTCCACGACACGAGCCAATAAGCCCGCAAACTACCGATATCAGGCCCAATATAGTCCTTGACACCTACATTGCTATATGCGATAAACATATCGCATATTGTAATATGACACTGGGTGAGAAAATTCGACATTTGAGGAAGGTGGAGGGAAACCTGCGAGGGCTTGAACGGGCCCTGACGCAGGGAGAAGTGGTGGGGCTGGTGAGACGGGAATTGCGCAAAAAGATTAGCCAATCGTACTTGTCGCAGATTGAAAGCGGGGCGCGGCCACATCTGACGCAAGCCACGCGTCAGTTGCTGGCGCGCTTTTTCAAGGTGCATCCAGGATTCCTGTTGGACGATACTCCCGGGTTTCAAACTGGTTTGGGATCGGAATTAAGAATTGAAGACGCAAAGATCGATTCGTTGCTGTATGCGGCAGCGGAGAATTTTCCGAACGATCCGGAATTTGGACGTACTCTGCAGGCCATTGCGGATTATTCAGATACGCGAAAATCGTTACTGCTGCTTGGTGAAATTTTGAAGGTTCCAGGACTGACGGATCATTTATACGACGTGTTGAAGACCGGGCCGAGTGAACCTGCACGTGCTTGAAGCTGGGAGGAAATAGCAATGACGCTTGCGGATTTTTATTTGATCTGCTTCGTGCTGGGCTTTTCGCTGTGTTTACTGTCGTTTGTGTTCAGCGGCTTGCACGTGCACATGCCGTTCAAATGGCATGGAGGGAGCGTTTCGGCGCCTCACGGCATGTTGCGCGGAGCACCCCATGCGGGAGCGGCCCACAGCGCTCATGGTTCGGCGGCACGGTCAGCCCTTTCCTGGGTTAATCCGTCAACGCTTTTCGCGTTCCTAGCCTGGTTTGGAGGGACTGGTTATTTGCTGACCCAGTATTACCGGGTCTGGTTTCTCCTGGCGCTCGGGTTAGCGATTGTTGCCGGGTGGGCGGGAGCAGCGATCGTGTCGTGGTTCCTGGTGAAGGTTTTGTTGCCGCACGAAACGATATTGCGGGACTCAGATTACGAGCTGGTGGGCACGGTGGCAAAAGTTAACAGTCCGATTCGCGAAGGGGGAATAGGCGAGATTATTTTTTCCCAAGCAGGCGTGAGACGTTGCGCAGGGGCGCGCATGGAAGACGGTAGAACGCTAGAAAAAGGACGAGAAGTGGTGATCGCGAGGGTGGAGAAAGGGATCGCATACGTAGCGCCGTGGGAGGAATGGTCGAAGTGACCGCCAAACTGTAGGCGGTCGTGGATGTGAGACCAAAAGTTCAACCTGCGAGGCTGACAAATTTTGGGGAACTTGGGACCCGGGAATCATTTTGAAATTTGATTAACGAGGAGGAATACCGTGCACGCAGCGACCGGAGTTTGGGTGATTGTTGGGCTGATGGCGTTGGGACTGGTATTTCTGATGTCGATGTTTGCTTCGATGTTTCGGAAAGCAGGGCCGCACGAAGCGCTGATCGTGTACGGATTTCGCGGGACGCGCATCGTGAAGGGGGGAGGCACTATCATTTTCCCGATGGTCGAGAGTTATAAGGAGCTGTCGCTCGAGCTGATGTCGTTCGACGTGGCGCCACAACAGGACCTTTACACCAAACAAGGCGTGGCGGTGACGGTGGAGGCGGTAGCACAGATAAAAGTGAAATCTGATCCCGAATCCATACGTACAGCCGCAGAGCAGTTTTTGACCAAGACGCCGCCATTGCGCGAAGGATTGATCCGGCTGGTGATGGAGGGCCACCTGCGCGGGATCATCGGGCAATTGACGGTGGAGCAGATCGTGAAAGAGCCGGAAATGGTGGGCGACCGCATGCGCGGAACGTGTGCGGACGATATGAACAAGATGGGGTTGGAAGTGATTTCGTTCACGATCAAAGAAGTGCGGGACAAGAACGAATACATCACGAACATGGGGCGTCCGGACGTGGCGCGAATCCGGCGTGATGCCGATGTGGCTACGGCGGAAGCCGATCGCGATACGGCGATCAAACGCGCGGAAGCTACTCGAGCGTCGGCGATAGCAAAATCGCAGGCCGATCAGGAAAGAGTAGCGGCGGAGACTTCGTCGATGGCCAAGCAGGCCGAGGCGCAGCGCGATCTTGAAGTGAAAAAGGCTGCGTTCCTGGAAGCCACGAAGAGGGCGCAGGCGCAGGCGGACAAAGCGTACGAACTTGAAACCAACAAAATGCAGCAGCAGGTGGTGGTGGAGGCGGTACGAGTGCAGCAGGTGGAACGCGAGAACCAGATCAAAGTTCAGGAAGCGGAAATTCTGCGGCATGAGAAGGAACTGATCTCGACAGTGTTGAAGCAGGCGGAAATCGAACGGCAACGAATCGAGATGCTGGCGAACGCCGAGAAGTCGAAGAGAATCGCGGAAGCCGAGGGTCTGGCGTCAGCGATTCGCGCGCAAGGTGAGGCCGAGGCGGAAATAGTGTTCAAGAAGGGCGAGGCCGAAGCGAAGGCGATGAACGTGAAGGCCGAAGCCTATCAGGAATACAACCAGGCCGCGGTGGTGGACCGACTGTTTACAAATATGCCGGAGATCGTTAAGGCGATTGCTTCTCCGCTGCAGAACATCGACAAGGTGACGATTGTATCCACGGGCAACGGCGATGCAGCAGGCGCGTACAAACTGACGGGCGACGTGACCAAGATTGCCGCGCAAATTCCGGCGCTCTTCGAGGCGCTATCGGGCATGAGAATGACCGATCTGCTCTCGAAGGTGCGGAATATAGGTGACGCCGCAGCGAAGCCGGTCATCGCAGGTCCGTCCGGCGACGTTCGATAGAACAGAAGGGATGGCGTCCGGAAAAAAACCGGGCGCCATCGCTTTCATTTTCCTGTGAGTTATTTCACAGGCGAGATCAAAAAAGGAGCGAGGCCATGGCACTACTCGAACGCGTGAGCACATTGATAAGAGCGAACTTGAATGACCTGATTGACCGCGCTGAAGATCCCGAAAAAATGATTAAGCAGGTGATTTTGGACATGGACAATCAGTATTTACAGGTGAAAACGCAGGTAGCGATTTCGATTGCCGATCTTCACATGCTGGAGAAAAAACGAAAGGAAAATCAGGAGTCCATGGATGAGTGGTTTCGCAAGGCGGAGAAATCCGTGGAGAAGCAGCAGGACGATTTGGCCAGGATTGCTTTGGAGCGTTACCGAAGTTTCCAGCGAATGGCACAAAGTTATTCGGAGCAAGTGAGCGATCAGCAAACGCAGGTGGAAGGACTTAAGACGGCGCTGCAAAAGCTAGAGCAGAAGCTGGCGGAAGCGAAGTCGAAAAAGGATTTGCTGATCGCGCGGCATAGACGCTCTCAGGTGGCAGCGCGCGCCGGCCGCGCCGAAATGGGTATGGGAAGCCCGGCGCAAGTTGGAGCTTTCGGGCGCTTGAGTGACAAGGTGCATCACGCGGAAGCAGTTGCGAGCGCCGAAAAAGAGCTTGCAGGCGAGAATGTGGAGGAGCAGTTTGCGCAAATGGAGAAGAATGAGGAAATCGAACGGTTGCTGGCGGACATTAAAGGCCGAAGAACGCTGAACCCGTAAGGTGCTGCGTTTAGCGTGTAACCGTCCTCGGCACCGGTGTAGCCGGTTCCATGACCAATGGAAATCGTGCTGTGAAACCCAGAATCCCCCGAAATATCTGCATAAAACCGCGAAAATTTACGCGGTAAAACTGCGGGCGCTGCCGGGTGTCTACAGGCATGACATAACTGTGGCATTTTCTTAATGTTGCAGTGCCGAGCAAAAGTGCGGCTGGCAATTCGATTGCTGTTTGTGATGAATTCCCGGTTGCCGAGTAACCGGACGCCATTGGCAGATGATGTTCGGAGGGGAGAGATGACGGCGAGTTATGATATCTTCAGGAGACTTCCTGCTGGACCGATGTGGATTGAGACTGTGCAGGATCTTGAAGATGCGAAGGTGCGGCTAGCGAACCTGATCGAAAACCGTCCGGGCGATTATTTTGTATTTGACGCGTCTAGCTCAAAGATTGTTTTCGTCGTTGAACCTGCCTAAATCGAATTGTCACGCACATTTTCGCGGGATTCTCCGGCCAGGTAGAACAAAAAGAGCCGGCAGGATGCCGGGCGCTAGGAGAGCAAGTCGAAAGCCTCGCCTCTATATATGAGGTGAGCTACGTTAAAGCCAATTTCATCCTTTAGGAACCGAAGATTCGTGACCTTTGCCGACTCGCGGGAATGATTTAAGCAGGGACGGTTATTCGATCGCGGCCCTGTGTTTTTGAGTCATAGAGACATTTGTCAGCTACGCGGAATAATTCCTCAACTGTGGAACCATGTTCGGGAAAGGCTGCGAGACCCACTGAAAACGTAATCGGCTCTAGAATCTTGTTTCGATGCTTTATAGATAATTTTTTGACCTCGATGCGCAAGTCGTTGGCACGTCTTTGTGAGTCCTTTAATGAGGAGTCCGGCAAAACCAGAGCGAATTCTTCGCCGCCATACCGGCAAATAATGTCGCCTCCACGGAAATGGCTGGTTAGCGCTTTTGCAAAAACTTGCAACACGAGATCTCCTGCGTCGTGGCCGAACGAATCATTAAATCGTTTAAAGTGATCGATATCTATAAACATCACGGTGAATGACCGATTTGTGCGCCGCGCTCGCAACAGTTCGCGGTCGAGCGACTCTTGCATGAAACGCCGATTGTAGAGGCCGGTTAAAGGATCTCGAATAGACTGATCTTTGAGAGCTTCGCGGAGTTTCAAGCTGGCAATGGATAGAGCGATTTGTCCGGCCGCGGAACTGGCGATTCGTTGAAGAACTAGTTGGATGTTTTCATTTGAAAACTTCGATCCCGGCGCAGGGCCGATTTGCAATTGTAAAACGCCAATAGTATCGCCTTGGGCTACCATGGGAACACACAGGCCATCGTTGGCGCCGAGATAATTCTTCAGGTGGTTGCATACGAGTTCGGTTGAGGAACCCGAACTCCAATGTGGTTTCCCGCGGCGCAAAGCCCAGCAACTATCGGGTGAAAATGGCGCTGCGGGCGTCCCGTTGGTGCCCCAGGCGCCCGCGGACTCGAGAACGTTGCGGGAAGATTTGAACACGGACAATGACCCGGAACTTTCGGCGGAGAACAATTTCTTCCCGAATTGAGTAATGACGGAGTAGGCCTCCTCGAGGCTCGCGCAACATTGGAGCATGTCGCTCAGTTCTATGAGCAACGTCATTTCGTTGGTGCGCGATTGTAATTCGCTTAGGGAGCGTTTCAGGATATTTCCTTGTTCGTCTCTTTCCTGGGCGGCTTTGATCCTGTCGGATATATCGTTGTAGAGCGCGTACGCGCCGCGCACTTGGCCGTCAATTACAAGAGGAACGGCGTGCACTTCCACATCCACGAGGGTTCCGTCATTTCGCACTCGACGCGTACTTCCGCGGACTGATTGCCCGGCATAAACACGCGGTGAGAGTTCCAGCAGATCGCCCGGCTGATGCCCGGAGACCAGCGAGTCGAGATCTTTGCCGACTATTTCCTGTCGCTCATAACCAAAGAGCTTCTCGAAAGCACGATTGCAGAGGTCAATTCTACCGGCCTGATTCAAAACCACAATTCCGAAAGGGCTATTTTCGGTTAACGAATTTAGATATACGGTCCTCTGCTCGAGTTCGCTGCCGATATGCTGTCTTTCGCTGACTGCCGAACCGACGATCAACCCGGTGGCGGAAACCACCAGCATCAGCAATCCGACTTTTGCCAATACGTTGGGCAGGGCAGGGAAGAAATGCAATGCCGCCACGATGCCGAAATCAAGCATCAGAATGCCAACAACAGCACGCTCAATCCCATTTCGCATGGCAACCCAAATGATTGGAACGAAAGACAGGTAGAACAATTGAAAAGGCGCGAAAGTTCCCCCAAACATGATCCAGAGAACGCCAAGAATTCCAGCCGCCTGCGCAAGCGCCTCGGCCAGATGGGACATTTTCACATGGACGGTCTGGGTGGTCGCGAGGGGTGTAACTTGCGGCGCGAGATTTTTGCGAACCCAAGGAAGGACGTGGATAAGGAGAAAGGGAGCCAAAGCCAACAACGCGACGATGTCGCCGATATACCAGCCGAACGCAGCGTTCTTAAAATCGGACCAAGGGATAGTGTGATCTAAAACTAAGGCGGTTACGCCGCAAACAGTGGATCCTATTGCCGCTAGTAATACCACGAGCGTATAGCGGACCACGTCCACACGGCGACGCAAACTGCGATTGATTTGCAGCCGTCCTCTCAAGAGAATTGCGGCCACAGCATAAAAACCGGTCTCACAAATGGGGGCCACGAGCCCGCCCCATGAAACCAAGGGCTGATGGTAAATTGCCGTGCCCGCAAGAGAATTTACGAAACACACAAGCAGCGCGTACCACGGACTTACTCCGAGCATTAAAGCGAATGCCAGGCCAGTCGCGGGATACCAACTTGTGAAACCCAGCTTTGATAAAAGAAGAATTTCAGGGCGATTCAGAAGAAGATAAAAAAGTACAAACGATGTGCACAGGAGCGCGTGACGAAACCACGTTTGCTTTTTATCCGGTGAAAGCTGACCCAACGCACGCGGTAAGCTGGTCGGATTAAGCGCCTTAAGATCCATCTACAGACTCGACAACGAATAAGAAGCGACACGCGTGGCGGAAGCTGTTGTGTAAGCCATCGCTCAACCTTAATACGAAGCTCAAGCCGACACTGTTCAATTGAGTACAGGTTCGACGATCGGGCACTACAGGGCAAGCGGTGGCGGACGATAAAAACTGATAAGGCCTACTGGTGCGGCGGCAGCGGAGCGGGTATCCTGCTGCGCAACGGAAATGGCTGAAGAATCCAATTCGAATGCGCAGGCTGCTATGAGCTTGCTGAACAAGGAAGTCTCGCCCGCGAACGCCTGGGCACCTGGCGCGGAACCAATTTGCGTGGCTGATTTTGAGGCGCTGGCGAAGGCGAAGATGCCCGCGACGAGTTGGGAATATGTGACTGCGGGCGCGGGCGATGAGCTTACGGTGCGTTGGAACGCGGAAGCTTACCAGCGGATACGGCTGAAGCCTCGCGTGCTGGTGGACGTTTCCAATGTAGATACGCGGGTGCGTCTGCTGGGGCAGGAGCATGCCTTTCCGATTCTGCTGGCGCCTGCTTCGTCGCAGAAGTTGATGCATGCACAGGGTGAGTTAGCCACCGCTCGAGCTGCAGGCGCTTCAGGCACCGCGATGGTGCTGAGTTCCTTTTCGAGTACGAGCCTGGAAGATGTGGCGGCGGTAGCAAAGAGTCCGTTGTGGTTTCAGCTTTATGTGCAGACGGATCGCGGCTTCACAGGCGAGCTCGTGCGAAGAGCTGAAGCTGGCGGATACCGGGCGCTTTGCCTCACGGTGGATACTCCCATAGCGGGCGCGCGCAATCGGGAGAGCCGGGCTGACGTGAAACTGTCGCCGATGCCCAACCTAAAAGGCATCGCGGGTGTCGGCAGCGTTAGTGGTATTCCCACGGGCTCACCGGATATTTTTAAGAATGTGTTCGACGCGGCCATGAGCTGGAAAGATGTGGAGTGGCTGCGCTCGTTTGCAAAGATACCCTTGATACTGAAAGGCGTGTTGAACCCGGATGATGCGGACCACGCGGCCAAGAGCGGAGTGGACGGGATTATAGTTTCCAATCACGGCGGGCGGAACCTCGACACGCTGCCAGCAACGATCGACGCGCTGCCGCAAGTGGCTGACAAAGTTGCCGGGCGATTGCTGGTGTTTGTGGATGGCGGCATTCGACGCGGGACCGACGTGCTGAAAGCGCTGGCGTTGGGGGCCAATGCGGTGTTTATCGGACGGCCGTATCTTTATGGGCTGGGCGCGGCCGGCGAGGCGGGAGTTAGCAAAGTGATTAGCATCCTGCAGCGCGAATTTCAGATGGCTATGATGCTGACGGGCAGGACGAATGTTGGCAGCATTGACCGGTCGGTGATTTGGACTTAGGCGACAAGGATAACGGTGGAAGCCGCGGAGGATTTTTCAGATGGCTAACAGAAAAGTGTCGGTCGCAGTGACGATTTTGATTTTAGCGTCGGGTGCCATGGCCCAGCAGGGGGCGCAAAATCATTTCGACGGTAAAACTTGGTGGGATTACATCAAAGTGCTGGCCGACGACAACATGGAAGGGCGCGAAACCGGCAGCGACGGACTGCGCAGAGCGGAAGCTTATGTAGTGGAGCAGCTGAAGAAAAACGGACTGGAGCCGGCTGGAAGCGATGGATTTTATCAGCCGGTGAGATTCGAATCGCGGCAGATCGTAGAGAAAGATTCGAGCGCGGCACTTGTGCGCGACGCCAAGACCGAGACGTTGGCCCTGGGCGATGACGTATTGATGGGCACGAGAGGCGTGCCGGGGCTGGAAGTGAATGGGCCAATGGTTTTTGTCGGATATGGGCTGAAGATTCCGGAGCAGAACTACGATGATCTGGCCGGGCTCGATCTGAAGGGCAAAGTGGTGGTGTACATTGCGGGGTCGACGGAAGAAACGCCGGCGGCGCTGTCGGCACACTACCAGTCGATTGCGGAGCGATGGAAAGTGTACCGGGCGGCCGGGGTGAGCGGCATGATCAGCATTCCGAATCCGGCTTCGATGGATATACCGTGGTCGCGCATAACGGCGAACCGCACGCGTCCCAACATGGTGCTGGCGGATCCGAAATTCAACGACACAGAAGGATTGAAGTTATCGCTTACCGTGAATCCGGCAAGCGCGGAGAAGTTTTTTGCCGGCTCGGGACATACGTTTGCGGAAATTGCAGCTTTCGCCAAAGACCGTAAGACGCTTCCGCGATTTCCGCTGGCCGTTTCCGTCCAAGCTAAAGCCGCGATCGAGACGAAACCGATCGAATCGGCCAACCTGATTGCGAAATTGCCGGGCAGCGATCCGGCGCTGAAGGATGAATACGTGGTGCTTTCGGCGCACATCGATCATCTGGGAATCGGAGCGCCCATCAACGGCGACAGTATTTACAATGGCGCGATGGACAACGCGTCGGGCGACGCAGTGCTTCTGGATGTGGCGGCTTCGTTGAAGAAATCGCCGGAGAAGCTGCGAAGGTCGCTGCTCTTCGTTTTCGTCACCGGAGAAGAAAAGGGACTGCTGGGGTCGCGATATTTTGCGACGAATCCTACGGTGCCGGCGAAGTCGATGGTGGCGGACATTAATATCGATATGTTTTTGCCGATCTATCCGCTGAAAGTGCTGACGGTGTACGGACTGCAGGAGTCGGATCTCGGCGAGATGGCGACGCAGGTGGCACAGGCTCGCGGAATACGAGTGCAGCCCGATCCGGAACCGCTGCGCAACGCCTTTGTCCGCAGCGATCAGTACAGTTTTATTCGGACGGGCGTTCCGGCGCTGGCGATGAAGGTGGGATTCGATCCAGGCTCGCTGGAGCAGCAGAAATTCAAGGATTGGCTGACGAATCGTTATCATGCGCCGTCGGACGATTTGAATCAGCCGGTCGATCTTTCCGCTGCGGCGGGGTATGAGGAGGTTATGCGCGGGTTGATGATTGCGGTAGCCAACGATCCGCAGCGGCCGCGCTGGAAGCAGGACAGTTTCTTCCGGCGATACGCGGGGGATTGAAGAACCTAAGACGTTTGGCGGAGTAGAGTTTCGATAGTTCACTTTCCTTAGAACTTCAGAACCTCAAAGTGTCATCTCGCACGCTTATTCCGAGTCACTTTCTCTCGGGTGAAATCCGTCTATAGATTTGTGTCAAGGGTGAGATCTTCGATCATTTTATCGAGCTGGGTTTGGACTTGGTCGCGCTTCGATTGTAGGTCGGCGGTTTCGCGCTGGATTGCTTCCAGGCGTGTTTCCTGATCGGCGAGCTGTTGGGTGTAGCGCTGGGTTAGCGCTCGCTCTTCGGCGCTGCCCTTCAGGGCTTTCAGATTTTCACGAAGGCGCTGCTGGTCGTCATAGATTTTCTGGGTTTCGGTCTCAAGGCGTGCGAGTTCTTCATCGAGCGCGGCGACACGGTTTTTCTGCTCCACGATCTTGCCAAAGGCGGCTTCGATTTCCGGATTGATAGTCTTTTGCCGCACGAAGAGCGCGATCTGTTCAGTGGTCAAGTTGCTCAACTGGTAGGTGGTTTCGAGCGAACTCGATTCGCGGACCTGGAATGTTGTGGTGGCCTCTGGTTCGATGCTTTCGCGAAAGCGGTAGGCGCCCGAGGTAGTTTCTTCCGGTTTGACGGCGTCATCGGAAAGCTTCCAGTGCGCGCGCAACGGGTGTTCGATCAGAACAGTCCGCGGCATGGGGTCGTCGTTGCGGATGGTATAAGTGGTTTCCTGGCGCATCTCGCTGGTTTGCATCATCGCACCGCGGGCGATACGCACATGCGTAACGGTTTGCGGTTCGCCTTCGGCTTTAGTGTCCACGCGCACGCCCAAATCCACTGCGTAAGAAAGCAGCCTCTTTTCGCCCGGCTTAACTGCGTCGGTCAAACCCTCGCCTGCGAACGCTTCCTTTTCGAGGACCGTAAAGCTGCCGCCATCCAAGGTGAGCGGACTTGAATTTGTTAGCCATAGCGCGCGAAGCGGGCGCGGCGAGTTCAGCGAGGAATTCCAGAGGGAAACTTTTTCTGTGGCGACATGAACCTGGAGGATGGGGACCAGAGCAGATTCGTTTTTGTGAATGCTGACGCGATCCTTGAGCTTGTATTCGAAGAGGTCGCCCAAATCTGATCCTTCGGCTGCCGCTGATATTGCGCTGCGCGCTTCGGCGACCCCGGTGCTGAACACACCACCTCCGGTACCACCGCCTTCGCCGTGGCCGGTCCCGGGCTTCCCAAGTCCACGCCCGCTGCCGAGTTCGTTTCCCGAGCCAGCGAGCCCTCCTCGCACTGCGCCAATTTCCGCACTTTCGGTGTTCAGCTGTGAAGCTCGTGCGGTGACCTCTATTGTCGACGAAGTCCCTCCAACCTGAAGAGTCACATTTTGACTAAGCTCCCGGCCGCCGCCCAGTAATAGTCCCTGAATGACCGTGGTCTTAAACCCTGGCGTTGTGAATTGGAGGCGGTAGTTTGCCGCGGGTAAATCGTTAACTGCATATCGACCCTGATCGTCGGTTGACGTGGTTGCAGTAATTTCTCCGGTGGAACGGAAGACTTGGACTTTTGCATTCGGGATCACTGCCCCGCTCGGATCGGTAACAACTCCGGACAAACTGCTGAAACCTCCCAGCATGGCACTCTCGTGAGTCTGCGGGGTGAGCTGCGCGTTTTGCGGAAGAGGGACTACGGAGCGCCTAGCATAGTAGGGCTGGGAAAGCTGTTGAATAAAAGATTGCGGCGCGCCCGCGACGAGGGATAGTTCGACATTGTTCCAGTCTTCGCCGACGGTGTTGTCCACAATGGCCCAACCCTGCAACAGAGGCGCGACTGTATCTTTAACGGGCAGCACAATGCGGTAAGTTGTCTTCCATATCGGTACTTCGCTGACGTAGCTGACATAAAGCTGGCGATCGCCCGTACCAGCCGTGGCGATGGACATGCGGCGAAGGTCTTCCTGGCGCACCGAAGCAAGCAGTGAAAGGTAGCGGCCAACTTCCTGGGTCACGTCGCGTTCGATGAGGCGGACGCTCACTGCGGGCGTTATCTCCACACTGCGAACCTCGCCCGAATCGGTGACCACGGTGGCGAGGTCGACTTCGAGAGTGGTACCGCCGCTTACACGCGTTTTTCGTTCGACGCTCAGCAAACGACCGGTGATTGCGCTGGTTCCGCTTCTAACTTCCAGACGCGCGCCGCGAAGAGCGGCATAGAATTTTGACAGATCTGTTTTTTCTTCGAGAGGCAGACGCAACATTCCGAGGCGCTGGCTTAGCGGAGCCTCCGAATTGTAATTTACGCCGGCAATTCTTCCGCCGTTGAGATCGAGCACGGTGAGCGATTGCAAAACGTCATTGAGCTGACTGCTGGTGAAGTCAATCTGGACGGTTTGGTTGCCGCGAACTTGGCCGAGATGCTCGAAGTAGCCGACACCGGTCTTATAAAGAATGACGCGACGTACGGGCAACTTGGCGCTGGGGGACTTTCTCTGCGGATTCAGCTTGGGCAGCGGGCGATGCCGCAGCGACAGGCGCCGGCTGAGTTTTTACTGTATTTGCTTTGGACTGTGGATTTGCCGATAAAGCAATGGAAAAACTCGCAAGAATCAGAACAAAAGCCGGGCTGAAATGAGATCGAGTTAGCAATTCGCGCCTCCTAAGATCGACGGACTTGCCTCCACTACTAGTTCGCAGGCCGTAATCGCACCGATACTTACGGGTCCGTACGATTAGACACCTTATGGAGGATAGGAGTTTTCTGATTATTTTCTTTTATCTCAGAAGCTAAACATAGGCGGATTCGGTCACCTCAAATTTCTTAGTCAAAAGGAAGGCTCCGGGCGTTAAGAACGTTTGCCGCCGGGCCAGCGGTATTGTTTTTCCTGCGGCAGGCCGAGCTGTGCCAGGACGCGGTAAGCGAATTGGGTGACGATGTCGTCGATGGATTTGGGAGCGTAGTAGAAGGCGGGCATGGCGGGCATGATGGTGGCGCCGGCGTCGTGGACGCGGAGCATGTTTTCAAGGTGGATGCGGTTGAGGGGAGTTTCGCGCAGGCAGAACACAAGAGGGCGGCGCTGTTTTAAGCAAACGTCGGCGGCGCGAGAAAGCAGGTCGTTGGCAATACCGCTGGCGATGGAGGCCAGGGCGCCGGCGGAGCAAGGGACTACGACCATGGCGTCAACGGGAGCGCTGCCGGAGGCGATGGTGGCGCCGATGTCCTTGTTGGGCAGGTACTCGATTTTTTTTGCGGGCGTGCCGGTGAGGAGCGAGGCGAGTTTTTTAGAGCCGGTCGAGACGATGTCGAGTTCGGTGGCGATGAGGCGCAGGCCGGCATCGGTAGTGACCAGAAAAACTCGTTCTACGCGCGGGTCGGCGTCGAGCAAACGCAGAACGGTTTGCGCGTAGATGGCGCCGCTTGCTCCGGTGATACCTACCGTGATGTGAGCGCTTCTGCTTTTCGCCATGGCGATAGTCGAATTATGGAGTCTAGGTGGGCGGTTTCTGCAAAGTCAAGGCGCGGGCAGCGGGCACTGGTTGCTGATCCATCCAATGTTGCGCTTCCGCGGCGCATGCGCTCTTGGAATGTATTCAGGGCCTAGGTAACACACTCTTTCTCCATCGTTCTGGTATGGAACATGGCGCGGCTATGAGCTACGACAGGCTGGCGGAGCTGTTGCCGTCGCTGTCGTAACGCGAGGCCATGGAACTTCATTTTACGCTGCGCGAGACGTAAGGAAAACGCGGCGATAAAATGGAGGGATGCAGAAGAAGATCTT
>Ga0073928_10005946_pt1 | contig 16743 bp, 12 predicted proteins | sample PaiPotPPA55metaG_FD_76969 | JGI IMG/M metagenome (GOLD analysis project Ga0073928, IMG submission 76969) | Iron sulfur acid spring bacterial and archeal communities from Banff, Canada, to study Microbial Dark Matter (Phase II) - Paint Pots PPA... ... | reverse complement strand
TGGCGACGGCGGGAAGCCCGACGGCGGCGGCAACGTGCATGGCGCCTGAATCGTTGCCAATAAAAACATGGCATTGCGAAAGAAACGCCGGTAGTTCGGCGATGATAGTTTTGCCGGTGAGATCGATAGGAGCGCGTTTCATTTCGGAAGCGATCGCCGAGGAAACATCCGTTTCACCGGCGGCACCAAAAAGTATCACGTCGGCGTCCCATTGCGCTTGGAGTTGGTTGGCTAGCTCCGCGAAACGCGAGGGTGGCCAGCACTTCGCGGAACCATAGGAGGCACCCGCCCCGATGGCGATTCTGACGACGTTGCGGCGGACGCCTGCGGCTGCGAGTTGATCGGCGGCATGTGTGCGGCTGGCTTCGTTGACGTGCAGTTTGATGAAGGGCTCATCCGCAATGGAATCGATCCAGCCGATGCGGCGAAGCAATTCGAGATAATAAAATTTTTCGTGGGCGGGGATTTCGCCGGGCTTGGGCACCGGAATGGCCTTGGTTAACAGGAGGCTTCGGCCGTCGCGTGCATAGCCGATGCGTTGTGGGATGCCTGCGCGCCACGCGATCCACGCAGCGTCGAAAGCGTTTTGCATTAGGATGGCAGTGTCAAAGCCGCGGGACCGTAATTCGGACGCGAGGCGTTCGCGACCGAAGATTCCGGCATGTTTGCCACGATGATCGTAAATGATCAACTCATCGGCTACGTTCTGATTACGGTAGATATCGGCCACATAGGAGCGGGCCAAGATTGAGATGTTGGCGTCTGGACGGCTGCGAATGGCGCGTATTGCGGGCAACGCCATGATCGCATCGCCAACCCAATTCGTGGCGCGTATGAGAATCTTCATGGCTGGGCACCGCGAGCTTGAAGCGCGCTGCTGATTGCGGCGAGAAATTCAGTTTCGCTGGAAATTTCCAGATCGATGAGGGCGACAAAAACGCGCAACGCTGAAAATTGAACGTCCTTCAGATTCCAAAAATCCTTTTCCGTGGTCAGTAGCGACTTTGCGCCAAGCCGCAACGCAGCCTGTTCGATAGCTTGCACATTTTCGAGTGTATAGCGGTGATGGTCGGGAAAAAACATGTGGCCCACGGGCATTATGCCCCAGCGCTGCAGATCGCGCTCAAACGCTTCTGGATTTCCAATGCCGCAAAAAGCAAAAAATGGGCCGCTGCCAAGGTCTGCGATCGTCTGTAAGGGGCCGTCAGTGCCAAGGCAGCGAAAACCCAGTAGCAATGTTGACGCTGCAAAAATCGGCAACTTCCAAAAACGCTGAATGGCCTCTTTCGCGCCTGGTGCATTTTCAGTGCGGGTAAATACAATAATATCGGCTCGAGCCGCGGCAGAGATCTGTTCTCGCATCGGTCCAGCTGGTAGAAGTGGCTGTCCGCCCACCGGGCGCGAGGCGTCCATCAAGACGATATCTATATCGCGAGCCAATTGGAGATGTTGGAAGCCGTCATCAAGCAAAAAGATGTCGATGGCCTGATGTGATTCGATGCGCTGGCCTTCGGCAAAGCGATTCTTGCCCACTCCAAAAACCACCCGATTTTGCAAGCGTGAACGCATCAGCTCGACTTCATCGCTGCTGTGCCCAGTCCCGCGATAGCCTCTGGTGAGAATGGCGACGCGCTGGCCTTGGGCAAGGAGTTTCTCCACCAGCCAGATTACGAGCGGGGTTTTGCCGGTTCCCCCGACGGATAAGTTACCCACGCTGATGACTGCGGCCTTCAGGCGTTTTTGTTTTAACCAACCCTTGGCATAGAGGCGCGTCCGAACCGAAACGCCGACGCCGTAAAGTTTAGAAGCAGGCCACAACAAAATGCGAAGGGGCCGGGAAAGCGTCATCGCCGCGGCGCACCGTGCTCATTCAAGAATCCAGAGATTACCGCTAGCGCTCGATCCGTCGCTCCACGACTGTCTTCCACCAGCGTACGTGCCTTCTCTCCCATGGTGCGCATGCGATCAGGATCACGGAACATTTCAATCCACGCGACGCCGGCGTCTTCAGGGCTCTCCACTTGAACGGCGGCACCCGCGGAAATGAAACGCGACGCCATTTCCGAGAAATTTTCCATGGAAGGGCCGAAGACCGGAATTTTTCCAAACGCCGCCGGCTCCAGAATATTATGGCCGCCAGACGGAACCAGCGATCCGCCTACGAATACACCATCGGCGCAACGATAGATAGAGGCCAATTCTCCGATGCTGTCAAGCAGCAGCACGGTGACATCTTTTGGTATCACTGTGGTGGCGCTGCCGCTGGAGCTCGCGCCATTCGTCGAAGTTTGAATCGGCAATTGCGAACGGCGCAGAAATGTTCGACGCGATTCGTGGATAAAATCAGCAGCGGCGTCAAACCGCTCAGGCTTTCGCGGCGCCAGCACCAGCAGCGCATTCGGATATTCGCCCTGCAAGGTTCCAAAGGCGATCAGAGCCAAGGGTTCTTCCGTAGCGACTACGCTGCCTGCAACGATAACCGGAGTGCGCCCGGTTCTCAAAACTTCCGCTTCCAGCCAGTGTGAAACCGGCGTGGGTCCGGGAAGCTCCAGGTCGTATTTGAGATTGCCGCTGGCGCGCACGCGATCGGCAGGCGCGCCCAGAAAGCGAATGCGTTCGCCATCTTTTTCGCTTTGCATCAGGAACATGCTGGGATCAGCAAGAGCCCGCTTGAGAAAAGGGCGAAGGAAAAATCCGAAGCCTCGCAGATATTTCTGGTAGCGAAGGAAGGAACGATCGGAGATGCGGCCGCTGACGAAAAGTACCGGAATGTTGCGGCGACGAGCCTGCCGCAGAAAGTTGGGCCAGATTTCGGTTTCAAGGATGATGACCAGAGAAGGCTTAATGCTATTGAGCGCTCGACGGACACAGAACGCCCAATCCAACGGGAAGTAAATGATCGCATCAGCGAAAGGTATGCGTTCGCGAGCCAATGCGTTTCCGGTGATGGTGGTGGTCGAAATGATGAGTGGACGTTCCGGGTAGGCTTCTTTTAATCTGCGAGCCAAAGATATTCCCGATAGGACTTCGCCGACAGAGACGGCGTGCAGAAGAATCGCACCTTGGCGATTTGTGCCTTGTTTGAAAGAGGGATAGGAAAAACCCAGACGTTCGGGAAGATTAGAGAAATATTTTCCGTGCCGCAGTCCCTGCACAAGCCAATACGGCGTGAGCACAAGAGCAGCAACACCCAAAAGAAAGCTGTAGATGAAATACACTAAAACTGGCTCCGGTCTTTTTGCCCCACTGGTGTTAGAGTGTGCCAGCGCGGGGGCAACCCCGTACATCGCCCTGGAATCGAAGGCGTCAGATGAGAAACATTTATTATAACTCGATGCGGAGCCTATCCGGCGTAGTTCTGGTTGGGTGTTTGATTGTCGCTGCTTATGCCGGAGCGCAAAAAACGGAAAGCCAGCAAGCTTCCTTGAAAACGGCGTCGCTGGAAACGCATGAAGGGCTCACGATCTCCGCGCAACCTTGGACGGATGCCGCCTTATACAAAGAGAAATTCCCAAAGAAATCGCCGTTTGCAGCGGGGATAGTGGCAATGCAAGTGGCCTTTCGTAATGATTCTAACGAAAGCATGAAGGTTAGTCTGAATCGGATCCGCCTATCTTTCCAAATCGATCAGGACAACCGGCAGGAATTGCAGTCTCTGACGCCTGCACAGGTCGCGGACCAAGTATTAAAACCCGGGGGGAAAGACCCGTCGCAATCGCGATCGAAGATACCTCTACCGGTGAGCGTCCCGCATAGCGGAAAAGACAAGCATTGGACCGAACTGGAACAGCAAGCGGAGAATGCGGGCGTTCCGGCGAACGTAATTGCTCCGCACAGCACGGTTCAAGGACTTTTGTATTTCGATCTTCAGGGACTTGATTTATTGAATGGGGCGCGCCTATATGTGCCGGACGTGCTCGTGATGGAGAATAACCGTTCGCTGACCTATTTTGAAATTGACTTGAGCGGGCCGGCCGGAAAATAACCTCCCTTTCTTTTTTCACGATTAAAATTTATTTTGCGCGCCCGATTCGATCAGTAAATCCCGGTTTGCGCACACCGAATTGCTCGGCTACGATGAACATGTGCAAAACATTTCTGAAATTAACGGACGAATGTTAAGTCTTCTCGAAGAATTAAATCCTGAACAACGTATCGCGGCAGAAACTACGGAAGGCCCCTTACTGATCCTGGCGGGCGCGGGCACCGGCAAAACCCGGGCCATCACTTTTCGAATGGCCAATTTGATTGCCAACGGCGTTCCCTCGGAAGCCATCCTGGCGGTAACTTTCACCAACAAGGCCGCCCAGGAAATGCGCACCCGCGTGTCCGACTTGTTGTTGCGCGCAGGCGTACCGCCATCGTCGCCGTGGCTTTCTACCTTTCACTCTTTGTGTGCGAGGCTTTTGCGACGTGAAGCGGTCAATGCGGGCCTTCCGCGCGATTTCGTGATTTACGACGACGATGATCAACTCGCTGCCGTCAAGTTGGTTATGGCGACTCTGAAGATTGACGACGACGCGCTGACTCCTAGGAATGTACTGAGCCGCATCAGTCACGCGAAAAACCACGGAAACAACCCGGAGTCCATTCGCGCCGAGGCCATTGACAAGAACGGACGCCTTGTGGCGGACATTTTCTCCGCCTATGAAAAACAATTGAAGCAAAGCGCCGCTCTGGACTTCGACGATCTGTTGCTTCGGACGGTAAAACTGCTGCGGGAATCCCCGCAAGTACGCGAGAAATGGCAGGCTCGCTTCCAATACATTCTCGTCGACGAGTATCAGGACACCAATCGCGTGCAATATGATTTGCTCAGACTCTTGACCGGCCCGAAACACAATCTTTGTGTAGTGGGCGACGAAGATCAGTCCATTTACCGTTGGCGTGGCGCGGACGTTTCGATTCTGCTGAGTTTTTCGCGCGATTTTCCGGACGCCAAGGTAATCAAGCTGGAGCGCAACTACCGCTCCACCCAGCAAATCCTCAACGCCGCTGGCGCCGTGGTAGCCAACAATCCCGAACGCCTTGGGAAAACTCTGACCGCCGAGAATGGCGGCGGCTCCAACCTGCGTTATTTCGAGGCGCGCGACGCGCAGGCCGAGGCGGAGTTTGTGGCTGGGGAGCTGGAACGCATAATCGGTGATGATCCGTCGCAGACCTGCGCCGTGGAATATCGCACCAATTTTCAATCGCGAGCCTTCGAAGAGGCCTTTCGGCGCCGCGGCCTGCGATACAAACTGGTGGGTGGTTTCAGTTTTTATAATCGCGCCGAAGTAAAGGACACACTTGCATACGTGCGGCTGGCGATGCATCCGGATGACGATGTGTCGTTGTTGCGGGTGCTAAATGTTCCGCCGCGTGGCATCGGGAAAACCACTTTGGATGCTTTGCGCGAAACAGCCCGAGCGGATGGTTCGTCCCTGTGGGCGGCGATCGGCAAATTTGTTTCCGGAGCCGCCGGCAGTCGCGCGGTGACCCCATTGCGCGTATTTCAGGAAATGATCGCGAAATTGCAATCCGCGCAAACGGAAAAAGAGCCTGCGGATTTCCTTCACACCGTTCTGGACGAAACCGGTTACATGGATATGCTGAAGGATCGCAACACTCCGGATGATGTCGCGCGCATTGAAAACCTCGAGGAACTGACCCGCGCAGTTGCCGAGAGTATGGATGCCGGTGAGACTTTTGCCGATTTTCTGGATGCCGCCGCATTGGTCAGCGACGCTGATTCTTTTGAAGGCAAGCCGGGAGTCACTTTGATTACGCTCCATAGCACGAAGGGACTGGAGTTCGATCACGTGTTTTTGACGGGGCTTGAAGAAGGCATTAGCCCGCACAGCCGCGCGCTGAACGAAGAGAAAGGCATCGAAGAAGAGCGGCGACTTTGTTACGTAGGCATGACCCGCGCAAGAAAATCGCTGACGCTCAGCCGTGCGGTATACCGGCGCGTGTTTGGGAATGAGCAACAGATGCGTGCGTCGATACAATCCAGGTTTTTAACGGAAATTCCCAGCGAGCTGGTGGATACAGTTCGAGGATCGATGTCGGAAATCGGGGAGAAAAGACGTTACGAACTTGACCCGGAATATTCCTACTCATCCGAGGAATTCTTGCAGCGGGTACGCAGCGGACCGAAGCCAGTGCCATCGTCGCAGCGAAGACAAAGTAGTCCAAGCTCATTCGCCCGGCCGCCATTAAAGCGGGGAGCGGATGCCAATCCGATGCTGGGAAGAAAAGTTCGGCATCCGACGTATGGTACCGGAACCGTTGTGGGCGTCGAAGGCGACGACGAAGACAGGCGGGTTTCAGTCAGTTTCCCGGGCCGTGGCACCAAAAAATTTATCGAGCGATATGCGCAACTCGAGCTTGCATAGGTCTCGGCCGGCCCAGGTACCGCGTTGTTGCGTCTACTGCCTTGGCAAGGTACATTGAGGCGCAAGCAGCCTTCCATCCTCGTCGCGCGAACTGGATTCAGCTTGGTCCAATCGATCCGGGGAACCCAAGAGCGATCGGAGCGTGTGCGTGGCATCAGATCTCTTACGCTGCAAGAGCATCGATCAACTGTTGTCAGATTCTGAAAATGCAGAAGTACACCTGAAGAAATCGTTGGGCTGGGTTAGTCTGACGGCGCTGGGAATCGGCGCAGTGATTGGGTCGGGAATTTTTACGGTGATCGGCACGGCGATCGCCGGGCAGCGCCTGCAAGCGTCGTCCATCCTTAACGCTCCCCTTCTCGAGTATTTGATTTACCATTCGGCGTCGTTTGGGCGGCCGGGTGCAGGTCCCGCGATCGCGCTGTCGTTTGGGCTGGTGGCGATTGTCTGCGGGTTTGCATCCGTATGTTACGCGGAACTAGCCGCAATGATCCCCATCGCTGGGAGCGCGTACACCTATACGTACGCGACGATGGGCGAATTGATTGCGTGGATCATTGGCTGGGACTTAATTCTAGAATACGCGGTGAGTAACATGGCGGTGTGCGTTGGGTTTTCGGCGCACATTGTGGACCTTCTTGATTTTTTTGGCATTCATCCCAACCCGCGATGGATTTCTCCAGCTTATCTTCCGACCGGAATGTCGGACTTTCAGGGGAACATGCTGCTTGATCCCGGTTGGCACTTTGGATTTAACTTCCCGGCATTTCTGATCGTGATGTTGCTCACCGTAATTTTAATTCGCGGAATCCGCGAGTCGGCGGGCGCTAACAACATCATGGTGCTGCTGAAAATCACCGCCATCCTGGTCTTTATTGCGTTTGCCGCGCGCCTGGTGCATCCCGCTAACTGGCACCCGTTCGCGCCGAATGGATGGCCGGGTATCTTGACCGGCGGATCGATCGTTTTTTTTACGTATATCGGGTTTGATTCGGTCTCGACCGCCGCGGAAGAATGCAAACGGCCGCAACGTGATTTACCCATCGGGATTATTGCGACGTTAGTTGTGTGCACGCTGCTTTATATCGGCGTGGTGGTGGTGCTGACTGGACTGGTTCCCTGGCAAACTCTGCTGGATGATGCCGCGCCAGTGGTGAATACTCTGAAGAAACTACATTTCACGGGTGTGCGGCTGGTGGTGCTGATCGGCGCGCTGCTGGGGATGATTTCATCGCTACTGGTTTTTCAATTGGGGCAGGCGCGGGTGTGGTTCGCGATGTCTCGCGACGGATTATTGCCCAAGATTTTCAGTCGCGTGCATCCGAGATTTCAGACTCCGGATTTTTCAACTCTGATGGCGGGAATCGTTGTAGGGATCCCGGCCGGCCTGTTGGATATCGGAACGCTGGCCGATTTATCAAATATTGGGACGCTTTTTGCGTTCGCTTTGGTGGCGGGCGGAGTCCTAATTCTCCGCTACCGCGAACCCGAGAGACGCAGAGCGTTTCGGGCCCCGGGAGGACCGATAGCACCGATCCTCACGATCTTGACCTGCCTGCTGCTGATGGCCGGCCTGCCTATCACCAACTGGATTCGTTTCTTTGTGTGGATGGTTATCGGACTTGTGATTTACTACAACTACGGGCGGAAGCGCAGCACCCTGCGAGCCGTAGCCCGACCGTAGAAGAGTGAGCAACGCACACTGAGGCTGCATACCATCATGTTGCCGGCGCGCTATAGAACAACATTTCGTCGCACGCGGTTCCTCAGTGTAGCCGTAGTCTTCGTGGTATTTCCGCACAGCGCCCGCGCATGGGGCCGCAACGGCAACAAGCTGGTGGTAAATAAAGCCATCGATACTTTGCCGGGAGACATTCGCGCTTTTTTCGAATCCAATCGCGCGCTTTTGTCTCAACACGTCACCGACCCACTCGATACCATCGCCACCAAGGCAGCGGAGCGTCACAATCACTTTCTGTACCTCGATAAATATGGGCGCTTTCCTTACGATGCTCTGCCGCGAAACTACAAAGCAGCTGTAACTAAATATGGAAAAACCAAGCTTCAAGCCAACGGCTTGCTGCCCTGGCAAATCGGCGTCTATAGCCAGAAATTAACCGAAGACATGAAGACCGGGCATTGGGAAGAAGCCAAGTTGGATGCCGCGATTTTGGCAAATTACGTTGCTGAAGCCCACGACCCCTTCAATACCACCGAAGATTTCGACGGCCATCTCACCTCCCAAACCGGGATCGATGAGCGCTTTGGCACGACGTTGATCGACCGTTACTCTTCCTTTTTTCCAATGCGGCCGAATGACGCCGCGTTCATCAGTGATCCAACGGACCACGCGTTTGAGGCCTGCTTGAGTTCACACAGTTGGCTGGAAACAATTCTACTGGCGGACCGAAACTCAAAACGTGGCGAAAATTCCTATAACGATGAATATTTCGATCACTTCTACAACGCGGCCGCGGTTATTTTGATACGGCAACTGTCCGACGCGGCAACGGACGTAGGCTCCTATTGGTTGACCGCATGGGTCAACGCGGGTCGGCCGCAACTTCCCCATTGAGCCACAAAATACAATCCAGTCCCCTCTCCGCCGATTTCCTCGCGCTGCCGCAGGCTGAGCTGCATCTTCACCTTGAAGGGTCGCTGCAACCCAAAACGGTCTGCGAGCTGGCCACAAAATACGGAGTTTCGGCATCCACGCAAGATGTTCTACAGCGCTACGCCTATCGGGAGTTTTTGGAATTCATTGAAACTTTCAAGTGGGTTTCCTCCCTACTTCGCGCGCCGGCAGATTTTGCATTGGCGATAAGCGATCTCGGCGAACAGCTGCTGGCGCAAAACGTCGTTTATGCCGAAATCACTCTCTCTGTCGGCGTGATGCTGCTGCGCCATCAATCGCCCGAAAAAAACTTCGAAGCTATCATCGCGGCCGCCGAATCTTTTCACAGCCGCGGCTTGCAACTTAACTTTGTGTTCGACGCGGCCCGCCAATTCGGAGCCGACGCAGCCATGAAAGTCGTGGAAGCCGCCGAACGGTGCGCTTCGAAATCTATCGTGGCATTCGGAATCGGCGGAGACGAGTTAAGCATACCGGCCGAGGAATTCCGGCAGGTATACGAAAAGGCTGGCGTCATCGGCCTGCACAAACTAATGCACGCGGGCGAAGTCGGGGGCCCGGAAGAAATCCGCCAAGCCATCGAACTGCTTGGGGCGGAACGTATCGGCCATGGAATAGCGGCCATTCGGGACCCGTCCTTGATAGATTTACTGGCTGAACGACGTATACCCCTGGAAATTTGTCCGCAGAGCAATATCAGGATTGGAGCGCTAGCGAAGCAACTGGGTCTATCTGAAGCCCAAATCGAACAACACCCGTTGCCGCAGCTATTTCGTCACGGCATTCCAGTGGTGCTTTCCACTGATGACCCAGCAATGTTTCACACCAATCTGCGATCCGAGTATGAAAACGCTTTTCGAATGGGATTGGAGGACGCGGAACTAAAACGTATCGCGAAAATGAGCTTCGAATACGCGTTCATCGATGAAAACGCCAAGGTCGCGCTCCAGCGCTCTGGAAAGGCAACATCCGCATTGAGCTAATCTCCCAGCCGCCGCGCCGCGCTACCAGAACAGACGCAAATGTTATAATCACCAAATGAAAGCACACGTCTGGGTTATGCCGAAACGCACCGTGCTCGATCCCCAAGGCCAAACTATCCAACACGCGCTCGCGGGCTTGGGTTATGCCGAAGTGAAGGACGTCAGGCAGGGGAAATTTTTTGTTCTTGACCTCGGCGGTTGGACCCGCGAAGAGGCCCAGGGCCAACTCGAGCGCATCTCAAAAGACGTGCTAACTAACCCGGTCATCGAAGAATACCGCTTCGAAATTATTGACTGACTCACGAAGTCAGAGGCCTGGGCGTTGCCCCAACACCCATAACCTCATTCGCGACATGTTCCGTTGGATTTTGTGTGGCACTTTTCCCGCATGTTAACCTGAAGTATAAATAGGAGCCTTTTTCATGTGCGGTATTGTCGGTTACATCGGTCCTAAAAAAGTTGTTCCGGTCATCATTGAGGGCCTGCGAAAACTGGAATACCGGGGCTATGACTCCGCCGGCATCGCTGTGGTTACCAAGGACGGCAAGCTGGAAATACGCCGCGCCGCAGGCAAACTCCGTAACCTGGAAGAGGCGATTGCCAAGTCTCCCATCGAGGGTACATACGGAATCGGCCACACGCGATGGGCCACGCACGGCCGCCCGACCGAAGAAAACGCTCATCCGCACCGCGACTGCAGCGGCCAGATCGTGGTGGTTCACAACGGCATCATCGAGAATTACCTGGAATTGAAAGAACAACTTCAGCGCGAAGGCCACAAATTCGTAACCGAAACCGACACTGAGATCGTGGCGCATCTCGTCGAAAAACATTCCGCCAACAACACCCCACTCGAAGAAGCGGTGCGAAAGTCGCTGAAGGAACTGCGCGGCATCTACGCGCTGGTGTTCCTGTCCGCCAAAGAACCGATGAAAATCGTGGCGGCACGCCTCGGTCCGCCTTCCGTAATCGGCATCGGCGACGGCGAATATTTTGTGGCCAGCGATATTCCCGCGCTGCTGGAACACACGCGCGACATGTTCTTCCTCGCCGATGGCGACATCGCGGTGCTCACGCGCGACGGCGTCAAAGTAATGGACCACGACGGCCGTACCGTCGACCGCCCCACCCAGCACGTGGCTTGGGACCCGATCATGGTGGAAAAGGGCGGCTACAAGCATTTCATGCAGAAGGAAATTTTCGAGCAGCCGCGCGCCGTGCGCGATACCTTGCTCGGCCGAATTTCGCAAGACACGGGCAAGATCTTCCTCGATGAAATGAAAATCTCCGAGGAACAATTCCGGACCTTCGAAAATGTGCGCGTCGTCGCTTGCGGAACCAGTTGGCACGCCGGTCTGGCGGCCAAATTCATGATCGAGCGCTTGGCCCGCATTCCTGTGGAAGTCGATTACGGCAGCGAGTTTCGTTACCGCGACCCCATCCTGGACTCCAGAACATTAACAGTGTGCATCAGCCAATCCGGAGAAACCGCCGACACTCTCGCCGCTCAACGCGAAGCCAAGGTGAAAGGTTCGCCCACGGTGGCTATCTGCAACGTCATGGGCTCCATGATTACCCGTGAAGCCGCAGGAACCATCCCGACGCACGCAGGACCGGAGATTGGAGTGGCTTCTACCAAAGCTTTCACGGCGCAGCTCACCGCTCTATTCCTGCTGGCCGGTTACCTAGGCCAAGTCCGCGGAAAAGTCAGCTCCGAATGCGCCATTAAACTGATGCAGGAGATCACCCGCATTCCGCACAAAATGGAGCGCGTGCTGCAAACGGACGAAAAAGGAATCTACGAAAATCTCGCCCGTCAGCTATTTCGCTATAGCGACTTTCTCTACCTTGGACGCGGTATTCACTACCCGATCGCGCTAGAAGGCGCCTTGAAGCTTAAGGAAATTTCGTATATTCACGCGGAAGGCTACCCTGCCGGGGAAATGAAGCATGGGCCCAACGCGTTGATTGATGAGAATCTTCCGGTGGTGGTGCTGGCTACCCGCGATGAGAATGATCCTGATTCCATGACGCGTTATGAAAAGAGCGTATCGAACATCCAGGAAGTTAAAGCGCGAGACGGCATTGTAATCACTATTGCCACAGAGAACGATCACCTGGCGCGCGCCGCTTCCGATCACATCATTGAATTGCCGCCAGCGCCGGAATTGCTTTCACCGCTGCTGGAGATTATTCCGTTGCAATTGCTGGCCTACCACATTGCAGTACGCCGCGGGTGCGATGTGGATCAGCCGCGAAACCTGGCGAAATCGGTGACGGTCGAATAACAGCTCGCAGTTCAATTCCTGGTTCCAATTTCCGCTAGAATAAAAACATGGTTCAAAGCCTTGTCCGTGGTAACGCGGCTGTTTTCCTATTGTGCGTCGTTCTTGTTCTCACCGGATTTGAGCTCCCGGCATATCCCATCGGATTTCGGCAAGCACCTGGAAATCCTACAGCGACGCTGAAAGCAATCCACGCCGATGGAGTTAAGCACCTGACCACGGATCAAGTTATCGCGCTGTCTGGATTGAGTGTTGGGAGCGCTGTGGGAAAACAGGAGTTGCAAGCGGCGGCGGATCGTCTGGTACAAACCGGGCTATTTTCTAATGTGAATTATGCGTTTCAATCCAAAGAAGACGGCCTGTACCTGACATTCAAGTTGGTAGAGGCGCCCCGAATCCCTGCGTACTTCGACAATATCCCATGGTTTTCGGACGGGGAGCTAGCGGAAGCCATTCGCAAAGTTTTACCTTTCTACGACGGCACCGTGCCGGAAGGTGGCGCAACGGTCGACCAAGTTGCCTCCATCCTGACGGATTTAATCGCATCCCGGGGTGTGAATATGAAGGTCGAATATCAAGTCATCAGCAATCCGCTTGGTGAAGGTACGGTGCAGGAGTTCCGTATCGCGGACGTGGTGCTGCAAATCGCGAAAATAGAATTTGGTGATCCTGCGCTGGCCGGCTCGAAAGAACTGCAGCAGCATCTCGGCGAAGTGCAAGGAAAAACATATTCGCGGATGGTCATAGATTTATTTTTGGCCGAACAGGTAAAACCTATTTACCTGCAAAAAGGCTTTTTGCGGGCAAAACTTGGTCCACCTGAAATTCGGCTGAGTGGTAATCCGAATCAAAAACTACCTGACCACATTCCAATCTTTGTTCCCATCAATCCGGGACCTGCTTACCGGTGGAAGGCTGCACAGTGGAGCGGAAACACGGTGATTTCGGGCTTCACCATGAATGCTTTAATCGGAATGAAAGACGGTGATATCGCCAATGGCATGGCGATTGAGGCAGCGTGGATGCGGGTACAGGAGGAATACGGACACCGCGGTTACCTTGACGTTAAAGTGGAACCGATAGCGGAATATGACGATCAGGCGCACACCGTTTCGTACAGAATCAATATTTTCGAAGGGCGGGTATATAAGTTTGGCAAATTGGTTTTGACCGGCATGTCACCCACCGGCGAGAAGCGCCTGCGTGCGGCGTGGCCAATTTTGAGCGGGGATGTTTTTGACAAAACTAAATATGAGGACATTCTCCTGAAACTGCAGGTCCACCGTGAGCAGATTTTTGTCGATCTGCCGGTCCATTACGAGTCGGTGGGACACTGGCTGCAGACGGATGCCGACACCGGAATGGTGGATGTGCTGCTCGACTTCAAGTGAGGGAGTACAGTGCTCACCGGAGTTCTTTAGATTGTCGGTGGGATATACTCAGGTCGTATGGGGAATGCATTAGTTCGAATTCGCGCGACGGAACACAATTCGCTCACGGCAGAGCAAAAAGAAGAGCAGTTGCTTGGCCGGCTGGCGCATTGTGGCTCGATCATCGTGGCCCTTTCTGGCGGGGCGGACTCCGCTTATCTGGCATGGGCAGCGCAGCGCGCGTTGGGCGAAAGAGCGCTCTCTGTGACAGCGCTCTCACCGAGCTTTTCCGCATACGACCGCACCATGGTGGAAGATTTTGTTTCTAAATTGCGGGTGCGTCATGAATTCGTCGAAACGCACGAGATGGATAATCCCGCATACCGGGCAAATGAGGCGAACCGCTGCTATTACTGCAAAGACGAGCTGTTTGATGTGCTGGATAAGCTGGCCGCTGAGCGAAAATTTGAAGCGGTTTGTTATGGAGTGAATTCCGACGATACGCTGGATTTCCGGCCCGGTCACCGAGCAGCGAGCGAACACCGTGTACTAGCTCCACTGCTGGATGCGCATTTGACAAAAACTGAAATTCGAATGCTCTCTGAGCGTGCCGGATTACCTACATGGGACCGCCCGGCGTCAGCCTGCCTGTCTTCCCGCCTGCCATACGGAACGGAAGTGACGCCTGAGCGCCTTGCGCTGGTGGAGCGGGGTGAATCAGCCTTGCGGGAACTGGGGTTTCGACAGTTCCGTGTGCGTCTACATGAGAAACTGGCCCGCATTGAGATCAGTCCGGAAGAAATGCCACTGGCGCTTTCTGAAAATATGGCCGCAAAAATGGCCCAAATGCTAAAAAAGGCCGGCTTTACTTATGTGGCGCTGGATCTCGAGGGTTATCGCCAAGGGTCTCTGAATGAGACTATTACGAAAGCTAACCATTCCGCGACGAAAGCGCACTCCGGAACATAATTCCCTTTTCCTACGTATCCATAATAGGTACAAGTATTAAGCAACAGCGCACGGCAGGCTTTCCTTTCCAAGGAGACCAGTGACAAGTGCACACAAGAATGCGTTTCACACTTTCGTAGCGGCAGCGGGTTTCGCGCTCGCGGGCTGCTACGTAGGCCCGGTCGTTAGCGGCTCATTCGATAAAACTTTTACTATTAGCGGACACACCCGGTTGGAACTGAACAATCCCTCGGGCGATGTCGAGGTTACTGGGAGCAGTGACGGGCGAGTTCACGTGCACGGAGATGTGCACGCGAGCGGCATGGGTTTTGATAAGCCGCAAGAGCGGTTGAATGAGACGCTGGCGAATCCTGGAATTGAGCAACGGGGCGATACCATTCGAGTTGGAAAACATTTCTCCAACATGCGAAATTTGACTATCGCTTACCAGATCGAAGTGCCGCATGACACGGAAATGAATTTGAGTGTGGTTTCCGGCGCACTAATTATACGAAATGTGCGTGGGCCAATAACTACACAAGGAGTCTCAGGCTCTATACGCGTGGAACAAATTGAACGGGACGCGCAGCTTACTTCCATGAGCGGCTCAGTAGACGCTAGTGATGTTGGTGGGGATGTCCGAGCTTCGAGCGCTTCCGGAGAATTGAGTATTAACAACGCCAAGGGCGATGTGCGCGCACATTCTCTTAGCGGGTCTGTGAAGGTGGTGAATCCCGGCGGGCGCGTGGAGACCGATGATGCGAGTGGGTCAATTGATATAGAGGGCGCCAAGTTCGACGCCAAGGCCCATGATGTGTCCGGCGAAATAATCATTCGCGGCGATCCTGGCGAGCACGGGTATTGGGATCTCAAAACGGTATCTGGAAGCGTCAACGTATATGTGCCGGCCACTTCGAATTTTCGTTTCGCCGCAGACGCGATTTCGGGAGAAATCAAAGCCGACATTCCCATCGTAATCGAGGAACAAGGGAAGCATTCGCTTCGCGCTCACGTGGGGAATGGTGGCGGGCGCGTGGAAGTGCACACTGTTTCTGGAGAAATTCACGTCAGCGGAGCACATTAAGAGTCTGGCTTGTAAACGACACTCGGACAATTCTGCTGAACGGCCAATCAGTGAAACCTGCATCGGAAGCCGCCGATACCTTAGAATCGAAAGATGTGTCCAAGGACCAGGTTACTCATCGCCATCGCGTGGGCGGCAATTTTGCTCAACTTAAGCAACTCCGCTTTGGTGTGGGCACAAGAGAATAAGCCGAGCGCTTCTGTTCCCCCGAAAGAACAGAAGCCGGCTCCCGAGAAAAACACCTCACCGACAAAAGCCCCAAGTGCAGCCGAAGAACTGCAGCAAGCGATTGAGAATGCCGGGAACGATCGGGCCGCGCTGGTCCGCAACCTGGAAGCGTACCTGGTGAAATATCCGGATTCGCCGCAACGGCCGCAAATTTATCGCGCGCTTGTGGAAGCCAACTTACAACTTCGCGACACGGCACGGGCGGCAGATTATGCGGAACGTGTCGTGGCCCTAGTTCCCGAAGACATGTCGATCGCTCTGGTGGCAATTCAACTACTGCAGCGCAGCGGCGACGAGGCCGGACTGCGCCGTGCAATTAGTTACGCCGGACGGGTGCTGACCTTTGTGGACCGCACTGGCCTGGACGATAAATCTCCGAAAACTTCTCCGGAGGGATGGAGGATGGCGAAGGCTCGTGATCGCGCTTCCCTATTGCTATTGCGCGGAGACCTATATTTGAAGTTAAAGGATAGCGCCGCGGCACAAAAGGATTTTGAGTCCAGTTACGACGCTTTGCCCACGGCGGCAGCTGCTGAAAAACTGGGAGAAGTGGCGGAGATCAGTAAGGACTTCACTGCGGCCATTGAGCAATATGCGCGGGCATTTGCGCTGGCCGATAGCGCGAATCCTGGTGTGACCCGTCGAGAAATTCGGCAAAAGATTGGAAATGTATGGCGGCTGGCGCATGGGTCCGATGACGGACTCGGCGAGTACCTGTTGCGAGCGTATGACCGGGTTTCGCAAGCGACGAATGCCGGAAAAACCAGGAAAAACTTCGGAGCGCGAGAAGTTTCCGAATTTACCAGGCGGAAAGTGCCGGACGGCACGCCTTATCC
>Ga0073928_10005944_pt1 | contig 16744 bp, 12 predicted proteins | sample PaiPotPPA55metaG_FD_76969 | JGI IMG/M metagenome (GOLD analysis project Ga0073928, IMG submission 76969) | Iron sulfur acid spring bacterial and archeal communities from Banff, Canada, to study Microbial Dark Matter (Phase II) - Paint Pots PPA... ... | reverse complement strand
CGCTCGCCAAGACCGGGAGTATCGGACAAATCTGGGAGCTGACCAACGGCACCACGTCGTTTGCGGGCGCGCCCATTGCCTTTACCTGCGCGCATTTCGATGGCGCGGCGACGACGGGAAGCACACCCTGCACTGCCGTTGGATCGAGCGCCTTCAGTTCTGATGCCGATGTGAGCACGGCAATGACTACCGGCGTGGGGGTGCCTGCGACGTACTTCGGATACAGCGGTGGAGAGTGCGGGACGGACTTATTCTGCGTCTGGAGCGGGGGAGGTCACTTCACTCCGGGCGACGCTGGCAACACCGGCGATGGGACGATCTTCAAATACGATCTCCTGAACGCTGCCGCCAACTATTCGGGAACCAAAGCCAACTGGTCCGTTGCGTGGCCCGGCGCGAGATTTGTCAGAAGTACCGGGGCATCGAAGCCGTCATGGTCAGCCCAGGTTGGAGATACGTGCTCGCCCTTCCTTTGGTACACGACCAATTATCTTGATGTGACGAACAGCGGGAGCAGCGCTTTCGGAGCGACCTCAGGCAATCATTCCGCCTTTGGTGCGCACTACGTTGGCGGCAATAAGTTCATCATGGATGGTTATGCCTACTGGGATCGTTGTCAATTTTCGGGCGGCGGGAATGCCCTTATCGTCGATGTCAGCAACAACACGGCGCAGGTTGTCGGCGGCGATTTCTGGACCTTCAGCTCGACGGTGGGCGGGAGTACATTCTGTCCTTCGGATGGGAACATCTACTCGTTCGACAATGGAGGAAATGTCTATCGCTGGACCAATCCCCAAACCGGCCGCACGCCCGTTAGCCTAGGCGCCGTCGCGGCGGGTTCCGCCGGTATTCCGTATTTCCCCGATGCCTGCGTTCCCGATCCTGCTAACGCAGGAAAATTCATGTACGTTTCGTTTACTCCCTATCTCGCCTTTACGGACAACTCTGCCATTCATCTGGTTTACGATATCACGGGCGCAGCGAACACGGGCGCGCATGGGGGTCTGTCGTCCATGGTTAGCGGAACACAGATTGGTATAGGTACCAACTATGTTGGTGGCTGCGTCAACACGGATAGCGGCCAGTTTTTTATGACCGATGGAACCGGACATCTCTATCCCCTCAACCTACACGGCTCGAACAACCCGAACAACTGGACACTGGATGCCGATCCGCTCACGCTCAGCGGTGACACCATGGCGATGTACGATCCCAGCAGCAGCACGACAACTAATTATTTCAATAAATGCACCTATCTGTCGGGCTTTCGAACGGGCGGTGGTGGCGTCGCCATCATGATGATGATTGTCCATGGCGAGGTGTTCATGAGGCGCCTATCATGAGAGTCCATAAAAGTCTGAGTCACACGTTCGGAGCGCTGCTGCTGATAGGCCAACTATTCCAGCCGTGGCTGTTCCTGACTTCGGCTGCCGAAGCGCGACCACTGCATGGGAGTGGGACGACGGCCGCATCGTGCGGCCCCTTCGTCAACGGCACCACCATTGGGGATCAGACCTGTCCCTCGACGCCAAGCCGGGATTTGGGAGTCACGAACTATGACTGGCAATTCGACGGCACTACCTCCTGCGGCTATGCCGGCAATGGAAATCTCACGAAACCTACCGGCGTCACGGGCCTGAGCACCTGTGCCGCGGTGGTCCAGTATTGCAGTGGAGGCTTCTCGAACATGGAGGCGACCGAGGAAATCCTGAGCGCGACAGGCCCCACTTATCTCACACGATTTGGTGCTGGGAATATTTATCAGGCAATTGGCTTGTGCAATACACCGCTCGGGTATTTTCTCGATACTACCCAAAGCACGACGTACAACGCGGCCCAGGACACTCTCGACAACGCCACGGCGGGAGATGCGCTGGAATGGAAGGCGGCGCCGGCTGGGATACCGGGTCTGATCTGGAACACTCAGGGTCAGGGCTATATTCAGACCAACGGTCTCACGATCACGATGGACACCGGTTTTATCGTGGCGGGCCTTGCGATCCAGCCTCCCGGCCAAGGCACGATCATCGTGGCGGCTAACGGGATTACGCTCAATGGCGGAATGATCGCGGGCGCGTTACGAGTGGACAACAATGCCACTGGCACGTCCGTCAATAATACAGTCGTCCGTGATTGCTGGTATTTGCAAACCTCGTGCATTCTGAACGGTGGACATGACGGGCTCACCACGCTGACCAATGTTCTCGTCTACAATGGGGGCGACGGGCCAAACTTCGGCCAGGATCACAACACCTACATAAGCGCTGCTGGCGCCCAAGCCGCGGATACGAGTTGCTTTCAACTCACTAACTTCACGTCGCTCAATGTCACCAATGACGGATGGTCGCTGAAGCTACGGCCGCTTTGCAGCAGCGCTACGAGCGACGTGACCAATTCGCTCATCGGCTGCACGATTGGTGGGTTGGGATGCCAGCAAAACGGCGTTGTCGATTATCCCTGCGGCGGTCATCATAAGCTCGAACATTCAGTCGTGGAACTCGGCACGACAGCGCCGCCGGACCAAAACGCGGCTTGGTATATGATCAAGTATGGAGAAGAAACCCACACGCCAGCGAATTGCTCCGATCTTACGACCGCCACGAATACCTTCGTTCTCGACCACGATATTTTCATCAATGATGCGCCGACCATCACGGGAGGCAACTTTGAGAGCGTCGTCTGCACCGATAACGGCTCGGTTTCCGGTGTCGGCTGCAACCCCTCCGCACTGACCGGCGCCTCTTGTACCGTCACGAACTCGGTGATCGTCGGCAACAAGCCAGCCACGGGCGTTTCGCTCAATATAGGTGGATGCACGAACGGCACTGGCAATCGGTTTTACGATAGCCGAGCCCTCGCGGCGACGGGAGAGAGTTGGAGTGGCACGTTTACCGACCCCACGACCGGGACGGTCTATAACTGCTGCGCCTTCCCGTGGCTGCCGCCGCATTTGTAAGGCCGAACGCAACGAGGCCGACAATCAAAATGTAGATTGGCGCAGGTTCCGGCACCGTGCCGAACATGATATCGCCGATCAAAGGCGCAGCGATGGGCTGGCTGCCGAAAATATCGACGCTCCCGATATCGACCGATTCCTGATAGCCGAAAAAGAGCGGCGGGTTAGCGAACGTGTTGTAGAAGACGTTGGTTTTATCCAAAAGCTTGCCCTGGTCATCGTAAACATCGACCTCATAGGGCAGCAGGCCATCCGCGAAGTCTTGTAAGTACCCGATGATGTCGAAACTCAACGCGGTGACTGGGACGCCAAAGATGAGTTTGATGGCGTCCGTGCCGGGCGCGGTCAACGTGCCGGCCGGAGCGAACGGAACTTCGGGTTCGCAGGGTGGGTTCCCCGGAAGGAACGTATCCGTTGGCGGAAGGGAACTGTCGCTGTCGAAATATGTGAGATTGAAAGCGCCGGCTCCCGCCTGGAACGTAATGCCCGGCGTGACGAGGTTCGGCCCCTGTCCCGCAGCGGAAAGCTGACCGTTAAAATTATAGATTGGCGCCACGACAGTCATCGAATTGAATGTCGTCGGCAGCACGGTTTGAACGTGATGGTCGCAGGGATCGACCGTCGTGTCCTGGATGCTGAATCGAACCGGCTGCAATCCAGGGGGCGCTTGCGCAATGAAGGCCGCGTGTGCCGATCCCGTGACGACACTGAGCCCAACCACCAGCCAAAATAGCCTCATGGCAAGCCTCCCTTTTTATCGTTAGGGGCAGCCTAGATTCTCTCTCCTTTGGCGTCAACTTGAGGGTTTTCCGCATGAACCGCCTCCTCATCGGCCTACTCATCCTGCCGTTTCTGGGCAGCGCTTCTTTCGCCAAGCCGGCGCACCATTCCGCTCATGTAGTTTCAATCCCGAAGAAGGCTGCCGCGGCCTCGGCGGATTACACAATCTCGAAACCGGCGGGTGCCACGCTCACGGACAGTCTCGGCAATACGATTGTGCTCAGTGCGTCCGGCACCCAGATGGCGGTCAACTCGCCGGCGCGGAACAGCGCCGCCAGCGTGGTAGCGGCGCGTCGGTCGGTCTTGATGTGCCCGCCCGGCCGCACCGGCACCATCGAGGGTGCCACCACTTGGCAATCGTAACTGAGCCGCCGGATCTGGCGATAAAGTCCATAGCCCGTCGGACCAGCCTCGTAGCAGAAGGCAAGCCGCCCATGCCGCTTCGCCAACTTCTCGATGAGCTTGCGCACCGCGTCCGGCCGGCTGGCGATGGTGCCAAAGAAGCGCACCTACTTGCGCCGGCCACGGCAATCGTCTCCTTGCTCGTATCGAAAGCCACGTATGTCGTATCCTGTTCCACGGCTCGTCTCCCATGCCTGAGGCTCTGACCGGCGCAACCCGATCAACCCTCGATCCTGGCATGCCGCGAGAGAGCCACCGAGCCGGCGATAATGGACATGGGGTCTCATCAACATCGGATTGCCGCTCATAAACATCCCCGGATTGATGAAAGTCAGCCACCGCAAGAACTCATCGCGCTCGTAGGGCGCGCGCTTCCCTGTTTCACCTTATCCGCCACCCTTCCGCTGCGCACCGTCGCCGAGAAGTCGCGGCTACTTGTCGCTTCCGATCCACGGCCCCTTATTGGCGACAAGTGCTTGTACCGCGGGCGAGTTCATAAGAACCTGAGTGACCCGGCGTGCCATCGCCGCGCTGCCGGCGTCGCTGAAGTGTACGGAATCCACATAGTGCTGTGCATCGCCCGGGATCGTGTTCTCGCCGCCAACGAGAATGGTGCCGTGTGTTGCGGCAACATCCCGAATGACCTGATTGTAGTGATTGAAAGCAACAATAATGTCGTCGAGTGTCATGTACGGCATGTAGTAAAGGCTCGTGATACCGGCCGCTCGGCGATCATCGGCCGATTGCTCGGCTCGTATGCGCGGCGAAAACGTCACCGTGACGACGACGGGAGCGACCGTTTCACTCGCTTCGACCAGATTTGTGTAGTCCCGACGGAACTTTGCATCAAGTTGCGCCATATCGAGCTTTATCTTTCCGACTTTGCTTTCGGCGCGAGATTGCTGCCGGAGTACTTCGAGGTTCTTCCCGATGAGGTATGCCAAGAGCGAATGGTGGCCAAGCCAGCCGATGGTCTCCTCCTGCCGTGCCTGCACGACTCCCTGTTTGTGAGCGAGATCGTAGCTGTTCGAGCTCAAGTCGTTGGTCGCTTCATAGATGACGATGATATCTGGCGCGAATTGAGCGACGCGCGCATTGAGACTGCGCAGCAGGGTCTCGGTGGTGTAGCCGGGAACGCCGGCATTGATGTAATCGAGATTGAGTGTTGGCCAGTGTTCATGGAGCGATTTCCAGACGAGGTGCGGCCATGTCATTTCATTGCTGCTGACCTCAGCGCAATAGGTCGTGGAGCCGCCAAGGAACGCGATCCGGAGTTTGCCCGGTGGTTTTGCCTTCTCGATCTCCGGGCTGCGGAAGCCGAAGGAATTGATGGAAATTGGACCGAATCGACCGCCCGGAACAGGGATTCGCAACCCCGAGGCGCTGTCGACGGCATAGGTGTCCTCTATCCCCCAGAAATTGCCGCCGTACCGGATCATGTGCCGGACCCGCACCCCTGCTTCGGCTAAACCGAGAATGAGGATGCATGCAATCAGCGTCAGCAGGACAAGCAGACTCGCCCTTCGCCAGGCTGGCCACTCCTCGAGTCGTGATTTCTTGCTCGGCGATGCTGCCACAGACGACCTTCCCACAGGGTTAGTCGAGATCGAAGCGATCCTTGTAGTCTAGGCGCAACGCGGGATCCTGATCGTCCTTCCGCAAGTAGCAATTGCCGACGACGAGCGTGTCAATCTCGCTGCCCATGAAGCAGCGAAAGGCGTCTTCGGGCGTACACACGATGGGCTCGCCTCGCACATTGAAGCTGGTGTTGACGATGACGGGGCAGCCAGTGAGTGCCTTGAACCGACTCAGCAGAGCGTGATAGCGCGGGTTGGTTTCACGATGGACGGTCTGGATCCGAGCGGAATAATCGATATGTGTGACCGCAGGGATCTCCGACCGAGGGACGTTCAATTTCTCGATACCGAACAGCGCGCGCTCCGCCTCGGTCATTTGGCGGCGGCGGTCTTTGACCACGTCGGCGACCATGAGCATATAGGGGCTGTCGCAGTCGAGCTCGAACCAATTTGCCACATCCTCGCGCAGAACCGACGGCGCAAATGGGCGAAAACTCTCGCGATACTTGACCTTTAGGTTCAGCGTGCGCTGCATACTCGGGCTGCGAGCGTCGGCGAGAATAGAGCGCGCTCCGAGGGCGCGCGGCCCGAACTCCATCCGCCCTTGAAACCACCCAACCGCTTTTTCTCCGGCCAACGCCTGCGCCGTCTCAGCGATCACGCCGTCGTCGCTGAGATGATCGAAACGGGCGCCGGCCGCCCGAAGCCGCTGCTGGATCTCGTCGTCTCCGAAGGACGGTCCGAGAAATGCACCGGACATGCCGTCGAGGTCGTTCGAAAGCTGACGTTCCTTGTTGAATTCGACATGATACGCGGCAAGTGCGGCTCCCAGAGATCCGCCGGCATCGCCGGCCGCTGGCTGGATCCAGATATTCTCGAAGCTGCCATCGCGAAGCACCTTGCCGTTTGCGACACAATTGAGCGCGACGCCACCGGCGAGGCAGAGATTGCGCGCGCCCGTTTCCGCGGCAAGCGATCGCGTTAGCCGCAGCACGATTTCCTCCGTGACATGTTGGATGGATGCCGCCAGATCCATATGAACGGGCTCAAGGCGCTTTTCGGGGGTGCGCGCCGCAACGCCGAAGAGTTCGGCGAAACGGTCGTTGGTCATCTTCAACCCTGTGCAATAGTCGAAGTAGCTCTGATTGAGGCGAAAGCTGCCGTCCTCCTTGAGATCGATAAGATGCTCGAGGATCGCTTTGGCGAAACGCGGCTCTCCGTATGGCGCCAAGCCCATCACCTTGTACTCGCCGGAATTCACCTTGAACCCGGTGAAATAAGTAAAGGCCGAATAGAGCAGACCCAGGGAGTGTGGAAAATGAATCTCTCTCTGCATCGTCAGATTCTTCCCTTCGCCAAGGCCCGCCGAGGTCGTAGCCCATTCGCCGACGCCATCCATGGTGAGAATCACGGCGCGATCGAACGGTGACGGATAAAATGCGGAAGCTGCGTGGCTCAGATGGTGCTCGGAGAACAACAGGCGATGATTCCAATCGAAGTCCGGCGCCGCCGCGCGCAGCTTTTCTCCGAGTATCCTTTTCTGGAACAGCTTTTCCTTTAGCCAGACGGGCATCGCGGTGCGAAATGAGCGGAACCCATGTGGCGCAAAGGCCATGTAGGTTTCCAGCAACCGCTCGAACTTGAGGAGTGGCTTGTCGTAGAACGCCACATAATCCACATCCTGCAAACCGATACGCGCCTCCGAGAGGCAATAGGCGACGGCATTGGCAGGATATCGGCTATCATGCTTCTTGCGTGTGAAACGCTCTTCTTGCGCCGCGGCGATCACGCTTCCGTCCTGGACGAGCGCGGCAGCGCTATCGTGATAGAAAGCGGATATGCCGAGGATTCGCATCGCTCGCTCCGGGATTCTACGAACGTTTGCGCCCGATCATGATGAATAGGCCGCCATCCTGACCGCCGCTTAGAAGCGCCTGCAATTGCACTGCGAGTCGGGTCGACGCGGTCGCACGCGATTGCGGCGCGAACAGCGGAGTCGCTTTAGTGAAGTTACCCCCGTCGGCGGCCGGTAGGCTGGAAAGGAACTCGACGCCGCTCGTCTCGAACCATCCCAGGATTTCGTCAATGGAATGCCTCGATTCATGCGGATGCCGATACTGATCGCGAAACCATGCCTGCCAGCGACCCTCGTTCATCGCGCCCGCAACAAGGCGGCGATCCAGAAAATGCAGTGTCGGGCCGAATTGTTTGAACGCCCAGCGACGCCACAGGGTCGGAAGGCGCGCATAGAAATTGTACATTCCGATCAAGATATATCCACCGGGCTTCAGTTTTCGCAGCAGCCCCTCATATCCGGCCCTGGGATCGCCAGTATGATGCAGCACACCGTTCGAGATGATGACGTCGAGGCTTTCATCCCGGAACGGCGGCCGGAAGAGATTCATTTGCAGGAACGCCGCATTGACGATGCGAAAGCGTGTTCGGAAACCGTCCGCCAGTCGCAGCGAGTTGTGGCAGATGTCGCCTCCGAAGACGCGCCGCCGCCACGACAGGCCGAGAAAATTCGTGAGCTGACCGGTACCGCATCCCGCCTCAAGCACCGTTGCGCCGTTGGGAAGCTGCTCGTCGAGCGCGGCTGCGAACAGGCTGTGCCGCGCCTTAGCAGCCAAACTTTCACGGGAGTCGAGATCGTCATAATTCGGAAACGGCGTCTCCTCGTAGAAGGCCTTTACCATTTCGGTGACATCGTGATCCGACATATTGGGATCGACGGGAACGAAGAAATTGGGGATGCCGTCCTCGATGGGATAGCGCCGGCCGCTGGAACTGACGAACTCCCCCGGGGCGAGATGCAGCGCCGCCCCAGTCGCAGGACACCGCAAGAGATCGCCGCGATCTTGAAACGGCATCGAAAGCGAAGGCAATTCTTTCGTAATCGTATCCGCTTGCATGTTGCGCCTAGAAAATTGTGTAAATGAAAGGAGCTATCGCCGATCCTTCGGCTAGGACGATGAGGCCCGCCAACGCGATCATGACAATGAGGACCGGCAGCAACCAAAATTTTTTTCGGCTCCGCAGAAATCTCCAGAGCTCTTCCAAGAGGCTAAGCATTCGGTGTCTCAGAACGCATTCTTCATAGACGCGGACTTGTCCGCCCTCTTGTCAATCCAATAGCTCGGTTTGCTCGGCTCGAAGCGCAGCCGCAGCGGATCCTTCCCGAATAGCCTCATCAGCAACGCGACCGGCGTAAGCACGGCAAAGAACATGGTCGACATGATGATGGGATGAACGAGCTTGTTCAGCAGCAGCGAAAATCTCTGCCAAACGCGGTTGAACGGACCAAGCAGCGGCGCAAAAAAAATCGATCCGATCAGAAGGACCGCCGCGGCAACAAGCCACCAGGGGCCGCCTCCTCTGCCCTGCCACAGTCCGAGCGCGCCCATCGCCGCGAAGATCGTGGCAAACCACAAGCCGAACGCTCGATCTGAAGAGCCCCTGAACGGGCTCCCGGTGACGAGCGTTTCATGCCACCCGCCTTCCGAGCCGGTCACTGAGCGATGCCTCTTTGGATCACCAAAAAGATGATATCGACAATCGAGCGGCAAAGGAAATCGATTAAGAAGATCTTTCCAACAATGCGCGCGCCGGGCCCTCCACGGAGGGAAATGCCATTCCGGCCGATCACTCCGCCATCGATCAAGAAGGGGATGCCGGGAGCGCAGCTTAATATCGAGGACTTGATGGTCGTGCGCATTGAGAAGCGCATTTGTGATGGTATCATACCGCGCGCCGGTCGTGGCGTTTATGAAATATCCGAGAGCCGGTTTTCCCGGACCCATGGACTGAACCGAATTCTGATAGCTGATATAGCCGAACCAGAGCGACGCGCCAAACATCGACATCTGATAATAGACGACACGATTCTGTAACTGGGCTTGAAGAGCATAAAAGTTGGGTGCGCCATTATAGTTCAGAGCATAGTTGGTCGCGTCATGCTTGCTGCCTGGAAAGTTCCAGCGGTTTCCGCTGAGATCGAGCAAGAAGCAACTAGGGTTAAGCGGTAGAATCGTCGTGCCATTCGCCGTGAGCGACGGGCACGCACCGGTCTCAAAGGATGGAGGGAGCGCCCATGCAGAATTTTCTCCCGAAAGGATGACGATGGCGACAGCACTTTCCAGAGGAACCGTGATAGCATTTGCGCCTGCTGCTGATTTGCCACGTGCCCACATTAATGCACCGCTTGGAAGCAAGCATCTAATACCGAGGTTTTGGTGCCTTGAAAAAGAAGCCCATCGGCAAGAGTAGCGGAGAAGTGTCGGCTTGCTTTCCAATCTGTACAGCGTTCGTAAGCGAATAATCCCAGAAGGAGATGGATTGCACTCCGAATGGCTGATCTCTTGTCTGGGGGCAAACATTGAACCAGCCAATCCGAATCGTCACGTTCACCACGCTGTTTCCGAACGCGGCGCGTCCGATCCATGGGATATTCGTCGAAAACCGGTTGCGGCATCTAGTCGCCAGTGGTCAGGTAACGAGCCGCGTGGTCGCGCCGGTCCCCTTGGTTTCCCGCCGCATCGGGTCGGTACTTCCGCTCTTATGCGCACTTTTCTGAGGTGCCCGAGGCCGAAATTCGCTCGGGTCTTACGGTCGCGCATCCTCGCTTTGTCGTGGTACCACCCAAATTCGGGATGACGATCGCGCCCGCGCTCTTGTTCGCGCGCTCGCTCCCGGCGCTCAAGCGCCTACAGCGGGAGAGCGTGACTTCGACTTCATAGATGCCCATTACTTCTTTCCAGACGGGGTCGCCGCGGTGATGCTGGGGAAGGTCTTGCGGAAGCCCGTCGTCATCACCGCGCGTGGTAGCGACATCAATCTGATTGCGCGTCACGCCCTGCCTCGCCACATGATCGGTCATGCCGCGCGCGATGCTGCGGGGGTTATCACGGTGTCTCACGCACTCAAGGATGCGCTGGTCGCCATTGGTGTTCCCGCCACGCATGTTCGTGTGCTCCGCAATGGGGTCGATCTCGACATGTTTTGTGCTTGCGATCGAGCATCTGCACGCGCTGGCCTCGGCACTGTCGGGCCGACGCTGCTCTCCGTCGGTTATCGCTTGAGAACCTGGCCGCGCAGCTGGGTGTCGGTGGCCGATTGCGCTTTCTCGGGCGCATTCCGCATGGGGGACTTGCGCCCATCTATTCAGCGGCGGACGCGCTTATCCTCGCGTCGAGTCGTGAAGGTTGGCCTAACGTGCTGCTCGAGGTGATGGCATGCGGTACTCCGGTGATAGTCTCTGCCGTCGGCGGGGCTTCCGAAGTGGTTGCGCAGCCTGAGGCTGGCCTCCTGCTTTCGGAGCGGTCGCCGCGCGGCATCGTTATGGCGGTGGAAAAACTGTTCGCACGTCTACCCGATCGCGGAGCGACGCGACGTTATGCCGAGCGGTTCAGCTGGGACGAGACCACAGAAGGACAGGTCCAATTGTTCCGCGAGATCATGGAGCGATGGAAAGTCGGGCGAGCGAAGTCGCGCCGACCACGGCTGGTCTAGGACGTGGGCGCCATTTCCTTCAGGAATCCTTCTAATCGCTCGAACTGAATTGTTCGGGACAACCCCTCGCGTGCTGAGAGCGGCAATGCCCGCACCGCGCCGAACTCCTGCTTCTCTTGCAACCAGCGTTTCAGCTGCTGAGCGATGAACGGGGGATCGTTCGAACAGATGCCGGCAGAGCGCTGACGCACGATGGTCGCCGGCACGCCGTTCTCGAGCCCGAGCACGAGAATGGGCCTCAGGCTCGCCACCTATTCGAACAGCTTTCCGGGGCAACTACCCTGCTCGCGCGGATCATTCCATTGCATCAGCAAGAGCACGTCGGCACTGCGCTGGAAGTCGAGCGACTGGCGGTAGGGCACGCTCGGTCGGACTTCCACCAGATGCCGAACGCCGGCGCGCGCGGCGAGCGGCAGTACATGCGCGGGATCGGTGCCACAGAACACCACTCTGAAATGCTCGTTCGCGGAGCCAAGGAGGGTCAATGCCTGAAAGAGTGGAGTGGGGTCGCGCTTGCCGGGATAGATTCCGCCAGTATAGCCGATGACCAGTGGTGAATCGGCGGCCGACGCTGCGCGCACCGACGATTCAGCAAAATCCGCGGGGTCATAGCCATTGTAGATGGTCGCCAAGGGCTTCCCATATTTATGTCGATAGAACTCGGCCCATGGTTCGGTGACGGTCACCAGCCCTTTCGCCGTTGCGAGTACGCGATGCTCGAGCCATTGGTCGAGCCTGGCTCGCCACGGCGGGAAAACGCCGTAGGGATCGTCCGCCCATCGATCTCGGAGCTCGGCGACCCAAGGTACCCCTAGGCGTGCACTAATCGAGCGCGCGGCGAGGAAGGCGGTGAACGGCGGACCACTCGCGAAAATAAGGTCTGGGCGCCAGGTTCCGCATAAACGGAGGCCTGCTCTACGTGCCCAAGGTAGCCAACCAATTCGGTCGTCCGGCAGGTTCGTAAGGTTCACATAGAACTCCGCCAGGCTACGCAGTGGCGATTTGGTTTCGCGCGCATCCTCTCCCTCCGGGGGAGCCGCGCGGGTGATCGCTTGGGCATCCGTCGGTGCATTACGCTTTAAGTGCTTACTGGCCCATTTTGGCAGTGCATTGACATCGACCACGTGAGCATAGGCCACACGCTCCAACGGTGCGCCAAGCCGCAAGTTTTCGGGATGTCCCCAGCGCGACCCAGCGACGACCCCCACCTCGTGCCTGCGTTCGAGTAGGAACCGGACGAATTTTCCGATTCTGAGAGCGCCGATAGTGTTAACAGGCGGGAAGTACCAAGAGACGACCAGAATTCTCAAAGCTTTTTCCCCCTGTTCCCACTCGCGGTCATGCGCTGAGCGCGTCTTCTCGGGCAACTAGAGGGAACTGAACCGGTCTGTTTCCTCGGCCCGATATTTGTCGCCCCCTCTATCCCAGAACCCGATGTTGGGTCAATCTATGCGCTGTTTCGCGCGCACTCCCTACATCCGTTGCTTCCCGGTAACCCACCGAACATAGCCTCCAACATGCGGAACGACTCACCGATCGGTGGACACGCAAGGACGCCGGTTGCAATCCCGGAAGGGCGCCAACAGTGCGGGCGGATTTCCCGCGACCTGCTCGTTTGAGCAGGACGTAGGCTGTTTGACATTGACCGTGATCGAGCTGTAGGCAGCCCGCTTTCGGCTGCGGGCCGGCGGCAGAGTGATCAAATTGCGGTCGCCGATCGTCGGTGGAGCTTACAGGTTACTGCGGTCGGCAGCGCTCAATGCTTGATATTTAAGGCCTAAATGCTTTGGCTCAATTGTTGCCTTGATCGCCGGTGGGTGCGAGTTGCCGAGCCTCGGACGTTTGCTGCCAACCGAGTGTGGTATCGCGAGCACGTTGGGATCCTCGTATGAGTCCGGAGCTCGCGGCATGTGACGCGGTCTAATGGACTCGACTTCGATGAATACTCGCGCAATTTTTCGTAAAGGTTGGTAGAATGATTAGTTAATGGTTGCCCCAGGTGCTTCCACGCCGAATTCTGGTTCAGCAGATTATTTGCGGTGGGCCTCCATCTCCTGAGTAGGGAAACCAAATCGCAATGAACACCGCATTCTGGTGTGAAGACTGACGATGTATCACCAGCCGACTCAGGGGCTCCGCCGTACGCTGGTGGCGACGACGGCGCTGGCGGCATCGTTGCTGGGTACGCCTCCGGCGTCGGCGCAGCTCTCGGGTCTGTCGGTTGCGGCGGGTCACGCGACGGTTTCGATGCCGAGCGCCACCCAGACGGTGATCACCCAGAGCACCCCCAAGGCGATCCTGAACTGGCAGGGTTTTTCGATTGCGAGCGGGACGGGCGTGCAGTTCGTGCAGCCCTCCGCGGGGTCGGTGGCGCTCAACCGGGTGACCGGGAACTCGGCGAGCAGCATCCAGGGTCAACTGACAGCGAACGGCCAGGTGTGGCTGGTGAACCCGAACGGGGTGATCTTCGGACCCGGCGCGCAGGTGGACGTGGCGGGTCTGGTGGCGACCACGTCGGACATCAAGGACGGCGACTTTCTGTCGGGGAGCTATCAGTTCGGGACGCCGTCGTCCAACGCGGGCGCGAGCGTGGTGAACCAGGGGCGGGTGCGGATCGCGTCCGGGGGCACGGCGGCGCTGCTGGGGGCGCGGGTCGACAATGAGGGTCTGATCTCGGCGGATCTGGGGTCGATCGTGCTGGCGGGGGGCAAGAGCTTCGCGATCGCCTTCCAAGGCGACAAGCTGCTGTCGTTCCAGGTGACGGCGCCGGTGGATCAGGCCCCTGCCGGCGGCAAGGCGCTGGTGAGCAACGGGGGAACGCTGAGTGCATCCGGGGGGACGGTGCTGCTGACGGCGCGGGCGGCGAAGGGGATCGTCGACAACGTGATCAACAGCGCGGGGATCGTGGAAGCGACCTCGGCGAAGTCGGTGAATGGCGAGATCGTGTTCGACGGCGGGGATGGCGGGGTCAGCGTCTCGGGCACCATCGACGCCTCGGGGAAGTCGGTGGGTGAGACCGGGGGCGGGGTACAGGTGCTGGGCGGCAGCGTGGCGCTCGCGGGCCCCGCGCGGATCGATGTCTCGGGCGACCAGGGCGGGGGCACGGTTCTGGTGGGCGGCAACTTCCATGGCGCGGGCCCGCAGCAGAACGCCGCGACCACGACGATCTCGGCGGGGGTGGTGATCGTCGCCGACGCGCTCACGGCGGGAGCGGGTGGCCAGGTGGCGGTCTGGTCGCAGGACCAGACCAGTGTCGCGGGCGCGATCTCGGCGCAAGGCGGCGCGACCGGCGGCAATGGCGGCTTCATCGAGACCTCGAGCCACGGCAACCTCGGGATTCCCGCCAGCGCCTCCATCAACGCCGGCGCCACGAACGGTACTGCCGGCACTTGGCTGCTCGATCCCGACAACGTCACGATCAGCGCCGCGGCAAGCGCCGGTGACAACGTCAATGTCGCGAGCATCACGGCCGCGCTCATCAACACGGATGTGATCGTCGATACCGTCAGCGCGAACGCCAATAACGGCGACATCACGGTGACCGCCGCCTTGACCTATAGCAGCGCCCAGACGCTGTCGCTGCTGGCGCAAGGCAATATCTTCGTCAACGCACCGATCCAGAACACGGCGGTGAGCGGCGCGGGCGCCATCAACCTGGTGGCGGGCTGGGACGGCAACACGGGATTGGTTACCGGCACCACCACGGTGTTCAATCCCGCCAACATCTCCTCCGGCCTGACCAACGGCGGCGTCAACATCGCCACGATCGAAGGCTCGCCCAGCGCCTTCGGCAGTACCGGTGCCGCCGGTACCGGCGGCGACGTCATGATCGCCGCGAGCCTCGCCAACACCGCTGGCACCATCACCCTTCTCGGCAACAACGTCAGCGACACCCAGACAAATGGCGCAACGGCCGCGATCGTCGCTGGCGGAGGCCTGACGATCAACGCGATCAGCACCGTGTCGACGGTGGGATCGATCAATACCGCGGGGTCGCCGGACGCGGCCAATGGTCCGATCAACGCCGGCAACGTCTCGATCATCGCCAATGGCAACATAACGCTCAATTCCGGTGGTTTGGCCGTGGGGATCGTCGGAGGCGGCGGTGGGGCGATGCTAGGCGAGGCTGCCGGCACCGGCGGTTCCGTCGTGATCACCAGCGCGCAGGGCGCCGTGTCCTTGGGTGGCGCGATCCAGACTTCCGGTGGCTCTGACACGGCCAGTGCCAATCCCGCCGGCGCGGGCGGAGCCGTCACGATCTCGGGGACCAGCGTCTCGATCGCGTCCACCCGTGGGATAAACACCATCGTTACCGTTGGCGGCGTCAGCGTCGCCAACGGTAACGGCGGTACCGGTGGTGCTGTCTCGCTGACCGCAACCGGGCCCTCCGGCACGATCTCCATCGGTGCAGGTGCGGGCGCATCGATCAGCACTGGCGGCGGCTTTGCCTTTGGGACTGGCGCTGGCGGCAATGCCGGGGCGGTCACGATCTCGGCGCCCGGACCCATCACCATTGACAGCGCGGGCGCCGGCGCGAGCGAGGCGATCTCCGCGGTCGGCGGCGGTGAAACCAACTTGCAATCCGGTTCCGGCAATGGCGGCTCGATTTCGGTCGTCAGCACTGGCGGCGCCCTCGCCTTCGGCGGCGCGGTTCTTGCTGGCGGCGGCAATGTCGCCGGCGGCACGGGCCGCGTGGGATCGAGTGGCACCGTTCTGCTCTCCGGCACCGGCATCTCGGTCGCGGCCACCAATGGGGTAAACACCATCGATACCAGCGGCGGCGCCAACAGCGGCGGCGGCAACGCCGGCAACGCCGGTACGATCTCGCTCACGGCCACCTCGGGCTCGATATCGATTGGGGCGAGCGCCGGCCAGATCGCGATTGCCGCCGGCGGCGGCACTGCGGGCGCCCTCCCCGCCTTCGCAGGCAGTGTTACTCTTACTGCCGCGGTTGCGGCCGCCAGCGGTAACGGCGGGAATGGAGCCGCTGTCACGATCACGGGGCCAGGCCTCGTCACCATCGCGGCCAGCGCTGGGAACGCATCGATCTTCACCGGCGGCGGCCAGACGGCCACTGGAAACGGCGGCACCGGCGGTTCGCTCGCGCTCACCGGCGGGACGATCACGACTGACGGCGCGGTCGCGAGCCTGGGCGGCGATGCCGGCGGCCACGGCGGGAGTGCCGGCGCGATTTCCATCACGGCGACGACCGGAAACATCTCAATCGGCGTAACCGAGCTGACGGGAACCTCGGTCTCCTTCGAGAGCGTCATCGCGCGCGGCGGCGACACCAATGGAACCGCCGGTGGCGGCAATGGCGCGGCAGTGATGCTGAGTGCGGCCTCGGGAACCATCACCGCCGGCGCGGCGGTGCCCGCCGGTACAGTTACGGGCACCAATACCGGTGTCACCACCGACGGCGCCGCCATCACCAGCCGCGGCGGCGACGATATACCCACGGGTGCGAATGGCGGCACCGGTGGCAATGCCGGCGCCATCACGGTGAGCGCCGGCGGCGATG
>Ga0073928_10005943_pt1 | contig 16744 bp, 17 predicted proteins | sample PaiPotPPA55metaG_FD_76969 | JGI IMG/M metagenome (GOLD analysis project Ga0073928, IMG submission 76969) | Iron sulfur acid spring bacterial and archeal communities from Banff, Canada, to study Microbial Dark Matter (Phase II) - Paint Pots PPA... ... | reverse complement strand
TTGAAACCATCGGCCTTGCTGGACCCGCCGAATTTGTAAGGCGGCAGGTTTGCGTCGCCGGTGCCAAAGTTCCACTGCGCCGAAGTATCCACGTAACCGCTGATGGTTGTGGAGGAGAGGGCGGTCAGGACCACGCTCGATTTTTCATCGGCTCTCGCCACCGAGGCCAAGTTGACCACCCCGACGGCGGCCAGCGCTATCGTCCATTTATCAAATTTCATGATTTCCTCGGATAATTGCACCAATCAAGTTGTGTTTCCTGTCCAGCTTTGCATTCGAAGAAGGTAAAAACGGTTTACCCCCGCACCAGAGACGGCGCACCCGGCAAGAAGTAGGGAAATGACCGGGATTTGACAATGCAATACTTCCCTCAATTTTGGGCAGGATGTCCCAGAATCGGGCAGTTGTCATCGCGATTGAAGATGACGCGGCCTTCCCGGTATTTATTCGACGGCGGAGCCCCTGCGATTGCTGGTTTTTTGTCACTCGGTACGGATGGAACAAAGGTTGCTGTAATCCAAGCATCGAATGCTGAAAAAAACGTTAAGAAATATGCCAGGTCCGATGGCGTTCGGGACCGGCCCAGACTAAGCCCATTCATAATCATTTATGGCTTCATTTGCCTATGTAGCTCGGGAGACGGCGACTGGTCGCGAAATCCGCAACTCGGTCGAAGCGGCCACCGAACAGGCTGCCATCGCAGCCCTGCTGAACCGCAACTTGCTGGTCGTTTCGATCAAAGAAAAAATGGCCAAGAAGGGCAAGGCTGCCGGCGGCAAAGTGCCGCAGGCCGACCTCGTGATATTTACGCGCCAGTTGGCAACCATGGTGGACGCCGGTCTGGCCATGGTTCAATCGCTGCAAGCGCTCGCGGAGCAAACGACCAACAAACTCATGCGCGACGTGATTCGCGACGTCTGCAGCCGCGTCGAGGGCGGCGATAGTTTGTCCGATGCGCTGCAAAAGCATCCAATGGCGTTCAATCGGCTTTATACCTGTATGGTGGCCGCGGGTGAAAAGGGTGGTTTGCTGGCGGAAATTCTCTCCCGTCTGGCAGTATACCTGGAAAACGCCGCCCGGTTGCGCCGCAAGGTCAAATCCGCCCTGATGTATCCCACCGTCGTCACCGTCGTGGCCATTGCCATTACTATTTTCTTGCTCGTAAAAGTCATTCCGGTCTTCGGCGAGATCTTCTCCAGCTTCGGCGCCGCGCTGCCGACGCCGACCCAGGACCTGATTCTCTTCAGCAATTTCGTGAAGAAATATATCGTGTTGTTGCTGCTGGCGGGCGGAGCGGCCGTCTATGCCTGGCTCTATTTCATCAAGACGCCGGCGGGCCGCGCCTTTTGGGACGCGCGCCGCATCCGGTTGCCGGTATTCGGCCACATCGCCCACAAAATTTGTCTGGCCCGTTTCACCCGCACCTTCGCTTCGCTGGTGCGCAGCGGTGTGCCGATCCTGGAAGTGATGCAAATCACTTCGCAGACCGTCGGCAATGTCGTGATGGAGAAAGCCATCAAAATTGCGGCAGGAGACATCGAACGCGGCGAAAGCATTTCTGCCGCCCTGGCCAAGCATCCGATCTTTCCAACCATGATCGTGCGCATGGTCACGGCCGGCGAGCAGACGGGCAAAATCGATAACATGCTCGAACGCATCGCCAACTTTCTCGATGAGGAAATCGAGACGATCCTGTCGGGCTTGACGGCGCTCATCGAGCCGATGCTCATCGTTTTCCTCGGCGTGACCATCGGCACCATGGTTGTTTGTATGTTTCTGCCCATCTTCAAGATGTCCGAGATCGTCAACATGAAGCACTGAGGCCGCCGCGCCGCGGGCCGGCCAACGTTGCGCTTGCCCACCGCAAAGCCTTTTGCTTAGTCTTTGCGTCATGGCCCGGGTTTTATTGGTCGACGATGAGCTTACCATGGTGCAAATGGTGGCCGACCTGCTGCGCCAGGAGGGACACGAGGTTTTTCCCTTCACAAACGGCACGCAGGCCACGGCGGCCCTGACGGCGCACTCTCCCGAACTCGTCATCACCGATCTCTACTTCGACAAGACCCGCCCCCACGGCCTCGAAATCCTCGAAAAGGCGCGCGGGCTTAATCCACCGGCCACGGTCATCGTCATCACCGGCTTCGGCACGATCGAGACAGCCGTCGAAGCGATGAAAGCCGGCGCTTTTGATTATCTCGAAAAGCCCTTCAAGGTGGACGAGCTCAAGCTCTGCGTGAAGCGAGCGCTTTCCTACAATGCCGCCATTTCCGAGACGGCTTATCTGCGCAAGGAATTGAAGCGCAAATACCAATTTAGCCAAATCATCGGCAGCGCCGCCAAAATGCAGCAGATGTTCAAGATCATCGAACGCGTGGCCGATACGGACAGCACGATTCTGGTGCTGGGCGAAAGCGGTACGGGCAAGGAACTGGTCGCCCGGGCGCTGCATTTCAACAGCCGGCGCCAACTCGCTCCGTTCGTCCCGATCAATTGCAGCGCCTTGCCGGAAAACCTGCTCGAATCCGAACTCTTTGGCCATCGGCGCGGCGCCTTCACGGGCGCCATCAACGACAAGAAGGGCCTTTTTCAGGAGGCCGACGGCGGCACCATTTTCCTCGATGAAGTCGGCTCGATGCCCCTGTTGCTCCAAAGCCGATTACTCCGCGTGTTGCAGGAGCGCGAAATCCGCCGCGTAGGCGATAATACTCCCGTGTTCGTCAACGTCCGCGTCGTCGCCGCCGCCAATGAGTCTCTCGAAAAAAAGATCAAGGACGGCACCTTCCGCGAGGACCTCTATTACCGGCTCAATGTCATCCCGATTCAATTGCCGTCGCTGCGCGAACGACGGGACGACATCCCCCTGCTCGTCGCCCATTTCCTCAAGGACAAAGCGAGTCCCGACCGGAAACGCCCTATTCAACTGACTCGCCATGCGATGGAAGTCCTGTGTGCCTACGATTGGCCCGGCAATGTGCGCGAGTTGGAAAACGCCATCGAACGCGCTGCGACTTTGTGCGAGGGCGACATCATCCAAGGCAGCGATTTGCCGCCTACCCTGCTGGCGAGCGTAACGCTCGCGCCCGATGCGGCGGCCCCGGATGAAATCGCCGCTCCGCTGCCCGCTGTTCCCGCTTCCGCGCTCTATCCGCTCCACGCCCAGGCGACAAACAATGGCCCGGCTCAGCCCGCGGTCCCGGACTCGTTGCTTCCGCTCAAAACATTTTTGCGCGAGCAGGAGCAGGCCTATCTTAATCGCACGCTCCAGCAGTGCGATGGCGACAAAGAAAAGGCCGCCCTCCTACTTGGAGTAAGCCTTGCCACTCTATATCGCAAACTTTCCGGTGAAGAGCCATAGTCTTGGTAATAACCAGCCATGCCGGTCCCAGGCCTCCTGGTCCGCACCAAACTGCCTGCGGAAAGGGGCCGGTTGACAGCCCCTTTTCTTGTGCCACACTGTAACCAGTGCTGTTACACATAATGAAAAGACATAAGTATGAAGCCAACCATTGATATCAACGAAGCAAATTTCGACGCCGAAGTCTTGAAGTCCGCGCAGCCCGTCCTCGTGGACTTTTGGGCCGAATGGTGCGGACCCTGCAAAATGCTCGCGCCCGTCCTCGACGAAATCGCCGCGGAGCAGAGTGCGCGCGTCAAAGTCGTCAAAGTCAATGTGGACGCCAGCCCCGAACTGGCCGCCCGCTTCGGCATCCGATCCATCCCCACGCTGCTGTACTTTGCCAATGGCGAATTGCGCCACCAATCCGTCGGTGTCGAGAGCAAGAAAGCCATCATCGCGAAGCTCGACGGCCTTGCTGTGACGGCTTGAGCAAGGCGCTGCCTTGAACGATTGCGTCGTGACCTCAAGTCTCGCCGCGAATAGCGTAGACCTATCGCGCATCCCCCTACGTTCCGAATAATTTGGGCACTCGAGTGTGCCATTTTGGCACTACACAGGCCTGTCACTCTCTCACAATGAGCCATTTTGGCTCAATTATATTGCCCACCGGAGAAAAGGCATTTGTCTAATATATTGCATATCAACGACTTATGACGCACGTCCCACTTGGCATGTTGACGGCTTAAGGATACTTGGTAAGTGAAACAATTCAAATAAAAGGACATTGAAATGAATTATCTAAGCAGATGGCAACAACCGGAAGCAGCCACGTGGCAAGGATTCGGACGGCTGACGGACCTGCGGGAGGAAATCGACCGCCTGTACGAGGCTCCTTTGGCTGAATTCACCCGCACCTCGCGGCTCTTGAGCGGCTGGACTCCCGCCCTCGACGTTTACGAGGACAAAGACAATCTGTTCGTGAAGGCTGAATTGCCCGGCATGAAACGCGAGCAAATCGAGGTTTCGCTCCATGACGGGGTCCTCAGCATCTCGGGCGAACGCAAGAGCGAGAATAATTACCAGGACGCCGAAGTCTATCGCGCCGAACGCTTCGTGGGCCGGTTCCAGCGGACGGTATCCCTGCCCACTCCGGTCGCCGCCGACAAGGTCAAGGCCCAGTATCAGGATGGCATATTGAACATCACACTGCCCAAGACCGAGGAATCCAAACCCAAACAGATCGACGTCAGCGTGAGCTGATCGCGTGTCTTCGCCAAAAGAGGAAACCCTTGCGAGGAAAAGCAAATTAACAACAGGAAGGATGGATACATGAAATCGACTCAGCAAATGGAAACACGTGGAAATTCGGATCGCGCAGCCACCCAGGAATTCCTGGCTCCGGAAGTCAACATCTTCGGCTCCAAAGACGGTTATGTCCTTGAGGCGGAAATGCCGGGAGTGAACAAAGAAGGCTTGCAGATTACGCTTGAGGGCAACGAGCTGACCATCGTCGGTCATCAGCATAATGACGCCGCCCCGGGCCAGCCTCTCGTGCGCGAAAGCCGTGCGGCCGATTATCGCCGCGTCTTCGAACTGGACCCGGTCATCGACACCAGCAAGGTCAGCGCCCGAATGGATCAAGGGGTATTGACTCTGACGCTGCCCAAATCCGAGAAGGCGAAACCGCGAAAGATAGCGGTTGATTAATCCGCCGCACGGCCGAAAAGGCGGGCGAGTCAACGCTCTGAAGAGGGCAGCCTGAGAGGTTGGCAAAGGATGCCATAGATACAAAGGAGACCGCAGGATAGACGACAGAAACGGACCCCTCACCCCGGCCCTCTCCCCTTCTGAAGGGGAGAGGGAGAAGCATCGCCATTTCGCAGGTGTAGGCCATGTTATGGACCCCTCTGTAAGCCGGTGGTTGAGCCAGGCGACACCCCCCGTTTGTTTTTGAAATCGGGCACTCACGATGGGTGCGAGAATGCTTTGGTTGCTTCGCGTTCTGCGGAGTCATGAAGTCGTGTACCCGGAAAGCGTTTCTCTTTTCATTTTATCCATTCGGACGCGGCGAGCGGGGCCGTGGTGCGGAGTTCGGTTCGCAAACGCCGCGCAGCCCACCAGATGAAGAAGGCATTCTTGGCCAGATCGAAAACGGCGCCGACAATTCCAAACGTCCCGAACATTCCCAATCTGGACCACACAAACGAAAATGTCCCTGGCAGTTCGTGTAAAGCGGCGCGCTCAGCAAGCCCGAGAAAAAATTCCACCGTCACGGGAAGCACAATGACGAGTCCGACAGTCCAGGTGATAACCTGAGCCGGTTTGCGCGCTCTTAGGCCGAACCACATACCCACCCAGCAGAGCGCGACACCTTCGAGGACTTTAGCAGGAGCAGCCAAACATGTTGTGGCTGTCATGAACACGACGAGCAGCCAAGCCGCGCGTAATGGCCGCCAAAGCGCCCACCAGTGGCCGCGCACGATGTCTCTCGCACCAAGGGGTGTCGAGAGAATTAATTCCAGTTCGCCGCTGCGCCGGGCTTCGAAGAGATTCCTGCCGGCACCCCAAGCCAGCAGGGCGCCAGCGGCTAGACTCGACAGCGGCATGAGTGCCAACGATAATCCGTAGTGACCGGTGGTCATCAGCCAGTTACCTCCGCTGCTCAACAGCAACAGTATCGCTCCTGCCCACATGAAAAGATTTTGCCCGTGCGTTCGAGATACTGCCCAGCAGATCGGCTCCTGGTGTAGCAGCGCCCAGCTTGCGTCGTTGCTTTTTCCGGGTGTGCCGGAAATTGTCGGTTCTCCGCTTGCCTTCGGCGGAATTTCGACTCTTTCAAGCACCTGCCAGCTTCGTTTCATGTCCGCATTAGCAGCGGCGAGGAGAAACCAGCCGACAATGTTCGCGCCGCACAACGAGAGCCAGAAACGGGCATGCCCTGCGAGATAGGAGGCGTCTTGCGCCAGATAAAAGGCGCCATAAGGGCTTAGTAAAGCGAAGAGCGCCGCCTTTCGTGGCGGCATTGGTCCCGGGTGCGCAGCGATCCAGGACCAGACAAACAACACGCCGGTCAGTACAAGGGTGTTGCGCATGGCCTTCAATTGGTTGTGCGCACGGGCCGAAATGAACATGCCCGCCGCGAGCGACAAGAAAAGCGCATTGAGCAGCGCCAGCACTGTGCGCGCCACCTGGCCGCCGCTGATTCCCCCCGCCAGTACCACCAGGGCCATCGCCGGAAGAAAACCGATCAACCCGTAAAAAGCCGAGAGGCCTGCCGCCGTCAGCTTTCCTAACACAACATCGCGCCCTTCGAGATCCGTAAGGAACAGCAACCCCAAAGTCCCTTCCCGCCGCTCGCTGCTGATGCAGTCCGCGGTCACCAATCCAAATATGCACGCGCAGGCGAAGCCCAGCCAACTCAGCGTGCCGAACGTCGCCGCTCCCGTTCCTGCGGGACCCACGGTGTTGGCATACAACTCCATGGACTGCGCCGCGACGAGCGCCGCGATGGCCGCCAGTCCGCATCTCGACCAATACGTCGTTCCTTGCCGCGCCCGCGCTCGCAGTTCCCTTTCGACGATGGGCAGGGCAGTCATGGATGAATCCGAAGCCCGAACTCCGAAGGCCGAAGGAAGCCCAAAGTCAGAATACCGAAAGGGACTGGGCTGTTTAATCTTCGGATTTCGGATTTGGCTTCCCAAGCCCGCCACAAGATGGATGCCCCATAAGAGATTTTCGCTCCGCGAATCGTGGTCCTTCGGCTTTCGTCATTCGTCATTCGGATTTCGCGGTCGTTCACTGCGTTTCCCCGCGCGTCACCCGCATAAACACTTCCTCCAGGCCGATCTCGTCCTCGCGCAACTCGATCAACTTCGCCCCGCCATGCACCAGGATGTCGGCGACGATGCTGTGATCGGTGTCCGCCTGGGCCAGCGTAATTTTGATTTCGCCGTCCGCCGTGTTCACTTCCGCCACCTCCGGTCGGGACTTCAGCAGTTCGACTGCCCTGGCCTGGTCGCTCGAAACGCGCACCCAGACGACGCGGCCTTGCGACAATTGGTCGCGCACGCCCTGGACGGGCCCGCTGTAGATGAGTTTGCCTTTCTCGATGATGGCGACGCGGTTGCATAGGGTCTGCAGTTCGCTGAGAATGTGCGAGGAGATGATGATGGTTTTGCCCAGGCGTTGCAGCTCCTGCAAGATGGCCATCATCTCGATGCGCGCGCGCGGGTCCAAACCGCTGGCCGGCTCGTCGAGCAGCAGCAACTGCGGGTCGTGAATCAACACCCGCGCCAAACCCAGCCGCTGCTGCATCCCGCGGCTCAAGGCGCCGATGAGCGCGCCTTTCTTCTCGGTCAAGCCGACCAATTCCAATACGTCGTTGACCGTCTTCTCGCGTTGCGCGGTGGGAATCTTGTAACACGCGCCGAAGAAATCCAGATACTCCGTCACTTCCATGTCCTTGTACACGCCGAAGAAATCCGGCATATAACCGATGACGTGCCGCACCGCATCGGCCTGTTGAACGACGTCGTGCCCAAGGATTTGCGCGGTGCCTGCCGACGGGGCCAGAAACGTGGCCAGAATGCGAAGCGTAGTGGTCTTGCCCGCCCCGTTCGAACCGATGAAGCCGAACAGGTCGCCTTTGTTCACGGTCAGATCGAGGCCGGAAAGCGCGGCGATGTTGCCATACATGCGCGTTAGCCCGAAAGTTTGGACGGCGGGGTTCATAAGGAGTCCAAAGTCCAAAGTCCAAGGTCCAAAGTCGAACGGCCGGAGTCCAAAGTCCAAAGTCCAAGGTCCAAAGTCATAGGCGTCCTTTGTATTTGTTGCCGCGGAACTCGGAATTGCGCAGGTAGGTCATGAAGCCGGAAACCAGCTTGCTGATTTCCTCTGCTTTCGCGTAGAGCTGCCCGAAGTTGTTGGCGGATATGTAATTCTGGTCCAACGCGACGTGGAGGTGGGATTTGACTTCGCCGCACGAGCCTTTGGAATTGGATAAGAACTGAACGAACTCCTTGTCTCCGCCCCTTTCGAAACCTTCGGCGATGTTGGCCATGGTGGAAACGGAGGCTCGCTGAATCTGGTCACGCAACCCAAAGTCCCGTGCGAATTGACCAATCCTTGCGCACCCATAGATCTCTTTCGTGAGGATCCGAGCCTTTTGCCACGCTATTATGTCTTCGAACTTTTCAATTTTCTTCATCGTTGTTCCTCTCGTAAATCAGTTCAGTTCTCTACCGACTTTGGACCTTAGACTTTGGGCTTTGGACTCATGATCGGCACGGCAACACGCCACAGTGTATCGCGGTGGTTGCGGCGCGGAGAGAATTGGCACATGGACTTGACGGGAGAGTAGTCACCGGCCCACGCGAGCACCACCGCATAGCCGTGCTCGACAACCGAAGACAAGTCCAATCCGGGCGGAGCCATGAATTTCTCGTAAGCTTGCTGATTGTCCACGTGGCCCAATTGCGAGATGAACGAGACGGCGGTCGTGCAATTGGGCAGGTCATCGAGATGGCCGCCATGACTCGCTCCGAACGTGCTGCTTCTTGCCTGGACCGCCTCCTGAAATCCCTTCCCACGCTGGCGCACAAAATCCGGCAGCGGCGTTCCCTGATCCTTCGCCACATTGAAAGTCTTCGAGCCTTGGACCGGAATTTCGTCCAAATCAGCGACGAATCCGTCCCGCACGAACTTCATGTTCGTCAGCTTGCGATCGGTATGGTTTTCGACCGTGACCCGCCAGCCTTCGCCTTGCGGCGCAACACTTACAGCCAATGGAACATCGGCTGGCTGCCACCAATCGCTCACAAAAAGCTGGCTGGTCCAGACCGGCACGAAAATCTCCGCTCTGAAACTGTCGCCAATTTGCCAAACGGTGGCGCGTTCGCTGGATTGGCCGGCGTTCCAGGTGCCGGCAAACTCTCCCCGCAAAGTCGCGTAGGGCTGCTGGCTCTCGAGCAAGTACTTCTGATTGACCGGCGAATAGATGGACGCGTAAGTGCGTCCGCGCAATTCCGCGCTATCGCCGTGCGGCAGCACGTCCACCACGTTCACCTCGTTCCATTCGGATTCGCCCGCGCGCAGTTTGTAGCCGATGAAATAAATGAGCAGCGAAAACAGCACCACGTAGCACGGAAAAGTAATCCACGTGAGCATCGGCCTGCCGATGCGCTTGAGCCACATCTGGTCGAGAGGGCCAATCACGACGAGGTAAACGATGAGCAACACCAGGAGCCACTCGACGGGCAATTTATGCACCTGCCGCGTGTCGATCATCGCCCCGAACACCGCGTCGCTGCTCCAGCCGCCCGGCTTGTTGATTTCCTTCGTCGCATACCAGAGGCTGGGCACTTCGATCAGCTTCGCCCAGAATGTCGGCTGGTTCTTCCAGGAGCGAAACGGCTCGCGCTCGGGGCTGAAGAGAAGCACGCTCAATTCTCCGCGTCCCCGCCGGGCGGTGAGGATCAACGGCGTTTCCTCGGCCGCCACCACCACACGGCCATCGCGTAGCGAGCCGACGGCGGCCTGCAACGCGTTGGTTTCGAAGGCGATGTCCTCCGGCAAAGATCCGAAAGGATTTTTGTCGATCACCACCGGTTCGGATGGCCCCGGCCTCATGCCGGGAAACGATTGGCCGGTCATGCCGTTCCTGCGTCGCAAAGGCGCGGGCCCGTTGTTCGGCAAGTAAACCAGGTTCGTAAATCCGCTCGCGCTCGTGAGCCAATCCTGCAGCTCGGTATGGCGCGGCACCTCGCGCATGTCTTTCAATGTGCAAGGAAACAGATCTGCCAGCCAGGGCGCTGCCGTGATTTCCGAAATCTGTTCGACGCCCACGATCAAGTGTCCGCCCGCATGGAGCCAGGCCAGCAGGGCCTTGATCTGAGTCACGCTGAGGTCCGCCGCCTTGGCCGAATTCAAATAGAGCGAGCTCATCCCTTCGAGCACGAGGGGATTGTCCGGGAAAATGGCGGGCAGCAGGCGGGCCGATTCCGGCTGCAATTCGCTGTCCTGCGGGAGGACCTGGCGCAGCGCCAGTGTGCCGCTGGAACTGCGCGACAGCGCCCCGAGCAGCGGCACGTCCATCGCGGTTTGCCTGCGAGGACGCAGACCGGTTTGCTCGGCGCGCACCTTGCCCCGGTCATCGAACAATCGCACGTCCCACGTGCCCATGCCGAAGGTGGTTGCGAACAAGGGTATGGTCAATCGCTTCAGCGTCCCCGAAGGCAGTTCCACCGCCAGCCGCACCGGCTGGCTTTCGTTCAAGTTTCCGCCGGTAATTTCCACGAGTCCTGTGAACGTCGGCCCGTCGTTATCGACTTCGATCACGATCGGAAACCAACTCGCCTCGGGCACGATGCCGTCGTAACCCAAAAATACGTCGAACTGCATCGCTCCCCTGGCACACGTTGCGGCCCAAACCAGCGTCAACCCAAGTGCCGCCAGGGCCAGCCGGCAAGGGGACGGCAATGCGGAACGAAACCAGCGCGGCTTTCGTTTCTGCGCTATTGCCAATTCGTTTGTCGCCGCCATGTTCAGCGCCGCTGGCAAGGCCAGCCGCTTTGCCGCTCGAGTCTCACCGGATAGGCACCGCTCCCATCCATTTTCGTATGTCCGGCTCGATTATCAAATCACCCAACAATTCGCAAATTTGCCGCGACTTGGCACGACATCCTGCGCCGCCGGATACGGGACCCAGTCTTATGCCGCCGCTCGCGCTTTGGCAATGTTCAAATCGTGATTTGGTATGCTAATAGCTGCCCTCACGGCTGCGATGACCAAGACGTTTGTGGCAATCAACGACCCGGTGCACAACCTGCTCCGGAACGTCACCCGTCACACGCCGCTTTACCTCAATATTACGCCGGGCGAATTGCCCTCCGTCTCTTACCGCGTGCGGCCAGAGGCCCTGCCCAACGCCTATTATTCGCTGGCCATGTTCCATTCTTTGGAAGGACTTGCTCTGCCTGCGGGACGCCTGCCGCGCGGACAGGTCAATGCCGCGGAAAAGCCCGCTGTCCCCGAACTGGTCAATTACTTCGATGCCGTGAAATTGGACAGGCGCTGTTCGCGCGACCTGCGACTGAAACTTCGCAAAAAAGGGCCGGGGATGCTGGCCGGAGAACTGCTGTCGTTCGGCAGCGGCATGGTGCGCGCCCGCAACGACGACGCCCTGGACCGAGTTCAACGGCACCTTTGGCGCCAGCATGGCCGCATCCAGACGAAGCACGAAATCGTCTATGCGCACATCCGCGCGCTGCACTGGAACACGCTGCCCTTGACGTACAAAGTACAGAAAGAGGGCTTCGACTCGACCAATGTCATTTACGGCGACGCCTTCGGCGAATTGGAGCAGCTTTGGGATCGCCGGGCGGACACGATTTTTCTCGAGCAAGTCACGCAGACGTTGCAGCGCATGCGGCGCCATGCCGAGATTGCGGCGTTTCTCCATCCGCCGCTGGGCCTTGAGGCAATCGTACACCTGCACCTTCGCGCCCAGGCGTTGTGGTTCAAGCCCCCGCCCACCGCGCGCATTCTGTTGCGGCGGCTCGAATATATCCTCGCGCATACCATCATCGACAACACATCCACGACATCGTTCCGCGGCGGGCTTGCCGCCAAGTCCCGCCCCCGTCCCCGCAACCGCGCAGCCGGCGAGTGGGAAAGCGATCGCTCCGGCTACGACGGCTGGCTGCAGAGCGGCGAATAGCGCGGCGGGGACGGCAACTAGCGAGGCTCAGAGCCGAGGGCCATTTCGTCTCATTCCTGCCGGCTTCTGGAGTTTCACGCTCGTGCCACCCCATTTTTTGGTTTGAATTGGTTTGAATTGGTTTGATTCAGCTTGATTGAGGGCGGTTTGGGCATACTTCCTGTCATCGGAGGCAATCGCCTCCGGAAAAACTTCTATGGCGGTATTAAGCGGTATTTGGCGGTATCAAGCGGTATCACGTGATATTGTCCAAGTCCGATATACTGTAGAAGGTCCGCCATACAAGTTCGGGTTTCGGGCTTCTTTCGGATTTCGGCACTTGCTCGCGATTTATCGGAGTTCGGATTTCGGATTTCAAGGTCGCTGACCATCGAGCCGGAAGGAGGATTAAGATTAAGATTATGATTAAGAGGGGAATGGGAGGCACCCCCCGTTGAAAACCGAGGACGAGGACGAGGAGGATTACGATTAAGATTAGGATTATGAAGGGGAAAACCTGCCTACCCCCCCATTACCCCCGTACAGACCGTTAGGTCGTTAGGATCCCTATAAACATTGGTCCGAATGCACTTTCAAACCGTTAACCCCCTGATTTTATCGTTAAAGATCGACCTTTTGGCGGAAAAATATGCGAAATCCTTAGGAAATTCGCTGCGTCAAGCAACAACAAACCGTTAGGAAAGCGTTAGGAAGTGCCGCCGAACCGTTAGGTTCGGAAAATGGGGAGTCTCCGAAGTCCAAAGTCCAAAGTCTAAAGTCTAAAGTCTAAAGCCAGGACCGCCCCGACCAATATCCCGGCATCAAGGAAGGTCATCGGGTGTAGTGGCGTGATTGGGCAACGGCCTCCTCGATGGGCGTGGCAGGAACGGCGCCGGTCCAGACCTTGAGTTTGCCGCGTTTGATGACGCGGCCGGAAGTGTTGGCTTCCATTTCCAGGACGACAAAATGGACGCGACTCAGGGTTCTTAAAAATAAGAATTGACGCGAAAAAAGGCAAAGCAGAATTTCCGGTTGAGGGCGGGGAGCTTCTCGGCTACATTGCTCTGGAATGAAGGCCAAAACGAAAAAGACGAAAGCCGAAGTCCCGTTCGACCCGGTGCTCTTTGCGGCGACCGTGCCCGGCCGCAAGCCCACGGCCAAAGATTTGGCCGACTCCAAGGAACATAAAGACGACCCGATCGAACCGCAGCAATACGACTCAATGGAAGACATGGTTAAAGACATATGATCTTCCGCCGCACCGTGCGGTTCAAACACGAGTTCAAGGAACTTCCGTCCGAGATTCAGAAAATCACCCGCGCCAAGTTCGCTTTGTTCAGTGCCAATTGGCGCCACCCCTCTCTGCGCTGCCACAAACTCGAAGGCGTCACCCGGCACGGGCATCAGGTCTTTGATCTCTGGGTCACCGACCGCTACCGCGTTTTGTTCGTCATTGACCACGAGGTCGTCGTTTCCTTCTCCATCGGCCCGCACCGCATCGTATCGAAGTAACGCATTCATGTGCCGGCTTCCGCGACGATTTTGATCTCCTCCGGCGTCAGGCCGGACATGTCGCAACCCTACATCGTGAAATTAGCAAAGTGGTCGAACCAAAAGTTATGGCTGACCCCTGACTCGCAGCCGGATTGGTGCTCTTGCTGGGTTTTGCTCCTCTCCGGCCAGCTACAGCACGCCTTCCTCCAGCAGAGATTGCCGCACGGCCACGGCGCCTTCGCGATTAATGCGCAGCACCTCGATTGTGCTTCGTCCGACGGCGGTTCGGCCTTCCAGAACCACGCCATCCCAGCGGAAATGATCACGCCACCGATCTCGTCTTGGATGGAACAATCTCGTCACTTTGTGCGTCTCAGGGTCAACGCCCGCAATGTTCGGGCCTTTGAAGGTGTTGCAGAAGAAACAAGACAAAGCCGGATTCTCGAGAGTCGTCCGGCCTCCATGTTTCTCGGCGATGATGTGGTCAATCTGAAATGGCATGCGGGTGAACTGCGCCGGAAAGCCGCAGTATTCGCAGCGACCCCGCGCGCGGCTCCGAACCCGCGCTTACAGGCGCGCGTCCATTCCTCTTACCCATTTTCAGCGCGACCCTTGAGAGAAAGCCGGGCTTTGGACTGGAGCAGTTCCAAGAGACGGCCTGCATCGCGATAATTCTCCAATTCGGATTCTTCGGCGGCGGACAGGTTCCCCTGCCGGGCTTTGGCCGCAAGAGCATTCATTCGGCGCAGGTCAGCGGACGGAAAATCAAACTCGAGGATCGATTCGGCCGCGTCTCTCGACCACGTCCCGCTTTCTGGCCGCACGATACGGCTCAAAATAGCGGCCTCGCTGGTTTCGCTCACTACAGGCATACCTAAACAGCCATTACCACGTCTTTCAGCATTTGACCAGTCCAAACGAGTGAGAGTCTAAAAAGCGGGCGAGAGGGTTGGTCCCCGCCAAGACCCGTTTCCGCGAGAAAGTCAAAGCCCTTGCGAGACAAACTGTTCGGTCTGGAAACAGAAAGGGAGCTGGATGCATGAGAATATGTCACAATTATAGGACTGACCAATCATGGAAAAACAAAAACCCGGCTCCAGTTTCCCGGAGCGGGGTAAAAGAAAACAAATTGCTTACGTCCGCTGGCGACGGAATAACAACACGCACAACCCGCTTAAACCGGCCAGCGCCAGCGTGGCCGGTTCGGGGACTGCGGTAATGATAATCTCGCCATTGCCCGTCAAATCGTCGGGGCTGACGATGCCGGAAACCTCGGCGAGAACCGTTATTGCAGATGAATCAATGATGGAACCGCCGCCGCCGCCGCCGCCCCATTCTCCGCCTCCTCCTCCGCCTCCGCCTAGGCCGCCGCCGCCGCCGCCGCCGTAGCCGCCGCCGCCGAGGTAGCCCTGGAAGGGGTCGTATAAGCTGCCGGGGCGGCCGGCGCCGCCGCTGAGGAAGCTCTGGCCGCCGCCGCCGCCGAAAAGGGGAGGTGCGCTGCCGCCATTGCCACTATAGCCGCCGGCGCCGGCGCCGCCGTAGCTCTGGCCGTTACCACTACCAGTGGTATCACCGCTACCGCCGCCGCCGCCAGCCGTACCACCGCTGCCAGCCATGCTGCCTCCGTTGCCGACGCTGCCGGCGCTGCCAGTGAGGCCGTTGCCGCCGGAGCCGACGACGTCGTAGGGTGTGCCGCCGCCGCCGCCGGCAATAATCAGCGGCCTGGTGCCATTGACAACGAAACTACCGCCGCCGCCGCCGCCACCACCGTAGCTGTTGTTCACGCCGGCACCGCCGACGAGCAGGGTGAGTGTCGTCGCTGTCGTGAAGCGAAATTCGGCTTCCATTTCGGCTCCGAGGCCCCCAGCGAACTCGGAGGCGCCACCCTGAGCACCGTAGACAGTTATGTCGTAGAGGCCTGGGTTCAGGGTGATAGTCGTCAGAGAGCCGGTATTGAGGTACTGGCCGGTCTGGGCGGAACCGGCAGGCACTCCAACTTGCAAGATGAGCGCAGCCGCACAGATCATTCCAAATGAATGACACCCGGCACGAAAAGAGGAATTGGATATTGTTTTCATAGACGCGTTCAGTTCGTCGGGAAAACAACCTGTCCATTTTCCATCGCCAAGCCCCACGCCTGGCCTGGTTTGGGCAACCGTCCCCGGCAACCAAACTAACCTTCTGCTATGCCTGCCATTTTGAGGCTTTTCTCAGAGGAAGGCAAGCAGATTCTCAGCATCCTCTACGCCGTCAACACGCCTCCGCAACTGGCGTTGCCGACCAGTTTTTGATAGCGGGCCAGCCAGCCGTTGACCTCGCGCTTGACCTGGTGCCACGTCTGCTTGCGTTCGGCCAGGACGGCGGCGGATACCAGTGTGTCGATGCAGCGATTGGGGAAATCGATGCGCATGCGGTCTCCGACATGGAGCAAGCCAATCGGACCGCCTTCCGCCGCCTCGGGCGAAACGTGGCCTATGCACGCCCCCGAAGTGCCGCCGCTGAAACGTCCGTCGGTGACCAACGCGACTTTGTCGCCCAGCCCCAGGCCGGCGATGTAACTCGTGGGCGAAAGCATCTCCTGCATGCCGGGGCCGCCGCGCGGCCCTTCGTTGCGGATGACGACGACGTCGCCCGCCTTGACCTTGCCGCCTAGAATGCCGGCGCAGGCGTCGTCCTGGCTTTCGAAAATGACGCAGGGGCCTTCGAACACAAAGTCCGGGCCGCAATAGGCCTTGAAACCCTCGCTGATGCCCGCCGTTTTCACGACGCACCCTTCCGGCGCAAGCTGGCCATACAGAATTGCCAGCCCGCCGTCCGCGCTGTAGGCGGATTCCTTCGAGCGGATGCAATCCCGCGGGTTGAATCGAAACGCCGAGTCGTAAGGCATCAGGCCGCCGGGCTGCGCTTCGGCAAGTTGAGCCGGCCGATATTCGTGATAGGCCTTGCTGATCTGCCACCCGCGCAACCGGCCCGTGCGCAACAGGCAGGAAACTTTCTTTTCGCCGCCTTTGGCGTACTGCCACAACAACAAGACGGGCGTGTGTTTCAGGCTGCCGAGTTCGGCGCGCACCATGCCCTTGAATCCCGCGAATTTCTCCCGCAACCCCGCTTCGATGGCGGCCGGCCCTTTCCAGGTCGTGGCATCGTTGACTTGAAACTCCGCGTCTTCCGTGAACAACGCCGCCGCAGCCTGCGGGTCGCCCGCGTTGAACGCCGCG
>Ga0073928_10005942_pt1 | contig 16753 bp, 17 predicted proteins | sample PaiPotPPA55metaG_FD_76969 | JGI IMG/M metagenome (GOLD analysis project Ga0073928, IMG submission 76969) | Iron sulfur acid spring bacterial and archeal communities from Banff, Canada, to study Microbial Dark Matter (Phase II) - Paint Pots PPA... ... | reverse complement strand
GACGAAATCACGTGCTCGATGCCGGGAATGGCATTGCCGTGATTCGGCGCGCCGCCGGTGGCGATCAGCACGACCTTCGAGCGGACCGTGTCGCCGGTCCCGAGCCGAAGCGTATGGGCGTCCTCGAACACCGCGCGCGTCTTGACGACCCGTGCGCCGGCCTTTTCCACATTGGCCGTATAGGCCGCCTCTAGCCGCGCGATCTCCCTGTCCTTGTTGGCAATCAAGGTCGGCCAGTCGAAGGTCGCCGGAGGTATGGTCCAGCCAAAACCCGCCGCATCCTCGATCTCGTGATGGATGTGGGAGGCGTAGACCAGGAGCTTCTTCGGCACGCAACCGCGGATCACGCAGGTGCCACCCATGCGGTACTCCTCGGCGATCGTGACCCGTGCACCATGGCCAGCTGCGATCCGGGCCGCGCGCACGCCGCCCGACCCACCGCCGATGACGAAAAGATCGGTATCGAACTCAGCCATCTCAGCCCCGGTCAAGGCAAATCACGACACCGGCTTGCCGCGCTTTTTCATTTCCGAGCGAAATTCGGCAAGTACCGTTTCGTTAAAATTCTGCGCCCACTGCTGCATATAGGCCATGCTGGCCTGAACTGATTTCGGCTCCTGCGTGAGCAGCTTCTGGCCGACCGGCGTCTTGTAGAAGGCGCTGAGGTCCTTCAATTCCTGCTCGGTAAAGTCGCTTGCGTAAATCTTCGCCATTTGCTCGCCGATCTCCTTCTCGCGACCCGCAAGCGACTGGGCGATCATGGTGGCGACCTCGTTCAGGTCCTTTTGGTAGTTCAGATTGTTCGCCAGCAGTTGGTCCTTGGCCCGCTGAACGATATTGGGGACCGCGGATGCGTAGATCCCGCTGACACCTTTCAAGGTCAGGAGCTCCTTCGCCGCCGCGATCGCGGCCGGCGACGCCGGCTTGAGCGGGGCCGGCGGTTGCGCCGCGGGCTGTTGCGCCCCGGCCGGAACGGCGGCCAGCGCCAACCCCAGCGCGAGGCCGGCGGCGGACAGGATCTTCGATAGGCTCTTCATCTGCGATTTCTCCTTGATTGCGGCATTAGCGCCGCTCAATAACGCGAATTCCCTGAGAGCCCGCCAACATTGCGATGCTGGCGAGGCCGATGAACAGCCCATGCTCCACCACTCCCGGAATCGAGGCCAGCGATCCCGCCAATTTCGGCGCATCGGATATCCGTCCCAAATGAGCGTCGACGATCCAGTGGGCCCCATCGGTGACGAAAACGTGACCGTTCTGACCCTTTCGGACCACCATTTGCCCGGAAACGCCGCATTCGGCAAACGCCTTTGCGATCGCGCGTTGCGTCGCGCCCAGTCCGAACGGAACGACCTCGATGGGCAGGGGAAAACGGCCGAGTGCCTCGACCCATTTGGAGTCGTCGGCGATGACGATCATGCGGTCGGAGGCAGCGGCCACGATTTTTTCCCGAAGCAACGCGCCGCCGCCGCCCTTGATGAGGTTGAGCGAGGGGTCGATTTCGTCGGCGCCATCGACGGTCAGGTCGAGCCGGTCGACCTCGTCAAGCGTGGTCAGGGCGATGCCGCACCGTATCGCATCGGCGCGGGTCGCTTCCGATGTCGGCACGCCGATGACGTCAAGCCCGGCGCGCACCCGCGCGCCGAGAAGCTCGACAAAATGCTTCGCGGTCGATCCGGTGCCGAGGCCGATTTTCATGCCGTTCTGCACGAAGTCGAGCGCGCGGCCCGCCGCCTGCCGTTTCAATTCATCCATGCTCACGTGCCAACCATCCTCCGCAAGCCGCGGCCGATCGCGCGATCGGCGCTATCCGGCGGGGACTATCTAGCGTCGTTTTGCGGGGAGGAACAGCGCTATGGACCGCCCCGGGTCCGGTCTGCCGGATTGATTTGGCAGATTGCCTTGGCAATTTGGCCTGGCAGATCGGCCTGGCCGCGACCGCTGGTTTTCCCGACCCGAAAAATGGTCCCACTTGCATGATTGGTCGCAGGCGGCTAGCGATTTTCGATGGCTTCTGTCCGCACCGTCGTATTCGATCTTGATGGCACGCTCGTCGATACGGCGCCCGACCTGATCAACGCGCTCAATTTCGTGCTCGACCGCGAGGGCCTACCGCCCGTCCCCCTGCATTCCGCACGCAACATGATCGGCGCGGGCGCCCGCCGGCTGATCGAGCGCGGGCTGGAACTGGAGGGCCGCGCCGCAAGTGTCGGCGACATCACCCGGCTCACCGACGACTTCATCGCCTACTATGCCGAACATATCGCCGACGTCTCGCGACCGTTCGAGGGCCTGGAAAGTGCGCTCGACGATCTCGGGAAACGCGGATACCGCTTCGCGGTCTGCACCAACAAGCTGGAGTGGCTGTCGAAACTTCTGCTGGACCGGCTCGGATTGAGCGCGCGGTTTTCCGCCATTTGCGGCGCCGACACATTCGGCATCGCCAAGCCCGATCCGGCCATATTGCAGCAGACGGTGGCGCGCGCGGGCGGCGACATTTCCTGCGCGATCATGGTCGGCGATGCCGGCCCGGATATCGGCGTGGCCCGCCGCGCCGGCATTCCGGTGATTGGCGTCGGGTTCGGGTATACCGAGATACCGATCGCCGAGCTCAAGCCCGACCGGCTGATCCATCACATGAACGAACTGCCCGCCGCGGTCGAAAGCCTGATGGTCCCGCGCAACTTGTCCGTTTAAGATATTGATTTTTTGTTGGAATTTCATTTTTTCCGGTACGGCGTTAACCATTAATTAGCGATCGATGCCCGCATGGTTGCGCGGCTGTCCGGAGGCTCTTATGGTCGGCCCGGGGAATGTAGCGGTTAGCCGCACTCGTCGCATGATCCGGAAAAGTGGGAACCGGTTTTCCGAAAAGATCGTGCTCAAACAAAGAGATGAGACCATGGTCCGACTCAACCCAATCGGATCATGATCTGGAGTGACGGGTCGATCATGCGTCGTGTCATCGCGGTTGCCGCAACACTAAGTCTCGCCGGTTGCTCGTCGTTTTCGACGGACTACTTCAAGCCAACCCCGCCGACCATGCAGCTTCAGCTGGAATCGACGCCGGCGGGCGCGGAGGCCCGAACCTCCGTAGGGCCAAGCTGCAAGACCCCCTGCTCGGTGAGCGTGACCGTTCCCGAAGGCGGCTTCTCGGTCAGTTACACTTTGAACCAGTTCGAGCCGGTCACGGTCCCGGTGCAGGTCAGCGGCAACCCCGGCAGTTTTTTCACGCCTGGGACGACCAAGATCGATCCCAATCCGGTGGTCGCACAGCTGCAACCGATGGTCACGCCGAAGTCGGTCCGCCAGTCGATGCGGCCGAAAAAGCCGAAAAAGCCCAAAAACACCACCGAGGCACCGCCTGACGCGGGATCGGCGCTCCCGGACCCCGGGCAAGCGGCACCGCCGCCTCCCCGCTAGGCCGCATATGATCTTTTCGGAAAGCCGGTTCCCATCTTGCCGGATCGTGTTCATTGCGCTTGCCGCAACAGGGCTCGGTCTGGCCGGCTGCTCATCGCGGCCGACCCCACCGAGCTTTGAAATCCAGCTTGAATCGACGCCGCCGGGAGCCGATGCCCGCACCTCCTTCGGGCCGGGCTGCAAGACCCCATGCTCCGTCAGCACGCCGCTTCCCGACGGCAATTTCACGGTCACTTATACGTTGGACAGCTTCCAGCCGGTCACGATCCCGGTACAGATCAGCGGCAGCGCCGCCGGTTTTATGATGCCGGGAACAACGAGGATCGATCCCAATCCGGTGGTCGCGCAACTGCAACCGATTGTCCCGCCGAAGCCGGAACGAAAGCCGACGCGGCCGAAAAAGCCGAACAAGCCGGCCGCTGCGGCGCCGGCCGCCGCGGGATCGGCGTCCCCGGCCCCCGCGCAAGCGGTCCCGCCGCCTCCCCGCTAATCGCTTGCACTGCACCACGCCAGCTTGCGGATTGTGCAGGGATTGCAACGTGCCTAGATTAGGTTGGCGCACCGTTTCCAGTTGGATGCGGCTAAGTCGCCAAAGGCACATCCGAAATGACCGAGACTGTCGTTACGCTTCCCGCTTCGCTGTCGCGTCCGATGACCGACCCGTTTGGCCGGACCATCAACTATCTGCGGGTGTCGGTCACCGATCGCTGCGACCTGCGCTGCTTTTATTGCATGTCCGAAGACATGACCTTCCTGCCGAAGGCCGATTTGCTGACCCTCGAAGAACTCGACCGGCTGTGTTCGGCATTCATCGCCAAGGGCGTGCGAAAGTTGCGCCTGACCGGCGGCGAGCCGCTGGTGCGGCGCAATGTGATGTCGCTGGTGCGATCGCTCTCCCGCCACCTCGGCTCCGGCGCGCTCAATGAACTGACCCTGACCACCAACGGCTCGCAGCTCGCGCGCTTTGCGGAGGAGTTACGCGATTGTGGGGTGCGCCGTATCAACGTATCGATGGATACGCTCGACCCGGCGAAATTCCGCGCCATCACCCGCTGGGGCGATCTCGACAAGGTTCTGGCCGGTATCGAGGCCGCGCGTTCGGCGGGTCTCGCCGTCAAGATCAATGCGGTCGCGCTGAAGGGTTTGAACGAGGAGGAAATCCCCGCGCTGATGCAATGGGCGCACGGCAAAGGCATGGCGCTGACGCTGATCGAGGTGATGCCGATGGGCGACATCGGCGAGGGTCGCATCGATCAATATGTGCCGCTGTCGCTGCTCCGCGCGCGGCTTGCCAAACAATACACGCTGACCGATCTCGACGACAACACCGGCGGCCCTGCGCGCTACGTTCGCGTCAACGAGACCGGCGGCAAGCTCGGCTTCATCACGCCGATGACGCACAATTTCTGCGAGTCCTGCAACCGCGTGCGGATCACCTGTACCGGCACGCTGCACACCTGCCTCGGCCATGAAGATGCCTCCGATTTGCGCAAGCCGCTGCGCGCCTCCGCCGACAACGAGCTGCTCAGCGCGGCGATCGACCGTGCCATCGGCCTGAAACCCAAGGGCCACGATTTCATCATCGATCGCAGGCACAACCGCCCCAGTGTCAGTCGCCATATGAGCGTTACCGGCGGTTGAAATCTCCAGCCGCTCGCTCGCCTTGCAACCATTTGATCGCACGTCCATTTGCCCATTTTCCAATTGACGCAGCCTTGGTGCGCTGAAATGGTGCGCCTGCTTTGATGCCTGCGCGGCTGGATAAGCCGCTGCGCCGAATCGGCGCGGTCAAGACGGCGGAAGCGTAATTGGGGGAGGACTATTGTTGCGATCGCTGCTGGAATTGGGCCGTGGCCCTGTGCGCGGAATCGAACTGATGCCCGTTGAAGCGACGGGCGTGGCTTGATGGCGGCCGCCGGGGAGAACATCATGCGCCCATTGCTGGCGGTCAGCGCTGCGATCGACCTGATCAACGAGAAGATAGGCTACATCTGCAATTTCCTGGTTCTGGCCGCCTGCATCGTCAGCGCCGGCAACGCCATGATCCGCTATGCCTTCGGTTACAGCTCGAATGGCTGGCTCGAGCTGCAGTGGTACATGTTCGCCATTCTGGTGATGTTCGGCGCGTCCTACACGTTCAAGCGCAACGAGCATGTCCGCGTCGAAATCTTTTATCTGTTTCTTTCCGAGCGCGGCCAGCTCTGGCTCGATCTGATCGGCACGCTGTTTTTCCTGATCCCGTCCTGTCTGCTGCTGTCCTATCTGTCGTGGCCGTTCTTCATGCAGGCTTACGCGGTCGGCGAAATGTCGGGGAACGCCGGCGGCCTGATCCGCTGGCCGATCAAGTTCGTGATTCCGGCGGGCTTCGTCATGCTCGCATTGCAAGGCGTCTCGGAGGTCATCAAGCGTATCGCAGCACTTCAGGGTGAGCTGACGATCGATGCGAAATACGAGAGGCCGACGCAATGATTACCCTGGAAACGATGCCGCCGCTGATGTTCGGCGGCCTGGTTGTTGCCATGCTGATCGGCTTCCCGGTGGCCTTTACGCTTGCCGCGGTCGGGCTTTCGTTCGGCTTCCTGGCGATTCATCTCGGCTTTTTCGACATGAATTTTCTCCAGGCGATCCCGGGCCGGGTATTCGGCAGCGTGCTCTCGAACGAACTGCTGCTCGCGATCCCCTTTTTCACCTTCATGGGCGCAATCCTCGAGCGGTGCGGTCTGGCCGAAGACATGCTGGATTCGATGGGCCAGCTGTTTGGACCGATCCGCGGCGGCCTCGGCTATTCCGTCATCATCGTCGGCTTCATCCTCGGCGCCATTACCGGCACGGTGGCGGCACAAGTCATTGCCATGGCGCTGATCTCAATGCCGGTGATGATCCGCTACGGCTACAACATGCGCTACATCACGGGCGTGCTGGCGGCGTCCGGCACGATCACCCAGCTGGTGCCGCCGTCCCTTGTGCTGATCGTGCTGGCCGACCAGCTCGGCAAGTCCGTCGGCGACATGTATCTGGGCGCGTGGGGGCCGTCGGTGTTCCAGATCGCGCTGTTCGCGGGCTACACCTTCCTGCTCGGCATCTTCAAGCCGGATCACGTGCCACCGGTGCCGAAAGACGCGCGCACACTGACCGGCTGGGCGCTGTGGAAAAAATGTCTGCTCGGCATCATCCCCTCCGCCGTGCTGATCTTCGTCGTGCTCGGCACCATGATGATGGGTCTGGCCACGCCGACCGAGGCGGGCGCGATGGGCGCGGTCGGCGCGATCGTGCTGGCGGCGATCCACAGCAAGGATTTCAGCACCACCGGCCGGAAGGTTCTCATCATCGGCGCGATCGCCGGCGGCGTCGGCACCATGGTCGCAATTTTCATGACGGAAGGGCTCATCTTCAAGCTGGCCTTTGCCGTGACTTATTTTGCAGTGGTGTGGATTTGCCTTGAGGCCGTGCGCATTCCCGAACTGCGGAACCTGATCAAGCAGGGCTACGAGACGACCATGCGCATCACCACCATGGTGGTGTTCATTCTGATCGGCTCGACCTGTTTCTCGGTGGTGTTCCTCGGCGTCTCCGGCGGGGTCTGGCTGGAGCATCTGCTGACGTCGCTGCCCGGCGGGGTCTGGGGATTCCTGATCTTCATCAACCTGTTCATCTTTTTCCTGGCGTTCTTTCTGGATTTCTTCGAGATCGCCTTCATCATTCTGCCGATGATCGCGCCAATCGCGCAGAAAGTCCTGACACCCGTGGTGGGTGCGGATGCCGCGCTGATCTGGTTCGGCGTCATGCTGTGCGTGAACATGCAAACCTCGTTCATGCATCCGCCGTTCGGTTTTGCGTTGTTCTATCTGCGCGGTGTCGCCCCCAAAGAGGTCAAGAGCTCCGACATCTATTGGGGCGCCCTGCCCTGGGTGGGTTTGCAGGCGATCATGGTTATCCTCGTGATCGCTTTCCCGATCACGGTGACCGCCTTGCTCGACAAGCCGCTGACCGTCGATCTGAACCAGATCAAGATTGACGTTCCGCAGATGGAGCTGCCGCCGCTCGACTTCGGTCCGCCCAGATAATAGCCATCCATTCATGCAAACAGAAAAACCCCGAAGCTCGCGCTTCGGGGTTTTTCGCTGACCGAATTGCCCGGCGAACTAGCTCTGCGAATGCCGCGCCATGAAATTGTCGTAGCCGACTTCCGCGACCTGGAACCACTGATAGCCGTTGTTGGAAAAAGCCGTCAGCGAGTCGTAGACCTTCTTGAAATTCGCGTTGGTCGCCGAAACTTCGCTGTGCAATTCCTTCGCGGCCTTGAAGGAGGCCTCCATGACCGCGGGCGGAAAGGCGTGCAGCTTGGTGCCGCTGGCCAGCAATTTGCGCAGCGCTGTCGGATTGACGGCGTCGTATTTTGCCATCATCCAGTTGTTCGCATAGTGGCCCGCCTGTTCGAGCGCATTCTGATAGTATTTCGGCAGCGCGTTCCACTTGTCGAGGTTGACGATGGCCAGAAGCATGGGGCCGCCCTCCCACCAGCCGGGATAGTAGTAGTGCGGCGCGACCTTGTAGAAACCGAGCTTCTCGTCATCATAGGGACCGACCCATTCCGCCGCATCGATCGTGCCTTTCTCCAGCGCCGGATAGATGTCGCCACCGGCCAGCTGCTGCGGCACGCTGCCGAGCTTCTGCAGGACGCGCCCGGCAAAACCGCCGATGCGGAATTTCAATCCCTTGAGATCATCGACGGTCACGATCTCCTTGCGGAACCAGCCGCCCATCTGACATCCGGTGTTGCCCGCGAGCAGCGATGTGACGTTATAGTTCTTGTAGAATTCGTTGAGGATTTCCTTGCCGCCGCCGAGCGTGTACCAGGCCTGATTGAGGCGCGAGTTCGGTCCAAACGGTATCGACGAGCCAAAGGTGAAAGTCGGATCTTTGCCGAAATAATAGTAGGTCGCGGTGTGTCCCATTTCGACGGTGCCGTTCTGCACGGCGTCAAGGACCTGTAAGCCGGGAACGATTTCGCCGGCGGCGAAGGTCTGGATCTGAAATTTGTTGTCGGTGGCTTCGCCGACGGCCTTGGCCATCATCTCGGCGCCGCCGTGCAGCGTATCGAGTGATTTTGGCCAGCTCGTCGTCATGCGCCATTTGATCTCAGGCATCGACTGCGCGATCGCCGGCGCGGCCATGGTCGCCGCCCCCGCCACGCCTATTCCGGTGACCTTGATAAAGTCGCGACGCTTCATTGAAATCCCCTCCCCTGGTGACGTGATGCTCGTCGGTCGGCCTTCGTGTCGAGGCTTTCCCCGAGCATGGAACATCCGGTTTGGGATTTCCATGATGAACTGAACTCCCGCGACGAACTGACCTACCACAACGCAAAAACCCGGCCTCTGCCGAGGCAGGGCTTGCGTTAACTGCCAAAGAGGCAAATAGGGCGTTTTCGAGCGAACCATGCCCTCGGACCTGATCCGGGGGTGAATACCGGTTCGCGTAGGAAACCAGGCCAGCAGAGACGAGAGCCCCGGTTCTGATTTAATCAGAACCGGGCAAACTCTAGCCGCGGGTGCGCGAGCGGATCATGAAGCTGTCGAAGGTATACTCGGCAACCTGCCACCACAGATACTGGTCGGAACGATAGGCCTGCATCGCATCGATCGATTTCTTGAAGTCGGCATTCTTCGCGGAAATTTCAGCCCACAATTCGTTGGTCGCCTTCAGGCAGGCTTCCAGAACTTCGTTGGTGAAGGGACGAAGCTGGGTTCCGCCCGCGACCAGACGCTTGAGCGCCGAAGGATTCTGCATGTCGTAGCGCGCGGCCATCCAGGAATTGGCATTCGCGGTCGCGTTGGTGATGATGGCCTGGTAATTCTTGGGCAACGAATTCCACTTCTCGAGATTGCAGAAGGCGTGCACGGTGGGGCCGCCCTCCCAGAAGCCGGGATAATAATAATATTTGGCGACCTTCTGGAAACCGAGCTTCTCGTCGTCGTACGGTCCGACCCATTCGGCCGCGTCGATGGTTCCCTTCTCGAGCGCGGGATAGATATCGCCGCCCGCGAGCTGCTGCGGCACGACGCCGACCTTCTGCAGCACCTGGCCGGCAATTCCTCCGATTCGGAATTTCAAGCCGGAGAGATCGGCAACGCTCTTGATCTCCTTGCGGAACCAGCCGCCCATCTGGGTGCCGGTATTGCCGCAGGGAAAACCGATCACGCCGAATTTCTTGAAGAACTCGTTGCCGAGCTCCATCCCGCCGCCCTGATACCACCAGGAATTCTGCATTCGCGCATTGAGGCCGAACGGCACCGAGGCATAGATCGCAAATGTCGGGTCCTTGCCGACATAATAATACGAGACGGTGTGGCACATCTCGATGGTGCCGTTACTGGTCGCATCGAGCGCCTGCAGTCCCGGAACGATTTCACCGGCGGCAAAAACCTGGATCTGAAATTTGTTGTCGGTCATTTCGGCGACGTATTTGGCGAACTCCACGGAGCCGCCGTAAATCGTGTCGAGCGACTTCGGGAAACTTGAGGTCATCCGCCACTTGATCTCGGGCGAGGACTGCGCAATCGCCGGCGAGGCCACCGCTGTCGCCGCGGCACCCGCTGCTGAAACTTTCAAAAAATCACGACGCTTCATTAAGGCATCTCCTTGCAAGGCGTTTCCCATCTTCACGGGAGCTGTTCTTTCGGCGAGGCGATTTCCGTGTCAACGGAAGGCGCGCTGGCGGGGGGCTTTAACACGGAAGTCAGGTCAGCCAAAACGCGACAAAGGCATGACGGCACCGATTAAACGAAAGTCTCATATGCACATGCCGCGCCTGCTCAGGCCGCCGCGATGGCGCCTTTGAGCTGATCGCGGACCTTGGCACCGATGGCCCGGTAGATCGCCGCATGCGCTCCATTCGGCTCGCTTTCGACCACCGGCGTGCCGGAGTCCGAGGTGGTGCGGATCGATATGTGCAGCGGAATTTCACCCAAAAACGGCACCCCCAGGCGCTCGGCCTCATGCCGCGCCCCGCCGTGACCGAAGATGTCCGATTGGGTGCCGCAATGCGGACATTGGAAATAGCTCATATTCTCGACGATGCCGAGAACCGGCACGTTGACCTTCCTGAACATCGCGAGACCGCGCCGGGCATCGATCAGGGACAGGTCCTGCGGCGTCGAAACGATAACGGCGCCCTTGAGCGGCACATTCTGCGCCAGCGTCAGCTGGGCGTCGCCGGTGCCGGGAGGCATATCGACCACCAGAACGTCAAGCGTGCCCCAGGCCACGTCCCGCAGCATCTGGGTGATGGCCGACATCACCATCGGCCCGCGCCAGATCATCGCGGTATCCTCTTCGACCAGAAAACCGATCGACATGATCGCAAGGCCGAAACGCGGAATCGGAATCATCTTCCGGTCGTCGTTCAGCTGCGGCTTCTCGCGGATGCCGGTCAATCTCGGCACCGACGGGCCGTAGATGTCGGCGTCGAGCAGGCCGACACGCAAACCGAGGTCGCGCAGGCCAAGCGCCAGATTGAGCGCGGTGGTCGACTTTCCGACCCCGCCCTTGCCGGAAGCCACCGCGATCACGGCGGCGATGCCGGGAATTTCCGACTGCTTCGACATCGGCGACGTCGGGCTTTGCGGCGGCCGATGCGCCGAGACCGGTGGCACGCCGTGCGCATGGCGATGCGGCGGCGGAGCGGCCGCGGGGCCCGGCTTACGTTCGGCCGTGAGCGCGATCATGGCAACGGTGACGCCGGGAATGGCGCGCACGGCCGCCTCGGCCTGGGCGCGAACGCTTTCCCAGGCGCGGGCTTCGGTGGCATCGACATTGATCGAAAAGAACACCTTGCCGTCGGTGACCGCGACCGGCGACAGCACACCGGCATTGGTCAGGCCAACACCGCGCGGCGACGCCACCCTGGCGAGAGCATCGAGAACCTGTTGCTGCGTTACGCTCACGGCGCATCTCCTAATTCTTTTCGGATGCGAGCCATAGAGCGCTCCGGCTCAAAAGGCTACCTCATCCCGGCGTCATCCGCCCGCTCGACGGGCGCTGATCCCGCGCCCTGCTCCCTGGCCGCCTCGTAGTTCAATTCGATCATGACGCCGTTGGGGTCATTGACGAAGATCTGCCAGAGGTCGCCGCCCGGAACCTGCCGCGAGTCGAACGCCATCCCTTTGGACTGGAGCCGCGTTTTCATGGCGGCAAAGCCCCGGCTTACGAAAGCGACATGATGGACAACGCCGGAATCGGGTTTTTGCGGCTCCGCCGTCGGCGAAATATCGACCAGATGGACCACCGCCTTGCCCTCGCTGTACATCCACGCCCCGGGAAAGGCAAAGTTCGGCCGGTCGCCCTTCTCCAACCCCAGGACGTCCTCATAGAACCGAACGGTGTCGGCAAGCTTTCGGGTTCGGATGTTGAAATGATCGAGCACGCCTACGCTCATGCCCATGGGGTATACTCCCTTTTTCTTGAATCTCGACTATCGCCTCATCGTATCATAAAACCATGCCCGCCCGCCAAACGGAGGCGTTGCCGGTCATGCGGCACGCTTTATTGTGCGGGTTGCCGCGGAGCCTGTTTCGAGCACCGGACCAGTCCACCGTCCCTACTCCCGCATAACGTCCGGCCAATGCAATGCGCCGGCAAACTTCAGGGTTGCACACATGGCTAAAGTCGCTTTTCTCGGTCTCGGCGTTATGGGTTTTCCCATGGCAGGACATCTGGTCAAAAAAGGCGGCCACGATGTGACGGTATTCAACAGGACGCCGGCCAAGGCCAAAGCATGGGCAGAGAAATTCGGTGGCAAGACCGCCGCAACGCCCAAGGCCGCCGCGGAAGGCCAGGATTTTGTGATGGCCTGTGTCGGCAACGACCACGACCTGCGTGCGATCACGCTTGGCGCCGATGGCGCGTTCGCCGGCATGAAAAAAGCCGCGACCTTCGTCGACCACACCACCGCTTCCGCCGAGGTCGCGCGTGAACTCGACGCGGCCGCCACCAAGGCCGGTTTCAAATTCGTCGACGCGCCGGTGTCCGGCGGCCAGGCCGGTGCCGAAAACGGCGTTTTGACGGTGATGTGCGGCGGCAGCGAGGACGCCTATGCCGGCGCCGAGCCCGTGATCGCCGCCTATGCCCGGATGTGCAAGCGGCTCGGCGCGGCGGGCTCCGGGCAACTGACAAAAATGGTCAACCAGATCTGCATCGCCGGCCTCGTCCAGGGCCTTTCGGAAGGGATCCATTTTGCCAAGAAGTCGGGGCTCGACGTCGCCGCCGTGATCGACACCATCTCCAAAGGCGCCGCCCAGTCCTGGCAGATGGAGAACCGCTACAAGACCATGAACGACGGCAAATACGATTTCGGCTTCGCCGTCGAATGGATGCGCAAGGATCTCTCGATTTGCCTTGCCGAGTCGCGCCGCAATGGGGCCAGCCTCCCGGTCACCGCGCTGGTCGATGCCTTCTACTCCGAAGTCGAGAAGATGGGCGGCAAGCGTTGGGACACTTCGAGCCTGCTGGCAAGGCTGGAACGCTGAACCAAGGAGCCGGTGGCGGGAGGTTAATTTAACCTCCCGTTAAGGTGATTTTTTGGTTCTTTAAGGCAGCTCTTAAGGTTTTAGCGCCAGAGATAGACAATGCAAAAGCTCGCCCTGTCGGCGGGCAGGATTTGTGTTGTTTTATGAGTAGTCCCGCTGAAAAGCCCGAAGTTGTGCAGCTTCCGGCTGAACCGCCTGTCGTGACCCCGGTCGGTAATCGCAGGGCGGCCGCCCAGCGGGTGCGCGAGGCACGAGACCGGTTAACGTCGACCAGCGGAACCCGCCCCGCCTTCGATCGCGAGCTGCTTCGGCAATATGCCCAGACGCGGCTGTCGGCGTCCTACGTCGTCATGCTGCTGGTGGTGGCAACCGGCTTGCTGTTCGGCTTCTGGATGCCGCCGGTCTCGGCCGCGGCATGGACCTGCGGCCTGCTCTGCATTCATATCGCCATCATCCGCAGCTGCCGCAAATTTCTCGCCGAGCCGCCCTCGCTGACGGCAACCCGCAAATGGCGAACCCGCTTTGTGCTGCTCGATCTGTTCTACGGCCTGTGCTGGACCGCGATCCTGATCCATCCGGCCGGCTTCGACGCGGTCTCGAACACGCTGATGATGTTCCTGATGCTGCTGGTGATCGCGGTTTCGAGCATGCTGGCGGCGAGCCTGCCGATCGCCGCCCTTGCAGCCACCGCGCCGGTAACGTCGGGGATCGCGGTGAATTTCGCGCTGAGCGGCACATTCGACAATTATGTGCTGGCGTTGCTCGCGCTGGCCGCCGAAGGATATTTTGCATTGCTCGCCCACCGCCTGCATTCGACGACGCTGGCGACGCTGGAGGCGCGCGCCGAAAAAGACGCCCTGATCGGCGAGCTTGAACAGGCGAAATCGATCTCGGATGAGGCGCGCCACCGCGCCGAGGCCGCCAACGTCGCGAAGTCGCGCTTCCTCGCGCAGATGAGCCACGAATTGCGCACCCCCCTGAACGCGATCCTCGGGTTTTCCGAGGTGATGAAAAGCGAAATCTTCGGCACGCACGCGGTTCCCGTCTACAAGGAATATTCCGCCGATATTCACAATTCGGGCGTGCATCTGTTGAATCTCATCAATGAAATTCTCGACCTGTCGCGGATCGAGGCCGGCAGGTACGAGCTCAACGAAGAGGCGGTGTCGCTGGTGCATGTCGTCGCCGATTGTCACCACCTGCTGAAATTGCGCGCCTCCAGCCGCGGCATCACCATTCACGAGGTGTTCGAGCAGGGCATGCCGCGTATCTGGGGCGATGAGCGCGCGGTGCGGCAGATCGTGCTCAACCTGTTGTCGAACTCCATCAAGTTCACCCCGCAGGGCGGGGAGATCTGGCTCAAGGCGGGATGGACCGCGTCGGGCGGACAATATCTGAGCGTCAAGGACACCGGCTCCGGCATCGCGGAGAATGAAATCCCGATCGTGCTCGCCTCCTTCGGCCAGGGCTCCAATTCGATCAAATCCGCCGAACAGGGCGCCGGCCTCGGTCTGCCGATCGCCAAAAGCCTGATCGACATGCATGGCGGCACATTTACGCTGAAATCGAAGCTTCGCATCGGTACCGAGGTGATCGTTACCTTCCCGCCGGAGCGCGTGATGTCGGCGTTGGCTCCAATGTTCGACGAAGCACCGCCGCTGCAACCGGAACCCAGCAGCACGAAGACCACCGATGAAAAACGCAGGGCCCGCAACAAGCCGATCATGAACGCCGGCACCGGATTGTAGCCGGGAGACTTGGCAAGGAACCGAAACCGTTTCACTATCCAAAAGATGAGCATAGAAACGCCGTGTATCGCAGTCTGCATGATGGACCCCAGAACCGAACTTTGTTTCGGCTGCGGACGTACGCTTCCGGAAATCGCGCGCTGGCACCGCATGGAAAGCGCTGCGCGGCTCGCGTTGATGGCGCAACTGCCGGCGCGAATGGCCGAGGCCGGATTGGCGCGGCCGGAAATGGCGGCCGGTTCAAAGTCCGGCTGACGCAAACCAAGCGAGGCCTGCCGTGAGCCGCATTCTGCTCGTAGTGGTCGTGTTGCTGGCGACAGTCGGCGCTGTGGTCGCCTATGGCGATCCGGCTCAAATCGCGCGCGCCAAGAACACCGTCTCGAACACCGTCTCGGAATTTCTGCACAAGCGGCCGCCGGGGCGCGCCGTGCAGATCTCGCGCGGACAGGCCGGCGAATTCGCGCTGCGCGCCAAAATCAACGGCGTCAACGCGCCGATGGTGATCGACACCGGCGCGACCTCGGTCGTGCTGACTTACGAGACGGCGAAGGCGGCTGGCCTGCCGCTCGAATTGCTCGAGTATGACGTCGATGTCGAGACCGCGGGCGGACATACCAAGGCGGCGCGGCTGACGCTCGATCGCCTCGCCATAGGTCAACTGGTCGAGCGTTCAGTGCCTGCGCTGGTGGTGCCGCACGGACAGATGAAAACCAACTTGCTCGGCATGAGTTTTCTCGACCGGCTAGAGAGCTGGGAAGTGCGCTCCGACCGGCTGATGCTGCACGGCTATCCGTAGAGCATGATCCGGACCCGACGGGCCGCGTTAGTCTTGCGCAAAGCGGGGACCGGTTTTCCCCCGCGACAAACGCGAAGCGTTTGCGGGCAGATCACGCTCAAAAAAGAGGCGTTCACGCCGCGATCGCGGCCGGCTTGCGGTCCTCGACCAGCGCGATCGCACCACGCAGGACTCCGGCGCCCGCTCCCGGCTTGACACCATTCTCGGCAAGGTGACGGCGGAAGGCGCGCGCGCCGGGCACCCCGTGAAACGCGCCGACGAAATGCCTGGCGATCGAATGCAGCCGCGTGCCCTGCGCGAGTTCGCGCTCGATGTAAGGCATCATCGCCTCGAACACGTCCTTCATCGCCGTAAAGGGTGCGGGCTCGCCGAACAGTTCCGGATCGACCGCCAGCAGCCGCCACGGTTCCTGATAGGCCGCGCGCCCCAGCATGACGCCGTCGACATAAGCGAGGTGCCTCTTCGCCTCGGCGAGGCCAGCGATGCCGCCATTGATGATAACAGGCACATCGGGCATTGCCGCCTTCAGCCGATAGACCCTGTCATAGTCGAGCGGCGGAATGTCGCGATTTTCCTTCGGCGACAGTCCGTTGAGCCAGGCTTTGCGGGCATGCACGATCAGCGCATCGGCGCCGGCGGCGATGACGCCGCGCGCCAGCGCGTCGAGCGCCGTTTCCGGATCCTGATCGTCAATGCCGATCCGGCATTTCACGGTGACCGGGATCTTCACTTCGCGCTTGATCGCTTCGACACCGGCGGCGACGAGCGCCGGTTCGGCCATCAGGCAGGCGCCGAAACGCCCGTCCTTGACCCGGTCCGACGGGCAGCCGACATTCAGATTGATTTCGTCGTAGCCGAAATCCTCGCCAATTTTCGCGGCGGCGGCGAGATCGCGCGGGTCCGATCCGCCAAGCTGCAGCGCCACCGGATGTTCGAATGCATCGAAACCAAGCAGCCGGGCGCGATCGCCATGGATGATGGCCCCTGTCGTCAACATCTCCGTGTAGAGCAAGGCACGCCGTGTCATCAGGCGATGGAACACGCGGCAATGCCGGTCGGTCCAGTCCATCATGGGCGCGACAGAAAAGCGAAAATGGTTGATTTTCAATACTTCTTTTTGTTTTTCAAACATTTATCAAACCCACCGAGACAATTATTTGGTGTCGTTTTTGATTGTTTCGTCTCATTTTCAAGCTTTAAAGTACAACATTGTCGCGACAAAATAGGCAATGTTGTACGGCATGGGTAGCATTATAGCG
>Ga0073928_10005941_pt1 | contig 16753 bp, 14 predicted proteins | sample PaiPotPPA55metaG_FD_76969 | JGI IMG/M metagenome (GOLD analysis project Ga0073928, IMG submission 76969) | Iron sulfur acid spring bacterial and archeal communities from Banff, Canada, to study Microbial Dark Matter (Phase II) - Paint Pots PPA... ... | reverse complement strand
CGGAGCCTCGCTTCGATTTCCACAGAAATTGCCTCAGGCGCCTACGATTCGCCGCCCAACGTCGACGAGTATCTTGACGACTCGGAGCATAAGATCTTCGAGATCTCGGAGCGCCGCATCCGGCAGTCGTTCCACGCAATGCCGGAGTTGACGCGTGAATCAATCAGGCTGCTTGAGCGGCTGTACGAGAGAAAAGAGCTGGTCACGGGTGTGCCGACCGGGTTTCTCGATCTCGATCGACTCACGGCCGGACTGCAGCCGGCGGACTTGATCGTCATCGCCGCACGCCCCAGTATGGGCAAAACCGCGCTTGCGTTAAACGTCGCTGCCCATGCGGCTACCGAATGTGAACCGCGCGTGGGCGTTGCGCTCTTTTCTCTCGAAATGTCAAAGGAACAACTTGTCCTACGCATGCTGTGCGCCGAAGGCCGGGTCGACAGCTCCAGGGCGCGCGCGGGTTACCTCGGCGAGCGCGACTTTCCGAAGCTGGCGCAGGCCGCGGCGCGTCTGTCCGAGGCCCCCATCTTCATCGACGATAGCTCCGACACGACGCCCATCGTGCTGAAGGCCAAATGCCGGCGGCTGATGCGCGAGCGCACCGCCAATCTTGGCCTGATCATCATTGACTATCTTCAGTTGATGCGCTCGGCGCGGCCCGGCGAATCGCGCGAGAAGGAGATTGCTGAAATCTCCCGCTCGCTGAAGGCGTTGGCGAAGGAACTGAAGGTGCCGGTCCTGGCCCTGTCGCAATTGAATCGGCAGGTTGAAACCCGGCCGGACCGCCGCCCGTTGCTTGCAGACTTGCGCGAATCCGGGGCGATCGAGCAGGACGCTGATGTGATTGCATTCATCTATCGTGACGAGATGTACCATCGCGATAGCAAGGAACCGGGGGTCGCCGAAGTGATCATCGCGAAGCAGCGCAACGGCCCTACAGGCACGGCCAAACTTACTTACCTCACCCAGTTCACGAGATTCGAGAACTACGCCTCCGAAGAAGATGCCTTCGGCGATGCCGATTGAGTCGAGCCAAATGTGGTGCTGTGAGACTTCAAACGAGCCGCACAGCTATTTTAGATGTCTCTTAGCAGTAGAAACATCTCCGATCAGCGCTAGAGAGATCCCTGAATGCAAACAAATTCCCGGCAAACAGTAATATGTCGGCAAGCCGAGGCGGTTGCCTGTTCGGTTCAGGGCCTTTCCGACCCGTTGTGGGATCATCAGGATAATCCAATTAGGCATCTCAACGATACGTCAGCTTCTTGGCCGCCACCAAGTCCCTGATAATGCTAAATATGCTAGTGTGAATCATGCTGGTGTACACCTTAATTAGTCGGAGAAAGCTGCACGGTAGCTTTTTGGCGCACCGACTGTAACTGAGACAATGTTAACGGGAATCTACCAGCGTTGCGACCCCGAGTCTCGGACACTGACAGGACGCCCAGTGGCCGGTGCCATTGAAAGACTCAGCCACGCGTAACGATTTTTTATATAAGCTCGATCGCGTTGGGACTAGAGCGATACAGTTTCGCTTCATTTGGAGAGCGAGATGCCGGACGACCTGAATAGTGAGCGGGCAGGTGAGTTGCTCCCGCCGCAGCTACAAGAACCTGAGGACGATCGACCCAGCGAGGGTCAAATCGTTAAGCCGTTCGATCCCACTAAGATCCGCGTCGAGACGCAGACGAAGACGATTGACAATCTTGTGTCGCGCATGGAGCACGGTGAAATCGTGCTTCAGCCGGAGTTTCAGCGTGGTGAAGTCTGGCAGGATGCAGCACGGAGCCGCCTGATTGAATCAATCTTGATTCGAATTCCACTTCCGGCCTTCTATATGGACGCCACCGAGGATGACAGGTGGATCGTCATTGACGGCCAGCAGCGCTTAAGTAGCATCCGGAGATTCGTTATCGACAACTCACTTCGACTAAGCAAGCTAGAGTTCCTGACCGAATTAGAAGGGCTTAAATTTGATGCACTTCCTCAGAGTCTTAAACGGCGCATCCGCGAAACCAACGTGACCGTATACCTTGTAGAGCATGGGACGCCTCCTGAAGTTAAGTTCAATATCTTTCGCAGAATCAACACGGGCGGACTGCCACTGTCACCGCAAGAAATTCGACATGCACTAAACCAGGGCAAAGCGACCAGGTTGCTCAAGCAACTCGCTGAGAGCGATGCCTTCCTGGATGCGACCGCGCACAGCGTATCGCCTCTTCGGATGGCCGATCGCGAGTGCGTCCTTCGTTTTCTTGCCTTCGTCCTGAACGCTCCAGAGAACTATTCGGCACTAGAGTTTGACGGTTTCCTGAGTGAGGTCATGGGCCATCTGAACGCGATGGTTGACACAGACATTGCCAACCTCCGAGCCCGGTTTGAAGTCGCTATGGTTCGAGCGCACCAGCTCTTTGGCCCGTATGCCTTTCGAAAGAGAACCTTCATGGATCCCTACGATCGTCGTCAGCCTATTAATAAAGCCCTCTTTGAAGCGTGGAGCGTGAATCTTGACGGAATCGGTGAGCCGGAAATGTCACGGCTACGAACGCGGGAGAAGGAGCTAACATCCAAATTCGTAATGCTCATGAATGATCAGGCATTCATGAATGCCGTGTCCCAGGGAACCGGAGATACTAAGAAGGTGCAAATGAGGTTCAGGGAAATTAAACGGATTATATCGGAGGTATTGCGTGATCAAACGGTTGCGCATTAGGAACTTTAAGGCATTCCGCGATCAAGAACTCGAATTCGCCCCACTGACTCTCCTGGCGGGCCTTAACGGAAGCGGCAAGAGCAGTGTGTTACAGTCACTGCTTCTTCTGCGTCAATCTTATAATCAGGGTTTGCTTCATGAAGGACGACTGGCGCTGGACGGCGACCTCCTGAGGCTTGGGACCTTTCAAGATGCGTTATTCGAAGGCGCCAGCCAAGAACGTCTGGGGCTAGACATCCTGCTCGACGATGGCGGTCGCGAGAATGCTCTCACCTGGGTGTTTGAGTTTGGCTCAAAAGACGACCGGGTGAGTCAGCGCATAGAGAATAGTGCCGGCGGTTGCCTTCCCGATGTATCACTTTTCGGCCAGCGCTTCTGTTTTCTATCCGCCGAGCGGATCGGGCCAAGACTCAACTATCGGGTTTCTGACCTGGATTTTTCAGTCGTTAGGTTCGGTATCCGAGGTGAATGGACAGCCCAGTATCTGGCGGCTTGTAAGGACCAGGGATTGTTGCTGGGCCGTTGTTTCCATCCGTCTGCTGTGTCCGGTCGATTGCTCAATCAAGTCGAAGCGTGGATGAGCGAGTTTAGCCCAGGGTTGCGCGTTGAGGCAGAAGCTGATCCCGAGCGGGATTCTGTCAGGCTGCGATATAGATTCGAAGCTCGGCGGGGTGTTTCAAACTCTTACAGAGCAACTAACGTCGGCTTCGGTATCTCGTATACCTTGCCGGTAGTGGTCGCAGTGCTTGCCTCTCATCCGGGAGACCTAATCCTGCTCGAGGCTCCAGAAGCTCACTTGCACCCACGGGGTCAATCAAAACTGGGAGAGCTCCTGGCCCGTGCTGCATCAGACGGTGTTCAGATAATTGTAGAAACCCATAGCGATCATGTGATGAATGGCGTGCGGGTTGCCGTCCATGAGGATCTAATCTCCCCAGGAACTGCGCAGTTTCTGTATTTCCAATGGGACCCCAAGAAGGAAGACGGCGCAACTGGTGTTGAGAAAATAGTTATGGACGATCACGGTCGAGTTGAGACCTGGCCAGCAGGCTTTTTCGATGAGATGGATCGAAACCTAGAGATCCTCTTAGCGGAGAAGTCGCCAGCTCAATGATCGATCAAGTCTTTAACGAACTGTCATTCTGTCGATTTAGAGAGCCGGGACGCCCTTGCGCGGCTGTAAACCGAAGCCAAGCGCGCGTATGGATGGATGCACTCGTTCGCACATTGTCCGCGGCGGCAAAGTTGGGTCTGTCGAGATCGCTGCGAACACTCGAGTCGTTTTCGCATCAAGAAATAGCTCCAGACTACAACGTGGCGCAATGGCGAAATGATTCCCAAGTTAGCCGCGATCTGCGGCAACTGTTCCGCCAATACTCAACCAAATCTCCGCTTTTGGATGGCGTTATCGAATCTCTCGTCGACCGAGCTCGTGGATGTGAGGGGAAGTTCCAAGATATTGAATGCAAAGGTCTATTGGCTGCGTATCTTCTTGACTGCCTCGCAATTAGTTTGGCGTCGGATCCCGCCTGGCGCGCCAACAATGTGGGAATCATACTAACCGAGCTTGACGAAGGTGGGCTGAGTGAAAGCACACAACAAGTTTTACACTGCAGCTCGCCCGAGCAAGTTACTGTGCACGCTCCGGAGCTCAGAAGTCGGCAAAGACAGATACTCGCGACCGGTCGTGATCTGGTCGATCACAGAGAGAGGCTATTGCCCAACCTTAGATTCTGCGGCGATGTTGAGGCTACACTGTCACCGCTGGCACAAAACGATCCCGTGCTTTCTTGGACGCGGCGCTGCCTTTTCGAACTTAATGACTATTGTAGTCTATGGACAACTGGCGCTTTCCGTCACGAAGAATTGCGATGCCAGCCGACGCCAGAAAGTGAATCAGTATCGAATAACCCAGAGTTGCGACGATTAAGAACTTTCACCTGTCCAGACGGCGAAAGGAGGTATTTCCAGTGGCACCTAAAGAATTTTGGGCGGAACCTGCGGCTGCACTACATTCCGAGCGAGACCGAACGAATTGTTATTGTCGGCTACATCGGCCCCCATTTACCGACGAAACTGTACTGACAGGAGCACGCGATAGTCCAACTTTAGAGGTATGCGGATGGCTGGCCACTGTGTAACTTTGAACCCCCCCGGAAATAGCTAGCGAAGCCGTTATGTCCACGCCTCACAAAAACGCCCGACGTTCTTGAATCGCTGAGGCGCGGCCCTTTGGTCGCAACGGCCCTACAGGCACGGCCAAACTTACTTACCTCACCCAGTTCACGAGATTCGAGAACTACGCCTCCGAAGAAGATGCCTTCGGCGATGCCGAGGACTGAGTGGCGGAGCCGGAGTCCCTCTGCGTGTTCGAAATCCATTCCGAGCGTTTGGAACAGAGTCTATTTGCATAGCTCCGACGTCTCAGGCTAGTTTGCTTCGGATATTTGAATCGACTTCGGAGCAGGCATGAACCGCTGGCAAATTGGCGATGTCACAATTACGCGCTTCGTCGAAATGGAAACGCTGTCGAAGGGCACCTTCGTCTTGCCCGATGCGACATTGGAAAATATTCAACGCGCGGGAGAATGGTTGCGGCCACATTTCGCCGACGAGAACGGCCGCGTCCGGGATGAGTATTCATGCCTATCTGGTCGAATCGGCCGGCAAGCGCATTATCGTCGATACCTGCATTGGCAACGACAAGCAGCGCAGCTTCCCCGGTTGGAGCATGCTGCAAACCTCTTTTCTCGCTGACCTGGAAAAGGGAGGGTTTCCGCGCGATTCGATTGACCTTGTGTTGTGTACCCATCTGCACGTCGATCATGTTGGCTGGAACACAATGCTGGTCGATGGCCATTGGGCGCCAACATTCACCAGGGCCCGCTATCTTATCGGGCGCAAGGAATGGGCGCACTGGTCGGTTCAGGAAGATAAGTTCGTTCGCGACCCGATCGACGACTCAGTGCGGCCAATCGTCGAGGCGGGACTCGCCGACCTGATCGAAGACACGCACCAGATCACTAATGAAATCTGGCTCGAACCAACTCCGGGGCATACGCCCGGACATTTTAGTGTCCGGATTTCCTCTCGCGGGGAACAGGCGGTGATCACGGGCGACCTGATGCATCATCCCGTACAATGCCAGCATCCGGAATGGAACTGTGGATTCGATGCGGATCACGAACTGGCGCGCAGAACGCGCGGGGAGTTTCTGCAGCGGTACGCTGATCAGCCCATACTGGTCTTCGGAACCCATTTCGCCACGCCCAGCGCCGGCTATATCATTAAACACGGCGCCAGTTGGCGCTTTAGGGTCTAAATCGCGCGCACGAGATGGAAAAGGGGGAATGTATGAGGTTTACCCACCGCGCTGCGCTTGCGCTATTTGGGTGGTATCTGATGATGCCGCCGATCGGAATGAACGGCTCGCCGACGGCAAGCGCGCCGATTTCAAACTGGACCGTAGTCGATGCTTTTGATACAGCCGCGGCTTGCACCAATGCTCAACGGCACCTGGTTTCGGGCAGAAGAGGAGCTCAAAGGCTGACGCGGTTTCGACCGCAGAGTGCCTGTGTGGCGACCGAGGATCCCAGGCTTATGCCCGTGTGGGGGCCGAACCTGTTGTACCGGCTGCCATTACACTGACATTGAATTCAGCGTTCGCCCGTTACCTTGATTCCACTAAAGGTGACTTCTGCACCGCGCTTCACGAAGACAAAAGAACTCGTGAAGCGCGATACTGGTTGTTCACAGCCGAGGAGCGGCAAGCTCGGCGTGGTTGGTTTGTTTTCAGGGCGATTGCCGAGCGGCATCGCAGGAGCCGCGCACGATTTTGCCCGGCATGGCGCCGGTGGGCTCGCCCGATTCATACGTGACTTCGCCACTAACGATCGTACAGTTATACCCGTCGACCGGCTGGACGAATCTGCGGCCGTCGGCCGGCAGATCGAAAACCATCTCGGGCGGATGCAGGCGCAAATTGTCGAAATCGATCAAGTTGATGTCGGCCTTCATGCCAGTCGCCAGTACTCCGCGATCGCACAATCCATAAAGCTCGGCTGTATCTTTTGTTTGCCGCTTCACGGCCAATTCGAGCGCGATACGGGGCCCGCGCCGGCGGTCGCGCACCCAATGGGTCAGCATGTATGTCGGCATCCCGGCGTCACAAATGACGCCGCAATGTGCTCCGCCGTCGCTCAGCGATAGAACCGTTGCTTCATCGGTCAGCAACGGACGGAGGGCGTCGAAAGAATAGTCCTTAAACGCCAACGGCATATAGATGATACCGCGCCCATCGCGCTCGAGCAGCGTATCGTAGGCCAGCTCCTGAGGCGTTCTGCCCGCACGCTTTGCACGCTCGAGGATGCTCATCTCCCGGGTTGGCTCGTAGTCAGGTGGATCGCCGAGCGGGAAATGATGCTCAAACTGGCTCACCATTGCGAGCGTCTGTTCCTCTCTCACCGCGGGCCGATCTTTCAGGATCTGTTCGCGGACGTTCGGATCGCGCATCTTGGCCACGCGTTCGGGCAGACTTAAGCCGCTCATCAATTGACGATAGATGCGATGGGTGCTGAAAGGGTGCAGCGAACTCTGCAGGCTCATCAGCGATGCCGCTGGACGCGCCGCAACCTGCGCAACGATATGGCTGCCATTGGCATTATTGCGGCGGATGAATTCGAAAATCTCGTGCATCCTCATGCCGGAGCGGCGGTTGATTACTGCCGCCAGTGAAATCGGCCGTCCGGTCTCAGCCGACAGCCGCGCAACCCAGCCGAGGTCCGCGTCGTCACCAGTGACATCGGTAACCATCTCGAACACGCCACTACCCGCTTCGCCGAGCGCGCGCCCGATACCCAGCATCTCATCGGCCGCGGCGAACGTGCCGGGCACGTAGGCCTTGTCGCGAGTGCGATGCAACAGCGTGCGAGAAGTGCTGACGCCGAGGGCCCCAGCTCTGACGCCGTCACGCACAATCGCTGCCATCTGCGCGATATCGTCGGCCGTCGCCGGTTCGTTCGCGGCGCCGCGCTCGCCCATCACGTAGGCACGGATTGCGCAATGCGGCACATGGGTGCCGACGTCGAGCACCCGCTTCATCCGCGAGAGTGCATCGAGATATTCAGGGAAAGATTCCCATTCGAAATTGATTCCTGCCTTGAGCGTCTCGGTCGGGATATCCTCGACACCGTCCATCATGCTGATCAGAAAATCTTCTTTGCCGCGTCTCACCGGCGCAAAACCGACACCGCAATTTCCCATCACCAGCGTCGTCACGCCATGCCAGCTAGAAGGGGAGAGATAAGGATCCCACGCTACCTGGCCGTCGTAATGCGTATGGATGTCGACCCATCCGGGCGTTACCAGCAGACCGCCGGCATCGATTTCACGGCGTGCCGCGCCTGCTTTGCCGCCAACACTCACGATTTTGTCGCCATTGATAGAGATATCGCCCGCAAAGGCCGGCGCGCCGGTCCCGTCGGCGATCTTTCCATTGCGGATTACAAGGTCATGCATTCACGTCTCCATTTTTCTAACGAGACCATCCTTGACTATATGAGGCCGCGTCCCCTGATACTAAAAGCCTACTCTTTCGTGAAGGTGAAATGGTCTTCCATGTTCGCCCTCACTTCTTCCATATGAGTACAGTAGCGATTGAAGCCGCCATTGTAGTTGCCATCCTGGCGGCGCTGGAACTCGCCCTCGAAATTATAGTAACCAGGCGTGCAATCCTGGTTGCGGGTGGTCTTGCCGCGATGGTTGATGACTTCCTGCACCCACCACTCCTCTGCCTCCGGCGCTGCGTCTATCGTTTGATAGCCGTGGCGGCGCGTGTAGTCGATGCATGCCGCGATATGGTCGCCCTGCGATTGCAGCATGTCCGTCAAGTTGAACTGGAATGACGCCTGATAGCCGCCCATGATGAACATATTGGGATAGCCCTGCGAATGGATTCCGACCAACGTCCGGATGCCATCGTGGTATTTATCGTTCAGGTCAAGGCCACCTTGCCCGCGGATCTGGTTGTAAATGCCGGTTTTCTGCACTTCGAAGCCGGTGGCATAAATAAGCAGGTCTAGCTCGTACTGTTTGCCCTCAAACACCGGCCCTTTTTCGGTGATCTCGCTGATGCCCTTGCCCCTGGTGTCGATCAGGTAGACGCTGGGCCGGTTGAAGGTCGGCAGGTAGTCATTATCAAAGCACGGGCGCTTGCACATGAACATGTACCATGGCTTCAGCGCCTCCGCGGTTGCCTTATCCTTGACGATCTCCTCGATACGCTTATGGATGCGCATCATGTAATCGATATTGGCGTTCTCCTGGCGTCGGATCTTCTCCTCGCGCGAAACACCCACCAACTCGCTTCCTTCCTCCATCCGCCGCGCATCCATCCGCGCGTGCTCCCGCCGCTTGGCTTGCCATCCCGGTCGAAGTTTCTTTGCCCATTCCTGATCAGTCGGCCAATCGTCCTTGAGGTCAATTGAGGACGGCGTGCGCTGGAATACGTACAGCTCCTTGGCCGCGGCGCCCAGACGCGGTATTGCCTGGACCGCCGTCGCTCCGGTGCCAACGATCCCCACCACCTTATCGGACAATCGGGACAGGTCTGGTCCGCAATACTCGTAATCCCAGCGCGAGGTGTGGAAGGAATGGCCCTTGAAGGTTTCCATCCCCTTTATTTTGGACAGCTTGGGCTTGGCCAGCGTGCCGTTTGCGCAGATGACAAACCTCGCCTTCAGACGGTCGCCACGATCGGTGCTGATGTGCCACATTTTTTCGACATCGTCCCATACGGTCGCGGTGACGGTGGTCTGGAAAATTGCGAGCTCGTAGAGATTGTACCGTTTGGCGATTGACTGGCAGTAAGCAAAAATTTCCGGGGCTTTGGCGTAGTGGCGCGAGGGCACGTAGCCGGTCTCGTCAAGGAGTGGCAGGTAATCGTAGGCCACCACGTCGCAGGCAGCCCCTGGATACCGGTTCCAGTACCACGTGCCGCCGACATCGCCGCCCCGCTCCACAATACGGATGCTCTCGACGCCATATTCGCGCAGGCGCGCCGAGGTCAGCAGGGCGGAAAAGCCGCCGCCAACAAAAAGGCATTCGACCGTATCGCTTATCGGGTCCCGGGGCTCGATTTCGCCGCCGTAAGGGTCGATTTCGTACTTCGCCATCCATCCGTTAAGGTCGGAGGTGTACTGCTTCGTGCCCTCGGGCCGGTATCTCAGCCTCAGGTCCCGTTCTTCGGCGAACTTCTGCTTGATCGCTTCGTAGTACTCTTGCGGCTGCCTGGGTCGTGAACCTGCATTCATGCTTTGGATGAGAGGCTTGTCCTGCGAATTCTCCATATTAGACCTGCTTCATTTTCGGCTGTGGTTAAGTCCGAATTTCTAATTAAAAACGTGCTTAAGAGTCGCATTCACGCCGGCTATTTGCAAACGAGTCGCACATCTCCCGGGCGCGTCTAACCAGATGCCTGTTCAGGCTGACGGTCTCATTTCTCCGGCCTTTTCAGGAAGAACAACAACAACAGCGCCGCCAGGTTAAGCGCCGCGCTCAGTTCGAAGGCGGTCCCATAACTATGCGTGGCATTGTAGATATAGCCGCCGATCAGCGGACCGAATGCTGCCGGTGAGCCGGCTAGCGCAAAAATGAATCCTACAATCGCACCGACTTCGGCGCGGCCGAAAAAATCGCCGATTAGGGCCGGAAACAAGGCGGTCACTCCTCCGTAGGAAAATCCAAAGACGGCGGCAGTCAGATATAGCAACACCAGGCCGGAGCTGATCGTGAAGGCGGCAAACGACAGCCCCTGAAACAGCAAGCACATTCCGAGCGTGGCGACACGGCCGAAACGATCGGAGACGGTCCCAACCGCCAGCCGCCCTGCGAATCCTGCAAACCCAATCACGCTGATCGTCATCGCAGCGCGGAAGGGTGAAATACCCATGTCGACCGCAAAGGGCACGATGTGCACCATCGGCATGAAAACGACCACCCAGGTCAAACCGAAGATGACATTAAGCAGCCAGAAGGCCCTGGTGTGTCGTGCTTCCGCCAACGTGAAGCTCGCACTCTCCGCAATATCCATGGCCGCCTTTTCTGGCAACAGCAGTTCCCGAAGCTGCCCGTCCGGATGTAATCCCATTCTTTCGGGATCGCGCACGATGAAGCTGGCGCAGCCGATTATGGCGCAGGCGGCCAGCGAGCCCAGAATCAAGTACGCTCCGCGCCATCCATACATGGTTATCAGGGCAGTGGTCAGAGGCGGGAAGATAAACATGCCGAAGCTCGCGCCGCTCGACGTGATGCTGAGCGCCAGTCCCCGTTTGACCGTGAACCATCGCACTACCGTGGCATTACAGGGCACGTAAGCCGCACTCATCCCCGACGCCGCGAGCAAGCCGAGTACGAGGTAGATGTGCCATAACATCCCGACGCGGCTCATCAGCATGATTCCGCTGCCCAGCAGACCCCCACCGGCCGTAAGCACAACACGCGGTCCCCACCGATCAGTCAGATGCCCGCTGATTAAACCTAGCGCGCTATAGACAAATACGTACACGGAATAGGGCAAAGAGAGAGCGCCGCGATCCCAGCCGGTATCGGCCGAAATGTAGGGCATGAAGACGCCGAACGTAAACTGAACCCCGTAGGCGACGCACAATATCGTGAACGCGCACCCAACGATCACCCAGCCGTAGAAAACTCCTCCCTCCCCCGGTTGAGCGTGGGCCGGGAGGCGGCCACGGTGGATTTCCGCGGCTTCTTGCGGCGATACGATGCTGCTCAAATCGGCGTCAGGGGACGGCTTGCGGTGGCGGCTCGCGACCTATTTGTCGCCGCTTAATGGACCGGGGAATTCGTAGCACCGCCAGTCAACGCGGCATCGCGCCGATGATATCATCGGATTTTGCGACGGTCGTGAGCATCCCCAGCACTCCACGTAGTACCGCCTGATGGGCCTCCTCAGTGAAGGTCGCGCAGCAGTCATCGGGAATTGTCACGTAATATCCGCGATCGACTGCCTCGCGGGCGGTACCCTCCACCACCCCGTCGGTGGCGATGCCGGTAAGCACCAGGTGGGTGATACCCTGCGCGTTGAGAATTGCCTCGAGCGGGCTGGCGTAAAAGGCGCTCACGCGAGTTTTGGTGATCACGATATCGTTCGGATGGCGCTTTACATCCGGATGGATTTCGGCGCCCCAGGTGCCGTCTTTGAGGATCTCGTTCTGTTTCATTCCCGCCAGGATTGGGGTGTTTTGGGGCGCGTCCGCGTAATCCGGACGATATGCATGGCGCACATGGATAATCGGCACTCTCGCCTGGCGCCCAGCCTCGGCCAAGCGCGCGATGGTGCCGAGTACGTTGTGCTGCTTAATCAGCTTGGCCATCGCGCCATTGTTCATCGCCGCCATTTTTCCTTTCTCGTCAACGATATCGTTCTGGCAGTCCATAACGAGAATCGCGGTCTTACCCTTGGGAAATGTCAGTGTTGCCATCGTAGGCCTCCGGCTCCTTCAGCTAGTTGGTCGCCGCGCTTCCATTAACATGTTCACTCCAGAGCGCCTGCCGCGGCCAGCTCGGTGATACGGTCCTGGTCATAACCCAGGATAGACTCCAGCACGTACTGGTTGTCGCCGCCTACTGTCGGCGCTGGCCGCGCGATACTGGCGGGCGTACGCGACAATAGAAACCGTGGTCCTTCGACCACCGTTTTGCCATAAAGCGGGTGTACGATTTCGGTCAGGTATCCGCGCGCGGCCAGTTGCGGATCACGACATACGTCATTGCTGTCCTGAACTGCAGAGGCTGGTATGCCCAACTCTTGAAGCTGTAGCTCAGCCGCATGCGCGGCGAAACCTCGTGTCCATTCACGAATGATTTGATCCAGTTGGTCGCGATTCTTGTACCGCGCGGCCAACGTCGCAAAGCTCTCATGGCTCAAGAGTTCGCGGCGGTTCATCGCGACGCACAGCGAGCGCCAGTGCTCGTCAGTGTTACACGCAATCGCTATCCATCGATCGTTGCCCGACGCCGGATAAACGCCATGCGGTGCATAATTACGGTCTGCATTCCCGGCACTTTGTTCGATCCGTCCGTTGGCGGCGCACTCAAGCAACGCCGGGGTAAGGAAGTGCAAGGCCGACTCCGCCTGCGATTGATCAATATATTGACCTTTGCCGGTGCGCCGGCGATAGTCGAGGGCCGCGAGTATCGAAATTGCGCCAAAGCGCGGTGCGATGTAATCGGTGTATGCCCCGAACGGTCCAGAAGGGGGCCGATCAGGCCAACCGCAAAGATGGTAAAAGCCTGCTACTGCCGCGGCCATGTTGCCAAAGCCAATAAAGCTTGACATCGGTCCGCTCTGCCCCATTAGGCACGAGCTGAGCATTATCAAGTCCGGCTTTACCTCGCGCAGAGAATCGTAGTCGAGTCGCCAGGCTCGCATCGCCTTGGGCGAAAATGATTCACAAACGACGTCCGCCCATCGCACGAGGTCCAGCACCACCTCACGCGCCTGCGGTTTTTTCAAATCGAGGGCGAGTCCGAGCTTGCCAGCATTGTAGGTGCCGAACAGGCCGGAGCCGTCGTGCGCAGATTTGTTGTCAAGAAAGGGACCGACAGTGCGCGCGCCATCGACTCGGTTCACTGACTCAATACGGACTACTGTCGCACCGTAATCTGCGAGCGTTCTGGTGGTGCCCGGGCCCGCCAGTGCCCACATGAAGTCGACTACCTTCACATCATCCAAAGGCAACATCAGATAATCCCTCTACATGCCAAATCTGCGAACTCATTCTCAGACAGTCCCAACTCCTCGACGTAGAGTGCGCGATTGTGTTCGCCTATGAGCGGCGGACGCCGCCGATAAACTAGCGGAGTTGCACTAAACCTGGCGAACGGCCCCGGATAAGGAAAGGAGCGTCCGAGTTCCGGATGCTCAAGAAGCTGCCAATACTGGCGCGACCGCAGTTGAGGGCTTTCGAGCACTTCATCCATCGTCGCAATCGGCGCGATCAACAATCCACGCTGGAGCGCGGCCTCGAGAAGTTCCGACTTGGTTCGGCTCGCGACAAATTCTGCGATCAACCCGACCACCCGCTCATATTCGGCCATTGGTTCTTTGCCACTGACGAGCAATCCGCCGTAGGCAATCCAGTCCTTGTCACGGGTAGCGGTATCACAGATTCCGAGTTCATGGAGGTAGTTCATGAGCCGTTGACTGAATACCCCGAGCTGACGGCCGAACAGGAAACCCAGCGTCACATAGCCGTCTTTCGCACGCCACACCAGAGGCACGCGAAGCGAGCCGAGCTTCACGCCGCCCGACATACGGCGCGCCTCATCGGCTCCAAGACGGTACGCAAGGTTATTAGCCTGGGTTGCGATTGTCACCGATTGCTGTGCTGATACGTCGACATGCTGTCCCAGCCCCGAGCGTTGGCGTTCATGATGAGCGACCAGCGCACCCGCGGCGGCATCGCCGCAGGCGTGAAGATACGCCTGAGGCACGCTGACACGAAGCGGCGGTCGGTCTTCATCACCGCCAAGCAGTAGCGGGCCGCCGGCGGCAAGGATTACCAAGTCGCTGTCAGCGTAGCTGGCCTTCGGACCATCCTGGCCGAATGGTGTTATCGAGACGTAAATCAATTCGCGGTTGCGAGCGGCCAGATCACTATACCCGAGCCCGCGCATGGCCAGATAACCGGGGTTGTCCGATTCGATTAAAAAATGAGAGCGCGCAACTAATCGGTACAGCAGTTCTCGGCCCTCGTCGGTGTCGAGGTGGAGGGTGATACTGCGTTTGTTACGATTATAGGCCCACCAGTAAATCGAGCGATTCGGGTCGGCATTATCTTGATAAAATGGAGCTAGCCGCCTCGCTGCCGAACCACCCGGCGGTTCGATTTTGATCACGTCGGCGCCGAGGTCGCCGAGAATCTGGCCGCAGAGCAACCCCCGCTCGGTTGTCAGATCGAGCACCCGGTATGGGTTCAGCATCGAAATCCTCAACGCGGCCGGATTACTTTTAGGGTCATTCATTCCGGCCCTTAACGCTGGCAGCGCGCGCGAGCGTATAGATAGTACAGCGATACCGCGCCGCCAAGAGGCGGCGTTCGAGGTTGTTGTGATGCGCGGCTGAAAGCGAGCGGTTTTTATGCCGAGATTGCGCGATGTGCTCACACCTCATCCACGGGTGCTGTTTGTTGGTATCAATCCCAGCCTGCGGTCGCAGCGGGTCGGCCATCATTTTGCCGGTCCGGGAAATCCATTTTGGCGGCTATTGTACGCGGCCCGCATCGTGCCTGAAGAGCTGACATATTCGGATGATGGAAGATTGGTACATTACGGGTTGGCCTTGACCAATCTGTGTGCCCGCGGGACACGCTCCGCGGCGGAATTGGGGCGTGATGAAATCCTGCGTGGCAAGCGCACGGTACTGCGAAAAATCGCGCGCGTCCAACCGGCCGTTGTCGCATTCGTGGGTGCCAGCATATATCGAAATTTCTGCGCGAATCGCGCAATCATCGGTGTCGGCCCGAAGCCGGAGACAATCTGTGGAGCGCGTCTCTTCGTGCTTCCTAACCCGAGCGGTCTAAACGCGAATTTTCCGGGTTTCAAGGATAAGCTGGTATGGTTCGAAAAACTCCGCGAATTTGCGGAACTAGGCACCGAACCGCGCTCAGTCGAGACTTAGCATCTCTTTGCCCAAACAAGACGAGGGTGGATGAGCCCGAAATGCGGCTGCCGATCCGCGGCATCTCCATTGCCTGCCCAAAAGGTATCGTTATCGCAGCACCCCAAGGTCGAGACGCGGGGTTTGTTAGCTTTACTCGCGAGCACCTTCGCATCGCAAAAGGCTGGAGGGCAGTGCATATGCGCCACTTCACATTAGTGATCGTTTAAGAGCACCGAAATGCAGAGCACGTTAAAGGTTGCATCATGAGATTTCACTATCCTCGAATGGCTGCGCAATGAGATCCGTGAAAAGGTGTCAAAACTCGAACGATTCGCCAAAGACCTCATAGACTGCGAAATAGCCATTGAAGCTCCTGTCGGTCACCATCAGAAGGGTGGCCCGTACAATGTTCGAATTGACTTGCAAGTAAAAGGAAAAGAAGTGGTCGTCAGCCATCGCTCCAATGCTGACCTTCAGGCTGCCGTACGCGACGCGTTCGATGCGGCCCGGCGGCAATTGGGAAGACCATTCGCTCCAAATGCAACACGAGACAAAAGCCCATGAATCAACCCCTATCGCGCGCGTGGCGAGGGTATTTCCGCAGACGGCTACGGCTTCATTGCAACGCCAGAAGGACGGGAATTATACTTTCATCGCAACAGGGTGCTGGAGCCCGGATTTGACCAACTCAAAGTTGGCACTGAGGTTCGGTTCGATGAGGAGATGGGAGAACAGGGCCCACAGGCGACCAAGTCAAAGCGATCGATAGCTACACTGAGTCATTGCGAAAGCTATGAGCTCATCCAGAACAGTCGAGCCGGGTGCTATCCCACGCAAGGAAATGGTTCCACCACACTGTTCCTCAGGGCAACACCGTTTGCGACGTGATTGACGCCGCTAAAAAGAAAGCTTGGCCGGACTTTGATGCTGACGGTTACTTCGGGGGAAACGACCGAGGCTGCGTCTAGCATTCCATCTTGCCTATCAACCCGGAGCGGCTAAGGCGCAAAACGCTGCTGCCGCTATCTCTGACACGAAAACCCGCTTCATTCCTTTCCCTCCTGACTCTGAATTTATTTGCATCTTGAGTTTGCTTGGCTCTGGATATTGTTGGATTTATTTTGTCTTCTTTGTGATTCAACCGCTTTGCCAGTGACGTTGCGTACGTTTCTAGCTGCTCAGGCCTTGTTTAACCCGGACCCCTTGTTTCCTGGTGTTCTCGCCAACTCTGAGTCGAATCATTTTAACCATGCCAGCCCGGCCAAGTGGCACGGCATTTGGGAGAAAATGAACGCTTCGTTATGTCCAAAGTTTGAGTTCGAAGTTAATAAAGTTTTCATGCCACTCGCCGAAACAGCATG
>Ga0073928_10005940_pt1 | contig 16755 bp, 14 predicted proteins | sample PaiPotPPA55metaG_FD_76969 | JGI IMG/M metagenome (GOLD analysis project Ga0073928, IMG submission 76969) | Iron sulfur acid spring bacterial and archeal communities from Banff, Canada, to study Microbial Dark Matter (Phase II) - Paint Pots PPA... ... | reverse complement strand
CGCCATAAGGAGCACCACCCATGTCCGCCACTGCCCTGCGTATCGTCGAAGGATCCTCCATGGACAAGACCAAGGCCCTGTCCGCCGCGCTCTCCCAGATCGAGCGTCAGTTCGGCAAGGGCTCGGTGATGAGGCTGGGCAAGAACGACCGCTCGATGGATATCGAGACCATTTCGTCGGGCTCGCTCGGGCTCGACATCGCGCTCGGCGTCGGCGGCCTGCCGAGGGGCCGGGTGGTTGAGATTTACGGCCCGGAATCCTCGGGCAAGACCACGCTGGCGCTGCACACGGTCGCCGAGGGCCAGAAGAAGGGCGGGATCTGCGCCTTCATCGACGCCGAACATGCGCTTGATCCGGTCTATGCCAGAAAGCTCGGCGTCAACATCGACGATCTCTTGATTTCGCAGCCCGACACCGGCGAGCAGGCACTGGAAATCTGCGACACGCTGGCGCGCTCCGGCGCGGTCGACGTGCTGGTGATCGATTCGGTGGCGGCGCTGGTGCCGAAGGCCGAACTCGAAGGCGAGATGGGCGACGCACTGCCCGGCCTGCAGGCGCGGCTGATGAGCCAGGCGCTGCGCAAGCTCACCGCCTCGATCAACAAATCCAACACCATGGTGATCTTCATCAACCAGATCCGGATGAAGATCGGTGTGATGTACGGCTCGCCGGAAACCACCACTGGCGGCAACGCGCTGAAATTCTATGCCTCCGTCCGCCTCGACATCCGCCGCATCGGCGCGATCAAGGAGCGCGATGAGGTGGTCGGCAACCAGACCCGCGTCAAGGTGGTGAAGAACAAGCTGGCGCCGCCGTTCAAGCAGGTCGAGTTCGACATCATGTATGGCGAAGGCGTCTCCAAGATGGGCGAAATTCTCGATCTCGGCGTCAAGGCCGGTATCGTCGAGAAATCCGGCGCCTGGTTCTCCTATGACAGCCAGCGGCTCGGTCAGGGCCGCGAGAATTCAAAGGCGTTCCTGAAAGCCAATCCCGACATGACCGCGAAGATCGAGGCGGCAATCCGCCAGAATTCCGGCCTGATCGCCGAACAGATTCTGGCAGGCTCGCCCGAGCGCGACGCCGAAGGCGATGAGCCGGAGGCTGCGGAGGATTGATCCTTCGTTCGTGTCCCGGACGCGGTGCAGCGTTCTTCACGCTGCGCCGCAGAGCCGGGACCACGGTTCGGCGTTGGAATATCAGTGCCGGACAAGCTGGATCTGGATCAGTAGTGCACTGCGTCGCTCGCGCAGTGCCAAAATTTGGCGATGGACGCGCTGTTCTTTGTCTACATTCTCGCGAGCAAACCCAATGGGACGTTGTATGTCGGCGTCACCAACAATCTCGCGCGGCGGGTGTCAGAACATAAGGCCAAGCTTGTTCCCGGTTTCACGCGTAAATACGAAGTCAGCCAACTCGGCTATTTTGAAACGTTCGAGTCCGTCCTTGAAGCGCGCGCCCGAGAACATTCCCTGAAGCGCTGGCGCCGCGCTTGGAAGATTGCTCTGATCGAGAAACTCAGCCCGGGCTGGCGCGATTTGACCGGCGAATTGGATTTCTGAAGCGCTCTCGTGCCCCGGATGCTGCGCAGCACGAAGCGGTGCGCTGCCGATCGGGGGCCCATGCCCAAACAACCGAAAGTGTGGGTCCCGGCTCTGCGGTGCATCGTAAAGGACGCTGCACCGCGTCCGGGACACGATGCTGTCGCGTTACTCCGCCGCCTGCGCGTAATCCTCAACCGGCGGGCACGAGCACACCAGATTGCGGTCGCCATAGACGTTGTCGACCCGCCCCACGGGACACCAGTATTTGTCGATGCGCGAGGTGCCGGCGGGGAAGCAGCCCTCGGCGCGGCTGTAGGGCCGCTGCCATGCATCGTCCGCGATGTCGTGCACGGTGTGGGGCGCATAGCGCAGCGGCGAGGCTTCGACCTTCCAGCGTCCGTCCTCGATCTCGGCGATTTCGCGCCGGATCGCGATCATCGCGTCACAAAAGCGGTCAAGCTCGGCCTTGGATTCGGATTCGGTCGGCTCGATCATCAGCGTGCCCGGCACCGGAAAGCTCATGGTCGGCGCATGGAAACCGTAATCGATCAGCCGTTTGGCGATATCGTCGACGGTGACGCCGGATGACACCTTCAGCGGCCGCGGATCGACGATGCATTCATGCGCGACGCGGCCTTTTGCATTCCGGTAGAGCACCGGGAAATGCGGGTCTAATCTGGCGGCGATGTAGTTGGCGTTGAGAATCGCGGTCTCGGTGGCGCGCGTCAGGCCTTCGCCCCCCATCATCAGAATGTAGATGTAGGAGATCGTCAGGATCGAGGCCGAACCGAACGGTGCGGCCGATACCGGACCGACCGGGGCCCTGCCGCCGGCCGAGGGATGCCCCGGCAGGAACGGCGCCAGATGCGCTCTGACGCCGATCGGTCCCATGCCGGGGCCGCCGCCGCCATGCGGAATGCAGAAGGTCTTGTGCAGGTTGAGATGGCTGACATCGGCGCCGTAATCGCCGGGCCGCGACAGCCCGACCTGCGCATTCAGGTTGGCGCCGTCGAGATAGATCTGTCCGCCATGGCCGTGCACGATGTCGCAGATCTCGCGGATGTGCTCCTCGAACACGCCGTGGGTGGAGGGATAGGTGATCATCACGGCCGCGAGGTCATTGGCGTGCTGTTCGGCCTTCGCGCGCAAATCACCGACATCGACGTCGCCGCGCGCGTCGCACGCCACCACCACGACCTCCATGCCGGCCATATGCGCCGACGCCGGATTGGTGCCGTGCGCCGAGGACGGGATCAGGCACACCTTGCGATGCGGCTCATGGCGCGCGGCGTGATAGCCGCGGATCGCCAGCAGTCCGGCATATTCGCCCTGCGCGCCGGAATTCGGCTGCAGCGAGATAGCGTCATAGCCTGTGATGTCGCACAGCCATTGTTCCAGCCGCGCAAACAGCGCGTGATAGCCGGCCGCCTGCTCGCGCGGCGCGAACGGATGCAGATGGCCGAATTCGGGCCAGGTCAGCGGGATCATTTCCGATGTCGCGTTGAGCTTCATGGTGCAGGAGCCCAGCGGAATCATCGCGCGGTCGAGCGCGAGATCGCGGTCGCTGAGCTTGCGCATGTAGCGCAGGAGTTCGGTCTCCGAGCGATGGGCGTGAAACACCGGGTGGGTGAGGAACGCGTTTGCCCGCTTCAGTTCCGCGGGCAGCGCCTCGGGGGTGCCGGCTTCAACCTCGGCGTAAGCCAGCTTGCCGCCGAAGGCGCGCCACACGGCTTCGACAATGGCCGGCGTCGTGGTCTCGTCGAGTGCAACGCCGAGCGTGCCCTGACCGATACGCAGGTTGATCTTCTCGGCGCGCGCGCGGGCGATGATTTCGTCCTGCTGCTTGCCGGCATTCACCGTGACGGTATCGAAGAACGCTTCTGACCGTGGCGCGAATCCAAGCCGGCGCAAGCCCGCCGCCAGCACGGCGGTGCGGCGATGCACCGAACGCGCGATGTGGGTCAGTCCCTCCGGGCCATGATAGACCGCATACATCGAGGCGATGATGGCCAGCAGCACCTGCGCGGTGCAGATGTTAGAAGTCGCTTTCTCGCGCCGGATATGCTGCTCGCGGGTCTGCAGCGCCAGCCGGTAGGCCGGCTGCCCCCGGGAATCGATCGACAGGCCCACGATGCGCCCCGGCAGCGAACGCTTCAGCGGCTCGCGCACCGCCATATAGGCCGCATGCGGCCCGCCATATCCCATCGGCACCCCAAAACGTTGCGCCGATCCGATCGCGATGTCGGCGCCGAGTTCGCCCGGCGAGGCCAGCAGCGCCAGCGCCAGCAGATCGGCGGCGACGATAGCGACCGCGCCCTTGGCGCGCAGCGCCCCGATCGCCGGGCGCAGGTCGCGCACCGCGCCCGACGTGCCCGGATATTGCAGCAGGCCGCCGAACACGTCCGCCTTGTCGAGATCGCTCAAGGGATCGCCGATGACAAGTTTCCATCCCAACGGCTCGGCCCGGGTGCGCAGCACGGCCAGCGTCTGCGGATGCACCTCGGCGTCGACGAAGAACGATTTTGTCGTCGCCTGCGCGGCGCGTTCCGCCAGCGCCATCGCTTCGGCCGCAGCAGTCGCCTCGTCGAGCAGCGAGGCGTTGGCGACATCGAGGCCCGTGAGATCGCAGATCATGGTCTGGAAGTTGAACAGAGCCTCCAGCCGGCCCTGGCTGATCTCCGGCTGGTAGGGCGTATAGGCGGTGTACCAGGCCGGATTCTCCAGGATGTTGCGCTGGATCACCGCCGGCAGAATCGTGCCGGAATAGCCTTGGCCGATCAGCGAGGTGAAGACCTGATTTTTCGAGGCCAGTTCGCGCATATGCGTGAGTGCCTCGGTCTCGCTCAAGGCGCAGCCGAGATCGAGCGGCGCGATCTGGCGGATCGATGAAGGCAGCGTCTCGGCCATCAGCGCCTTGAGGCTTGAGGCGCCCACGGTCTCAAGCATCGCCGTGATGTCGCGGGGGGATGGGCCGATATGGCGGCGCACGAAGGAGGTGGCCGGCTCAAAGGCGGGTTTGTGGTGCACGGTCATGGCTTGTCCCTTGCGATCACGCGATATGTTTCTGATACGCGGCTTCATCCATCAGGCCGCCGAGTTCGCTCTTGTCGGCGATCCTCAGTTTGAAAAACCAGGCCTTGCCGGCGGCGTCGGAATTGATCAGCGCAGGCTCGGCTGACAACGTCTCATTGACCTCCGTCACTTCGCCCGAAATCGGGGCGTAGACGTCGGAGGCAGCCTTGACGGATTCGACCACCGCGGCGGCTTCCGCCTTCTTCAGGCTGCGGCCGACCTTCGGCAATTCGACGAACACGATGTCGCCGAGCTGCGACTGGGCGTAGTCGGTAACGCCGATGGTGGCGACGTCGCCCTCGATGCGGAGCCATTCGTGATCGGCGGTGTATAGCGTCGTCATGACAAATCCTTCAGCGTTTGCAAGATCAGCGTCTGTAAGTGTTGGGAACGAAGGGCATCGGCGATATCCGCAGCGGCAGGCGCTGGCCGCGCAGTTCGGCGAACACGAGTCCGCCAGGCGTCGCCCGTGGCGAGGGCAGGTAGCCCATCGCAACGGGCGCATTGAGGCTGGGTCCAAAGCCCCCCGAGGTCACCGCGCCGATCGCCTCTGATGACGCAGCGTCCGCGAACAATGGCGCGCCTTCGCGCACCGGCGCGCGACCCTCGGGCCGCAAGCCGACGCGGCGGCGCGGGGCGCCCTGTTCAAACTGGGCCAGGATCAAATCCGCGCCACAGAATCCGCCGGCGCGCGCGCCGCCCTTGCGGCGGCTCTTCTGGATCGACCATTCCAGCGCGCCCTCGATTGGCGTCGTTGTCGTGTCGATGTCGTGGCCATAGAGGCAAAGCCCGGCCTCCAGCCTGAGACTATCCCGCGCCCCCAGCCCGACCGGCAGCACGTCGGTGTCGTCAAGCAACTGCTTGGCAAGCCACTCGGCCGCCTCGGCCGGGACCGAAATCTCAAAGCCGTCTTCCCCGGTATAGCCCGAGCGGGAGACGAAGCATTCGACGCCGCCAAGGCGGCGCGGACCGGCGTCCATGAATCGCATCGCGGGGGCTTCGGCGCAGAATTTTGCCAGCACCGATTCCGCCTTTGGCCCCTGCAGCGCGATCAGGGCGCGGTCGGGAAGCGGCTCGATGACGCAGACATCCGAGAGATGGGCGCGCAGATGGGCCTCGTCCTCGGCCTTGCAGGCGGCGTTGACGACCAAAAACAGGTGGTCGCCGAAATTCGCCACCATCAGGTCGTCGAGGATGCCGCCTGATTGATTGGTAAACTGGGCGTAGCGCTGCCGCCCGGGCGCAACTGCAAGCATGTCCTGCGGCACCAGCCGCTCCAGCGCCAGCGCCGCGTCTTCGAGCTTGCCGGATTTCGGCCGCAGCGCGATCTGGCCCATATGCGAGACGTCGAACAGGCCGGCAGCCGAGCGGGTATGCAGGTGTTCCCTGAGCACGCCGGTTTCATATTGCACCGGCATGTCATAGCCGGCAAAGGGCACCATTTTGCCGCCGCTTGCGACATGCAGCGCGTGCAAAGGCGTGCGTTTCAGGGGGGATGGCGGGGAAGATTGATGATCGCGTGCAAGCATCACGGGGCCCTCGCGGTTTTTCGAGGGTGATTCCCCAAAAAACCAGCAAAGCCCCATCTGTCGCTGTGCCTGAGAGTATTATCCCGTCGGCGGGCACATCCGGGCCAAAACCCTTCGGTGCCTCTTTCCAGATGCTGTCAAGTCACGCGGTCCGTTTGCCTGAGAGTTTCCGGGGCGGTTGCTCCTTCGGCGCCGGCAATAAGGCCGATCTCTCCCGACGTGACTGTCTTGAACAGATAGGAGGAAAACACGGCCGCGCCAAGGCTGTCAACGCACTCGCAGCATCTGTCAAAAGGTTTTGCGCTGGTGCGGCAAGCCCCTGATCGGCTTGCACAGTTTCTGGACAGCGCTGGTACCCTTGTCTAAAAGCGGTGCGCGGGACAAATGCCTCTTTTATGGCGAATCTCGGGGCTTTTTGCGATTGGACCAAAATGAGCGGCGTTAACGAGATCAGGTCGACATTCCTCAAATTCTTTGCCGACAACGGCCACGACATCGTGCCGTCGTCGCCGCTGGTGCCGCGCAACGACCCGACCCTGATGTTCACCAACGCCGGCATGGTGCAGTTCAAGAACGTCTTCACCGGCGTCGAGAAGCGCCCCTATATGCGCGCCACCACCTCGCAGAAATGCGTGCGCGCCGGCGGCAAGCACAACGATCTCGACAATGTCGGCTACACCGCGCGGCATCACACGTTTTTCGAGATGCTCGGCAATTTCTCGTTCGGCGACTATTTCAAGGATCGCGCCATCGAACTGGCGTGGAACCTGGTGACAAAAGAGTTCGGCCTGCCAAAGGACAAGCTCACGGCCACCGTCTATGTCGACGACGACGAGGCGTTCGACCTCTGGAAGAAGATCGCCGGCCTGCCCGAATCGCGGATCATCCGTATCGCGGGCTCCGACAATTTCTGGCAGATGGGCGACACCGGCCCGTGCGGGCCGTGCTCGGAAATCTTCTACGACCATGGCGACAAAATATGGGGCGGCCCGCCGGGGTCGCCGGAGGCCGATGGCGACCGCTTCATCGAGATATGGAATCTCGTGTTCATGCAGTACGAGCAGATCTCGCCTGGGGTCCGCAACCCCTTGCCGAGGCCGTCGATCGACACCGGCGCGGGCCTGGAGCGGGTCGCGGCGGTGCTGCAGGGCAAGCACGACAATTATGATATCGACCTGTTCGTCGCGCTGATCCGCGCCATCTCCGAATTGACCGGGGCCGATCAGCAAGGCGAACACAAGGCCTCGTTGCGCGTCATCGCCGACCATTTGCGCGCCTCGTCGTTTCTGATCGCCGACGGCGTGCTGCCCTCGAACGAGGGCCGCGGCTACGTACTGCGCCGGATCATGCGCCGCGCGATGCGCCATGCGCAATTGCTCGGCGCCAGGGATCCGCTGATGTACCGGCTGGTGTGGGCGCTGGTGCGTGAAATGGGCCAGGCCTATCCCGAATTGGTCCGCGCCGAGAATCTGATCGAGGAAACCTTGCGGCTGGAAGAGACGCGGTTTCGCAAGACGCTGGAACGCGGGCTGTCGATCCTCGACGAAAAGAGCGCGTCCCTGAAAAAGGGCGACATGTTCGACGGCGATACCGCCTTTACGCTGTACGACACCTATGGCTTTCCGCTCGATCTGACCCAGGATGCGCTGCGCAACCGCGGCATCGGCGTCGACATTGCGTCCTTCACCGACGCGATGGACCGGCAGCGCGCCAAGGCGCGTGCGGCCTGGGCCGGTTCCGGCGATACCGCCAGCGAAAACGTCTGGTTTCCGCTGCGCGAGAAACTCGGCGCCACGGAATTTCTCGGCTACGAGACCGAGACCGCCGAAGGGGTGGTCGGCGCGCTGGTGAGGGACGGCAAGGATGTCGAGCGCCTCGCTGCGGGCGAGAGCGGCGCCATCGTTCTGAACCAGACGCCATTTTACGCGGAGTCGGGCGGTCAGGTCGGCGATACCGGCGTCATGACCGGGGAGGGCGTGCGGTTTCGCGTCACCGAAACCCAGAAGAAGGCCGGCGATCTCTTTGTCCATTTGGGGACCGTGGAGCAGGGCACGCTCACATCGGGTACAGCGCTGCAGCTTGAGGTCGATCATGCCAGGCGCTCGTCGATCCGCGCCAATCATTCGGCGACGCATCTGCTGCACGAAGCCTTGCGCCAGGTGCTCGGCGATCACATCGCCCAGCGCGGCTCGCTGGTGGCGCCGGACCGTTTGCGCTTCGACTTCGTGCATCAGAAGCCGATCACGGCGGAAGAGCTGAGCCGGGTCGAGGATATCGCCAACGAGGTGGTGCTGGAGAATGACGAGGTCACCACGCGGTTGATGGCGGTGGACGATGCGCGCGAAGCCGGCGCACGCGCGCTGTTCGGGGAAAAATATGGTGACGAGGTGCGCGTGGTTTCGATGGGCAAGACCGCCCGCGAGCACGGGACCAACGCGCTCGGCTGGTCGGTGGAATTGTGCGGCGGCACCCATGTGCGCCGCACCGGCGATATCGGCCTGATTTCGGTGACCGGCGAAAGCGCGGTGTCATCCGGTGTTCGCCGCATCGAGGCGCTGACCGGACGTTATGCGCGAAAACATGCCAACGATACAATGCAACTGGCCAGGCATGCGGCCTCGGAGCTGCGCACGCCGATCGAGGAGATGCCGGCGCGGATCGCCGCGTTGATGGAGGAGCGCAAGAAGCTCGAGCGCGATCTGGCGGAGGCGCGCAAGAAACTGGCAATGGGCGGTGGTGCTGCGGCTTCGAACGGATCGGCGGCCGGTGCCGTGGGCGTTCGCGAAGTCGGCAACGTCAAGCTGATGGCGCGCGCGGTCGAAGGCATCGAAATGAAAGACCTCAAGAGCCTTGCCGATGACGGCAAGAAGCAGCTCGGCTCCGGCGTGGTCGCTATCGTCGGTGTCACCGGGGATGGCAAGGCCGGCGTGGTCGTCGGCGTCACCTCGGATCTCACTTCGCGCTACAACGCGGTCGATCTGGTGCGGGTGGCGTCCGAAGCGCTTGGCGGCAAGGGCGGCGGCGGCCGGCCCGACATGGCGCAGGCCGGCGGCCCTGATGGCGCCAAGGCCGATGATGCGCTCTCGGCCATCGAAAAGGCGATGGCCGGCGCGTAGCGTTCAGACCCTTTTTCGCTCAACCCTTGCGCAGGAACACATACTCCGCCGAGTAGGGCGCGCTTTTGAAGCTGCCGGCCTTGTCGCAGGCGCCTTCGAGCTTGCCGCCATGGGTATTGATCCGCTGCACTGTCGTGACGCCGGTAAGGACGCCACTGCCGCGCCGGGAGGTCACTTCCAGCTTGAGCCAGGGGATATCGTTCGCGGTCGCGCCCGGGGCATTGCCGATGGTCTTGCCGACCACGGCGCTGCCGTCGCTGTGCTCCCAGTTCGGGCCGGCATAGTGCCGGCCGATGGTTTTGCCCTCGACGATCAGCGTGGCGATTGGCTCGCGGAACGCCCAGGCCATCTTGCCGTCGGCACCTGGCTTGCATTCGTAGACCTGCGCGCCTTCGGCGTGCGCGCTGAGAATGACGGTTTCTCCCGGCGCCGCGATGGCGTCGGGAAGAGCGGTCTCGGCAGCAGAAGCGGTCGTCAGTGACGTCGCCAGCAATGGCAACGCAAGCAGGGCGCGTTTGATGAAAAGCCTGGTCATTGTGTCGCCATCGCCTTGGTGAGGCTTTCCGCGACCTTGTCGAGGAAGCCGGTGGTGGACAGCCAGCGCTGGTCGGCGCCGACCAGGAGGGCGAGGTCCTTGGTCATGTAGCCGGCTTCGACGGTATCGACGCAGACCTTCTCCAGCGTGGCTGCGAATTTCTCCAGCGCCTCGTTGTTGTCGAGCTTGGCGCGATGCGACAGCCCGCGGGTCCAGGCGAAGATCGAGGCGATCGAATTGGTCGAGGTTTCCTTGCCCTTCTGGTGCTCGCGGTAATGCCGCGTCACGGTGCCGTGGGCGGCCTCGGCTTCCACCGTCTTGCCGTCCGGCGTCATCAGCACCGAGGTCATCAGGCCGAGCGAGCCGTAGCCTTGCGCGATGGTGTCGGACTGCACGTCGCCGTCGTAATTCTTGCAGGCCCAGACGTAGCCGCCCGACCATTTCATCGCAGCCGCAACCATGTCGTCGATCAGGCGATGTTCGTAGGTGATGCGCTTCGCGTCGAATTGCGACTTGAATTCCTTGTCGAAAATGTCCTGGAAGATGTCCTTGAACCGCCCGTCATAGACCTTGAGAATGGTGTTCTTGGTCGAGAGATAGACCGAGTAACCTTTCGAGAGGCCCTGGTTCAACGAGGCGCGGGCGAAATCGGCGATGGAATCGTCAAGATTGTACATCGCCAGCGCCACGCCGGCGCTCGGGGCCTTGTAGACTTCCCGCTCGATCACCTTGCCGTCCTCGCCGACGAATTTCATCGTCAGCGTGCCCTTGCCCGGAAACATGAAGTCGGTGGCACGGTACTGATCGCCGAAGGCGTGGCGGCCGATGATGATCGGCTTGGTCCAGCCGGGAACCAGGCGCGGCACGTTCTTGCAGATGATCGGTTCACGGAACACCACGCCGCCGAGGATATTGCGGATGGTGCCGTTCGGCGATTTCCACATTTCCTTCAGGCCGAATTCCTTCACCCGGGCCTCGTCGGGGGTGATGGTGGCGCATTTGACGCCGACACCGACCTTCTTGATGGCATTGGCGGCATCGACCGTGACCTGGTCGTTGGTCTTGTCGCGGTATTCCATCCCGAGGTCGAAATACATCAGGTTGATATCGAGGAACGGGTTGATCAACTTGTCCTTGATGTATTGCCAGATGATCCGGGTCATCTCGTCGCCGTCGAGTTCGACGACGGGGTTGGTCACCTTGATTTTTGCCATGGAGAGCGGGCCTTTTTGGAACAGCGCGGTTCGGGGTGAATGGGGTGATATGCGCGCTATAGCACCGCAAACGCCTTGGCGAAAGCCAAGGCGTTATGCAGTCTCAGCCCATCTTTTGGCCTGGAGCCTCGGCTCTGATTGATCAGAACCGAGGCTCCAGGTCTTTAATTTTGACGCGTTTTCTACCGCAGATAAGTCTACGCAATCTGCGTAAACTTGATTGCTATGCGAACCGCCGCCCACTTCGCTCGAAAACGCTCTAAAACGCCGCCTGGGTCGCCGTGCCCGCCACCACGTACCAGGTGACCAGGAGACCGCAGATCAAGGCGCCGGGCAGGCTGGAGCGGGTACGCCGCCAGGTGAAGGTGGCGATGATGGCAGCGATCGCCAAAAGCGGCACGAACTGGATGGCGACAATGGTGGAAAGCGGCACGAAGCCGGGATCGGGCAGCGGATTGAACAGTTTTCCCGAGAGCCACAGCGTGCCGTATTGCAGGCCCATGAGCAGCGGCGGTTGTGACGGCGCGTTAAGGGGGCTCGGCCTGAAAGTCAGAAAATTTCACTAAGCCAATTATATTGCTTGAGAAATTATCTCGGACAGGCAAACGAAGGGGTTGGTGGCTGAGCCGCGAAAGGTTCGCTGCTGAGGTGTTGAATCAGATTCTTCGGAACTTGATTCAAAGCCTTCAGAACTTGAATCAGAAGGTGAAGAGAGATGTCCGGTTCGGGCACCGACAAGACCAAATCAGGCTTTGAGCTGACCGGCCCCGTTGTCATTCTGGTCGAGCCCCAGCTCGGCGAGAACATCGGCATGGCCGCGCGCGCGATGGGAAATTTCGCCCTGACACGGCTGCGTATCGTCAACCCGCGCGACGGCTGGCCGAATATCAGCGCGCAGCGCGCCGCCTCGGGCGCCGACCATATCCTGGATCACGTCGAGCTGTTCGACACGGTCGAGCAGGCGGTCGCCGACTGTACGCTGTTGTTCGCGACCACCGCCCGCGCCCATGACCAGGCCAAGCCGGTGGTCGGGCCGGAAGCCGCCGCGCGGGAGATGACTGGCCAGACCGCCGCCGGCGGCACGGTCGGCATCCTGTTTGGCCGCGAGCGCTACGGGCTGCAGAACGAGGAGGTCGGGCTTGCCAACCGCATCATCACCTTTCCGGTCAATCCGGGCTTTGCTTCGCTCAATCTGGCGCAGGCGGTGCTGCTGATCGGCTACGAGTGGTTCAAGCTCGCAACCGCGGGCGCGTTGCCGTTTTCGATGCCCGAACGCTCCGAGCCGGCCTCGCAGCACCAGATGCAGGCCTTTTTCGACAACCTGGTGCGCGAACTCGACAAGGTCGAATTCCTGCGCCCGGCGGAAAAGCGCGAGACCATGCTCGTCAATCTGCGCAACATCTTCACCCGGATGGATCCGACCAGGCAGGACATGCACACCCTGCACGGCGTGGTGATGGCGATCGCCGAGGGACGCAAGGGGCCGGCCAAGGGCGGCGTGCTCGATGGCGCGCAGGCCACGCGGCTGCGGGCGCTGCTGGCCGAGCATGGGCAGGGCGCGTTGCCGTCGGAAAGCGGCACGGTGCGCGGACTGGCCCGGCTGCTGCGGCGCAACCCGACCGACGCCGAGCGCATCCTGTGGCAGGCGTTGACCCGCGACCGCCGCTTCGCCGGCCAATTCAAGCGACAGACGCCGGTCGGCCGGCACATTCCGGACTTTGTCTCCTTCGTGCACCGGATAGCTGTCGAATTGATCAATCCGAACGAGACCGATGTCATTGCCAGGGATCGCGCCGCGCGGCAGGCTTGGCTGGAGGCTCGCGGCTACCGGGTCGTCCATATGGGCGTCGCCGATGTCGAGCAGGATATCGGCACCGAGCTGGAGCGGCTGGTGTCGTGTCTGCCGGGACCCTCCTGATGTTCGGGACGACCAGGCCGCACGCGAATTTCTCTGCAGTTGCCAGGATGAAGGGCCGCGGAATAGGGTTCAACAAGAACGCTGGCCAACAACGAAAGGGAGATCCCAACATGCGTCCTGTCAGACTTGCACTGCTCGCCTCGGTTTCGATGTTCATCGCCGCGCCCGCCCTTGCGCAGGCGCCTCAGGTCGAAAAGAATGTTTCGATGGGCCTGTCGCTTGCCATCATCGAGGGCGCGATCGAACAATGCGCCAAGGACGGCTACAAGGTTTCGGTCACCATCGTGGACAAGTCCGGCAATGTCGCGGCCCAGCTGCGCGGCGACGGTACCGGCCCGCACACCATGGAGTTCAGCCGCCTGAAGGCCTACACCGCCCGCACCCGCAACCAGACCTCGCTGCAGACCATGAAGCTGCTCGAGGATCCCGCCAACGCCTTCATCCGCCAGATTCCTGGCGTGGTCGGCGTCGGTGGTGGCGTTCCGATCCGGGCAGGCAACGAGGTGATCGGCGGGGTCGGCGTTTCCGGCGCGCCCGGCGGCGAGAAGGACGAAGTCTGCGCCAATGCCGGCCTCGCCAAGGTCGAGGCGGCGCTCAAATAAAGCGCGGTTTTATTTTGCGACAACAAAAAACTGGAACTGGAGACGACCGATGAAGAAGTCGCAGCGTTCGCTTGATTTTGCTCTGGCCGCAACCTGCATGGCCCTGTTTTCCATCGCCACGATGGCGAAGGTCGCAGCGCAGACCCCGGCTCCCGCCGCGCTCGAAGTGCCGGCCAAGACGATTCCGGTGCCGACCGACGTCAGCCCGCAGCTGCAGAAGATCATTGGCGCGCCGCTGCGGTCGAACTGGAATATCCAGCCCAAGACCGGCGAGGAATGGAAGCCGGTCGCGGACGCCGGCGCGGCTGTGCTGATCAAGAACGTTCCCGGCATGCTCGAACGTCTCAAGGTCAGGATCGAGAAGACCACAATCGACGGCGTACGGGCCTACATCGTCACCCCGGAAACGATCGCGCCGGAGAACCGCAACCGGCAGCTCATCCACATGCATGGCGGCTGCTACGTTCTCAACCCCGGCGAAGCCGGATTGCCGGAAGCCATCTTCATGGCCGGCTTCGGGCACATCAAGGTGATCTCGGTGGACTACCGCATGCCGCCAGAGGCTTCCTTCCCCGCCGCGCTCGATGACGGGATCACGGTCTGGAAGGCCGCGCTGAAAACCATGGACGCCAGGAACATGGCGATCTTCGGCACGTCGGCCGGCGGGGCGCTGACGCTCGAAATGGTGCTGAAGGCGAGGGAACTCGGGCTTCCGTTGCCCGGGGCCATCGCGCCGGGCACGCCGATGTCGGATGTCACCAAGATCGGTGACACCTTCCAAACCAACGCGATGCTGGACAATGTCCTGGTTTCTCCCGACGGTTTCTGTGACGCGGGCGCAAAAGTCTATGCCAACGGCCACGACATGAAGGATCCGATGCTGTCACCGGTTTACGGCGACATGAAAGGCTTCCCGCCGACCATCCTGACCACCGGTACCCGCGACCTGCTGCTCAGCAATACGGTTCGCGTTCACCGCAAGCTGCGTCAGGCAGGCGTCGAAGCCACGCTTCAGGTCTATGAGGGGATGTCGCACGCGCATTACATCCGGGACGATACCGCGCCTGAGTCGAAAGAGGCGTTCGAGGAGATCGCGGGCTTCTTCGACAAGCATCTCGGAAAATAATCCGGGCGGAGGCGGCGTCACGTCCGTCCGGTCAGACAGCCAGCAGCTGTTCCGACGCGCTGCCCGCGCGCTTTGGCTTGCTGGGCTTCGAAGGCACGAACAAGGAGCAGGCCGCCAGTCCCGCCGTGTCGGCGACGCCGGGATCGCGCGACACCATGGCCGCCACGATGGCGCCGTCCATCAGCAAGGCGAGCTGATGCGCCAGCACTTCCGGCTCCGCCGCGCCCATTTCGCCGGCGAGCTTCTCGATGTAGGCGAGAACCACCTTCTTGTGCCGCATCGCGATGGCGCGAAGCTGTTTCTGATCCTTGTCGTGCTCGCCGACGGCGTTGATGAAAGGACAGCCGTAGAAACGCTCCTGGCGAAACCAGTCCTTCAGCGCAGGAAAGATGCGCGTCATTTTCGCCTGCGCGCTGCCGCCGCCGGATTCGATTGTCCCGATGAACCATTCGCGCCACTGCTTGCCTTCGGTCTCGAGCACCACATGCACCAGATTGTTTTTCGATCCGAACAGCTTGTAGAGCGTCGTCTTTGCCGTGCCGGCTTCATGGATGATGGCGTCGATACCGGTCGCGTTGATACCGTTCTTGCAGAACAACCGCGTCGCGGCACTCAGCAAGCGTCCGCGCGCGGATTCATCCTCGCCGCCGGCGAGACTCTTCGCGGCGGAACGTCCCTTCGAAGATGCTTTGCCCATGGCTCCCAGTTAATCCAACTGTGCCGCATTCATCAAGTCGCATCTTGCTGCGTGAAGTCGCATCTTGCTGCGCGCAAAATGATCGCAGTCGTCGGCAATTGCATCACGATTAAGCAGCCCGCCGCCGGTCGATTCGAAGGCGGTGCGGGCTAAGCGGCTTTAGAACTTTGGGTTTTCTCCCGGGCGGCATCTGGCACGCTTCATGCAGGATACAGACCGTTCGGTATCCTGCCCCCAGGGAGAAACTCAATGACCGCGGTCGCTCAGAAAACAGTACTCACCGGCTGCCTTGCCCCGATCGACAAGGACGGGCTGGAACAGCTCATCGCCAACGGCAAGGCCAATCCGAAGGTCATCAAGACCTTGAAATGCAAGACGGTGGCCGAAGGCAAGTTCCGCCACGCCAACTACATCCGCAACCTCGCGCCCTACATCGTCGACGAGCCCCCGGGCCTTCTCGGCGACGACACCGCGCCGAATCCCTCCGAGGCTTCCCTCGCTGCCCTGGGCTCATGCCTTGCAGTGGGGCTCCACGCCAACGCGGTGCATCGCGGCTGGATCGTCAACAAGCTCGAGCTCCAGCTTGAGGGCGACCTCAACATTACCGCGGTCTGGGGCACCGGCGACGTCAGCGAAAAACCGGTCGGCTTCACCGATGTGAGGGTCAAGGTCGACATGGAATGCGAGGGCGTTCCGCAAAGCGAGATCGACGCACTGGTGGCCCACGTCAAGAAGTGGTCGCCGGTCGCCAACACCTTCACGCGCCCGGTCAATCTCGAGGTCAGCGCTTAAGGGCCAGAGAAACCGGGCGTTGCAAAACCAGGCGTTTCGCGGAGGGTGTCATGGGTTCATTGGCGGTATCCCGGCTGGCGGTTGAAGATGATCTGCCTTCGGCGTCGATTGCCGATCAGGTCGCGACAATCGCCCGCAAAAACCTTGCACCCATGGCCGCCGCGATCGACGCCGGGACCGTCTATCCGGACGAACTGCTCCGGCGCCTTGGCGATGTCGGCGCGTGGGGAAGCCATCAACCGAGGAATGGCGCAGCCGATCTGCGCTGCGCCATTCAGTCGATCGCAGCGCTCGGCGAAGTCTGCGGCGCGACCGCCTTCATGGCGTGGTGCCAGAACACGCTGGTCTGGTACGCGGCGAATTCCAGCAATCCAAAGCTCATTGCCAGATTCGGTGACCAGTTCGCTTCCGGGAAAATTCTCGGCGGCACCGGTCTTTCCAACCCAATGAAGAGCTTCTTCGGAATCGAGAAGCTGAAACTCAGGGGTCGCAAGGTCGATGGCGGCTACATCGTCAGGGGCGCGCTGCCCTGGGTGTCGAATCTCGGGCTCGGCCATTTCTTCGGCACCATCTTCGAGCGCGACGACGAGCCCGGCGGCATCGCGATGTTTCT
>Ga0073928_10005938_pt1 | contig 16757 bp, 18 predicted proteins | sample PaiPotPPA55metaG_FD_76969 | JGI IMG/M metagenome (GOLD analysis project Ga0073928, IMG submission 76969) | Iron sulfur acid spring bacterial and archeal communities from Banff, Canada, to study Microbial Dark Matter (Phase II) - Paint Pots PPA... ... | reverse complement strand
TCCGACGAACGCCATGGCGTATGACTTGCTGGGCAATCTGCTCTCTGAGGTCGGCCGGTTCGACGAGGCGCGCGCATGCTTCGAACGCGCGATCGCGATTGCGCCGCTCCTGGCGGGATGCTACTACGATCTGGTCCGGTGCCGCCCCGTCACCCGCGCTGACAAGGGTCTCTTGCAGGAGATGCAAGCCGCGCTGGCCGTGCCGGGACTGGAAGCGGGGCAACTCCTGCGGCTCCATCTCGCGATTGGCAAGGCGGCGGAGGACCTCGGCGACTACGCCCTGGCGATGCGGCATTTAGACGCCGCGGACGCCGTGCGCCGCGGCTCTCGGTCGTTCGACTCGGCCGCGTTTTCCATCCAGATCGATCGCATGATTGCCCGCTGCACACCCGAATTCATCGCACGGGCGCCCGAACTCAGCAGCAGCGACGCCACGCCGATACTGATCATCGGTATGCCGCGGTCCGGCACAACTCTGGTCGAGCAGATCCTCTCGATGCATCCCGAGGTCGGGGCGGGAGGCGAGTTGCATTTCTGGAACCAGCGCGGGGCAGAGTGGCACCGCTCCATCGCGGACGGGGACGAGACCCCGTTCCTCGCCAAAGTGGCGGCAGATTATCTCGGCGTGCTGCGCGCCGTCGCACCGACGGCGGCACGTGTGACCGACAAGATGCCGTTCAACTTCCTCTGGGCCGGGCTGATCCACGTGGCATTCCCACGCGCCGTCTTCATCCACTGCCGCCGTGCTGCAATCGACACGGCGCTTTCGATTCATCAAACTCATTTCCATCCGAGCCTGGCGTTTCCGACCGGAGGCGCCGAACTGGTCGCGTATTTCCGCTGCTACCAGCGGCTCATCGAGCATTGGCGGAGCGTGCTGCCGGCGGACCGCTTCATCGAGGTCGATTACGAGGACCTGACGGGCGCGCCCGAACCAGTCATCCGGCGGATCATCGCGGCCTCCGGCCTGGCGTGGCACGACGCATGCCTGCGCCCCGAATCCAATCCGCGAGCAGTGAGTACCCCCAGCAAGTGGCAGACCCGGCAGCCGATCTATCGCACCTCCGTCGAGCGCTGGCGACGCTACGAACCCTGGCTGGGCCCCCTGCGCGCGCTCGTTGACGACGAGTCGGAAAAGAACGACTCGTGAAGGTCCCTTCTGTCCCCACATTCCTGCGTCGCAAAGGTGTGCCACCACCGCGTAGTTCGTGGTGAACTGCCGGGGGCATCCCTGACATTTTAGACCGGGGACATCCCTGACACTGCAAACAGTGGCGGGCGCGAGATACAACGGAGCGCATGCCATGGAAAGCGAGCAGTGTGCTGGAAGAGAAGCTACGGTTCATCTTTGAGTATGAACGGGATGAGCAAACCATGACGGAGTTGTGCCAGAGTTTCGGTATCGCGCGGGAGACCGGGTATGTCTGGCTGCGGCGGTACCGGCAATCGGGTGTGGGGGGACTGCTGGAATTAAACCGGAGAGCGGAGCGGCATCCGAATCAAACCGCGGCGGAGATCGAGCAGCAGGTGCTGGAGTTGCGGCAGGCGCACATGCGCTGGGGACCACGGAAGTTGAAACGAGTGTTGGAGCGCGACCAAGCGGGACGGAGATGGCCGGCGGCGAGCACGATCGGGGAACTGCTGAAGCGGGAAGGTTTGGTGGTAGCGCGCAGGAAGCGGCGGAAGACGGCGCCGTACACCGAACCGCTGGCGCATGCCGACGGGCCGAACCGGGTGTGGTGCGCGGACTTCAAGGGCTGGTTTCGCACCGGGGATGGCGAGCGCATCGATCCGCTTACGATCAGCGACGCGCACAGCCGCTATCTGCTGCGCTGCCAGGCGGTGGCGAAGACGGACACGGCGCGAGTGCAGGCGATCTTCGAAGCGGGGTTTCGGCAGTATGGATTGCCGCAAGCGATCCGCACCGACAACGGGGCGCCCTTCGCTTCGACGGCGATCGCAGGATTGTCGCGGCTGGCGGTGTGGTGGATCAAGTTAGGAATCGTGCCGGAGCGGATCGAAGCCGGGCATCCGGAGCAGAACGGGCGGCATGAGCGCATGCATCGCACGCTGAAGCACGAGGTGGCCATGCCCCCGGCCGAAGATCGGCGGGCGCAGCAACGGGCGCTGGAGGACTTCCGCCAGGAGTACACAACGAAGTGCGGCCGCACGAAGCGCTGGGGATGCAGACGCCGGCCAGCGTGTATGAGCCCTCGGAGCGCGCCTATCCGGCGAAAGTGCGGGAGCCGGAATATCCGTCGACGATGCTGGTGTGCAGCGTGCATTCGCATGGACATTTTCGCTGGAAGAAGCGGCACGATGTGTTTTTGAGCGAGGTGCTGTGGGGCGAGCGCGTGGGCCTGTTGCCGATCGATGAGCGATGGTATACGGTCTATTTCGCAGAACTTCCCTTGGCGCGCTTTGATAGCTGGCATCGGCGAGTATTGCCGCTGCCGACGGCGAAAAATCCCAAGGGAGCGAAAGTCGCGGAGACGGCCAGCTTCTACATTGCTGAAGCAGGGGAAGGGGAAGCATCCCCTGCACCCCATCCCCTCACCGGGATGCAAGAACAGGAAAAAGTGTCAGGGATGTCCCCGGTCTAAAATGTCAGGGATGCCCCCGGCTGTTCAAATGGTAAAGTTTGGAGTGAAGCCCTAGAGTGAGACACGAAGTTAAGGGGGTAAGCGCCGTTGGATGAAAAATCATTGTACCGCGAAGTTGAGTTGCTCCATCTGCACTGAACTCAGCGGAGGATAGGGCTCTGCGGGGAACTGATCGATTGTGCGGTGCTTATTGTTCTTGAAACATCGCCATTACACTCATTTATCCTAGATTTGGTGCGGAAGGGGGGATTTGAACCCCCACGCCTTTCGGCGCCACCCCCTCAAGATGGTGTGTCTGCCAGTTCCACCACTTCCGCACTGTGAAATCAACTATGGGCGATGTCGATACTTGAGGGACCTTACCACGCTGCATCGCGGGTTTAATGGTATCGCGTCCGGTCACGTCCTGCAACGTAGGGCTTCGCGCCTTTGTGTTGGCGCTTCAGGGCGCTAACCCTTGAATTGCCAAAGCGTGTATTCCGCTGGCTTCGAATAGTTTGCCTGCGACTACGATTCCGGGAACGCCGATGCGATCAAGAACGTTTTCCGGTAGCTTGACGCCGTTCTTTACGTTGAGTATGAGATAAACTTTTCCGTCCTGATCGGCAATGAAAACCAGCGGGCTCCCCGCCGCGGCGCAAAGCTTCGCGCAGAATGCGTGATCGTACGCATGCACGTGGCTGCCGAGATAGCAGTTCGCATCTGTAATCTCGCCGCGAACGCGGACCGCATCGCCGGGCTCGACTTGTCCGACAAGCAAGTCGATGTTTCCCTGCTTAGCTAACGTCCTGGCTTTTGCAAGATCGGAGGTCAGACGCTCTACCTCCGCGTAGGGCCTCTTGTTCAGTTCGTTGCGATCGCCGAACTGGAAAGCGCACAATCCCAAGGCGAATATCGCGCCAAACAGCGCCGTTACCGATTTCTTACTTCGCTGATCCATTCAGACTATGGCTTGCATTATCGCTTGCGGTGTAGCTGACGCGCCAGATGGAATTCGAGCCGTCATCGGTTACCAGCAACGCCCCGTCCTGAGCCACTGTCACACCGACTGGCCTTCCCCAGACACGTCCGTTGTCAATTACGAAGCCGGTTAGAAAATCTTCGTACTCGCCACTGGCGCGGCCCGTCTGGTGTAGAGGCACGCGAATTACTTCATAACCCGCCCGCACCGAGCGGTTCCACGAACCGTGTTGGGAGGCGAAAATGTCTCCCTGATATTCTGCTGGGAACTGCGTGCCTTCATAGAAGGTCATCTGGAGAGACGCGTTGTGAGGCTGCAACAGCACGTCGGGCACTGTCGTTTTATCCTTCAACTCCGGATGCTTGCCCTGATGGCGCGGGTCCTGATGGCCGCCCATATACCACCAAGGCCAGCCATAGAATCCGCCTTCTTCAACGTGCGTAATGTAGTCGGGCACGAGGTTATCGCCCAAGCCGTCGCGTTCGTTCACCGAGCACCACAATTCGCCTGTCTTAGGTTGAATGGCCAGGCCGCCGCCGGCATTTCGAATTCCGGACGCGTAGATCCGCATCCCCGAGCCATCGGGATTGAATTCCAGAATGTCAGCTCGATTCTTTTCATCCAGGGAAGTGTCGGGATCGTCCACATTCGACGCCGATCCAACCGCCACGAACATCTTCTTTCCGTCGGCGGTGAACTGCACGTCGCGAGTCCAGTGGCCGGTGCCATGAGGCAGATCCGCAACGTGCTGCGCTGGACCGCTGGCCTTCAAGTCTCCATTGTTATAAGGAAAGCGGACAACCGCATCAGTGTCTCCAACGTAAATCCATTCAGGATTGTCACCGGGAGGATAGAAGGCGATGCCATAGGGTTCATCCAGTCCGGTGGCGAAAACATCAGTCTGATTTGGTTTGCTATCGCTGGTAATGCCGCGGAATACTCGGATTTTGCCGCTGCTGCTTTCCGCGAGAAAAATGTCTCCGTTGGGAGCAGTCCTGATCAGCCGCGGATTATCCAGGCCAGTGGCGTATTGCTGGACGGTGAATCCAGCTGGAGCTTTGGGCCATGCATTGAGCGGACGTGCGACCACTTTAGGTCCGTTGCTCGCCGTCTCGGTAGCGTAAGGCGCTGGCAACTCCTGGACGGTGATCTTTCGAGTCTTTCCGGGTTCCTCGAAACGAAAGTCTGTGAAGGGCGGTTTCGGCGGGGGTGCATTGGTCTTCGTTGGTTTGGCATTCGCGCCCGCAGAATCGACTGTCTGTGTGTCCGGCGAATTCTTCAGCGACTTCAAGTACGTAACGATCTGCCAACGTTTTTGTTCCGACAGCTGAGCCCAGGACGGCATGCCGTTATTGACTGACCCGGTGGTGATGAACCAGAAGACCTCGCCGTCGGCTGCTGTCTGCGTCGGCCCCTTCCTCAACGCTGGAACGTTGCCACTGCCGCGCCCATTGTTTCCATGACAAGCGCCGCAGTTCATGCTGTAAAGTTTTGCCCCGGCTGTAATCGCCTGCTGTTGTCCGGCATACGGATTTTTTGCTAGGGAACCGGAGGAGGGAGCATTGTGGAAATGTGCATCTTGAGCCGCTAAGCTCGGGATTAATAAAAAACCGCACAGCACGGCGCCAATAAGGTTCTTGATTATCAATCTCAATCATGCCTCCCGCGAACAATTACGCTCCGCCGTTGAAATTCAACGGGCGCATTTTGAATATGAATATGGATGAAAAGTGGGTGCCCTGGGTTCCTATCCAAGTCCGATTCGGATTAGGAGATGGCCGCCGCCATTGGAACGACTGCGGTGATGGCACGACACTGAATCAGACTGTTTATCTTGTGCCCAACTCTGGCCCCGGCAACTTTGGAACTGCAGGAAATCAGCCCGGACAGCCTTCCTCGCGTGTTGCAGTTCTCGGTACGATTCACCTTCTAAGCCGGGGCGGTGCTATTGCGTGCGGAGAATCATCTGCATTCCATTCTCGATTTTCACATTGTGTTTCTTCGAGGTCAGCAATGATTCCTGCGCGCTACCCGTAGCCAATTCCACTCCGGACATTCCAACTGCACCTTGGGCGCTGAATGGAAGCCTAGCGTCACTATTGGTGGGCATGCCTCCCGGCATTCGCTGACCGCCATATCCGCTGGGCTGGCCTCCGCCGGAGCCGATGGGCCCAACGGGTTGGGTGCCGACGTTTCCTCCCATTTTGTTGATGGTTTGATCGTCGTTCACTTCGACGGTCGAATCCGGAAACCCGATGGCCTGGATTTTCGCCGGAAGCGCCATCTCAAAGCCGTCTTTCAGCACCAGTTTGTCGAATACGATTCCGAGTGTGGATGCGGAAGAGCCTTGATGGGGTGTGACCTCGACAACGTGGCCGATGATTCGGCAGCCTTTCGTAGCCAGGTCAGGCGGATTGGTTTTGAGATCGTCGGTGGTTTTGGCTGAAACCGGGTCTCCGACTTTTGCTTTCTTGGCATCGACGGTCTTATCAAGTTCTGCGCGAATGACTGTGCCCGCGGTAAACGACATTGGTGCATGCTGCGAAGGCGGGGCTTGGCTAGCGTCCTGGGCAAGGGAAACTGCGATTGAGGAAGCGGCTAGCAGAAGAGAATATGACGGTATTTTCATCTTGGGCCACCTTTAGCAAAACTGTTTTAATGAGATCAAAAACGGTATAACTCCGGTTTGCCTAGGGTTCAGCGTAGTAGCCAGTGCGGGTACGGGCGGTCGCCCCCGGCTTGTCAATCTTGATTTGCAGGGCGTGGTATTCGTCAGCATGATCAGGTTTGTCGGTATTGAACGAGAGTGTGTAAAAGGCATTGGCATCGCTTACGCAGTTCCCGATCGCGCTAGTAAGATCATTGGAGGAATTGAACACGCGTCCTCCGCTTTGAACTACAAGCACCTGTAACCCGAGATTGGCGGGCCACGCCTGCGAGGCCGAAGTTATACCCTTCAGGAATTCTTCGTAGTAGGAAGCCCTGATGCTGCCGGCTTCTTCTGGACCTTTTGGGTCAATACTGTATAAGGTAATGCGCGCTTGCCTCAGTCCGGTCGACGCGGCCACGATGGAGTTGAAGATCTCATGCTCGTCCTTGTTGGAAAGTTGGATGTTTGGTCCCGAAAGCAGGGGCCATCCCGGACTGAACCAGATCATCAGTTTCCGCCCCGGCTGCTTTTCCTCATACGAGACAAGAGACATCAGGGTTTTGATCGACATGTCAAACCGCTCTGCTGCGCCATAAACTCCTTGTGATCGGTTAAGGAAGCGCAGTCCGGTTTCGTATTGGTCGTAGAGAGACGCTAAAGCATTTCCATCGCGAGAAGAACCTTCCTGCATTTTGGTTCCATTGTCAGAAAAGACAACGAGCGAAACCGGTTGCGCCAGCTTGCCCCCATTCTGCAGCAGAAATTTCTTAAGTTGACTACGTTCGTAAGTTACGACATCGAACGAAGCATTAACCGCGTCCATGACCAGAACTATTTCCACGGGAGCATCTGAAGAATTGCCATCCACCGCATGAAACGACTGGATGGGCTTTATCTGCTTATCGTCAAGGACAGTGAAGTCCTGTTTTTGCAGTCCGCGAATCGTTGCGCCGGATTTGTCTGTCACTTGCACATCGAGCGTGATCTGCCGGTCAGTGCCGGTTGTAGATGGAACTGCAGGGCTGGTCGGTCGCGGTTGAAGCTGGGGCGGGGCATTATTCTGTCCCGCTACTGCAGAGAGCGTCAGTAACACAACCAGAGACAAGCGAAAGAAAAAGCAAGCCATTCTGCTTACCTCGCGCAACCTTTTGTCATGGAAATGCTCTTACTCCGCCCGAGGCTTCGCCGTTAGCTTTAGTGGGTTCCGCCTTTACCGGTTCCGGCTTCTTCTTGTCGAGGGCCGGCCTGTCGATGACCGGTTTGGCCATGTGGAGGCTGAGAGCTTGCTCCATCTGGGCCATCAGGGAACGCAAGTTCTCATCGCCAGCGTCCAGTACTGTCCGAAGTTCTGCACTTGCAGTCAGGGCTTGCTGATAGGCATCGCGAGCCTGGGACAACAGATCCACGTGCTGCATAAACGTCGTGGCCGATTTACGAAAATTTTCAACTGCGCCTACATAGGTAGACATAATGCCATCGCCTTTTTCTAACATTGCTTGCACTCCTTTGGGGCTGGTCTCAGTATTGGGCAGCGCTTGGGGCGGGCCTGACTTGCATTATGAACTCGGTCGGTGCCCGGGTCAAACTCCCGCGTTAGTTCAGCCCAAGCGCTTAGTTCACAGCCACAGGCGCCGCCGCACTGCGGTTCTCATGCCACTTTTAAGCCGGGCAGTTTCTTTCGCACTACCCTCCACCCCGATATCTCTCGTGGTGTCCTCGGTTTTGTTGGCCGGATCCGTCGCGTTCAAGCCTTGGTGCCGGACCGTTTGATCCGCCAGAAGCCGCTTCGAGATCTCATTCCACGTAGCCGGTAAGCCATTGCCCGCAATGACCTTGCGGATCTGCTTCAGATCATCGTCGTTACCCGAATCCGATACGACTGATGGGCTTTGCTCCATCCTCGCGTCTTCGGGTCCAAGAAAGCTGAACAGGATGACGCCGCAGCGATTACAAAACTGGCTGCCCTGAGGATTTCCATGTTTGCACGAGATACAAGTTATTTTGACGTCACTTATAGTCTCGGAGCCATACGCAATTTCGCGTGGCTTTACGTCAGAAATGGCGGACTGAAACGAGACATTATTGGGTGAGTCATAATTTGACAATGTCTCGACCAACCGCCCTAACAATTGCAAGGCCGCAGCGTGTGAATCGGTAAAATTCTGCGGCGTATTGGATAGCACCTCCAGCACACCGGTCACACCGGGCGCATTGAAAATTGGTACCGCTAGAATCGATCCTATACCTAACTCCCTGCAACTCGAGCCATCGACCCTGGGGTCAGTCTGAGTGTCGTCGCATCGCACCGCGGCGGCGGTCCGCACACAGGCCGCAGTGAAACCGGTTTCTGTATTTAAAGTCGTACCGACAGGCGGCGCAAGGCTGCCAGAGCAGGCGCGGCACGACATGATCTTTCCATCCGAAAGGATCAGGGCGGCGCCACTTGCGCCAGTCGCATATTGTGCGGTGCGAGTTATCTGATCAAGAATTTCTTGATCAGGTATTGAAGGTTCTGGTTTTAATGCTTGAGGAGCAGCGCAGTCCTTCGCTGCGAAAGTTTGTTTGCTAGCCGCCATAATTCCATCCGCCTATTTGGAGAACGGAATTGTACACCTAGCCCTGTAGCCGGGACGGTCTCAGAAGTGCATTTTTGTTAAATTTTTTGCGCTAAAAGCTTGTTCAGGAAATCTACGATTTCCGGCTGGCTCCATTCCACGGCGCCGATAAATTTGCGGCGCACTATGCCGTTGCGATCGATGATGTAAGTCTCCGGCCATTTAAAACTGCCGTAAAGATTGCTCGTCTTTTGGTCAGGATCGCGAACCGTGGGAAAGTCGATTTTGTAGTCTTTGAGAAATTTATGATAGGCGTCGCCATCGACATCTACACTTATTCCAAGGACAGTTACGCCCTTATTCTTAAAGCGTTCCTGTAGCTGAACCAGCGAAGGCATTTCTTCGACGCAGGGAGCGCACCAGGTAGCCCAAAAATTCAAGACTACAACCTTACCGTGAAGGTCAGTGAGGGTGACCTTACGGTCGGAGTCCTGGGCGGTAAAATCAGGCGCGGCCGTGCCAATACGAGGTGGCCGGGAGCCGCGATAGCAGCCGCTCAGCCAAATTGTGGTTATAGCGAGGAGAACGCAGGCGCGTCGCACAAAGCTATAATACCTAATTCGACTATGACGGCGCGAGAATCCGTATCGGGGCAGCCAACAGTGTCGGTAATCGTGCCGGCGCGGAACGAAGAGGCTTGCCTGGGATCGTGCCTGCAATCGCTGGTTGCCCAAACTGGCGTTCGTTTTGAAATCATCATTGTCGATGACGGATCGACGGACCGCACCCGTGAAGTTGCAGAGTCATTTCCGGAGGTTCGGGTGATCAGTCCGGAAGTTTTACCCCGCGGCTGGAGTGGCAAGAACAATGCTTTGGTCGCTGGAGCGAGTCAGGCGCGAGGCGAATGGTTGTTATTTACCGACGCGGATACCGTGCATCTTCCCGGCTCTTTGGCCGCTAGCGTGGCGGAAGCGCATCAGCAGAAAACGGCTTTGCTTTCCTATTCTCCCGAACAGGAAGTTCACGGCTTCTGGGAGAAGGCTGTCATGCCGGTGATCTTCGCGGAATTGGCGTCGAGTTTCCGTCCGTCCGAGGTGAATAATCCGGCGTCTAAGGCGGCCGCAGCCAATGGACAGTACATTCTGATTTCACGCGAGGCATACGAAGCAGTCGGCGGACATGCAGCGGTCGGCGCAGACTTGCTCGAGGACGTTGCCTTGGCCCGAGCGGTAAAAGCTTCGGGCCGCAGAATCTTTTTTCGCTACGGCGGCGATGCCGTGCGAACTCGAATGTATCGCACCTTTGCACAATTGGAGGAAGGCTGGACCAAGAACCTCGTACTACTGTTCCATTCGCCAGTTCGATTGGCGATACTGCGGCTGACCGAGTTCGTGCTGATCGTCGCCAGTCTCGCTATTGCGGCTGCGACGGGGCCGCGCGGCAAATGGTATCCGGCTGGAATTGCACTGATTGTGGCGATGGTTCTATATGGATTTTTCTTCCAGCGAATCAGGCTAGCGCACTTTCCCTGGAATGCAAACTTGCTGGCGGTATTTGGATTGCCATTGTTTTCCTATTTGTTGCTACGGTCGAAAATGGCATATCAAAAGGGAACTGTGTCGTGGAAGGGCCGTTCCTATGAGGCTAACCTGAATCCTGCTTCGATGGCGGGAAGCGACGTGCAAAAGATGCGATTCAAGAGCCGACAAGATTTTCATTTCCGTTGAGCAGATGTTGGAGGGCTGGCGTCCTCGCCCGTCTCCGAGTCGGCGCGCAAAAATCATGCTACTTCGAAATAAGGTCAGAGAATGGTTTATCTAACCCGTAAAGCTGAGTTTTCCGCTTCGCATTATTATGACAACCCGGAATTCACTGCGGAGGAAAATCGACGCATCTTCGGAAAGTGCAATAACCCTAACGGGCACGGGCACAACTACACACTCGAAGTCACGGTAAAAGGCGAGGTCGACCCGCGGTCTGGTTTTGTGCTCGATCTTAGGCAATTGAAAGAAACCATGAACCGCGAGGTGCTGGAGGCTCTTGACCATCGATTCTTAAATAAAGAAGTCCCCGAGTTCTTCACCAAAATTCCGACTACGGAGAATCTTGCAATCACGATCTGGCAACGCCTCGCGCCGAAATTGCAGGCTGCGCAATTGCATCGGGTGCGGGTCTACGAGACGCCCGAGTTGTTCGTTGATTTCTACGGAGAAGCATGAAGGCATACCTGAGCCGCCGGTACATGTTTTCGGCCTCGCATCGTCTGCATAACGACGCTATGTCGGAGAGCGAAAATGCTGCGACTTACGGCAAGTGCAACAATCCGTATGGCCATGGACATAACTACACGCTCGAAGTCACGGTCAGCGGTCCCGTCGATCAGAGTACGGGCATGGTTTGTAATCTGACTGACCTGGATGGTTTTGTGCACAGCGAGATACTGGAACGCTTCGATCTGCAAAATCTGAATACACTGCCAGAGTTTGCGCAGAACGTGCCTACCACGGAAAACCTGTGCATCGCGATCTACGATATTTTGCAGCGTGGCTTCAAACACGCGCATCTGCAAAGGGTACGATTCGAAGAAACCATGATGAATTCCTTCGAATATTGGGGGGAGAATCGGGCGATTGAGTAATCGGGTAATTGTGTAATTTATTTCGAAGATCGAGGACGCTTCAAATTGCACAATTACAAAATTGCACAATTACTCAATCCCTCGAAATCAGGAGACCATGACACCATCGGTTGAAACGACCACGTTGACCGGAGCCAGCTTTGAAGACCTGGTGCGCGAGATGATCGTGCGCCTTGGGGAAGATCCAACGCGAGAAGGATTGGTGCGTACGCCAGACCGGGTACATCGCGCTTATGAGCACCTGACCAAAGGCTACAAAGAAGACGCCGAAGCGATGCTCAAGAAAGCATTGTTTACCGTAACCTATGACGAGATGGTCATCGTCAAAGACGTGGAGATGTTCAGCCTGTGTGAACACCACATCCTACCTTTTTTCGGCAAGGTGCATGTGGCGTACATTCCGAACGGCAAAGTAATTGGTCTGAGCAAAATTCCTCGGTTAATCGAGATTTTCTCTCGGCGTTTGCAAATCCAGGAACGGCTTACGACTCAGATTGCTGAGACCATTCAGAAGGCGATCGAGCCGCAAGGCGTGGGTGTAGTGATTGAAGCCCGCCATCTCTGCATGATGATGCGCGGCGTAGAGAAACAGCATTCAGCGGCGGTGACGTCATCCATGCTGGGCTGCTTCCGTAATGAGCAGGAGACCAGAACAGAATTTCTATCGCTGATTCGCAACCGTGCGAATGGGATTTAGATTCTTACAACCTCAAAAGAATAATTCCGGCGACACGCGGAATCTCCGGCTGAGTTTGCGTATGTGCTCGGTCGTCAGTTTGCGTTTGCCACTCAGTACTTCCGAGATGATGCTGGGCGTGCCGAAAAGGTCGACCAGATCTTTTTGCTTGAGGTCATTCATATCCATTAATTCTTGCAACGCGTCTATGCCAGTTGCGGGCTTCAAGGAATAATGTTTTTCCTCAAAATCCTCAATCAATAAGGTGAGAAGTTCTGCCAGGCGTTGCTCTGCAGGTGTTAGCTTTCCAGCCTTGTGGTCCAGTTCCTCGAGCAACTCTGTGTAGTGCTCGTTTTCTTTCTCGCTATGGATTACAGCAGGCAAAGTCTTGGCGAGAAGCGTCGCATATTCTGGTCGACTGGTTGCTACACTCATCGTTGCCATCCTTTTCGGTCGTATTCAGCGTGAGTCAACACATGCCGGATGTAGAGGCGCTGGAATCTATAATTAATTTCGGTAATCAGGCGGTACCGGTTGCCCTTTATGTTGAATACTGTCCACCGGTTCACCGCGTCCGCATTCACGAAAGTTTTCCGAACATCGGTAAGACTCTGCCACGATGCCCTTTTAGCGATGCGAAACCAAACATCTATTGGGGCTTCGAGATCTCGGTAGCGGATTGCTGCTTCCTTTAGCTTCTTACGGCTAATGATGTGCAAGCCTTTACGCACCTTCGCATTATGCGAATTTTATTATAGTTCGCAAATTGCGAAGATGTCAAGCACCTGTGACTCGCAGAAATAGGGTCGGGTTAGTCCGGTTTCAGAACGCGTCAATGCCGGTCACACTCTGCCCGATAATCAGCGTGTGAATGTCGTGCGTTCCCTCGTATGTTTTCACCGATTCCAGATTCATCATGTGACGCATGAGCGGGTATTCGTCGGCTACGCCGTTGGCGCCGAGGATGTCGCGTGCCATTCGCGCGCTCTCCAACGCCATCCAGACGTTGTTTCGCTTGGCCATGGAAATGTGCTGGGCTCCGGCTTTGTCTTGGTCCTTTAGGCGTCCTACCTGCAACACGAGCAACTGGGCTTTGGTGATTTCGCTGATCATCCAGGTTAATTTTTCCTGCACCAGTTGATGCGACGCGATCGGCTTGTCGTGGAATTGTTTGCGCAACTGCGCGTACTGCAAAGCGCAGTCATAGCAGGCCATCGCTGCGCCAACCCCTCCCCACGCGATTCCGTAGCGGGCTTGGTTGAGGCACATCAGTGGCGACTTCAAGCCGCCGCTTTCCGGCAGGAGATTCGACTCGGGAATGTGCACGTCCTGCATGGACAAGCCTGAAGTGACTGACGCACGCAGCGACCACTTGCCGTGAATGTCTTTGGCTTGAAAACCGGGACGATCGGTCTCGACCAGAAATCCGCGGACCGTATTATCTTCGTCCTCGACCTTGGCCCAGATCACGGCGATATCGGCAATCGAGCCGGAAGTGATCCACATCTTTTCGCCGTTGAGGACGTATTCTTTGCCGGCTTTGCGGGCGCGAGTACGCATGCCGCCGGGATTCGAGCCGAAGTCAGGCTCGGTAAGTCCGAAGCAGCCGAGTTTCTCGCCTTTCTGCAGCGGGGGTAGCCAGGTTTGCTTTTGCTCCTCGCTGCCAAACGCATAAATTGGATACATGACCAGCGCGGATTGCACGCTGACAAACGAACGTATGCCTGAATCGCCGCGTTCCAGTTCCTGCATCACCAGACCGTACTCGACATTCGACATTCCGGCGCAACCGTAGCCTTTCAGGCTCGCGCCATAGAACCCGAGATCGGCCATGGGCTTAACCAGTTCACGAGGGAAGCGGCCGGCGCGATTGCATTCTTCGATGATGGGAACGAGATTGTCTTCGATAAATTGGCGGGAAGTATCGCGAACCAGCCGCTCGTCGTCGGTGAGTAGCGCGTCGAATCCGATAAAATCCACTCCGCGGAATTTCAATGCCATAAGAATTCTCTTTCTGGTGCGAGCGGTTAACAGGTGTAACCTGCAGGGACAGGGAAACCTTCCAACCTAACAAAGCGGAAAGGATGCGTCAAACAGGCGGCATTGCTGCGTCTTACAATCTTTTTGCAAATCTGACAATTACGCACTGCTGGCCGGCATCTAAATGCTGAAGAAGGCACGAAACATGGGTCTTGACGTTACAAACGGGGCATGTCGGGCAATGCTGCTTGGCACCTTGGCAATACTCTTAGTATGCCGCTCCGCCTCAGCGGTCGACAGCGTCGCCAGCGCGGTTTCCCTCGATCAGGGATTCAGCCTGCTTTATAACCTGGAATTCACCTCGGCCCATGAGCTATTCGTCTCCTGGGAGCGACAGCATCCGGATGACCCTATGGGTCCGGCGTGCGACGCGGCCGGATATCTTTTTTCGGAATTCAATCGATTGGGTGTGCTGGCAGCTCAGTTCTATGCGGATGACAAAACGTTCGCAGGCCGCAAAGAGTTGACGCCTGATCCTGCCGTGCGCGATCGGTTCTATGCAGCTCTTGATCAGGCGGACAAACTTGCGCATTCGCGTCTGGCGAAGTTCCCGAAAGATCGGGACGCCTTGTTTGCGCTTACGATTTCATCTGGCCTGAAGGCGGACTATGCGGGTCTGATTGAGAAGCGCAACCTGGCCTCGCTGCGCTACACGAAAGACGCGACTGCGTGGTCTCAACAATTGATGGCGGTAGACCCCGAATGTTATGACGCTCATCTTGCCACTGGAGTGAGCCAATACATTATTGGCAGCATGGCGGCTCCAGTGCGCTGGTTGGTCCGGTTAGGTGGCATCGCCGGAGACAAACAAAAGGGTATCGCGGACTTGCAATTGACTGCCGAGCGCGGCCACTACCTCGCGCCCTTCGCACGCATCCTGCTAGCGATTGCTTACGTCCGGGAAAAAGATAAACCGCGAGCCCGCCAGCTTCTGGTTTCGTTGCGCGATCAGTTTCCCAAAAACCCTCTCTTCGAGCAGGAAATCGCCCATCTCGACACTCGGCCTGTGTCTGGCAACTGAGCATAAGTCCAAGCTTTTCTTTGTGATTTACGGGAAATTTACAATCCTGTAACCACTCTGTAACAATAAACGCGCAGCCTAAGATGGACTAAATCTATGAGGAGGAACTATCGCGTGATTCGTCGCATCGCGCTTTTGTGTCTTGCCCTGTCTCTGCCTGCCATTGGGCAAACTACATTAAATGGAGCTGGCGCAACCTTTCCCTACCCTATGTATTCGAAGTGGTTCAGTAAGTACCACGATGCTCATCCCGATATTCAATTCAACTATCAGTCGATCGGAAGCGGCGGCGGCATTCGTCAAGTATTAGCCGGAACAGTCGATTTTGGCGCCAGTGATGGCCCCATGACTGACGAACAGTTAGCTCAGGCAAAGACCAAGATCCTGCATGTGCCCACAGTCTTGGGCGCAGTGGTTCCTGCATATAACGTTTCCGGCATCAGCGCGGAACTCAAGTTCACGCCAGAGGTGCTCGCGGGAATCTTTATGGGACGGATTACGAACTGGAATGACAAGGCAATCGCCGGCGCGAATCCTGGCGTGACCTTTCCGAAGGATGAGCCTATCGTCGTAATTCATCGCTCGGATGGCAGCGGCACCACTTATATTTTCACCGATTATCTTTCCAAAGTGAGTCCGGAATGGCAGGGTCAGGTGGGAAAGGGTACCTCGGTCAAGTGGCCGGTTGGCCTCGGTGGCAAAGGCAACGAGGGTGTCGCTGGCATGATTCGCCAGATGCAAGGTTCCATCGGATACATCGAACTGATTTACGCCGTTCAGAATAAGATTCCCTACGGCACAGTGAAAAATGCGGGTGGGACTTTCGTGAAGGCGAGCTTGGACAGTGTTACCGCCGCAGCGGCATCGGTCAAAAATATGCCTGCTGATTTCCGCGTCTCCATCACCAATGCTCCGGGAAAAGATGCTTACCCTATTTCGAGCTTTACCTGGTTGTTGATTCCAGCCCAATCCAAAGACGCTGCGAAGGGCAAGATCATCGCGGACTTCCTGAATTGGATGGTGGATGACGGCCAGAAAATGACGGCGGAACTGACTTATGCTCCCCTTCCCGAAAGCGTAGTTGCCAAGGTTAAGGCTGAGATCAAGCAGGTCCACTAAACGCAGCGGGCTGTCAGATCCGGTCTCCGGTCGTGACAGTCCATGCTCTTTTCAACGTACCCGGCCTATTGTTTTCGTAGATGATGTAGTCAGGTGTGGGTGTTGAAAAAGTCCCTCAACAGAACGGCTTTTCATCTGCGAGCATGCCGTCGCCGGGTTTCTTCTCTCCGACAACCGAATGAAACTTCACTAAGCCGAACACCAAATCCGACCACGGCGCAAATTGAGAAGAAAGCGAGAGGGATGCGACGGTTCATCTGACCACGCATTATGCTCCACAATCTTGGCGGTTCACAATCGAAAACGGCTAAGGAAAATGAGCGCTATGGCGATTTATTGACAACTGAGGAAGGATCCAACTTGCCGGCCCGGCCAACCCTGCAAACCTAATTCGCCGTCGCGTAATAGCCTTTGCGCGCGTTCACTTTGAGCTTGTGTCCGTTCCTCTGTGCGGTGATTTCAAGCGTCCGATAATGCCCGTCACGGTGGAACAG
>Ga0073928_10005937_pt1 | contig 16757 bp, 17 predicted proteins | sample PaiPotPPA55metaG_FD_76969 | JGI IMG/M metagenome (GOLD analysis project Ga0073928, IMG submission 76969) | Iron sulfur acid spring bacterial and archeal communities from Banff, Canada, to study Microbial Dark Matter (Phase II) - Paint Pots PPA... ... | reverse complement strand
GGCGGATGGATCAGGGCGTCGCAGGACTCGCATTCCTGGAAGCGGAGCAGGCCGTCCGCGCCGGAGGTCCAGAAGAACTCGGTCTCCGCGGTGACCGCCGGCAGCGGACGCCCGGGCGGTGCGTCAGTCAAGGATCTTCGCCTTCGCGCCGCGGACCGTGACGGGCTCGGCGAGCCGCTGCTCGTCACAGGTCTTCTGCAGGGTCTCCAGGGTCTCGTCCAGGCCAAGGCCGAGCCGGGGGCCCGGGGTGAAGACGGCGGGCAAGTGCTTCATGCCCTGGATGACGCCGATGGTCTCGTAGTGCTCCGCGCCCTCGGGGTCGCAGCGGAAGTCGGGCATCCGGTCGAGGACCTGAACCACCATCCGCTTGAACACCGTGCGGGCGACGTTCGAGCCGATGCAGCGGTGGATGCCGAGGCCGAAGCTGGTGTGCCGGTTTCCCGAGCGTGCCAGGTCGACGGCGTTCGGCTCCGGGAACACCGAGGGGTCGCGGTTGGCCATCGCCCAGGACAGCCACAGCCGCTCGCCCTCCTTGAACCGGGTCCCGGCTATCTCGCAGTCCGCTGAGATGGTGCGTCCGTCGCCGGGGGCCGGCGTGAAGAAGCGCAGGAACTCCTCGGTCGCCGAGTCCAGCAGCGTCTCCCGTTCCCGGCTGAGCCGCTCGCGCGCATCCGGGTTCTGCGAAAGCCACTCGAGCGCGTGCGCGGTCAACGCGGTCGTGGTGTCGAAGCCGCCGCCGATCAGCAGGGCCAGCACGCCGAGCAGCTCCGTGTCCGGCGGGGTCCGGCCGTTGATGTCGGACCGGACGAGCGCGTCGATGAGACCGGGGCGCGGCTCTGCCCGGATCGTCATGATCGCGGTGATCAGACCCTTGCCCATCTCCCGCTGCATCTCGGTGACCCGCGCCTGGTCCGGCGAGTTCGGCGGCGTGTAGACGCTGGCGTGCGCGGGCTCGTTGTAGGTCGTCCAGTTCTTGAGCGGAAGGCCCATCATCGCCATCGTCAGCACGGCGGGGACGATGTTCGCGAGGTCGTCGACGAAGTCGATCCGCCCGCTCTCGATCTTCTCGTCGACGGCGGCCCGCACGACCTCGTCGATCAGCGGCACCCAGCGGCTGACGGCGGCCGGCGAGAGGTAGGGGTTGAGGGCCTGCCGGTAGTGGCGCTGCTCCGGCGGGTCCATCTCCAGGAAACCGCCGCGGGAGCTCTTCGCGCGCGGCGGCGCGGGGATGGAGATGCCCTGGTAGCCGCTCCCGCCGCCGGTCACGTCGTGGTCGTTCGAGAGGTACTCGGCGGACCTGGCGAGATCGAACACCGCGCTGTTGGTGCTGGCGACCCAGTGCCCGCCGTAGGTGTCCGACCAGGCGACGGGGCAGGTGGCCTGGAGCTCCTGGGTGGTCGACTCGAACTCTTCCCGGTAGCCGGGGGCGTGCCGGTCGAAGTGGACCGGGCACTGCTTGCGGTCGTCCGCTACGGCGTCGTCGGTGGTCATGGTGTCCTTCTCTCCCCTGCTTCGCTCTCAGAAGACCGAGATGGCCTGTTCCGGACAGGAGAGGCCCGCCTCGACGACCTCAGCCTCCTGATCCGGGGGGACCTCTTCGCTGACGACGACGGAGTGGCCGTCGACGTCGTCGAGCTCGAAGCTGCGCGGGGCCCGCATGGCGCACAGCGTGTGGCCCTGGCAGCGGTCCAGGTCGACCCGTACTTTCACGATTGGATACTCCCTTTCAGGTAACTGCCCCGGCGGCCTTGAGCGCGATGATCCGGTCCCAGTCCAGGTCGAGCTCGGTGAGGATCTCCTCGGTCTGGGCGGCGAACTCGGGGGCCGGACCGGTCTCGGCCGTGGCGACGTCGAACTGCACCGGGCTGCCGACCAGTTCGAGCTCTCCGGCCCGCACGATGTAGCCGTTCGCCCGGATCTGCGGATCCGCGCCGGCCTGCAGCGTGGTCTGCACCGGGGCCCACGGCCCGGACAGGGTGGCGAAGCGTTCGGTCCACTCGGCGAGCGTGCGCCCGGCGATGGCCTCGCGCAGGATCTCGACGCCCGCCGCGGCGTTCTCGGCGATCGACGCCGAAGTCGCGAAGCGGGGATCGTCGGCCAGTTCGGCCCGGTCGATGTGGCGGCACACGTCGGCCCAGAACCTGACCGGCTGAAGCATCGTCAGGTTCAAGTAGCAGTCGTCGGCGGTGCGGAAGAGTCCGGAGAGCGGATTGGTCACCGACCCGTGCGAGCCCAGCGCCGGCGCCAGGAACGGCTTGCCGAGGTGCAGCGACAGCGCGACCGCGTGGCCCATTGCCCACAGGCCGCTGCCGAGCAGGGACACGTCGACGATCGACGTCTCGCCGGTGCGCTCGCGCTTGAACAACGCCGCCGCGATCCCGCCGGCGAGGTTCGTGCCGGAGATCGTGTCGCCGAACGCGGGCGCGGGCGGCGAGATCATCCCGTCGGAGCCGGCCGGGGTGATGCTCGCGGCGACCGTTCCCCTGGCCCAGAAGGCGGTCGCGTCGTACCCGCCCTTCTCGGCCTCCGGCCCGCGCGGGCCGAGCGCGCTGCCCCGGGCGTAGACGATGCCCGGGTTGATCTTGCGCACTTCGTCGACGTCGATGCCCAGCTTGCGCCGCTGCGCGGGCAGGAAGTTGGTCAGGAACACGTCGGAGCGCCGGATCAGCTCGTCCAGCACGTCCTTGGCCTCGTCGTTCGCCAGGTCGAGGCCGATGCTGCGCTTGCCCCGGTTGGCGTGCTCGACGTTGGGGTTGGGATCGCCCTCGACCTTGAACGTGCCGGTCTGCCGCAGTCCGCGCTGCGGATCGCCCTTGACGGCGTGCTCCACCTTGATCACGTCCGCGCCCCACTCGGCGAGCACGGCGCCGCCCGAGGGGACGAAGCCGTACATCGCCACCTCGAGCACGCGCACGCCCTCAAGCGGTCTGACACTCATGCTGCGACCACCGCGCCGAAGGACTTGAGCTGCAGGAATTCTTCGAGTCCTGCGACGCCGCTCTCCCGGCCGATGCCCGACTGCTTGTAGCCGCCGAAGGGCACGTCCTGGGAGAAGTAGTTGCCGCCGTTGATGCTGAGGGTGCCGGTGCGGATCCGGCGGGCCACGCCGAGCGCGCGGGCCTCGTCCCGGCTGTGCACCGCGCCCGAGAGGCCGAAGATCGAGTTGTTGGCGATGCGCACCGCGTCGTCGTCGTCCTCGAAGGGGATGACGGCGAGCACGGGGCCGAAGACCTCGTGCTGCGCGATCTCGGCGTCCGGATCGACGTTCGTGAGCAGCGTCGGAGTGTAGAAGAAGCCGGGGTCGACCCGCTTGCCGCCGGTCACCAGTGTCGCCCCCGCCGCAACCGCTCGCTGGACCATGCCGTCGACCTTGTCCCGCTGCTTCTCGCTGATCAGCGGGCCCATGAAGGTCTTCATGTCGGTGGGGTCGCCGTACGTGACGCGGCTCATGCCGGCGGCGACCTTCTCGACGATCTCGTCGTGGTGCGCGCGGGGCACGAGCAGCCGCGAGGTGAGCGCGCAGCCCTGGCCCGAGTGCGAGCAGATGGTGAAGGCGGCGAACATCGAGGCGGCGCCGAAGTCGGCGTCGTCGAGCACGATCATCGCCGACTTGCCGCCGAGCTCGAGGAAGACCCGCTTGACCGTGTCGCCGGCGACCTTCATGATCTGGCGGCCGACGGCGGTGGAGCCGGTGAAGGAGATCATGTCGACGTCCGGATGGGTCGTCAGCAGCTCCCCGATCTCGGCCGTGGACGAGGTCAGCACGTTGATCACGCCCGGCGGGATGTCGGTGTGCGCGGCGATCAGCTCGCCGAGGGCGAGGGTGGTCAGCGGCGTGTCCGGGGCGCCCTTGAGCACGACCGTGCAGCCGGCCGCCAACGCGGGGGCCAGCTTGGCGAGGGCGAGCTGGTTCGGGTAGTTGTAGGCGATGATCGCGGCGACGACGCCCGCCGCCTCCTTCTCCACCCAACGCCGGTGACGCTGGCCCCGGATCTCCTTCTCGCCGAGCTCCTCGGTCATCGGGAAGCTCTTGAGCAGGTCCGCGTAGTAGCCGGGCAGCTTGGCCGGCTCGTCGAGCTGCGGCCCGTGGGTGAGCATCCGGGGCGCGCCGACCTCGGCGATCGTCAGCTCGCGCAGCTCCTCCCGGTGCTCGGTCAGGGCCTTGTCGAGCTGTTCCAGACACCTGATACGCAGCGCCGTGTCGGTCGCCCAGCCCGTGGTGTCGAAGGCGCGCCGGGCTGCGGCGATCGCGGCCTCGGCCTGGGCGACGGTGGCGTCAGGGGCCTGACCGAGCTCCTCGCCGGTCGCGGGGTTCAGCGTGGCGAAGCCGGCCTCGGCGTCGACCAGCTTGCCGTCGATCAGCAGACGCCTCACAGCCGGACCAGCTGTCCGCCGTCGACGCTGATGACCTGTCCGGTCAGCCAGCCCGCCGCGTCGGAGAGCAGGAAGAGCACGACCGAGGCCATGTCGTCGGTTGTGCCCATCCGCTTGAGGGCGAGGCTGCGCAGCATCGCCTCGCGGAACTCCTTCGGGACGATCGAGTGGGTCGCCTCGGTGTCGGTCGGTCCGGGCGCGATGCCGTTGACCCGGATCCCCTTGCCGCCGAGTTCGGCGGCAAGCGAGGCGGTCAGATGGTTGATTCCGGCCTTGGCCAGGCCGTAGTAGCCGGAGGCCATCCACGCGGCGGTGGACGACTGGTTGACGATCGCCCCTCCGTCGGGCATGTGCGGGATGACGGCCCGGGTGCAGTAGAGCGCGCCCATCAGGTTCACCTTGAGGAACCGGTGCAGGTAGTCCAACTCGACGGTGGTCAACGAGTCGCGCCGCATGCTGTGGAAGATCGCGGCGTTGTTGACCAGGTAGTCGATCTTGCCGTACTCGGCGACCGCGGCGGCCGCCATCGCCTCGGCCGAGGCGGGGTCCGCGACGTCCGCCTTCACGAACAGGGCGCCGATGTCCTTGGCGACGCGCTGCCCCTGATCCTCGTTGATCTCCGCGACCACGACGTGCGCGCCCTCCGCCGCCAGCGCCCGTGCGTACCCCTCGCCGATCCCCTGGCCGGCGCCGGTGACGATAGCCACCTTGTCCTGAAACCGCATCCCATGCCTCCTTGCTCGGGTGGGTTGAAAACTACATTCTCTTCTACTGCAAAGCAACCACTCGGATCTGAGAACGAGATCTTGGCCGTAGGTGGGGGCTTCCCTCGCGACACTTGGGAGAATACTATTCTCGTCAACCGGAAGGGAGATTTCCATGATCGAGACGAAGGCGCTCAACCCGGCCGTGGGCGTCGAGGTCAGCGGCGTAGCGGACCTCCTCGACGACGCGCTGATCGGTCAGTGCATGGAGGCGCTGAAGTGGCGCGGGGTGCTGCTCGTGCGCGGGCTGCACCTCGACGACGAGACCCAGCTGGCCTTCAGCCGCAGGCTCGGCGAGGTGGTCAGGCTCGGCGGCAGCGAGATCTTCGTCGTCACGCTGGACACGTCGATCAACCCGGCGGCCGCGTACCTCAAGGGCACGTTCCACTGGCATCTCGACGGGACGACCGACCTGGTGCCGATCAAGGCGACGATGCTGACGGCCCGGCACGTGGCCATGGTCGGCGGCGGGACCGAGTTCGCCAACACGTACGCGGCGTACGACAACCTTTCCGAGGACGACCGCAAGCGGTACGAAGACCTGCGTGTGGTCCACACCTTCGAGGCGGCCCAGCGGCTGACGCACCCGAACCCCACCGAGAAGCAGCTCGCGGCCTGGCGCACTCAGCCCGGCCACGAGACGCCGCTGGTCTGGAAGCGCCGCGACGGCCGCCGTTCCCTGGTACTGGGCGCGACCGCCGACCACATCATCGGCATGGAGCCCGGCGAGAGCCGCGCGCTGCTCGACGAACTGCTCGCCTGGTCAACCCAGGAGCGCTTCCGCTACACCCACGAGTGGCAGGCGGACGACGTGGTGATCTGGGACAACACCGGAATCCTGCACCGCGCGCTGCCCTACGACCCGTCCTCGGAGCGCCGGATGCACCGCACCACCATCGTCGGCGACGAGGAGCTCGCGTGAAGACAGCGGTAGTGACCGGCGGCGGCTCCGGCATCGGCCTCGCCATCGCCGAGCGGCTCAGCGCCGACGGCCACAACGTGGCCACGCTCGACATCAAGCCCGCCGGCGACGCCTTCGCGCAGACGGCCGACGTCAGCGACCGGGCACAGGTCGACGCGGCGCTCGAGGCGATCAGGGAGCACTTCGGGCCGGTCGCGATCCTGGTCAACGCGGCCGGGGTGGACGGGTTCAAGCGCTTCACCGACCTCAAGTTCGAGACCTGGCAACGGCTCCTCGACATCAACCTCAACGGTGTCTTCCACTGCACCCAGGCCGTGCTGCCGGACATGATCGAGGCGGGCTGGGGGCGGATCGTGAACATCTCCTCCTCCAGCGCCCACTCAGGCCAGCCCTACATGGCGCACTACGTCGCGGCCAAGTCCGCCATCAATGGCCTGACGAAGTCGCTGGCGCTGGAGTTCGGCCCGGCCGGGATCACCGTCAACGCGGTGCCGCCCGGCTTCATCGACACCCCGATGCTGCGCAAGGCCGAGTTCCGCGAGCTGCTCGGCGGAACCGTCGAGGACCACATCGAGCGCACGCCGGTCCGCCGCATCGGGACGCCCCAGGACATCGCCGCCGCGTGCTCGTTCCTCATCTCCGAGGAGGCCGGCTACATCACCGGGCAGATCCTCGGCGTGAACGGCGGCCGCAACACATGACCGACGTGAACCGCGTGACCCGGGTATCCCCGGTCCCCTACGAGGACTGGGACGCGGACGCCCTCGACGCGTTCGCGATACTGGCCCCGGGACGCAAGATGCCGCCGTCGAACGTGCTGGGCCTGTTCGCCCGGCACCCGGATCTGGCCAAGGCGTTCCTGACCTTCAACAAGCACCTGTTCGACTCGACGCTCCCGGTGCCGACGCGCGAGCTGGCGATTCTGCGCATCGCCTGGCGGCGGCGCGGCCGGTACGAGTGGGCGCAGCACGTGCTGATCGCCAAGCGAGCGGGCGTCACCGAGGAGCAGATCGCCGAGGTACGCGCCACGACGCCGGGCACGCTGCTCGCCCGAGCGGTGGACGAGCTCGACACGGACTCCCGGCTGTCCGACGCGACGTACGCGGAGCTCTCCGCGAACCTCGACGACCGGCAATTGATGGACCTGGTCTTCACCGTGGGCGCGTACGGCCTGCTGGCCATGGCGTTCAACACCTTCGAGGTGGAACTCGACCCCGGCCTGTCGGCCGAGAACTTCGACTGACTACAAGAGAGGCTGACAACACCTATGGCGCACTTCACCAAACCGGCTCCGGGAAGCTGGACTGAGCAGTACCCCGAGCTCGGCACCGGACCGGTGAACTATGAGGACTCCGTCGATCCCGCCTACTACGAGGCGGAACGGGAGGCCGTGTTCAAGCGGACCTGGCTCAATGTCGGCCGTGTGGAGCGCGTGCCGCGCGTCGGCAATTACTTCACCAAAGAGCTGACCGTCGCCAACACGTCGCTGATCATCGTGCGCGGCAAGGATCAGCAGATCCGGGCGTTCCACAACGTGTGCCGGCATCGCGGCAACAAGCTGGTCTGGAACGACTACCCCGGCGAGGAGGTCTCGGGCACCTGCCGCCAGTTCACCTGCAAGTATCACGCCTGGCGCTACGACCTGGCCGGCGAGCTGACGTTCGTTCAGCAGGAGGAGGAGTTCTTCGACCTGGACAAGGGCGACTACGGGCTCAAGTCCGTGCGCTGCGAGATCTGGGAGGGGTTCATCTTCATCAACCTCGACCCGGAGGCCGCGCCGCTCAGCGAGTACCTGGGCGAGCTGGCCAAGGGTGTGGAGGGCTACCCGTTCGACAAGATGACCGAGGTCTTCAGCTACAAGGCCGAGGTCGGCAGCAACTGGAAGCTGTTCATCGACGCGTTCGCGGAGTTCTACCACGCGCCGGTGCTGCACCAGAAGCAGGCCACGAAGGAGGAGGCCGAGAAGCTGCTCGGCTACGGCTTCGAGGCACTGCACTACGAGCTGCGCAGCCCGCACTCGATGATCTCCTCCTGGGGCGGGATGGCCCCGCCGAAGGACCCGTCGATGGTCAAGCCGATCGAGCGGGTGCTGCGCAGCGGCCTGTTCGGGCCCTGGGACCGGCCCGACATCGAGGGCCTCGACCCGCTGCCGCCCGGCATCAACCCGGCCAAGCACCGCTCGTGGGGCACCGACTCCTTCGAGTTCTTCCCCAACTTCACCCTGCTGTTCTGGGCGCCGGGCTGGTACCTGACCTACCACTACTGGCCGACGGCGGTCGACAAGCACGTGTTCGAGGCCAGCCTCTACTTCGTACCGGCGAAGTCGTCGCGCGAGCGGCTGGCCCAGGAGCTCGCGGCGGTGACGTTCAAGGAGTACGCGCTCCAGGACGCCAACACGCTCGAGGCCACCCAGACGATGCTCAAGGGCCGCGTGGTGACCGACTTCCCGCTGAACGACCAGGAAATCCTCCTCCGCCACCTGCACAAGGTGGTCGGGGACTACGTCAAGGAGCACAGCGTTGCTGCCCAGTGATTTCGCGGGCCTCGCCCCGTACGCCGAGTGGATCCTGGCCACCGAGCCGGAGCGCTACGCCAAGCGTCTGGCCAGCTCGATGGAGCAGATGCAGGCGTTCTACGACGCGGCCTTCCCGCTGCTGGAGCCCGCCACGGCCCATCTGGACAAGTTCGAGCTGAGCGACCTGCCGGAGCCGGAGCGCAACCTGCTGCTGCTGATGTTCTCGCTGGTGATGGTGTCCTTCCCGGTCGAGGTGTGGAAGCAGGCGCGGGTGCCGGACAGCGGCGCCGCCTACCTCGACCTCGTCGTCGAGCCCAGGGTCTGAGGGCGCTTATGCTCACGCTCAAAGCCGCGCGTGTGCTGGACGTGCAGACCGGCGAGATCCGCGAGAACGGCCTCGTCACGATCGACGGGGAGCGGATCGTGTCCTGCGGCGCGAGGTCCGGCGAGGGTGAACTGCTCGACCTCGGCGACGTCACGCTGCTGCCCGGCCTGATGGACATGGAAGTCAATCTCCTGATGGGAGGGCGTGGCGAGACGCTCGCGCTCTCCCCGGTCCAGGACGATCCGCCGCTGCGGATGCTGCGCGCGGTCGGCAACGCCCGCCGGACGCTGCGCGCGGGATTCACGACCGTCCGCAACCTCGGGCTGTTCGTGAAGACCGGCGGCTATCTGCTGGACGTGGCGCTGTCCAAGGCGATCGACGCCGGCTGGATCGACGGCCCGCGCGTGGTCCCGGCGGGCCACGCGATCACCCCGACCGGCGGGCACCTCGACCCCACGATGTTCGCCGCGTTCGCCCCCGGGATCATGACCCTGACTCTCGAGGAGGGGATCGCCAACGGGGTCGACGAGGTGCGCAAGGCGGTCCGCTACCAGATCAAGCACGGTGCGCGGCTGATCAAAGTCTGCGCCTCGGGCGGAGTGATGTCGCACACCGGTACCGCCGGCGCGCAGCACTACTCCGACGAGGAGCTGCGGGCCATCGTGGACGAGGCCCATCGGCGCGGGCTCAAGGTCGCGGCGCACACGCACGGCGCGGACGCGGTCCGGCACGCGGTGGAGGCCGGGATCGACTGCATCGAGCACGGCTTCCTGCTCGACGACGAGACGATCAAGCTGATGGCCGAGCGCGGTACGTTCCTCGTGCCGACGACGTACCTGATCGAGGGCATGGACATGTCCAAGGCCGCGCCCGAGCTGCAGGCCAAGGCGGCGGAGATCTTCCCGAAGGCGCGCACGGTGGTCAGCCGGGCCGTGGCCGCGGGCGTCAAGATCGCGGCGGGCACCGACGCGCCGGCCATCCCGCACGGCCGCAACGCGCAGGAGCTCATCGCGCTGGTTGCGCGCGGGATGACGCCGCTTCAGGTGCTCCAGGCCGCGACGGTCAACGCCGCCGAACTGCTCGGCGTCGACGACCGGGGGCGGATCGCCGACGGCCTGCTCGCCGACCTCGTCGCGGTGCCGGGCAACCCCCTCGAGGACATGTCGGTGCTGGCCGACGTCCGCTTCGTCATGAAGGGCGGCGCGGTCTTCCACTCGGCGCCGCGCTGATGATTCCTAGCTCAGGAAGGACGCCATTCCCATGTGGGATTTCAGCACCGACGCCGAGTTCCAGGAGAAGCTCGACTGGGTGTCAGCCTTCGTACACGAGGAGATCGAGCCACTCGACCTGCTCTTTCCCGCCCACGACGCGCCCTACGACCGGGACAGCGCCGTTTATCGCGAGGTCGTGGTCCCGTTACAAGAACAGGTGAAGGCGCGCGGTCTGTGGGCGGCGCATCTGCCGCCCTCGCTCGGTGGCATGGGCATGGGCCAGGTGCAGCTCGGCCTGCTCAACGAGATCCTCGGGCGCTGCTCGTGGGCGCCGATGGTCTTCGGTACACAGGCCCCTGACTCGGGCAACGCCGAGATCCTGGCGCACTACGCGACCGACGAGCAGCGCAAGGAATTCCTCGAGCCGCTGCTCGAAGGGCGGATCGTCTCGTGCTTCGCGATGACCGAGCCGACCGGCGGCGCGGACCCCGGCGGCTTCACCTGCCGGGCCGTGCGCGACGGCGACGAATGGGTGATCGACGGGGAGAAGTGGTTCGCCTCGAACTACCCGCTCGCCGCGTTCGTCATCGCCATGGTCGTCACAGACCCGGACGTGTCCGTGCATAAGGGCTCGTCGATGCTGCTCATCCCGCGCGGCACTCCCGGCATGGAGATGCTCCGCGGCAGCGGGACGGGCAACGAGCCCTTCGGCGTCGGGGCGCACGGCTACCTGCGGTTCACGAACTGCCGGGTGCCGTTGGAGAACCTGCTCGGCGAGCCGGGCACCGGCTTTCTGATCGCCCAGACCCGGCTCGGCGGCGGCCGTCTGCACCACGCGATGCGCTCGGTGGGCATGGCCAAGCGGGCGATGGAGATGATGACCGAGCGCACCGTGAGCAGACGCACGCGGGGCGGCCCGCTGAGCGACCAGCAGGCCGTGCGCGCCGCGATCGCCGACACCTGGATCCAGCTCGAGCAGTTCCGCCTCCAGGTGCTGCACGCGGCGTGGCAGGTCGACCGCTCGGTGCGCACCGGCGACCGGGACCACGCGAGACTCGCCCGACTGCACATCTCGGCGGTCAAGGCGGCCACGCCCGGGATGCTGGTCGACGTGATCTACCGGGCCATGCACCTGCACGGCGCGCTCGGCGTGTCCAACGAACTGCCGCTCGTCCGCATGTGGCACTCGGGTCCGGTGCTCGGCGTCGCCGACGGGCCGACCGAGGCGCACAAGGACGTCGTCGCACGGCTGCTGCTCAAGGACGCCGTGCCCGCGCAGGACACGCTGTTCGGCTCGGAGCACATCCCGACGCGTCTGGCCGCCGCACGGAAGAAGTACGCGGCGTTCCTGGAGGCCAACTCAGAGAGTGTGGAGGGTCAGAAGTGAGCAGTGCCGACTCCGAACCGCTCGTCGATCTGAACCGGCTCAACAAGTGGCCCGAGCTTGCGACCGTACCCGGCGAGGGACGCGTCGTTTCCCTGGAACCACTCCCCGGCGGCGCGCAGAACCTGCTGTTCACGGTGCGGCGCGCCGATGGCACCGAGCTCGTGCTGCGTCGGCCGGGCAAGCATGTGCGCGACGACGCGGCGGCCACGTTCCTGCGCGAGGCCCGGGTGCTCGGCGCGTTGTCCGGTACCGACGTCCCGCACCCCCGGCTGTACGGGTACTGCGTCGACTCGGAGGTGATCGGGGTTCCCTTCTGCGTCATGGAGAAGATCGACGGGTTCACGCCGCGAGGGAAGCTGCCCGGGAAATACGGGACCGAGCCCGCGTGGCGTCGGTCCATGGCGCTCGAACTGGTTAAAGGCGGGGCGCACCTGGCCGGCGTGGATCCGCGCGAGGCAGGGCTCGACGACCTCAGCAAGACGGACGGCTGGCTGGAGCGCCAGATCGCCCGCTACACGAAGATGCTGCACGGCTACCGGGACAACGCCGAGTACCGCGAATCCGAGTCAGCGCACGTCGACGCCATCCATGACTGGCTCGAAGCGAACCAGCCGAAGGACTTCCGCGTCGGCATCGTGCACGGCGACCTGCAGTTCGCGAACGTCATGTTCGACCACGAATCCCCGCGCCTGGCCGCGATCGTCGACTGGGAGATGGCCGCCCTCGGCGACCCGCTCGTCGACCTCGCCTGGATCTTGACGGCTTGGCGGGAGGAGGGCGACCCGCCGGGGAGTGATCCGTATATCCAGCCGTGGAGCGGGATTCCTTCGCGCGCCGAGCTCGTCGAGCACTATGGCGAGCTGACTCAGCGTGACACGGCCGATTTCCCGTGGTTCCAGGTGCTGGCCCACTTCCGTCTCGCGGCGCTGCTGGAGGGCAGCTACTTCCGGGCGCTGAACGGGAAGATGGACCGGAGGATGGGCGACGGGCTGCACAACTACGCGCGTTGGCAGTGGGCTAAGGCGTATCAGGAGATCAGTCGGTAGTCGTTATTGTGCTGGTTCGACTGGTTCGATGCGGTCGACGAGCCCCCAGCGGTGCGCGAGCGCTGCCGGGATGGGGGCACCCGTGAGCACCAGATAGAGGGTGCGCCAGCGGCCGATGCGGCGCGGAATGCTCACGGTGCCCCCGGCCCCCGGGATCAGTCCCATGTCCAGCTCCGGCAGACGGAAGACGGTCCCGGGGTCCGCGACCACGTTCCCCGAAAAGGCGGGTAGTTCGATGCCGGCGCCTACGCAGTGGCCGTGCAGGCGGGCGGTCACGCGGGATTTCAGGGTGTTCAATGGCAGGGCCGCTCCGGCGCGGGTCCGGATCAGATGAGCGGTGACGGGGTCCGGCGCGGTGCCGAACTCGTCGAGGTCGCCGCCCGAGCAGAAGGACGGTCCGCGGCCGTCGAGCACCACGTCGGTGACAGTGTCGTCGAGTTGCGCGATGCGTAGGCCAGCGACGAGGGCGTCACGCAGTTCGCGGCCGTGAGCGTTGCGGCGTTCCGGGCGGTTCAGGGTCAGGCGCAGTGTGTCGCCGTCCCGCCGGATGATCACCGCGTCTGAGGCCGCGGATGGCGGTGCGGGACGCTCACCTCGGGCCGCGAGCCAGCGGGCGAACCCGGGTCCGGCAAGCAAGGTCGAGTAGGTGAGGGATTCCATGTCGAGAGCGTGGCTGACGGGGAGAGACTCGCCGATCCGCAGGAGCCGGGCCAGGAGGACGGACGGCTGCGGGGCGGATTCGGCTTTGCTTTGCAGGGCCAGGGCTTCAGCGGCCGGATCGAGGACCGGTACTACGCATCGAGGTGCGTCGGCATCGGGCGTCCCACGTACCAGCGTCAGGTCGAGTGCCTCAGCAAGTACGTGCATGGCTTTCGGGAGAGGGTTGCGGGCCACTCCAACCAAAATGCGGTCGCACTCGCGTGCGCGGTCCACGGCGTGGTCCAGCTCGGCGTCGGTGAGCTGCGGGTCTTCGCCAAGATCCACGAGGAGCAGCGGATCGGTGATCGACGCGTCGTCGGCGAGCAGGTCCGTATTCGCAAGCCCCATCGCGAGGTCGCGGACGGAGAGCGTAGCTGTGGGCATCGGCATCGTCCTCACCTACCATCTGGGAATGGGCACCGGAGCGGGGTGGTGGGCGGCGTCACCGGCCGAGGCGGCTCGTCGGGACTGGGCGCGCAGCGGGGTGCTGCCCCTGACAGGACACCGTACCGGTCCGCCGCTGATGCCCCCAGGTCACGCGGCCTCGTGGGCGGCGTCGATGGCCGAGCGCCTCGCGGCGGCGACCGGCGACGATCGTCACCCGGTGCGAATCGACGGCCCCCGCCTGCTCGCCGAGCGCGCCGCGCTGACCGGCCGCACGCGCGCAGGATCCGTGTCGGTCGGCGGTAGCTGTCGGCTGTACCAGACACTCGACGGCTGGGCGGCCGTCTCCGTCGCACGTCCGGACGATCCGGCCCTGTGGAGCGCCTTGATCGGGCACGAGCTGGACGACCGGTTCGCCGACCGGCTGGCCACGTGGCTCGCCGAGCACCCTGGAGCGGAACTGAATCAGCGTGCGGAGATGCTCGGGCTGGCCGGGGCGTCCGTCTCCTCCAAGCCGACTTCGAACGTGCCACGACCGGGCCGTCCGCGCTCCGTCGAAGGGCTACTCGTCGTCGATTTCAGCGCCCTGTGGGCCGGTCCGCTCTGCGCGAACCTGCTCGGCCTGGCCGGAGCCGAGGTGATCAAGGTCGAGACCCCGGACCGGCCGGACGGGGCCCGGCGAGGCAACCGGGCGTTCTACGACCTGCTGCACTACGGGCACCGTTCCGTCGTGCTCGACCCCGCCGATCCAGCAGCCCGCGCGGCTCTCCACGCGTTGGTGCGTCGCGCGGACATCGTGATCGAGTCGTCCCGTCCGCGCGCTCTAGCCCGCTTCGGGCTGGACGCCGCTGCCGAGGTGGCACGCGGCTGTATCTGGGTGTCGATCACGGCAGCGGGACGCGGTTCACAGCGCGTCGGGTTCGGCGACGACGTGGCCGCCGGAGTCGGTCTGCTCGCCCGGGACGACGCCGGGCAACCCGTCTTCTGCGGCGACGCGATCGCAGACCCACTGACCGGGCTCACGGCCGCCGCCCTCGCACTATCCGAACCCGAGGGCGGCCACGGCGGAGTGCTCTGGGACGTCGCCATGGCCGATGTGGTCGCGGCGACTCTTCCAGACGGCGTCATCGAGTCCACGCCATGGGAAGGCGACGCTCCTGAACCGCCGACGGCCCGCACCCCGACAGGCACCGCGTCGGCCATGGGAGCGGACACCAGCGACGTTCTGACGCGCCTGGGGATCTCGACCATATGAATGTGCTGATCCGAGACGCCGAGGTCGACGGAGCCCGATGCGATGTCAGGCTCAGCAACAGTCGCGTCGCGGAGATCGGTGCGGGGCTGAGGCCAACCAGTGAAGACGAGGTCATCGAGGCCGCGGGCGGCGCGCTCATCCCAGGTCTGACGGACCACCACATCCATCTCTTTGCCGCTTCCGCAGACCTCGCCTCGACGACCTGCGGACCGCCGCGTGTCCGCACACCCGCGCAACTGGCGGAGGCGCTCCGTCGGGCAAAGCCTGACGGCGACGGTTGGTTACGCGGCGTGCGCTACCACGAGTCCGTCGCCGGCCCGCTGGATGCCGCGCGGCTGGACGCGATTCACGCCGCCGACGTTCCACTGCGCATTCAGCACCGCAGCGGCGCACTGTGGATGCTCAACTCCCGTGCCGCCACCACCATTGGCTTGGATCAGGCCGAGCATCCAGGCATCGAGCGTGACAACACGGGTCGCGCCACCGGCCGTCTCTGGCGAGCCGACGACTGGCTGCGCTCGCGACTTCGCCCTCCCGACCCCCCTCCGCTACGCGACCTGGGGCGGCAACTGGCCGGCTACGGAATCACGTCGGTCACCGACGCGACCCCGGATCTGACTCCCCGCGCGATCGAGGCGATCGCCTCGGCGACGGCGAACGGGGACCTGCCCCAACACGTCCGACTCCTCGGCGCTCCACTCAGCCATCCTTTCGCAGGCCCCTGGAAGCTCGTGCTCGCCGACTCCGCGCTCCCGACCTTCGACGAACTGGCCGACGCCGTCAGCGCGGCCCACCGCGTCGGCCGTCCCGTCGCGGTGCACACCGTCACCCGCGAGTCGCTCGTGCTGCTCCTCGCGGTTCTCGCGGAGACCGGCTCGCTGCCCGGGGACCGACTGGAGCACGCCGCACTCGTACCGACCGAACTCATCGCCACGATCCGCCAACTCGGTCTACGCGTCGTGACCCAGCCCGGCTTCATCGCCGACCGAGGCGACGACTACCTGCGCGAAATCCCCGCCACGGACCACCCGGACCTCTATCGCTGCGCGTCGCTGTGCTCGGCGGACATCCCGCTCGCCCTCTCCAGCGACGCCCCCTACGGCCCACTCGACCCGTGGGCCGTCATGTCCGCGGCCACGACACGCCGGACCCGCTCGGGCAAGGTCGCCAACCGCCGCGAACGCCTCAGCCCCCGCCAGGCCCTCTCCGCGTACCTCAGCCCCGCCGAGACCCCCGGATCGGCGGTTCAGCGCATCCGCCCGGGCGTCCCCGCGGACCTGGTCCTGCTGCACGCGTCAATGCACGAAGTCCTCCGGTGCCTGGATGCCGACCTGGTCCGACTGACGATCATCGGCGGCCGACACCAAAGCGAGAGCGTGGCACTCTAGATTCGATAAGTCAATTAGATATATAAGAGAACCAGGTTCTCGCCTATCGGAAGGTGGTTCAACATGCGACACCGTAGTCGTAGTCTGATCCCGAGTCTGGCGCTGCTGGCCCTGGCCGGTTCACTCACAGCCGGATGCAGCAGCAGTACGAACACGTCGACGGCCACCACCACGACCTCGGCCGCCGCGGCGATGACCAGCGCGATGGCGACCGACGCCCTGCCCGCCGCGGACTGCGCCATCATCAAACCGATCGCCACCGGGGCGGCGACCACGCTGGCGCCGGTGCAGACGGAGTCGACCGCCGCGGCGGCGACCACGATGACGAACTACATCACCCAGCTCAGCGAGGCGCTCGCCAAGGTGACCTCGACTCAGGGCAAGGCCGACATCACCTCCTTCATCACCGACCTCAAGTCGGCGAGCGCGTCGAGCGCGACGAAGATCTCGGCCGACATCACGAAGCTCGCGACCGACTGCCCCTGAT
>Ga0073928_10005934_pt1 | contig 16771 bp, 13 predicted proteins | sample PaiPotPPA55metaG_FD_76969 | JGI IMG/M metagenome (GOLD analysis project Ga0073928, IMG submission 76969) | Iron sulfur acid spring bacterial and archeal communities from Banff, Canada, to study Microbial Dark Matter (Phase II) - Paint Pots PPA... ... | reverse complement strand
GCGCAGCGCGGCCGCCGCCGCCGGATCGGCATCCAGCGGCATATAAACCCGCACCCGCGGCGCGCGCCGGGGCGATGCGCGCAGCACGGTATCGGGGAACAGCGTAAGTCCGGTCGCCGGCTCCGCCTCGCCGCACAGATACCGCCCGCCGCGCCCCAGTTCCCCGTTCCGGCCGGGGGCGTAAACCGTCATGCAGACGCCGGTGTGATAGCGGAAGCCGCGGAACTCGATCGGATCGACGGTGAGCTTCGGCTCCGGCGCGTGCGCCCCGATCTCCGCCACCGTTTCGGCGAGACGCCCGGCCAGGAGCCGGGCCGCGGGCGGCAGCTCGGCGGCCGACAGCGCGGCGAGCGCGCGCGGCGCCGCCCCGGCCGAGAGCAGGAGCTCGATCAACATGCCGGCGAGCGCCCCGCCGTGCTGCTTCACCGCCGCCGCGTCCTTGCGGTCGAGCGCGTGCACGAGCGCCTTGCGCGCCGCCTCGGGCACCGAAGCGGCATCCAGCACCGCCGGGACGAGCGGCGGCAGGGTGAGGTCGAAGCTGATCCGGGTCAGGCCGGCCGAGGCCAGCGCCTCGGCGCCGACCAGCACCAACTCGGCGTCGGCCGCCGGGCTGTCCACGCCGATCAGCTCGATGCCCGCCTGCGCCACCTGCCGATCCGGCACTAAATGGTTGCCGCGCACGCGCAGGCACTGGCCGGCGTAGGCGAGGCGCAGCGGGCGCGCCCAGCCGGCGAGCCGCGTGGTGGCGATGCGCGCCACCTGCGGCGTCGTGTCGGAGCGCACCGCCATCATGCGGTGGCTGTCGGGGTCCATGAGGCGGAAGGTCTGCTCGGCCACGGCGGCGCCGGAGCCGGCGAGGAAGCTCTCCTCGAACTCCAGGAGCGGCGGCTTCACGCGCTGGTAGCCGTGCGCGGCGAACACCTGCAACAGCGCCTCGACGGCGGCGGCTTCCGTCTCGGCCTCGGGCGGCAGGACATCGCTCAGCCCGGCGGGAAGGAGCGCCGGGTGGGGAGGCAGGTCATCGCTCATGCAGCCGAGCCTATACCATCCGCGCCCCAGCGCAGAAAGGCGGCGCCCGGCGCACGCCGTTTGCTTGACTTTCGCCGCGCCCGCTTTGACGATCGAAAACACACGGGAGGAAACACCATGAACGTTCTCTTTACCAACGTGCGGGTGCTCGATGGATCGGGCGCCGACCCGTTCCGCGGCCACGTGCTCGTGCAGGGCAACCGCATCAAGTCGGTCGCGCCGGCCGAGGCCCAAGTAGAGGCCGGGGACGCCGAAATCATCGACGGCGGAGGCGCCACGCTCATGCCCGGCCTCACGGAAGCGCATGCGCATCCGAGCTTCGCCAATATCTCCTCGCTACACGCGCTCGGCGAAATCCCGCCCGAGGAGCACACGCTCATCACGGCGCGCAACGCCAAGCTCTTGCTCGATAGCGGGTTCACCAGCCTGAACAGCGCCGCCTCGGGCAAGCCGCGGCTCGATGTCGTCATCCGCAATGCGATCAACGCGGGCGAGATCCCTGGGCCCCGCATGCTGGCGGCGAGCCCGGAAATGACCACCTCCGGCGGACTGGGCGACGCGCGGCTGTTGCACATGGACCGCCAGACCTTCTCGATCGTCTGCGACGGGGCGGAGGAATTCCGCAAATGCGCCCGCGTCATGTGCCGCGAGGGCGTGGACACGCTGAAGATAAACCCGTCGGGCGATGAATTCGTCCCGGTGGCGCGCGCCGAGCAGACGGTGATGACCGATGCCGAAGTGCAGGCCGTCGTCGACGTGGCGCGCGAGCGCGGCCGGCGCGTGATGGCGCATGCCCGCTCGGCGGAGTCGGTGAAGATGTGCCTCCGCCACGGCATCGACCTCATCAACCACGCCACCTTCACCGATGAGGAAGCGATCGACATGCTGGAGGCGGCGAAGGATCGCGTGTTCGTCATCCCGGCGATCGGCGTGATCTACACCGCGATGTACGAGGCCAGCGAATGGGGGCTGACGCAGCAGGTTGCCGAAGGCCTCGGCATGAAGCGCGAGATCGAGAACGCCAGCCGGCGCATGGCGGAATACAAGAAGCGCGGCATCCGCGTGCTGCCCGGCGGCGATTACGGATTCGCGTGGAACCCGATCGGCCGCAACGCGCGCGATCTCGAGCATTTCGTGAAGCTGTTCGGCTTCTCGCCGATGGAAGCGATCGTGGCGGCGACGAAGCACGGCGGCCAGGTGATGATGAAGGGCGACGAACTGGGCCAGGTGAGGCCGGGCTATCTCGCCGACCTGCTGCTGGTCGACGGCGACCCGCTCGCCGACATCGCGGTGCTGCAGGACCGCGACCGGCTGCTCGGCATCATGAAGGACGGCGCGTTCCACAAGCGCCCGCCGGCGCGCCGCGCGGTCGAGCGGCTGGCGGCGGAGTAGACGCGCGCGGCTGAAGCCGACTCGACGGTAGGGGATCGCGCGATGCGGCGGAGGGCGCTGCTATCCACGATGGGGGCGGCGGTTGTCGGGCTCGCGTACGGCCGCCCGTCCGCGCGCGCCGCGGAAATGCCCGGCGTCAGCGCGACCGCGATCAAGATCGGCAATACCTGTCAGTACAGCGGTCCGCTTTCGGCCGCCGGCGGCATCGGTTTGGGTGCCGCCGCCTACTTCAAGATGATCAACGACGCGGGCGGCATCGGCGGACGCAAGATCGATTTCATCACGCTGGATGACGGCTACAGCCCGCCGAGAACGGTCGAGCAGACGCGCCGGCTGATCGAGCAGGAGCAGGTCGCCTTCATGTTTGCGAGCGGCGGGTCGCCGACCAATGCGGCCGTTCAGAAATACCTCAACGACCGAAAGATCCCGCAAATTTTCATCAGCACCGGCGCCGAGCGGTTCAAGAACTACAAGGATTTTCCGTGGACGATCGGCTGGCAGCCCAGCTATCGCGTCGAGGCGCAGATCTACGCCAAGTACGTGCTTGCGAACAAACCCGACGCCCGCATCGGCATTCTCTGGCAGAACGACGATTTCGGGAAGAGCTATGTCGCCGGCGTGAAGGACGTTCTCGGCGATAAATACGACCGGATGCCGACCAAATCCGCGTCCTATGAAGTAACCGACCCGACCGTCGATTCCCAGGTGGTCAGCCTGCAGGCGTCCGGCGCCGACGTGCTGATCACCGCGGCCACGCCGAAATTCGCCGCCCAGACCATCCGCAAGGTGTTCGATCTCGGCTGGAGCCCGTTGCGGTTCATGACGAATGTTTCGGTCTCGATCGGCTCGGTGCTGCAACCGGCCGGGCTCGAGAAGGCGGCCGGCCTGATCACCGCCGATTATCTCAAGGACGCGACGGATCCCAGGTGGAAGGACGATTCGGGTGCCGGCGAGTATCGCGCCTTCATGCGAAAACACCTGCCGGACGCCGACATCGGCGACGTGTTCTATGCATGGGGCTACGTGGAAAGCATGGCCCTGATGAAGGTGCTGCTCCAGTGCGAAACTGATTTCTCGCGCGAGAGCATCATGCGGCAGGTGACCAACCTGCACAATCTGGAACTGCCGACGATCCTGCCCGGCATCAAGGTCAATACCAGCCCCACCAACTATCACCCGATCCGGCAGATGCAGTTGAAGCGATGGAACGGCAAGGCATGGGAGCTGTTCGGCGACATCATCGAGGGCTCGGGGTAGTGAGCGCATGCCGGGGTTGACATCGATTCAACCATCCGCCGGCCGCGCCGGCACCGGGATTTCGACCGGGACCAGCACATGGGCTACGACTTCATTGCCCTCCAGTTCCGCCAACCAGTCCGGGACAACGCCCAGCGCCGACGGCACCGGTATCGTCTCGCCCTCCTCGATCATGCCTTCGATGTGGAGAGCGAGCGCCTCGGCGGCATTGGCGGCGGCCTCCTGCGCCGTGTCGCCCATGCTCGTGCACCCAGACAGATCCGGGAAGACAACGCCGAACGCGACGTTCGCCGGTGCGCCCCTGTCGCGCACTATGATCGCGGGGTAGTGGTTCAGTGGCATCGTTCACTTCCTCGGCCGCAGGCCGGATTTCCGCTCGATATCGCGAAGCTGACCGATCGGGAGATCCTTGCCGCCGTGTGCAGCAATGGTTATGAGGCCCGGTTTGGTCGGATGTTTGAACTGGCGGTGCGAGCCCTTCGAGCGCACTTCGACCCATCCGTCGGCTTCGAGAGCGGCGATCACGTCGCGGGCCTTCATTCAACAACAAGCGCATCGGCTCGCGTTTACGTCACCAGCGCCGTCGTGGCGGTGGCGCCGGCATCCACTGGCAGGATGGCGCCGGTGATCCAGCGCGCGCGATCTGACGCGAGATAGACAACGGCAGCGCCGACATCCCAGCCGGATCCCTCGGTCTGCAAAATGGAGCGCTGGCGCCGCGCCTCACGCAGCGCATCCGACATGCCGCCGGCATACACCATCGGCGTGTACACCATGCCCGGGCAGACGCAGTTCACGCGGACGCCGTCCTTGCCGTGCTGCACCGCCATGGCGCGCGTCATCTGCACGACCGCGCCCTTCGAGGTCGCATAGAGCAGGTTCGGATGCCCGCCGAGCAGCCCGGCCACCGAGGCGATGTTGACGATCGCCCCTCGCTGCTGGCGCAGCATCTCCGGGATCGCGTGCTTCGCCATCAGCATCATCGAGGTCACGTTCACCAAGAGCCCGTGATTCCACCCCTCGAGATCCACTTCCACCGCCGTGCCGGGCGGACCGGCGATACCGACGTTGTTCACCAGGATGTCGAGCCGGCCGTAGCGCTCGATCGCGGTCGCGACGATGCGGCGGCAATCCGCGGGCCTGGTCACGTCGGCTTCCACCACGACGGACGTGCGGCCCTCGGCCGCGATCATCGCCTCGGTGCGCGCCGCCCACTCCGGCTGCGCGTCGACCAGCACGACCTTCGCGCCTTCCCGCGCCAGGAGGATGGAGGCGGCGCGGCCGTTGCCGATCCCCTCCGCCCGCGACCCGGCGCCGGTGACGATCGCCACCCGCCCGGCGAGCCCGCTCGTGATCTCGTCCATTTCGCCTCTCCCACGGCTCGGCGCTGATTTCCGCATGGGGACGGCTCGGCCGCAAGGTGGGAGCGCCGCTTGCGGTTGGCGGCTTACGTCCTTACTTTTCGCGCATGCTTGCGAAGCTCAGCGCTAAGAACCAGTTGACCCTGCCCAAGCGAGTGGTCGAGGCACTTGGATCGCCAGCCTACTTCCAGGTGCACGTCGAGGAAGGCCGTATTGTACTCACTCCGGCCTGGCCCGGTGTGGCTGACACGGTCCGGCGCAGGCTCGGCGAACACAGGATCACCGACGCCGATGTCGCCGAGGCGGTGGCTTGGGCAAGGCGCAAGCCCTGATCGATCCGGTGGCTGGCAATCTCAGGGCGGTTTTTGACACGAACGTCGTGGTTTCGGCCCTGGTCTTCGGCCGGCTGCCGATCTTGTCCATGCCAGTGCCATATGAACCACCAGCAGCTTGTTTTTATGGAGCAGTCGCGTGCAATAGGCGAGCACCCAATGCCAAATAGACAGCACCGGCCGCCATTGCCGTCGCAGTGAGCGCAAACAGCGCTATTCCCATTGTCCACATTGCAGTTATGGTTGGCCTCCTGGCCAACTCCGCCTGCGTCGCAAGATGCGGTATTTGAGCATCAATTCTAGCAATTGCCGGCTCCAGACGGCCAAGAACGGTCTTGATTTCACGCATGTCATCCTCAAGCCGGGCGATGCGGGCTTCGATCGAAGGATCATTCGGACCGCCGCTTCCGGGGGCGCCCGGCCGTGAGCGGGTGTGACGTGCGTCGTCGCGTTCGAGGATATATTCTGGATAGGCTTGAACGAGGCGCTGCTTACCACTCATCAATCAACTTCCCCGGTCGACAATGTGGCTGGCAAAACGTCATCCACGAGGCGTCTTAGGATGGGCCGCACAAATCCGCAGTTCGAACAGGCCAATATGTAGACAGCTAGGTGCCAACCCCATTGCTGGTCGGGCAAGACAAAGCCGGGATAATCGAACTCCCCAGCTATCCAACTGTTCGTTCCACAGAATGGACATGGACCCTCCGCGCCCTTTCTTGCCAGAAAGTCGTTCAATTTATCCGCAAGCGCTTTGTTTTCTGTTTCGGCGGCCATCAGCTGTCCTTTCGGCGGCTGTTCCCATTAAGGGAAGTTGGTGCCGCCTCCAACTCAGTGAAAGGCGAAAAACCCAGAAAGGTCTGCGCGAGTTTAGTTCACCTTCAGCGCCGGATGCACGCGGAAGTCGGCCTCGGTCCTGGCGCGGATTTCCCCCACGCTGACGCCGGGGGCGAGATCGACCAAGGTCAGCCCAGGATTGCCCGGATGGTCCACTTCGAGCACGCCGAGATCGGTGACGATCAGGTTCACCACCCCGGCGCCCGTCAGCGGCAAGGTGCAGCGCTTCAGGATCTTGGGCTCGCCCTTGGCCGTGTGCTCCATCAGCACGACAACGCGCCGCACGCCGGCCACCAGATCCATGGCACCCCCCATGCCCTTCACCATCTTGCCGGGGATCATCCAGTTCGCGAGGTCGCCGTTCTCCGCCACCTGCAAGGCGCCCAGGATGGAGAGGTCGATGTGCCCGCCGCGGATCATCGCGAACGAGGCGGCGCTGTCGAAGAAGCTGGTGGTCGGCAGCTTGGTCACCGTCTGCTTGCCGGCGTTGATCAGGTCGGCATCCTCCTCGCCCTCGAAGGGGAAGGGGCCGATGCCGAGCATGCCGTTCTCGCTTTGCAGCTGGATCGACATGCCCGCGGGGATGTGGTTGGCCACAAGCGTCGGGATGCCGATGCCGAGGTTGACGTAGAAGCCGTCCTGCAGCTCGCTTGCGGCGCGGGCGGCCATCTGGTCGCGGGTCCAGGCCATGGGCTTCTCCTTCACGTTCGCGGATAGACGGTGCGTTGCTCGATGCGCTTCTCGACGCGCGCCAGCTTGACGATGCGCTGGACGAAAATCCCCGGCGTCGCGATGCAGTCGGCGTCGAGCTCGCCCGGCTCGACCAGGCGCTCCACCTCGGCCACCGTCGCCTTCGCCGCCGTCGCCATGATCGGGTTGAAGTTGCGCGCGGTCATCCGGTAGATCAGGTTGCCTTCGGTGTCGCCCTTCCAGGCGTGGATGATGGCGAGGTCGGCGACGAGGCCCCGCTCCATCACATACTGCTTGCCGTCGAACTCGCGCGTTTCCTTGCCCTTGGCGACATCGGTGCCGGCGCCCGTGGCCGTGTAGAAGGCGGGGATGCCGGCGCCGCCGGCGCGGATGCGCTCGGCGAGCGTGCCCTGCGGGTTGAACTCGATCTCCAGCTCGCCCGCCAGGTACTGCTTGGCGAAGGTGGCGTTCTCGCCGACATACGAGCTGATCATCTTGCGGATCTGGCGGGTTTGCAAAAGGAGGCCGAGCCCGGCGTCGTCGATCCCGGCGTTGTTCGAGACCACGGTCAGGTTCTTCACCCCCGACGCCCTGATCGCCTCGATGAGGGCGGAGGGGATGCCGCAGAGGCCGAACCCGCCGGCGTGGATCAGCATGCCGTCGCGCAAGAGGCCGTCGAGCGCCGCGCGGGCGTCGGGGTAGACCTTGTTCACGGCCATGGCGGGGCTCCTCGTGGCTGGGCGAGGCCGCAGCTTAGAATCGGCGGCGCGGGGTATAAAGGGCGCCCAAGCCGGGCAGTCAGCCGATCAGCTTCTCTTGGCGGCTATCCCGCGCTTTGCCTGATCTGCGCTTGACTGCACCGGGTAGCTTAGCCGCAGTAATCGCGGCCCGGAGCGCGTCCGCCGAGAGGGTCGGTCCGGCGCAGATGCGCTTCAACAGGTCCGCCTGCGCTGGCTCCAGGGCAACCAATCGCCCGAGGACGTGGAGGACGTTCAACAACTCCGTCGTGTATTCCGCCAGCCAGCCGTCCGGCTGGATTTCTCCCAACGGAGAAGGCGGGCGCCTGTCACCGATGATCGGACGGCTGCGGTCACGGCGCCGGTAGCTGAACCACTGTACAAGCACCTGCTTGCCGGACACCTCGTATGCCCAGACCTCGGGCGAAACGTTGTCCACGTGCCCCGACCCCATCCATAGGCGATGCTTCGTGGCGTCATAGGACATGGCATTCGGCATCTCATCCGCCCCGGATGGAATTGCGCCCTCGGCGGAAATTCGAGGCCCTTTGCCGTGAGGCAGGCGCGGCGCGCTCGCGGGGCGACCGTCTCCTGGAGCGAAGAAGCGTTCGCCGAAGGTGTGCAGCCAGATGACCTCGCGGCCGAGCCGCACCGCGTCCTTGAATAGGGCTGGGTCTGCCGTCAGTGGAATCCGAAGCCCAGGCTGCACGAGATTGGTACTGAAGCACGCGACGTAGGCCGGATGAGCAGCAACAGCAGCCAGATAAGCCAGGACATCCTCGGCGGTGACCGTGAATTTGCACGTTTCTTTCAGTTTGGCCAAGAGACCAGGCTGAATGTTGAGATGCTCACCGGCGGCGTCTGCCCAGAGCGGAAAGGCCCGGCCGCCACGTCCGTGGTAGTGATCAAGATCAGGTATTAGCCCCGTGAATGTCAGTGCGGGACCGTTGCTCGGCGAAGTACGCTGGAGCGCGGTCAGATAAACCTGCTTCGCCGACTGCGCCGCCCAAAGCGCTGGATTGGGCCGGTTAAGAAGCCGATTGTCGGGAATGATCCATTGCCGGTCGAAGGACCGGAAACCGTAGCGCACCGGAGCGATGATTGGCCCCTTATCCAAAGCGATTGTCATGGCGCGAAATTCATGGCCATGCAGACCTTCGGACAATGCTTTTTTGGTGTGCCTATCCCCCGGGTCTGCCTCCGAGCCGTGCGGATGGAACAGTCGCTCCTTCCGCTGAGGGTTTGCCTCTTGTGTCAGACTTTTCCAGCGCTGCCGCAGGGATTCTGCATCGGGCGATATAACCCACGTTCGGCCGGGCATAACCCCAGACCCGTTGTAAACGAAGAAGTCCTCAAGCGCGGGGAACGTCGCCCAGTCTCCAGTGGCCGTAGGAAGGAACGGCGCGCGCCAGTCCGCCGGGCAGTCGATCCAACCCTCGCTGTCGAGAGTCAGCACGGCGATGGCTTCGAATTTGTCCTCTCGGCGCCCCGCAGGCAGCGAGCGAAAGCGCACTCGCGCCGGCTTCGCCGAGTCGGTATTGGCGAACCGCGATGCCAACACGATGCACACCGGCTGCTGCACGTCCTGAAACACACGGGTTGCCACGTCTGGCTGATGCCCCTCGGGCGAGCAGTCGATCACCCAGATCTCGTCCGTGTCGCGGCGAAGGTCGGCACGCATCTTCTGGAAACCGGGGCCATTGAGGAACCCCGCCACACTGATGAAGCAGACGACGCCTTCCCGGTTCGTCTCAAGTAGCGCGCTCGGCTCTGCCGTGCTGTCGCCGAACACCTTCCATGTGGCCCAGCGCCAAAAGTAGACGTAGAGATTGCGCAGGTGCTTCGTGTGGGTACCCACGCCCCAGTCGGCCGGAGGCATCCATGCCGCCAGTGGCGCCTTCACGTTTGGGCTGCCAATCTCCACCCACCCGCCAAATCCCTTCGCCTTCTCCTTGTACGGTGGATTGCCGATCACCACTGTGATTGGTTCGGCCCGCTTGATCTTGTTAGCCTCCCGGCGAGAATCAGCCAGCGGCTTCAGAATGTTTGGAATCCATTCTGATTCCTCGTCCGGGTTGCCCAGGGTGTCGGCGACATAGAGCCGAGGATGAATGGAGTCGAGCTTAGCCTTGTCCTTTGACTTCTTGAGGTCTAGATCGAGCAAATCAGTGATCTCCGCCAGAAGTCGCAGCTGCGCGACAGCAAATGGCCCGAACTGGATTTCGAAGCCGATGATCCGCTTTAAGGATGCCTGTACCACCGCTGGAACGGCCCCATGCCCCTGGTCGTTGCCGGTCGCGTCAGAGATACGACGCAGGACCCCAAGTAGGAAGGTCCCGGTGCCCATTGCGGGATCGGCTAGCGTAACGTCCGGTGACGCCAGGCCCTCCGCCACACCGAATCGACGAGCATCACGCAATACCTCGTCAACCAGTCGAACCATCGCCGTCACGATTTCCGGCGGGGTATAGTACGACCCTGTTCGCTTCCTGAGTTCGTTGTCATAAATGCTGAGAAAGTACTGATAGAAGTACAGCCAGGCCTCAGGGTTACCTTTGCTAATGACGGACCAGTCCACCACCCCAAGCACGCGCGTCAGGGTGGCGAGTGAAGTCTTCAACGCGGCCTGATTGTTCACGTCGTCCGTCAGCAAGCGTAACGCGCTGCCAATTAGCGCATTCGTTTGCGTAAGCGCCTTGGAAACCTGATCCAGACCAGCCGTTACGGCGATTCCCTTGGCGCGGGCCATCAGCAGGCCGAAAGTGACCGCCTGTGCGTATCCGTCGGCAAACTGCTCATCCGAGGCACCTGGGAACAGCAGTTTTCGCCAAGTCCATCGCGAGGTCGGTGAGTGCCTTCGTCCCGAGGACCATCTGTTCCGCGACCTCATCGCGCAGTAGGCGGCACAGGCCCGCAGTAATCTCCGCCAGTTGCATCGCTGTCTTCGGTGGGATCGGGTTCCATTGCAGGAAGTCGCTGAACAGCCGCAGTAGACTCTTGGGTGCTGCGAGCGCCGCGCCAGCAGTTTCAACCGAGCCCTCAAGCCGGACAATTTCGAAGGCGCCCTTCTGCCAAAGACTGAATGCATTGCCGTCAGTGTAGATCAGGTTAGGCAGCGACTTAAGTTTTTCCCATTGCTCCCGGTCGTGCTTGTCCTGGAACTTCCGTGGATCGGCACCCTTTCCTGGTGCTTTCCCCTCGATGAAACCGACAAGCGCATCCTGTCGCGTCACGGCGTAATCGGGTCGGGTCTTGAGATCGGCAAGCGAGGACTCGCCCACCGCGACTACATCAGCGACTAAGAAGTTAAGCGCCGCCACCAGGTCTTGCAGGAGCACTTCCAACGGACCGCGCAGTTGGTCTTCGGGGGCACCGCTGACCGCCTTGCCCGAAAGCCTGGCCTTCACGGTGGCGCCGAATCGAGAGACCGCCTCGGCCAGAGGGTCCTTCGCCTTCACACGTTGATCCTACCCGCCGCCCGCGCTCAGTGCGCTCGGCTTCGCTAATGCCGCGGGCGGCCGCGCCGCGCCCCGCCCCGGCCCGGACGCGGCTCGTAGCCCCCGCCGCCTGGCCCGAGCGGCTCGGGCGCGCGCCCACGGCGGGCACGCTCGGCATAGGAGCGCAGCGTCGCCGAGGCGGGCGACAGGCTCGGCAGCCCGAGGTCGAGCGCCTCGAGGCGGCGGATCTCGTCGCGCAGCCGGGCCGCTTCCTCAAACTCAAGGTTCGCGGCGGCATCGCGCATGCGCCTCTCGAGCTCGGCGATGGTCGCCTTCAGGTCCTTGCCGACGAACTCCGCCGCGCGGCCGTCGGCGAGCGGGGCGACCGTGACGTAATCCTGCTCGAACACGCTCTCCAGCACGCGGCCGATCTGCTTCCTCACCGACTGCGGCGTGATGCCGTGCGCCTCGTTCCACGCCCGCTGCTTGGCGCGGCGGCGCTCGGTTTCCTCGATCGCGGCGCGGAGGCTCCGCGTCATCGTATCGGCGTAGAGGATCACCCGCCCGTCGATGTTGCGCGCGGCGCGGCCGATCGTCTGGACGAGCGAGGTCTGCGAGCGCAGGAAACCCTCCTTATCCGCGTCGAGGATGGCGACGAGCGCGCATTCGGGGATGTCCAGCCCCTCGCGCAACAGGTTGATGCCGACCAGCACGTCGAACACGCCGAGCCGCAAATCGCGGATGATCTCGACGCGCTCCAGGGTTTCAATATCGGAATGGAGGTAGCGCACGCGCACGCCCTGCTCGGCGAGGTATTCGGTCAGGTTCTCCGCCATGCGCTTGGTGAGCGTCGTCACCAGCACGCGCCCGCCGGCCGCGGCTACCGCCTTGCATTCGGCGAGCAGGTCGTCGACCTGCCGCTCCACCGGGCGCACTTCGGTCACCGGGTCGATCAGCCCGGTCGGGCGGATCACCTGCTCGGCGAATACGCCGCCGCTGCGCTCCAGCTCCCACGGTCCGGGGGTGGCGCTGACGAACATCGTTTCCGGACGGAATCGATCCCATTCCTCGAATTTCAGCGGTCGGTTGTCGACGCAGGAGGACAGGCGGAAACCGAACTCGGCGAGCACCGACTTGCGGTTGAAGTCGCCGCGGAACATGCCGCCGAGCTGCGGCACGGTCACGTGGCTCTCGTCCACGATGAGCAGCGCATTCTCCGGCAGGTACTCGAACAGGGTGGGCGGGGGCTCGCCGGGATTGCGGCCCGTCAGATAGCGCGAGTAGTTCTCGATGCCCTTGCAGGAGCCGGTGGTCTCCATCATCTCGATGTCGAAGGTGGTCCGCTGCAGGAGGCGCTCGGCTTCCAACGGCTTGCCTTCGGCCGCGAGCTGATCGAGCCGTTCCTTCAACTCGGCCTTGATGCCGCGGATCGCCTGCGTCAATGTCGGGCGCGGCGTGACGTAGTGGCTGTTGGCGTAGACCGTCACGCCCTCCAGCTCGGCGGTTCGCTCGCCGGTTAGCGGATCGAATTCGTGGATCGCTTCGATCTCGTCGCCGAACAGGCTGATCCGCCAGGCGCGGTCTTCGTAATGGCTCGGGAAGATGTCAACGGTCTCGCCGCGCAGGCGGAAGGCGCCGCGCTGGAACGCGGCATCGTTGCGGCGGTATTGCAGCTCGACCAGCGCGCGGGCGAGCTTGTCGCGGTCGATGCGCCCGCCGCGCTCGAGCTTCACCACCATCTTCGCATAGGTCTCGACCGAGCCGATGCCGTAGATGCAGGAGACCGAGGCGACGATCACCACGTCGTTGCGTTCGAGCAGCGACTGCGTGGCGGCGTGGCGCATGCGGTCGATCTGGTCGTTGATCTGCGCGTCCTTCTCGATGTACGTATCGGTGCGCGGCACGTAGGCTTCCGGCTGGTAGTAATCGTAATAGCTGACGAAGTATTCGACCGCGTTCTCCGGGAAAAATCCCTTCATCTCGCCGTAGAGCTGGGCGGCGAGCGTCTTGTTCGGCGCCAGGATCAGGGTGGGGCGCTGCACCGCCTCGATCACCTTGGCCATGGTGAAGGTCTTGCCCGAGCCGGTGACGCCGAGCAGCACCTGGTCGCGCTCGCCGCGCCCGAGGCCGGCGACGAGATCGCGGATGGCGGTGGGCTGGTCGCCGCTCGGGGCGTAGTCCGAGACCACGGCAAGCCGCCGCGTCGCCGGCTTGGCCGGCTGCTTCTGCGGCATGAACAGCACCGGGGGCGGTCGGGTCAGGGTTTGCGACATTGTGGCGGGTTCCTGCCGGCCAAGATGGTCCCCCGAAGCGGCGGCGTCGAGGGGACGTGCGGGGTGAGGGAACAACAAGCCTGCCCCGGCGTACGCCGGGGTCCGGTGACGGGGCGAGCCAGGGGCCGGCCGCACGACGTTGGCTTGTTGCCTGAATCTCGGCTTAGAATGCGCGGCATGGATGTCGCCATCCGCAAGCCCATGACCTTGGCGCAGTTCCTCGCCTGGGAGGAACGGCAGGAGCTGCGCTACGAGTTCGACGGATTCCAGGCGGTCGCCATGACTGGGGGAACCGACGCGCACGAGGCGATCGGCGGCGTGCTGCGGGCGATCCTGCGCGAGCGCCTGAAGGGCAAGCCCTGTCGCGTGCGCGGTCCCACCCTGAAGATCGAGGTCGCCGGCCGCATCCGCTACCCGGACGCGTTCGTGTATTGCACCCCGGTAGCGCCGAAGGACACCATCGTTCGCGACCCGGTTGTCGTGTTCGAAGTGGCCAGCCCCGGCACCTCGCGCACCGACCGGATCGACAAGCTCCGGGAATACCAGGCGACGCCGTCGATCCGGCGCTACGTCATCCTCGAACAGGACAGCATCGCCGCGACGGTGTTTTCCCGGCTGGGCTCCGACTGGATCGCGCGCGCGCTTACCGAGGGCGACGTGCTGCGCATGCCCGAGATCGGCATCGAGCTCCCGCTCGCCGACATCTATGCGGACGTGCCGCTGGCCGCGCCTGAAAGCGACGGCGAAGGCGAAGCTGGAGCCTCCGGCCAGGGCGGGTTTTGACCGGCAGCATCCCGGCCAACCCCGCTTGACCAGCCCGGCGGCGCGCGACCACACTGAACCGAGCCCGCCGAGCGGGCCGGCGCAATAACCCTCCCGCCCCGGCGGGAGCGGCCGGGGAAAGGGAAAAAAACATGCCTCAGGTATCCCTGACGGTGAACGGCAAGAAGCACTCGGTCGAGGTCGAGGGCCGCACGCTCCTGGTCGAGCTATTGCGCGAAAAACTCGGCCTCACCGGCACGCATGTCGGCTGCGACACCAGCCAGTGCGGCGCCTGCGTCGTGCTGGTCGACGGCAATTCGCTGAAATCCTGCACCATGCTGGCGCTGCAGGCGGACGGCGCCTCGGTCACCACCATCGAGGGCCTGGCCAAGCCGGACGGCACGCTGCATCCGATGCAGGAGATGTTCCGCGAGCATCACGCGCTGCAATGCGGCTTCTGTACCCCCGGCATGGTGATGAGCGCGGTCGATCTCGTGACCAAGCACCCCGGGGGGCTCACCGAGGCGCAGATCCGCGAGGGGCTCGAGGGCAATCTCTGCCGCTGCACCGGCTACCACAACATCGTCAAGGCCGTCGCCGCCGCCTGGCCGCTGATGCACGGCAAGCCGGCGCGCGCCGCCGCCGAGTGATCCGCGCGCGGTCCGGAGCGCACAGGCCGCGACAACCAACGCGCGGCTGAGCAAGGCCGCCAGCCGAGGGGAGGGGGTAATGGCGTTCGAAGGCATTGGCGCTTCGGTCAGGCGCAAGGAGGATGCGCGCTTCCTCGCCGGGCGCGGCAGCTACGTCGATGACATCAACCGCCCGGGGCAGCTACATGCGTTCATCAAGCGCTCCGACCGCCCACATGCCGGCATCCGCGGCATCGACACCAAGGCCGCCGCTGCGGCGCCGGGCGTCGTCGCCGTCTACACCGGGGCCGACATGCAGGCCGACAACATCGGCGGCGTGCCATGCGGCTGGCTCATTCACAACAAGGACGGCTCGCCGATGGCCGAGCCGCCGCATCCGGTGCTGGCGGTCGGCAAGGTGCGCCACGTCGGCGACCCGGTCGCGGTGGTGATCGCCGAGACGAAGCAACAGGCGAAGGACGCCGCCGAGCTGCTCGACATCGATTACGAGGATCTGCCCGCGGTTGCCTCGGCGCGCGAGGCGGCGGGGCCGGGCGCCCCGCTCGTGCACGACACGGCGGCGGCCAACGTGTGCTACGATTGGCACATCGGCGACAAGGCCGCGGTCGACAGCGCCTTCGCGCGCGCCAAGCACGTCGTCAAGCTCGACCTCACCAACAACCGCCTGATCCCGAACGCGATGGAGCCGCGCGCCGCCATCGGCGAATGCGATTTCCAGGGCAATTACACGCTCTATACCACCAGCCAGAATCCGCACCTCATTCGCCTGCTGATGGGCGCCTTCGTGCTCCACCTCCCCGAGCACCAGCTCCGCGTGGTGGCGCCCGATGTCGGCGGCGGCTTCGGCTCGAAAATCTACCACTACGCCGAAGAGGCGATCGTCACCTGGGCCGCCGGCAAGCTGAAGCGGCCGGTGAAATGGACCGCCGAGCGCAACGAAAGCTTCATTTCCGACGCGCAAGGCCGCGATCACGTCACCACGGCCGAAATGGCGCTCGACGAGCAGGGCAACTTCCTGGCGCTGCGCGTCAGCACGCTTGCCAATCTGGGCGCCTATTTGTCGACGTTCGGGCCGGCCATCCCGACCTGGTTCCACGCCACGCTGCTGGCCGGCGTTTACAAGACCCCGGCGATCTATGCCGAGGTGAAGGGGCTGTTCACCAACACCGTGCCGGTCGACGCCTATCGCGGCGCGGGCCGGCCGGAAGCCGCCTATCTGCTCGAGCGCCTGGTGGACGTGATCGCGCACGACCTCGGCTTCGATCGCGTGGAGCTCCGGCGGCGCAATTTCATCCCCAAAACCGCCTTCCCGTACCAGACGCCGGTCGGGTTCACCTATGACAGCGGCGACTACGAGGCGACATTGAACACCGCGATCAAGGCGGCCGATGTCGCCGGCTTCGAGGAGCGCCGGCGCAAGTCGCTGGCCGCGGGCAAGCTGCGCGGGCTCGGCTATTCCACCTATGTCGAAGCTTGCGGGGCCGCGCCGAGTGCCGTTGCCGGCGCGCTCGGCGCCCGCGCGGGGCTGTACGAGGTGGCGAACATCCGCGTGCACCCCACCGGCAGCGTCACCGTGTTCACCGGCACGCACAGCCACGGCCAGGGGCACGAGACCACTTTCGCGCAGCTCGTCGCGGATCATCTGGGCGTGCCGATTGCCATGGTCGACGTGGTGCACGGCGACACCGCGAAGATCCCGTTCGGCATGGGAACATATGGCAGCCGCAGCCTGCCCGTGGGCGGCGCTGCGATGGCCAAGGCCATGGACAAGATCGTTGCCAAGGGCAAGAAAATCGCGGCCCACCTGATGGAAGCCTCGGTGAACGACATCGACTTCAAGGACGGCAAGTTCACCGTGGCCGGCACCGATCGCTCGAAGGCGCTCGCGGAGATTTCGCTCGCCGCCTACATCCCGCACAATTATCCGCTCGCGGAGCTGGAACCCGGTCTGGACGAAACCGCGTTCTACGATCCGACGAACTTCACCTTCCCGGCCGGCTGCCACATCTGCGAG
>Ga0073928_10005933_pt1 | contig 16774 bp, 21 predicted proteins | sample PaiPotPPA55metaG_FD_76969 | JGI IMG/M metagenome (GOLD analysis project Ga0073928, IMG submission 76969) | Iron sulfur acid spring bacterial and archeal communities from Banff, Canada, to study Microbial Dark Matter (Phase II) - Paint Pots PPA... ... | reverse complement strand
TTTATCGTCCGCGCCCTGCTAACCGAATCCGCCGCCCTCTGCATGTTTGGCATTGCCGCCGGTATCGGGTTGAGCTACGCAGTGCGCGCCGCTTTTCTTGCTGGCTTTCCGACGCTGTCGATCCTGATCACCCCGGAATGGGTGTTGCGCGCGGGGGGCATTGCGTTGGCGGGAGCCATACTCGGCGCAAGCTATCCGGCCTGGGTGGCCAGCCGCAAAGATCCGGTTGAAGCGCTCTCTTATGACTAGAAATCGCAATAATCAGTTAAGGCGCGGCTAGGCACACATGGCAATCGCAGCTACAATACAGCAACCTGCCGGCGCATTGACTTTTCCAGGGCAAAAGGATTTGGAGCCGATACTAAAAACCGAAGGTTTGTGGAAGCTCTATCGGGCCGGCAAAGTGGAAGTGCCTGCGCTCCGCGGTGTGAACTTTGAAGTGATGCCCGGCGAGTCGGTTGCCGTCATGGGTCCGTCCGGCTGCGGAAAATCTTCGCTCCTTTACGTCATCGGCGGGCTGGCGCAGGCCTCGCGAGGCCGCGTCCTGGTGGACGGGAACGATTTGACCGAGCTCAGTGACGCCGCGCGCACCAAGCTCCGGCGCCACAAGATTGGTTTCGTTTTCCAGCGTTTCAATTTGCTGCCCACCTTGACCGCCAAAGGCAACATCGCCATCGCGCAATTCATTCACGGCGACGGCTTCGATCCTCACCGCTTCGACGTGGTCACTAAAATGTTAGGTCTTGAGGGCCGCTTGCATCACAAGCCCTCCGAGCTCTCCGGCGGCGAGCAGCAGCGCGTTGCGATTGCCCGCGCCATCATCAACGAGCCTAAAATCCTGCTAGCCGACGAGCCCACCGGCAATCTCGACTCAAAAAATTCCGAAATCGTCCTGCAGATGCTGCGTCAGCTCAACAAAAATCTCGGACAAACCATTGTGATGATCACGCACAATCCCGAAGCGGTCACCCATTTCGACCGCGTCGTGCACATGCGCGACGGTGTGATCGTCGACGGCATCCCGGCGGACTGATATGGCCGGCCTCAAGCAGATTCTCTCCAGGACATTTTTCTGGTCTTACGAGCGCGGAACGTGGCAGTACGACGTAGCCGTAGTGCTCATCCTGATCTTTGTATTGCTCACGCCGCGCGGGTGGTTCCGCGACCAGCCACAAGTTGGCATGCCCGTCGCCTCGGAGCAAGTTCAACTCGTCCTTTTCTCCGACGATGGTCATCGTCAAGAGTATCGCGTCGATGCCCGCCTTCTCGCCCCGCCGGAGCAGACTCCCGCCCTGCAGAACGAATTGCACCAGGCTTTGCAGCGCGCCCTGCCCGATTTGCGCAACGGCCGGTTTTCCATCACCAAAATCGAAGCCGTGCGCAATGAAAACGGAACCGTGATCGCCTACCAAGTCGAAATTCGCCGCTGATTTTGCCTGCATTTCTCCAGTGAAACGCCCGCCTTAACCGGCGCATCCATTGCTATGTGCTACGATTACATTGACTTGAAAACTGCCGGCCCGTCCTTCCGGCGACTGAGGGTTAGCTTGAAAAGAGTCGTTTCGTTCGTTGCTATCGCCGGGTTTTGCTCGCTCGCCAGTGTCATGCCGTTACGCGGTTCCTCGGCGCAAGATACTCCCGGCTGGACCACCGAAAGCGTTCTCAACAAGATCGATAAAGCCGCGGCCGATTTCCGCAGTCTGACCGCGGATATTGAGCAGATCAAGTACACCGATGTAGTGAAGGATACGTCCACGGAGACCGGCCAAATCTTCGTCCGCCGCGATCAAAAAATGCGCATCGACCTTACCAAGCCGGATCCCAAGACGATCCTGCGAACCGGCGATTCTCTTTTCATTTACACACCGAAAATCAACCGAGTCGAGGAATACAATCTCGGCAAGAATCGCGCGATCGTCGATCAATACATGCGCTTAGGTTTCGGCACCAAGTCCCAGGACTTGCAGAAAAGCTACGACATCAAGTTGGTGGGAGAAGAAGAGGTCGACCACCGCAAAACGGTGCTTCTGGAGCTCACGCCTAAGTCCGAAGAGATTCGCAAGCAGATAACCAAGATTCAGATGTGGGTGGACCAATCCTCCTGGCTTCCCATTCAGCAGAAGTTTTTCGAAGCCGGCGGGGGCGACTACTTCCTCGTGAAGTATTCCAGTATGATGAAAAATCTGAAGATTCCCGATTCCAAATTCAAGCCCGATTGGCCGAAGAACGCCGCTCACATCAAACCTCGCCAATAGGATTTTCCTGCACGTATCTTTTGATCGCTGAGGAGCCCGCTATTCAGCGGCGCGCTCCTGCGCCAACAATTGCTCTTTCCGCGACAAGCCCCATCGATACCCCGCCAAGCTGCCGTCGCCACGAATCACGCGATGGCAAGGCACCACGATCGAAACTGGATTGGTCGCGCAAGCTCTCGCCACGGCCCGCACTGCCTTTGGGTTACCCAGCGCCCGCGCTACTTGCGTATACGTTCGCGTGCTTCCGCGCGGAATTCGCTGCAGTTCTTGCCAAACGCGCCGCTGAAACGCCGTCGCTTGCAGGTCCAGCGGCAGCTCCAGCCGTGGCGGATTTCCTTCCACGCGCTGCACAATTTCCTTCACCCACCGCTCGAAGGAGCCTCCAGCAGCGGAAATTTCCGCTTGCGGATACTCGTCGCGCAACTCCCCCAGCAATTTTGCATCCGCGTCTCCCAGATAGACCGCCGAGATACCCCTCTCCGTTGCTCCCACCAAAATCTTCCCCAGCGATGATTTCGCGATGGCGTATCCGATCTTCATGTTCTTCCCTCCTTTTCGATATGTCGCAGGGGTCATCCCCAATTGCGCATTGCTGTTTTCATAGACGCGGCTCGTCGAGCCGTAACCCGTCTCGTAAAGCGCTTCAGCGATCCCTTTTCCATCTCGCAACATCTTCTTGAACCGCGCCAGTCGCAGTGCTGCCGCTAGGTCGCGCGGACGCAAGCCCGTCACCTGCTGGAATGCTCGCCGCAGCGTTCCCGGAGTTGTGTTCAGCCTTGCCGCCAAGGCCGCGAACCGAATGCCTTCATCCTCTCCGAACTTCGCCAGTTCGCGTGAAGCGCGCTCCACAAGCGCGACCGGTCCCGCTACTTCATTTGGACGGCAGCGCCTGCACGGCCGGAATCCTTGCTTCTCCGCCTCCACCCCCGTGCGAAAGAAGATTACATTGCGCCGCAACGGCCGCCGCGCAGGACAAGACGGCCGGCAATAAATGTGCGTTGAACGCACCGCCAAGACGAATGTGCCGTCGGCACGAGCATCGCGCGACATTGTCGCGCGCCAGTAGCGTTCGGCGGCCCGCGGTGGAATGTTCCTCTTGACCTGCTGATTCTTCCCGTTGCTATTCATGCGCCAAATCTACCAGTAACCCGCGAACCAATCTATCCGCGAACGCCCGTCAAAAAAAGGTTTTTCAGTCGGCTCGTCAGTTCACCTTGGCGCCGTCTAGATGCCCGATTGGTGAAAGGCAGGCGAAACATTAGCGGCGTCAAGGTGTGCCCACGGCTATTCAGGAAGCGATCCCGCGCAGGTAGCTTGACCTGGCCGTCTATTGTGCGAGAGCTGTGCGGTAGGCCGTACAGCAAAATCTTCCTTGATGGCCACTGAATACTGCATTGGCCTTAGAAACCCTTACTCGCAAAATGGGTTCCTTCAGTGAGAGCACTTTGCTGCGCTGAACTGCGCTCTCTAAGACCAGGGGTGGAATGAGGACTCATGAAAATACTGTTAAGGGTGATGCTGGTGTGTGCGTTGGTAGTGAGCGGGCTGATTGTTGCGTCTTCAAATGCCTTCCAGAAGCGATTCGCGCTGCCTGCTCCGCCCACGAAAACAGATATTGAGCGCGGGCGCTACCTGGTGGAGGAGGTTGCGAAATGCTCGGAATGCCACACGCCTCGTAAGCCGAACGGCGAGCTGGATGAAGCAGCGTGGCTGCGGGGCGCGCCGATCTGGATCCAGCCAGTGGCACGGATACCGAACTGGGCCGACCGGGCCCCTGCTCTAGCGGGACTGCCTAGCTTTACGGATGTGCAGGCGGAGAAAGTGCTGGAAGACGGCACCGGTCCGAATGGCGAAGAGTTGCGTCCGCCGATGCACATCTACCATATGGCTCCTGCAGACGCGCGAGCGATTGTGGCGTATTTGAAGTCATTGCCAGCCGAGGTGCATTAGTTCGTTTCGGCCTAAATCACTAAATCAAGATCGTTTTCTCATTTTACGACTGCGGGGCTTGCGGCTGACGGGTCCTGGTTTCCTATGCTTGGCTTGCAGCAATGCTTGTTGGGTCTTTTTGGGAAGCTTGGCAAAAACAAGGTCGTACGATTCACGAAGCAGAGCGGCTAGCTCCTGCTTCTGCAGCGCATCCTTGCTTTCCAACGCAACCCATTGCGCACGAGCCAGATAAGGCGCGGGAATTATCCCGGCCCGTTCCGTGAGTTCCGCGAAATTTTCCGCTGAGCACTTAAACGAGAGCCAGACTTTAGCCGGTCCCATGACGGTAACCGCAAAGATCTTTCCGCTAACTCGGAAAGTGAGATCAGCACCCCATGTAACCTGTTCGGTCGCGTGCGGAAACGATAGGCAGAGCTCCCGCACCCAATCGATATCTGCGTTCATGTGCAGGAGTTTAGGCGAAATTAGATAATCTTGAAGCGAAATTTTGAGCTGCGTCGCCCGAGGCAATCGGATTATGTAGCTGTTACTCGACGCCGATGTCTTCGTTCCAAACGGCGGGATTCGCGCGGATGTAGTCGGCCAAAAGCTTGATGCATTCCGCGGAGTTGAGATCGATGACTTCAACGCCGTTTTCGCGCAGCCAGTCAATGCCGCCTCGGAAGTTGGCGGATTCGCCGACGATTACTGTAGGAATGGCGAATTGGCGGACGAGCCCGCTGCAGTACCAACAGGGCGCCAGGGTCGTCACCATAATCTTGTCGCGATAGGTGCGCCGGCGTCCGGCACGGCGGAACGCGTCGGTTTCTCCGTGTATCGATGGGTCATTCTCCTGGATGCGGCGGTTGTGGCCGCGCCCCAACAGCGTTCCGTGGCCGTCGAAAATAGCCGCGCCTATGGGGATGCCGCCTTCGGCGAGGCCTTGGCGCGCCTCTTCGATAGCAATTTTCAACATTTGCGAATGAGCGCCGCGATCACTTTGCGCGTGATTTGTCATTCGTTCTCTCAACTGATCGTAGCCAGCCTGTTGTGTCCAGACGCATCCGATTCGCGATCAATCCTTGGCGTCGCCATTGTGATCAATGGGCACGCGCACGGATTCCTTTGCAGTAGACAATACGATAGTAGTGCGGGTGCGGGCTACGCCTAGCTTGTCTTTCAACTCGTGGGCAAGAAGATGATCGAGATCCTGCGTACCGCGACATCGGACTTTGAGAAGGTAATCGTCGCCGCCGGCAACGTGATGACACTCGGCGACCTGCTCCATTTTTTCGATGGCCCGGAGGAACGCGGCGCGGTTGCATGGCTGGCCAGTGAGACGTAACAAGATTTTCGATGCCGAAGAAAAAGCGAACATGCTAGTATGCACAGTGTGACTGTTCCGCTCAATGGTGCGGCGCGACATAGCGAGTGGTATAGTCGCCCCATTCAGTCGATGGACTTCCTGACTAAGGAAGAGCGAAGCAAGCAGATGCGCTTCATCCGCTGCAAGGATACCAAGCCAGAATTGTTAGTGCGCCGTCTCGCTCATCGGCTGGGATATCGTTATTGCCTCCACAGGACTGATCCGACCGCGAATTCCGCTTTTTGGAAGGCTACAAGAAAAACCCGATTTATTCCGGATGTGGTTTGGCATCTGTATGAATACGTCAGGAAGCATCTCACAGAGCCGTGGGTCGGCAGTGTCGCACAACGGTCGGAGATGGGATATCTCTTGTGAGTCCGATACTTCGGGTGCCCATACTTCAGCCAGAGCCTTGACAGCTATGTTCAGCCTTTATGGATTTTATAATGTTCACGCCAATTCCATCGTTTTTTGGATTCGCCGCTTTTTTAGCGCTACTGGCGCTGGATATTCGTCGCCGGCGGCTTGCTCTCGCTAGTATATTGCGACTGCCTGTGCTTGCGATCTTTGACCTTCTGCCCCCCGCCTTGACGGCTGGTGTTGTGGCAGCGCTGATCGCGACCTGTTACCCCGAGGCTTCGGCTCGAGGTGTTCTGCCGCTGCGGTCCCCATCAACACTGGGCGTGGTTCTCTGCCTGGCCTTCTTCCCGGTACTTTGGACAGAAGGGCGCAAACAGATTCAATTTCAGCGGCCTTTTGGGCTGTTATTTGCCGAATGCCTGGTTTTTGCAGGGGCCGCGCGCATCTTGCTCCTCGTAGTTTTTCACCATCCAGGCGACGCCCAAATTAGCCGTTCTGTGCTCTTTGCGCTCCCTTCGATACTGGCGGGCGGTGCGCTGATAGCCGCTGTCGTACCGCAATTCATCAAGAAGTACGAAGGATTGCGGATTTTGGAACGCGTCGCAAAGGATGAGCAGACCACGCAGCCGGAATACACGGCGGCCACTGCCGAATGTCCACAACCGGGATTGTGGAGAATGCTCGATTCGCAGACTACGGAAGTCGAAGTTCTCGATTTCCTAAAGACGCTGGTCACCACCGTCAAGCCGAAACTGGTCGTCGAGACCGGCACGTTTCTTGGCCATGGCACGGTAAAGCTCGCGGAAGGCTTGAAGGAAAATGGTTTCGGCAAGGTCATCACGATCGAGTTTGATCCAGCCATTCGCGCAAGGGCCGAGGAACGCTTCAAAGCTTGCGGATTGGCCCCCTGGATCGAATCGCGGCTGGAGTCGAGCCTTGAGACGAACATCGAAGGCATGATCGATCTGCTGTATAGCGACAGCCATCTCGCAAACCGTGAAGCAGAGATTCGCCGGCTGCTGCCGCAATTGGACCCGCGCGGCCTGCTGGTGATCCATGATGCCAGTTCTCATTTCAAGATTGTCCGTGAGACCGCCCTTCGGCTCGAAGAAGAGGGTCTTATTTCGGCCGTCCTGCTTTCGACGCCGCGCGGTGTCGTTGTTGCGCAGCGGCGCGAGGGCCGACACTAGAAACGAGAGGCGAGAAGTGTGCCCGCGCAAGTGTCCATGTCAGCCGTTCAGCGCTCCCGCGAGGGACTATTGTTCAGCAGCACTTGGCCACCGCTTGTGCCATGATCTGAAAATTTTCCCTACCAAGCAGAGCTGACTCGGTCACGTCGGTTCCATTCGCGATTCGAGGCCGTGCGCGCGGCGGTAACCGCCTTTGGAGAGGACCGCGACCGTTTTCGGCAGTTTTACAGTTTTGATGAGGTGCGGGACCGGCGAGCAAGACGGGAATGGGTGGCGCCTGACCGCAACCCAGTGACGAAATAACGGCCGGTGATCGCGAGCGCGTTCGGAAAGCGACAGCGTGTGCGCCGGGCAACGGATGTCCCTGCGTCCATTTCACTCAAATCCTTATCTGACAGTACTTTACGTTCCTGGCCAGCTTCGTGCCAATTCAACCTCTGCCGCTTGGCAGGAGGAGTCCCATGGTTTCACGGAAGCTGGTTGTCGCAGTTATGGTTACGGTTTGCTCGATGAAAGTGATCGGCTGCCGCGGAGAGGTAGCACCATCGAAGCAGTCACCACGCACGCAGGCCGGCCCAAGTTCTGTATCTCGGGGCAAGGCTCCGAGCCAAGCGTCGTTTGTAAGCAATCATGCCCGCCCACTGCATAGCGCCGCGCCGCATAGAGACACGCCGCGCGAAGCCTTTCTCTCCACTTATAACAATCCAGAAGAGGGCATTTCCTTTCGCTATCCACGGAACTATTCCCTGGAAGATGGCGATGTACAGGAGCACTCATTTTTCCTAAAGAGGCAGGAGGATTTGGACATCGAGCGGCCGGGGGCAACATTGGTGGCAACGATATTGATTCCCGAGGACGGATATCCGAACACCACGTTTGAGCATGGATCGCTGCAATTGGTGATCGATGAGTCCGCAAGCGAGAAAAGCTGTCGCGACTCACTCATTGCTGCTGCAAGCGTAAAAAGCTCGGGAACCACGACGGTCCAGGGAGTCGTGTTTTCTTGGAGCGAGCAAGAGAGTGAAACGGGCGGCGCAAAGCTGTTGGAACGGACCTACACCGGATATTCCCAGCGAACCTGCTACGCCTTCTCGTTGACCGTGGTGGCGGAAGAGACGCCGGACCCGGACGGTTTCAAAAAACCGGCGGACACGGTCAAGATCATGAAGCAACTCGAAAAAATTATTTTGAGCGCACAGATCTTCAACAAGAGCGTGCCGCCTCCGGCGGAAATCGACGAAGAAACCGCGGACCGCTTGTAATCACAACCAGCGCCGAGCGCTGCCGTACTGCACAACTTGAAGCGGGTCGCGGCGCGATTGCCGCATCAATACAGCAGTTTTCATCAGCTAAGTCGCGTCTCTGTCGTAGTGATTTGACTCCTCATGGGTAGGCGGCTCGGCCGCTCTCGCCCTCTGTGGTCGGGATTCCGACCAGTTCTTTCCTCCAAAAAGCAAAAAAGCAATCGGACTTTACGCTCCGCATATTCGCGCCGGAGCAAGGGTCGGTTTGCTCTCTTGCTCCGGAAATCTTCAGAGGGAGGAACTCATGCGTTTTCGCAAAATTCTGTTGGTGTCTTTTGGATTGGTGCTGTTCGCTGGAGCAAATGCACATCAGGCTTGTTCAACCGCGTCTGCCGGAAAATCACTGACCAAATTCCCCGTTGTGGAGAGTGCAGCGCCGCAAGCGCTGTCTACTCTGCTGATCGCTGACGGCGGGCATCCGCTGCCTCCTCCTCCTCCGATGTTGGCCGACGGCGGGCATCCGTTGCCTCCGCCGCCAAGCGGTTCGGTCGAAATTGGAATCGCGGCATAAAAGCGTTTGCACGAGATGAGGGGAAAAATGCCTCGACATTTTTCCCCTCAACCGTGTTAGGATTCGATACCGAAGGCTAGTCTTGCTAAACTAGTTATTGCCCTACAGTGGGAAATCTTAGCCAACTTATCTTGTGGAGCAGCATCGCCTTAGAACTTGCGTTGCTGGTTGCGGGCCTGTGCAACCGGCTGGCGGGTCGATTCCCCGTTTTTTTCGGCTATATCGCATTTGTCCTCTCGCAAGACCTCGTGTCCGTTTTCGCTTTTCATTGGAGCCGGCACGTCTACACAATCGTGTACTGGGTGACCGAATTTTCGGGCCTGGCGCTTGGATCGTTGGTCGTTTTTGAGATTTACAAAGTGTCACTCGCGGCGTACCCGGGAACGGCGCGAATGGCGCGAAATGCGCTCGCCTTCGTGTTTGTCACGGCTCTAGCAAAGGGCCTTGCGCAAGCGATGGCTTCCCCTGTTTGGTGGCAGACGGAGACAACTGCGTTGGAAATCGAGCGGGCGCTCCGTGCGGTTCAAGCGGCGGCAATCCTTGCTCTGGTGGCGCTGTTTTTGCTCTATTCCATACCCTTCGGGCGAAACCTCAGAGGCATTCTGCTGGGCTATGGAGTCTTCATTGCGGAGCGGGTCATTTGCTTGGCATTCATTTCTCAGCAAACGCGTGATTTTTGGTATTACGCATATTCCGCGTCCTATGTGACCGCGCTGAGTTTGTGGCTCACCCATTTGTTGTCATACCAGCCGATTCCGCAGCCAAAGGCCAGTCTAGACCTCGAGTACCAGAGGATCGCAGCGGGAACGCGGCGACGTTTGCAAGAAACACGCGGGTACCTCCGAAAGGCAGTGCGCTCGTGATCGAACTTTCGAGCGTGATCATAGGAATTGTGCTGCTCTTGCTGGGGCTGGCGATAAAGGGATGGCTGGCAGCGCGGCACTTGCAGGAGACGGCGTCCGCTACCAGCGAAGCGTACGCCGCCCCGCCTTGTCCGGAAAGTTTTGTCTCCAGGGTTTTCTCTCGCGGCGACTGGGAATTCGTGCGCGGGCTTAGAGCGGACGGCATCGAGAGATTATTCCGGCGAGAACGAAAGAAAGTGGCGCTGGTCTGGGTGCGCCAGACCTCTCTGATGATCAGGAAAGCGATGCGCGAACATGCTGAAGCTGCGCGGCAAAGCGAAAATCTAGAATTTACGACGGAGATCAACATTTTGGCTCAGTTTCTGATATTGATGGTCGTCTGCGGAATCTTGTCGGTGGCCATTGAGGCGGCCGGACCGCTGTTTCTCGGTGGGCTGGCGCGCTTTGCACAGAGGCTCTCGCAGCGGGTTGCCAAAGTACAAGAGTCGTTCCAGGCGGCCACGCTGGCAAAAACTGCGGGGAGAATTGCATAGCGAATAACACGATCAAAGCTGAGCTGATTGAAGTTTGAGCAGAGAGCGTAGGGTTAGAGATATAGATGGCCGTTCCGGACAGAATAGTGGCAGTCGAACAAGCCTATGACGACCTGTTGCGTCGATCCCTGTCAAAAATTGAAGGCGACCTGGCCAGACTGATTTATCTGGCCTCTACGCGGGACTACAACACCGGCAAGTACCACCACGATGGTTTAGCGGCGCGGTTCCAAGAGGAGATCGCGGGCCAAGCGCTGGAGCTTGCGCACCGCGAGATCTTTGGTCGCATCGCGGCGTGTTCGCTGGAAGAGCTAGTCGATCAAGTCGAAATTTATGTGAGCTCTTCGCGGCAGAGCCGCGAAGAGGTATTACAGGTGTGGCAAAAATTGGAGCCCTATCGCGTGGCGCTGCCCGTGGACGTCAATATGGCTGTGGCGCAGCTATTTGTATCCAACATCAAACTCGCGTTGGCAATCTTGCGGCACCGTTACCAGCGGGAGGAACTGGCGGCGTCAAGGTCATAGCCACGGCGGTCACCTGGCCCACGATTTCAGCCTCCGTGCCATGCGCGAGCCTGCGAACCGAGCGGGGCGACAGCGGATGAGGCAGCAGCAGCAGATGCCCATCCTGTAACTCACACCAAGAACAAGCGTAACCATCGCGGAGTTCCAAGAAATATATCGGGCGGTCGAACTCCGTACGCCATCGCATAGGCTGCACCTTGCGCACGCGCGGATCGATTTGCACGAATGAGCCCGGCCGAAGCAACGGGTAGAGCGTCATGTCGTGCAAGCCGATGTACCCGTAAAGGCCGTGGCGAATGTCCAGGTGCTGAATGAGTGCAATGGGCACCTCGCCCCAGACTTCCACGAGACGAGAGAGAAGATTCGTATTGTCGATATCAAATGAGCGATCGAAGCGAATGGGAAAAGAGACGGTGCGCTCCTGGTCATATACTTCGAGATTGGTCAGGTGGGTGTCTGGCAAAGGCGCCGCCAACTGATTGCGACTGAGGTGCTGCAAGTCCACCCCGTAGAGAAGCAGCAGGTCGGTAAATTTGATGCGATAGATGGAGCTTAGACTGTACAGCTTAAAAATGCTGGGCACCGAGTCGGAGTTTTCGACTTGCGTGAGCCAGGCGTTCGAGATGTGATATTCGGGATTTCCTTCCGCTTCGGCGATCTTCTGGCTGAAGTCCGCGACTTCGCGGGTCGTGATGCCTAAGCGGAATCGAATGTTCTTGAGTTGTTCGCTGGGAGGCTGAGCCCAAGCCATGAAGCAGTTTACCTTAGAAGGTAAAATAGCCAATACGTAACTTATGCGGTGTTTTAAATGCGGATAATCCGTCCAGAGAAGCGGCAAACCATAGATATGACCACTAAGACATCGCAATGGGAGCGCGGACTTGTGAAGCGCGACGAAGACTTATAGGTTTCGTAAAGGTCATGTCGTAAAGCAGGTTTGATCCCCCTTTCCTCAAAGCCTCGCAGAAGACTGTTTTGTCCAAGGATCGCGCCAAAGCGAAATGGTTTCCGATCGCACGAAAATCGAGAGTTCCGTGGGCATTGCCAGCGTCGAACGGCGCAAGCACCCGCGATATTCCTTTAGCACAGCTGCGGAAGTGGTGGAAAAGGCGTCCGGTGCTCGAATTCAGGGGCGCATCACCGATCTTGCCCGGGGCGGATGCTACATTGACGCGATGAGTCCATTCACTGTCGGCTCGGAAGTTACCATACGAATCATGGTCGAGAGTAAATCGTTTGAAGCGCCATCTCGGGTGGTGTTCGCCGCACCGGGCATGGGTATGGGGCTGACGTTCACCGCGATTGAGCCGGAGCAATTGCCCGTCCTCCAGGAGTGGCTTACGGAGCTGAGTGGTGCGGTTCGGCCAGAGCCGTTGATTGCAAAAGAGGAAAAATTGAGCGAGAAAGTAACCGTAAGCCATGCGCCGAGCAATGAGCAAAATTACGTGGTCAACGAATTGATTATCGCTCTAATGCGGAAAAATGTCCTCACCGACTTGGAAGGCAAGGCGCTGCTGCAGAAGCTGCTGCAATGATTCATATACCCGGCCAAGAGGAGTATGATGCGACTCAAGAGGGCTGATATCTCTCTGGAGGTCGATCATGGGTGCTCCCATACTGTCGAAGGACGATGCGGCGCGGGTATCCGCCTTACAAAAGTACGCGATTTTGGACAGTGAGCCTGAGCAAGCCTTCGACGACCTGACGCTGCTGGCTTCCTACGTTTGCAAAACGCCCATCGCACTGATTTCGTTGATCGATGAAAACAGGCAGTGGTTCAAATCCAAGGTGGGAATTTCAGCGACGGAGACTTCACGCGACATTGCGTTTTGTTCGACCGCGATCCAACAGCAGGACGTGTTGGTGGTGCCGGACACGCTGCAGGATGAACGCTTTCGCACGAATCCGCTGGTCGTCTCGGAGCCGAATATTCGTTTTTACGCGGGAGCGCCACTGATCAATGAGGACGGCTATGCGCTGGGCACTTTATGCGTAGTTGACCGCACACCCCGTAACCTTGCTCCGGAGCAGGAAGCAGCACTGAAGGCGCTCAGTCGGCTGGTGCTGATGCAATTGGAATTCCGGCGGAATTTGATTTTGCTGAAAGAAGCGCTGAACGACCGCACGCGCGAAGAGCACGAGCGGGAACGCGAACTGAAAAAAGTGCAGGACACCTTGATGCGAGTGCTGCGAGTGCAACTCTAGGCATTGCAAGCACCCCTCCCCCCTATTTCTGGAAGTGCGCATTCTAAAGGGCTTAGGACCTACCATGTTCGTAAGTGCAGAATCTAAACGGGTTACGCAGTGACGATTGCGGCTAAAAACCGGCAAAACGCGGTGGTTGGTTGTAAGTGCGGAATCTAAAGGAGTTAAGAAAATCGAAGTATGAAACCGTTTCGACTACGCCGACGCTAGGAGTCGAGACGCAAAATCCTACGCGCACAGCATAGCACAAATCACGTTATTGTCAATGGTAAATACAAAGAAAGTAAACACAGCCAAATGAGGAGCTTAGGCGAATCAGGAGCTTAGGTTAGTGTTCGAGGGAGGCGGTGACGCGTTTGCCGTATTCACGCGCTTTGGCGAGGATTTCACTTTCGTGTAAGGTGAGCAGCTTACGGTCGCGCATGACTACTCTGCCGCCGATGACGACCGTGTCCACGTCGTTGGCTTTTAATGCGTAAGCGAGCTGGGAATAGACGTCGTACATGGGCACGGCGTTCGGCTCGCTCAAGTTGATGAGGATTAGATCCGCTTTTTTCCCTGGCTCCAGCGAACCGATTTCCTTTTCTAAATGCACGGCTTTGGCCCCTTCTATGGTGGCCATCTCGACGACAGATTTTGCGCCGAGCGCGCGCGGATCCATTTTGTTGATTTTCTGCAGCTTGGCGGCGAGGTCGATCTCCTCCATCAAGTTCAGGTCGTTGTTGCTGCCCGCGGGACCGTCGGTACCCAGGCCGACGGCAATGCCGGCAGCGCGTTCTTCCATTACCGGGGCTACGCCGCTGGCCAGCATCATGTTGCTTGATGGATTGTGCACGCAGCCGACGCCTTTTTCGGCTAGGAGCTTGCGGTCGGTTTCATCGACCCAGACGCAATGCGCGGCAACCACGTCCGGGCCGAGGAAGCCGATGCGGTCCATATACTGAACGGGAGTGGCTTGGTTTTGCGCGAGGCTATCGTTGAGCTCTTTCTTGATTTCGGCAACGTGGATCAAAATTGGCGCGTGATATTTTTGGGCCAGCGCTTGCACATCGTGAAGGGTCTTTTGCGAGCAGAGGTAAATAGAGTGAGGCGCGACGGCGGCATGGATTAGCGGGTCACCCTGCCAGCGCTTCAGGAATTTTTCCGTGTAGGTGGCTGCTTCGGCTTCGTTCTTATTGTCGGGAACCGGGAAATCGAGCCAGGTCTCGCCGAGAATCCCGCGCATTCCCGCGGCCTTGGTTTCTTCGGCGATGGCGTCCTCAAAGTAATACATGTCCGCAAACGTGGTTACACCGCTGCGGATCATTTCGGCGGCGGCCAGGCGCGTGCCCCAGCGTACAAACTCTTCCGTGACGTTCTTGGCTTCGGCGGGGAAGATATAGTTCTTGAGCCAGACGTCGAGGGTGACGTCGTCCTTGAGGCCGCGCAGAAGAGTCATGGGAACGTGGGTGTGGCCATTGATGAATCCCGGCAGGACGAGATGGCCATTGGCATCGATGTGCGCCGCTGCTGTGAATTTGGCTTCGATTTCGGCGGGCTTGCCGACACCAACGATCTGGTCACCCTTTACGGCAACGGCACCGTCTTCCAGGACGCGGCGATCCGCATCCATGGTCACCACAGTGCCTCCGGCAATCACCAGATCCGCGCGTTCCTTTTTCTCTTGCGGAATTGCCAGGGCCGTGAACGCGCCGGTGCCCGCCAGGACAGCGCAGAGATACCAAAATCGATTTTTCCTCGAATCGTTTCTCATTTTGCTAAGGCCCTCAGTTGCGATCGAAAGGATATCAGAGGCTGGATGCGTCAAAAGGCTTGGGAAAGAGAGTTCGCATCTGCAGCACTTCCACTTTGCCTTTGAGGTTGGAAAGGATGACCGGCACGTCGCCGCAGAATTCCCAGATGATTTGGCGACAAGCGCCGCACGGCGAGGTCAATATATCGGTATCGGTGACTACGGCTATGGCGTCGAAGCCACGCTCGCCTTCGCTGATGGCTTTGAAGATGGCCACGCGTTCGGCGCAGACCGTTAGACCGTACGTGGCGTTTTCGACGTTGCAGCCACTGAAGATTCTGCCGGACGTGGCGCGAATAGCGGCGCCAACGCGAAAATTGGAATAGGGCGCATGCGCATTGTCGCGCGCTTGCTTGGCCGCGGCGATCAGATGATCGTACTCGCTCACGCTATAGCCTCCGAGACTCTTGGGATTACGGCACGCAGCAGCGCTATAAATTGCGGCTTAATGCGCGCGGCGATCTCCAGCACTTCTTCCTGATTCAACGGAGCGTCCGTGGTGCCTGCGGCCATGTTGGTAACGCAAGAGATTCCGAGAACACGAATCCCGCTGTGCCGCGCGGCGATGACCTCCGGAACTGTCGACATACCGACCAGGTCCGCGCCGATGGCGCGAAAAGAATAAATCTCCGCGGGAGTCTCGTAACTCGGACCTTGCACGGCGAGGTAGACGCCATTGTGGATGGTCTGGCCGAGCGTCTTTGCTTCCTCCGTGACGAAGCGCTGAAATTCTCGATCGTACGCTTGCGTCATATCCGGAAAGCGTAGGCCGAAACGCTCGTCGTTTGGGCCGATTAGGGGATTGGCTCCTTGCAAGTTGACGTGGTCCCGAATCGTCACCAGGCACCCTTGCGAATAATTACGATTGATGCCGCCTGCAGCGTTGGTGAGGATCACCGCCTTGATGCCCATGCGGGCGAAGACGCGAATAGGGAACGTGACTTCCTGAGCGGAATAGCCTTCGTAAAGGTGCACGCGGCCTTGCATGCCTGCCACCGGAATATCGCCGACATTGCCGATCACCAGACGCCCGGCGTGCCCGATAGCTGTTGATTGCGGGAAATTTGGGATTTTCGCGTACGGGATTTTCACTGCGTTAGTGAACGTGTCCGCAAAATCGCCCAGGCCGGAACCCAAAATTAGCGCGATGCGTGGACGCAGCTTGGTCTTGCCAAGGATGAATTTGGCCGCGCGCTCAGCTCGCACGAACTCGATGCTTGGCTTTGATTTTGTTTGGATCGATTTTCTTTGCGTCGCTTTCACTTTGGCCTTTGCGCTCATGAAAAGATTCCAACGATGGAGGCAGACAGGAGATTCGCCATAGTCCCGGCCAGCATAGCGCGGATGCCAAATTTGGCGAGTTGACTTCGCTGCTCGGGAGCAAGCGCGCCGATGCCGCCAATCTGGATGCCGATGGAACTGAAATTCGCGAAACCGCAGAGCGCGAACGTTGCGATGGTGAAGGAGCGCGGGTCCAAGGTGTCTTTCAGCGTGCCGAGCTGCGCGAAGGCGACGAACTCGTTGAGCACCATGCGCGTGCCGAGCAAATTGCCGATCGTAGGAGCATCGTGCCAGGGAATTCCGATGAGCCAGGCCACCGGAGCAAACACCCAACCGAACACTTGCTGCAGGCTGTAGGGGAACCAGCTGATGTGCAGGTGTGTCCATCCCATGATGGCGTTAAGGAGAGCGAGAAGGGCGAGAAAGGTAATCAGCATAGCTGCGACGTTCAGCGCTAAATGCAGGCCGTCGATCGTGCCACGGGCAATGGCTCCCAAGATGTTCGATTCTTTTTCCATTGGCGGCATTTCGACGCGGCCCGCCGTGAGAGGCTGCTCGGTTTCGGGGACGAGCATCTTGGCCATCAGCAAAGTGCCGGGCGCGGTCATGATGACGGCGGTCAGCAAATGTTTTGCGTCCGCGCCGCCGACGCGCATGTAGG
>Ga0073928_10005932_pt1 | contig 16775 bp, 20 predicted proteins | sample PaiPotPPA55metaG_FD_76969 | JGI IMG/M metagenome (GOLD analysis project Ga0073928, IMG submission 76969) | Iron sulfur acid spring bacterial and archeal communities from Banff, Canada, to study Microbial Dark Matter (Phase II) - Paint Pots PPA... ... | reverse complement strand
TCCGACGCGGATGAAAGCTACGACGTCGCGCCGCAGAATCCGCAAATCGTCGCCGAAATGCAGCGCAGAATCAACTCGCTGCTCCCGAGTTTCCCCGAGGAGGTGCAGAAATCCTGGGCCGAGGCGCAAAAGCGCCGCTCGAATCCCAGTGTACCCGCCGGAGCGTATCCTCGACCGAATCTTTGATCGAGTAGTTGTGGACGTCGAGCAGCGGCGACGTCGTCGGCCGGTTGTACACACAGGGCGCAAATCCCCCGCCCCTCGCGCTTGGGGGAAACGTGGGCGCTCCAGTCTGGAGCGGTGGATCCCGCGGGTTGCAGGGCGAACGGTTGGTCAGTCCGGCCGCTCAAGTCGAGCGCCGGTTGTCCGTACATGACGGTGACTCTTCCGTTAATTCTGTTTATGGTAGGGTGGCCGACCATCCGTCCACTATCCGCCCAACTCGGAGCACTCGGATCTATGACTATCGCGCCGTCGGTGGGTCGCGCCATTGAACCAAGGCCGCTTCGTTTGTTCGAATCATTTTCCACCCTTCGGCAAGGCGCCTCGTTATATCTCGCCCGTTCAAAGCAGTAATGCCACAGGCAACATTGTGAGCCAGGCAGGCTTTTAGGATGTTCTGGAAGGCCTGTTCCACTTCAGGCGAGTTGCTGTCGACTCCCAGATACTGGTGGAGGTCTCCCCCCGCTCCCACGAAAATTGCTCCCACGCCGGGCACCGCCGCGATCGCATCGGCGTTCTTCAAGCCGTCGGCTGTTTCAATCATCATGATGGCCAACAAGTCGCCATCTGGATTCAGTGGCCAGACGTCCGCCCGCCGCTCATATTCCGCATCGGAAACGCCCCACCACCAGAGGGCGGTTGCCGGAGCGTAGCCGCGCAACCCGGTCGGCTCGGGATATTTCGAGGTCTTTCGTTGTGGATAGCGCATGTTGCGTACAGCTAACAGCGCCTGTTCTGGGTTGTCGATTCCATTGAAGATCACGCCCATCAGGCCGATGTCGAGCGCCTGCTTTACGAACCACTGCGCCTGTTCGCGGCCGTAAGGAGCAAAGCGCGCGAATATTGCCACGTTAGGCTGGGCGTTGCCTTTCTTGAGAATGCCGGCTTTGTCAATCATACCGATCGTGAAACGATGCAGCCCCTCAAAATCCATCGGTCCGTGCTCCATCTCCAAATAGACGTAGTCAATGTTGGCGCGGGCCAAGGAGCGGGCGTTTTCGAGGGACAAATCGCCCGTCTGGAACCCGATGAACGGCTTGCCTGCGGCAAGTTTTTCGATGACCGGGTTGAGATGCTTTGGCGCCTGTTGAGCACACAGCGTGCCGGTTGCCAAGATAAGGCACGCCGGAAAGTAAGAACCCGATAACAAGACCGGACCACGGAACAAATTCATCACCTTGCCTCCCTCACCCCAAAGACACAGCCGGCTGCATGGACTGTAGCTATTTACGAACTATGTGAGCGGCGTCTTTCTCGTTTTCGCACACGTCCTCGATTAAGTCGGTGTCGGCGAGAAATTCAAATTGCATCGGGAACGACCAGGTCTTAGTGTAGGCTTGGGGATCGTCAATGGTGACTTCAACGTCCAGGTGACCAAAGTCGCGGCGGCGAAAGCGTTCAATCGTATGAAGAGCCTCAGTATGAGGAAGGCCGTGGTCATCGAGCCAGCTTTTGTCATTGAAACCGCGCGTGTCAACCACGAACCAATCACCTTCCCACCTACCGATGGAATAGCCGAGCCAGGCGGGATTGGACGCCGGGGGATGGGGGCGGCCGTCTGTGAAAACTTGACGGAAACGCGTGAATTCTTCATACAGAATTAGGGTTAGGCTGGCGTTTTGCACAATTTTCATGGGCACGGGAATAAGCATCTGATCAGGGATGCCGTGGGGTAGACAATGTCCGGAGGGCCGGTCTGCTGAGAAGTTTGCGACACGCTGCCGGTAGAGCGCTTCTGCGGCCGGGAGCATAGGCGGTATCTTTTCCCCCGGTCGCATTAAGTTCTCCACACTGGGACCTATCGACAGACCCTGTGTAGCTTCGTTTGTACGTTCCTTGGCTGAGCGCAGACGTTGCCATAGTCCGGACAGATCCGGCTTGCCTTCCGCGGTTTTTGGAACCGCAGCGGCCAGATTGGGTTTTCCGTCAGGAGTCCGCGGTATGCCTGGAGTCGGATAGTTCAGCCACTGAGCTGACGCGGAGATGGTCCATATCATTGCGAGACAAACGCGGATCATTGATTAACTCCCATCACTTCCGTCCACGCAAGATAGGCGTAAAGATCCCTACGGGCCAAGGCATGTGCCGGCGGTGAGCGCCATCGCGTGTTAGACGATTCTATCTCACTGAACTTTCGCGTGGAACATCCGCCCCTGGCGGCCGGATCCGGGTATGGCGCGACTGCCATCCACTCCAAAAGCACTAACTTATTGCGCCACGTGACGAAAAGCGGAATTTCAGACTCTGCGAAACTAGGTGAACCGGAAGTTATTCTCCCAGTGTAGGCACCCTCCGACAAGTCCCGGGAAACGCCGGTCACGTCCGAAGTGATGAACCCACGACGGCACTACCTCGGTGGACGTGAGGGGACGTACCAGGAGTAATCTCCAAGAACGCCGTTTGGCGAGGCGGTTGTCGGATTACCGGAGAGTTCAAGAACTAGAATCCGTGCTTCCCGCCTGCCGATGGTGACGTCTTACTTAGAGTTAACGATTCGAATGCAAGAACGGGCCGGCCTCGCGACTGCGGCTCGATAGCGACGCCGTTGCGCGATTTCCTGCGGCGCGGGCGTGCCCGACTAAAGGCTTTTCTGTTCACTTCTTCCGGCGTGTGTAGTGCTTGTCGAACTCAGGAAAAACGTTAGCGTTATAGAATCGCTGTTTTGAGCCTTGGGGCTTTTTAGGGTTCGCAAGTCTGGCTAAACAGAACTTTGTCTCCTTCTCTAGATCGCGGCGGATCTGAACGTACTTCTCGTTAATTAGGAAGTCCGAATACCGCCGTCTTAGAGCTTCCGTGAGACTCTTAAGTACGTCATCGGATAGTTCTTTAAGATGTCCTCGCGAACCGACATCGCGGGGGCGTGCGGATCGTCCGTGAATCTGAACGGGATTGCTGCCGCATCCTTCTCCCGCACCAGATGCGTTTCCAAGCGCATCGCGACATGCTGAGACCCATTATTCTCGGCATCGGCGGCCTCGAGAGAATCGATGTAGGCGAGGAGTTTCTGAATTTGCTCGGTGTAATTCGCTCGGGTGACGGGCGCTGCCGCCTCAAACCCATGGTAAAAGGAGATCGGCATCAAATAGAAGTTGTAGATGGAAAGGTTCAGGCTAAACCATTCCGTCGCAAGCATTAGATAGTTCCGCAATGATGCGGTTCCAATCTGCTGCACGCGCCTGCCGATGTAGATATCTCTGTTCAAGAGATGGGCGGCGTTATCGCGGATTTCCACGAGGGCAAGTATATTGGCGAAGCATCCTGGTTCCACACCAGAGTTCTTGTCCTCCAACAGGCGTGCGGCGAGGTAGGTGAGGCTGTGGGATATCGGATTCCCGCTGCGATTGACTTTCGGCTTCTCAACCCCTGATTTATCTCTGATGACATCGTGAAGAGACTCGATTTGTTCGGACCTGTCAAGCAGTCATTTCGCCTTGAACAGCAGTTCGAACGCGTTCGTCATCAGTAGGGAAAACGCCTCCTCCCGATAGAAGAAGTTCGGCTTGTTATAAATCTCGATCGCCGCAATGGCGGCCTGAACGGACTTATTGACAAGATCGGCGCTGAGCGGCATCCCATAGTGATAGTACCGAAGCAAAAAACTGGAGGGCGCGTGTCGCGCTGGATTTGCCAATCCCGAAAGCGCCTCCTGCTGCAAATATCCTGCTTGCCTTCCCATCGTTTGCGGCCGACGTCAACCGAATTGTGTACCGGACATTCGAGAAGGATGGATACGGGCTGCGGATCATGAACCTCGAAACGAAAGCCGTGACGACCCTGAGCGGGAATACGATAACTTCCCGCTGTCGTCGCCGCGGCGACCTGATCATGGTCTCGCGCCCGGTGGATGGCGCATACGAGCTCTACACAATCAAACCCGACGAATCCGGACTGGATTCTGCAGAGGGATATTTTAGAAATCGTTGGATCGTTTGGCCAATCGGGTCAAAGCCCGGGAGAGTTTCGGAATGTCCATTCAGTTACCGTAGACTCGAAAGGAAACGTGTATACGGGCGAGGTCGACGGCAAACGTGTCCAGAAGTTCGTGCCCAAAACGGTACAAACTCACTAGAATCACAATCTCAAAGATTTCGAACCAAATTCACGTTGGGGAGGCTGTATGGATTCGACTATTTCAAGTCTGTTGGACCGCTTCGAGAGAGGCGTGCTGACGCGCCGCGAGCTGATTCAGGGTCTCACAATGCTGACAGCGGCAGGCGGAGCATCGCAAGCGCAAGAGACTCCCGGCATCAAAGCGACGACGATCGACCACGTAAGCATTCAAGTCAATGATTTGCCCCGTTCCATTGCTTTCTATCAGAAGATGTTCGGCCTGACCGTAGTGAGTGAGGACAAACCGAACGAAATCGTGCGGCTGGGAGCCGGGAAGGTACTGGTTTCTCTTCACCACAAGAGTCCTACAGGTCTGGTGGATCACTTCGCAATCGGCGTCGAGAAGTTCAACAAGGAATCAGTGACACGGGAATTGAAAGAGCGTGGTGCAATTCCGGAAGACAATCTTGATGCTGGATTTCATATCAAAGACCCGGAAGGAATCAGCGTCCAGATTGTCGGAGGCTGAGATAATCTAACAAGGCGGTCTATCAGGGATGTCGTGTGTATTAATTCGCGGCCACCACTCCGCCCACAGTAGGCGATCCGGTGCCGCTGCACCCGGTCGCACCATAGTGGAGAAACTTCTGGATCCGTTTTGCGGTATCGACTTCCCCTGTATAGATGTTGCCCTTACTGTCCACGCTCACTTGATGTAAGTAGTGGAATTCTCCGGCATTCCGGCCACTACGTCCGAGTTGGCCCAGTTCCTGCAGATTATTTCGATTCAGGATGTAGATTGTCTGGTTGGCGTTGTCTCCGATATAAAGACAACTCTGCGCCTTGTCCGTTGAGAAATTCATCGAAACGGCTGTTCCAATAATGTTGGTATGCTCACTGACGAATTGCTCGGCTAAGAAGCCGCATTTGCCCGGCTCGCCACTCGGATTGTTGCATGGCTTGCCCAGCGTGCCATCGTTCTTGTCAAACACCTGGATGCGGTCATTTCCTCGGTCGCAGACATAAATCTTGCCGTCGTTGGAGATCTTCACGCAATGCACCGGGTTCCGAAAGAACGCTGGCTTCTTATTTCCCTTGGTGTAGTCGTTCATCCATTCCCCGGCGGCTTTGGCGCCAGCGTCATCGACGGGATTATTTCCATAGGCGCCGAAATGGCCGATATATTTACCGGTGTTCGCGTCAACGATCAGGACACGGCGGTTTCCGTAGCCATCAGAGATATACAGACGGTTCGTTGCCGGATCGACGACCATGTCCGCCGCCTGATAGAGTACTGGCGTGCCATTAATACCACCATCGGTGTCGTTGCTGTTTGGTCCTTTTGGAGTTCCGCCGATCCTCAGTTTGAAGTTGCCGTTCATGTCAAACTTCAGTACAAAACCGTCGCCGCCTGCCTTGTTCGTCGCCCAAGGCAGTGCTCCTCGGCCCGCAGCCTCTCGGCCGCTGGGAGCCGCCGCATTTCCCGACAACCAGACGTTGTCGTTGTGGTCGATGTAAATTCCGTGCTCACTGGTCGGCCAGATACAGCCTGTCTCGGCTTTACATTTACCGCCGATGAAACCGGGATCGGACGGACCGCCCCAGGCCCGCAGCAGCTTGCCCTCGGTATCGAATTCCAGAACCGAAGGCGCGGCTTTGCAGCAATCTGACACGGGGCCCCATGCGCGCTCTTGGCCGATCCCGTCGATCGGCTTACCCTTGTCATCAGCGGAGCCCGGCACCGGGCCTTCCAGTCCAGCCTCGTCAGTTGACATAGTGCGCGGCCGATTGTAGACCCAGATATGGTCATGCTGGTCGACATAGAGTCCCCCTATCTGGCCGAGAAGCCAGTTGTTTGGCAGGGGCTGGGGCCATGAGGGGTCGACCACGAAACCTGGGGTCTTGCCGGTGCTCGACGTCTTGTACACACCCGTTTTCTTGAATAGCCGGTCAAGAGAGCCGCCGTTCTTGAGGGTGTTGATATCGGGATCGGCGGCCATAGCCACGCTTGTCAGAGTCAAGACCATCGCAGGCAATATGGCCGACACCTTACGCAAAATCATAATTCTCGTCATTCCTTTCAACAAGCTACGCCAAAGGAGGGCGTAGCGAGCTGGTCTGCGAAAGCAGAGCCGGATAAAGTATATAACGATTCGATCGTGCTAACAATGTGTGCCTCCATGTGTCGCTGCCACGTGAGAATGTCCTATTAGTGCCATTTAGAAATGTCCTATTGACAGGTTCAGGCTGGGGAAGGTGCAAGAACAAGGAGTTCTGACCATGACCCAGCGGGAACGAGACCGGCTGGTGGTGCTGAAGAAGGCCCAGAAGAGACTCATAACGCAGCGACAAAGCATCTTTCAAACCGCCGCCAAGAAGAATCACCGGCTAGTGGACGAGCCGTTGCCTCCGACCCAGATCGGCCGGGCGCTGATGGAGCTAGGCATCGGCTGGGTAGCGGCGCATTCGCCTCAGGCCAAAGGGAGAATCGAGCGCAGCTTCTTGACGGCGCAGGATCGTTTGGTCAAAGGTCTTCGGGTGGCACAAGTGAACAATCTAGAAGGAGCCAACCAGTATTTACACCAGCACTTTGTACCCTGGTGGAATCAACATCTGGTGGTAGTAGCTGCCCAGCCAGCGATGCGCACCGGGGGTTGGATGCCAGTTACGATCTGGCTGCGGCGCTGAGCCGTGTCGAGACTCGGCAAATCGCCAACGATTACACCTTCCGCTTCCAGGGCCAGTTGTGTCAGATCGCCACCGAGCAGGTGCGGCCTGGAATGCCTGGCGCTGCGGTGCGCGTGGAAGCGCGGTTGGATGGCTCGATCGCAGTGCGGTTCCAGCAGAGCTATCTGCGGGTGGCAGAATGCCGCGAGCAACCCAAGGCTCCGCCGCTAAAATCCGCATCGGTCGGTCGAGGCAAAGCCCCCACGTCCAGCTCTGCCTGGCGGCAGAGTCACAGTGGGATCGCTCGGGGTGGCATGCCTATCTGGAAGGCCGCCGAGATCAATCGCACTCGTACTCTCGACGAACTGGAATAAGCAGCCGCAAAACCAAAAAGGACCGCCGGTCAAAATCGGCCCGGCGGCAGCGGACATGCCTTTGGCTCCGGGTGGACGACCGCGCCGTTTAGGTTCCGCAGAGGCGAGCCAATTGGGCGGGCGGCCACGGCGCCTTGGTGCTCCACCAGCCAGGCGTGAGAGCACGAGTACTGCTTGGCCGATATTGTCGCGCTCTTCGTGTAGTTCGACAAGCATCTTGGTGATGTCCATGTGTCCTCACAGTGTCGCATGGTTTTGTGTATTTGTTGGACACAAATCAGCGCAAGCGTTACGAAAATCCGAGCTCCGTCAGCAGCCCATCTGCGCGCTGCCTAATGACCCCAAAAGTTCGCTCGACCTTCGTCATGATCTCTGCTGTACCCACCTCGGAACCGACATCCGGGATGTCCCATATCTGGACCGTATGGCGGCTGGAATCGACCCAATCCTCGCAGAAGTCGTAGTGTTCATACTCCATGAAGACGAGGATGTCGCTCGCCCGGACGAGAGCCGCCGTCGTCTGCTGCGAGGAGTGGGCCGCCCAGCGCTCAAGGCCGTGTGCACGGAGAATTTCTGCCGCGTACGGGGCGATAGGAATGCCCCTGTTCAACGCGGTCTGAATACCACTCGACAATACACAGACTCCCGGAAGGCTTTTGGACGCACAGTATGCCTCAGCTAGGCGGCTGCGGTAGATGTTGCCGGTGCAGATGAAGTGGATGATCATATCGCGCAGAATTTGCTGTGGGATCGGTAAAAGTGGGTACGGGGAATTTGCCCTTTAGTCGCATTGACAGGTGCTCTGCTCATGCTGAAAGATGCTTGAACATGTATGCCCAATGGATCGCCACAGAATACCATCGATTACACATTATCGAGGAGTGGCCCGAGGGTCCTCACAAGGAAGTCGCACTGGCAGCGATCCATTCTTCGTTACACAGCCTGTTGCAAAACCGCCGACCCGCCGAACCGTTCGCGACGTGCGAGGCTTGCTTGAGCCTGGAGAGGGCGACCGGCAAACTCGAATTCTCCGAGAGAGTAACCTGAAGTAGAACGTAAGCTCCGCCTGGAGAATGGGTCGTCACGCAAATTCAGCCAGTCGTCGAAGATTCAATCGCCACGTGACATCGACCGTTCGGGCAAGCATCCGCTCGAAAAGCAGGTGGACTGGAAGCTTAGCCTGTGCATCCAACCTGCTTCTTCAGGGTCCGCTCGAAAACAAGCGATGGCCGCGATCTGGCGGCAACCAGCGGGCTAGCAACTCCAGCCGGCGCCGTAGCCACAGTGCGGGCAGATGCTCTGAGCCGGTCCGCACGGTGACGTCATGCCAGAGGCAGTGAACGTATTCCGCTACTGTGGCCGCAAAGGACGAGCGAGCATACTGTTCGAGACGACTCCGGCTCCGGGCAGAGGCGCGACATGAGAACAGCGAGCGTTTTTCGCGCAGGGATTCTTGATCAATCTCGCCCGGCACACCTGCCTCAATCTCAGCGCGAAGAAGCTTCAGGTAGGCCTTGCGTTCATCAGGGAGCGCGCCTTCCCAAAGCGCCTGGCCCAGGCACAGCAGTAACTCCATAGCCAAATCGTGCCCGTCGATTCCTTCGCTTGCCACTTCGATTTCGAGCCCGTCTTTGGTCCTAACCCATTGCGAGGCAAGAGCTGGATCCTTAAGGAGGGTCGGCAGCGAGATGCGGCAGCTTTTGAGGCGGGCAGCCAGCGCGTAAGGCACCGAACGCGCGGCGGGTCGTATGAAGTTCCGAATAATATCCTCCGGCACGTCCGGCCGGTTGATTAATCGCCAACCATGAGCGAGACGGAGGCAGCCGTGGCTCGACTTCAGCTTGGGCATCATTTGTTATCATCCATCGCGAGGGGTGTTCGTTTGGATGGTTGGGTGTGTGGGCGCGTTTTGGAGACAAAAAAACGCCCCGACCAGCAACGATTCTTAGGTGCCAATGAGATTTAGCATGGGCTCACAAAGCGCGAAAGGGGATCCGGTACGATGATTCTCGTCAGGACCTCCACTCCGATTCCACCAATGACGCGGGGCTCGCCTACCGCTATTCCGCTGTGGCTCGCGATGCTGTTGTTTTTGTTCACAGCTATGCCGGTTACCTCTGCCCAGACGATCTTGCCGGGCACGAAGCCATTCACCTTTGAAGGTGACCCTGCGGCTGGGATGGTGGACGCTATCCATGCTTTTCTACTGCGTGAGACGGCATCGGCGGAGCGGCGTGCTGCACTCCAAACATCCGATGTTGCTGCACGTCGCGAAAAGTTCCGCCGCATCATAGGTGCCGTGGATGTCCGCGTTCCATTCACCGCGTTACAACTGACGGCTACAACTGTGGTTCCTGCTGAGGTTGCCCGGGGGAAGGGCTATCGCGTGTTCGCGGTGCGCTGGCCTGTATTCGATGACGTCGAAGCGGAAGGGCTGCTGCTCGAACCCGAGGGTACGCCGAAGGCGAGAATCGTAGCTATTCCAGATGCCGATTGGTCGCCGGAGATGCTGGTCGGAATGACGCCGGGTGTTGATCGTTCCGCCCAGTTCGCGCGCCATCTCGCCGAGAATGGCTGCCAAGTCGTCATCCCCGTGCTCATCGACCGGAGCGACACGTGGTCCGGCATTCCCGGCGTCGGGATGACAAATCAATCCCACCGCGAGTGGATCTATCGCATGGCATTCGAAACCGGCCGGCACATCATCGGCTACGAAGTGCAGAAGGTGCTCGCCGCCGTCGATTGGTTTCAGCACGAGAACGCCGAGCGTGCCGCACCCATCGGAATTGCCGGGTACGGCGAAGGCGGTCTCTTGGCGCTTTATGCGGCGAGCCTGGATCCGAGGGTCGGCGCCGTCCTGGTCAGTGGTTATTTTCAATCGCGACAGGAGCTGTGGCGGGAGCCGATTTACCGCGACGTATGGGGTTTGCTCAAGGAATTTGGTGATGCGGACCTAGCGGGGATGATCGCACCCCGTGCCCTGATCGTGGAAGCGAGCCGGTTCCCCGAAGTTGCCGGCCCGCCTCCAGTCACGGCGGATCGGAAGGGCGCGGCGCCCACGGGCCAGATCACCACGCCGCCGCTCGATTCCATTCGCAGCGAAGTAGACCGTGCCCGTGCGGCAGGTAATGTTCAGCTTGTTGTCAGCGGCACAGGGCGCGGCGCCCCCGGCTCGACTGAAGCCCTGACCGCGCTGCTCAAATCGCTCGGGGTTTCTCGCCCGCAGTTCTCTACGGGAGAGCCTCCGAAGGATCTTCGTGGAGATTTCGAGTCGTCCGCCCGGCTTCATCGCCAATTCGACCAGCTCGTCGCGCATACCCAAGCTCTGATTCGCGCGTCGGGCCAAAGACGCGCAGCCTTCTGGTCAAAAGCTGACTCATCGTCGCCCGAAGCATGGAGACAGACGACACAGCCGCTACGCACCTACTTTTGGGAAGAGGTGATCGGACGGCTTCCCGACCCCAGCGGACCGGCCAACCCGCGAACGCGCCTAATTTTCGACGAGCCGAAATTTCGCGGTTACGAAGTGATGCTCGATGTATGGCCGGGAATCTTCGCCTACGGGATTCTGCTGGTGCCTAAAGATATCCAACCCGGTGAGCGGCGGCCTGTAGTGGTCTGCCAGCACGGCCTGGAGGGGTACGCGCGGGAAGTCGCCGATCCAAAGGTCGACTCGTCATACTACCATCGCTTTGCTGTCCGGTTGGCAGAAGAGGGATTCGTGACATTCGCGCCCCAAAATCCCTATATCGGCGAGGATCGCTTCCGGCTGATCCAGCGCCAGGGTCATCCGCTGAAGCTGTCGTTATTCTCATTCATCCTGGGACAGCATCAGCGCTTGCTGGAGTGGCTTGGCGGCTTGCCCTTTGTCGATCGCGAGCGCATTGGTTTCTATGGACTGTCGTACGGCGGCAAGACTGCAATGCGCGTACCACCCCTGCTCGACGGTTACGCACTCTCAATCTGCTCAGCCGATTTTAACGAATGGGTCTGGAAGACGACAAGTACGGACGCACGCTACAGCTATATGCTGACGGGCGAATACGACATGCTGGAATTCGATTTCGCCGATGTGGCGAACTATTCTGACTTGGCGAACCTTATGGCTCCCCGACCCTTTATGGTGGAGCGCGGCCACGATGATCCCGTGGCACCGGACGAATGGGTGGCCTATGAATACGCCAAAGTGCGCCGTTTCTATTCCCGGCTAGGCATTCCGGACCGCACTGAAATCGAGTTCTTCAATGGCCCGCACACCATTCACGGCGTCGGCACGTTTGCCTTTCTGCGGCGACACCTCCGGTGGCCACAATAACTACTGCGTCTGGCCATTCACCTTTCTGGCAACTCCATCTCTCGTCGAGGTGATTTGCCCTTTTGATTCCATCCAGTCGCCCTATCTTGCGGATAAAAGAGGAGCAGAGAACGCCATCCAACCTTGACGACGATCGAATTCAGGTTCATCTTACGGATCTGGACTCGAAGTTTCCTTCTCCGGTACGCCCGGCGCCTTTCGGGTCCGCCGCGTTTCCGCCAGAGACTCAAATGCTAGGGGCGCGCCGGGTTGCTCCTGACTGTCTGGAGGAAACCAGCTAGGAGCACTTTGACGCTCCCGGCGTGCGTATTGCTTTAGACGTGCCGTTTGACTGAACAGGTCAAGAAACAAGTTCCTTGGAATCCTAATCTTGGAACAACAGGGGATTTCTTGGCTAGCACCGCAACATGAGAGGAAAAGCATCAATTAACTCCTGAGGAATATTCTCATCCATCTTCTCGCTCGCAAGCATTCTGCACCCACACTGCGATGAGGAGCAAAACCAACATGACGAGCAGAACGATAGCCTGCGAAGTAGGCTCCTTCGGCACGACGAGATCGTAACGTAAGCGAAGCCCGCTCCGGTTCTATCACGTCGCCGGTTTACTGAGGTGCCGCCTTTCTGATAGTGCCGTTTACGATCATGTGCTCAGCTTGACCACCGCCGGCTACTGCTCCTCGATGTGCGCTTAAGGATGCCGCAAATCTCGTAGGATGCAGCGCGGCAACCCAAGTACAAATATGACGCTCAGAAGAATCTATGAAGGGCCTTTTGGAAGGGCTCGCCAACTCTCCGTTGCGCGGATAATAGGGACATGACGTTGTGGGTCGAATGTTATGCGGGTGCGAAGGCGGACGAGCGGCCGGTGCGCTTTCAGCTTGGGGAACGGGACTACATGGTTGAGGAAGTACTCGACCAGAGGTATGGTCCGGAGGACTCTTTCTTCAAAGTACGCACGGATGACGGCAACCTGTATATCCTCCGACGCAACACTTCCGCCAACGAATGGACGGTGGAATCGTTCCGTCAGGTTAAAGACTAGTAAGCGGGTGGATCGCTGGCTGGGAAAGACTCTTCAGACGCTTCGTCGACACGGGCATCGACTTCGGCCCGAAGAATCTCCTCTTCAGCTTGCAGCCAGTCGTCGAGCTCCGAGCCAGATTGAGTGCCTCTTTGGGTATAGAGTTCGTAAGCGCGACGGCGGATGCGTTCTTCCAAGGTAAGCGGCTCGATCGCAGCTCCTTTTGCGCGTGCGGTGTAGGCATGGGATCATCTCCGGCGATCACGGTAACACAGACGGTACGAAACCGGACAGGTTGATCTTCCGGTGCAGGTGAAGTTGGGTCTCTCGGCCGCGACGGCGGCCGTAAGACAGAATAAACTGGCGGTGAGGCAACAGGCAGTATTCAGACGGGGCCTATGGACAGTAGGAACAGCAATCCATTATTCAGATCAAAACCCATGCGATGTGAATGGGGACAGTCTGTCCTCACGGACTTGTCACCCACTGTACTATGCCCAAGTTGCCACCTCTACGCCACCCACGGCACGTTTTACTAGATTTCTCATCAACGGGATCTTATATGCGTTAAACTGCAGCGGAATGGCTCCCTGGACGGCCAGTTTCCCAGCCATCTCTCCGGTCGCAGCGCTCTTCGGCTTTCCACGCACCGCGTCTTCCACCGCCTTCAGGCGCAGTGGACGAGCAGCCGCGCCATTTACCGCGATGCGAATCCGCTCGATGTTGCCACCCGTTACCACCATCGCCGACGCCACATTCAATAGCGCGAAATCCCACACGTTGCGGTCGCGCACCTTCTCGAAGAAGAACTGCGAGCCAGCCCAGGTGGGCGGAATGCGAATGGCGGTGAGCAATTCGCCCGGCCGCAGAATGTTCAGGTGTGTAATGTCGATGTCGGGACCAATGAAGTAGTCCTCGGCATCCACCACTCGTTCGCCCTTGGACGTGCGAATGACGAATTTGGCGTCCAGCGCGATCAGGGCCGGCGCCGAGTCGGACGGGTTTACAGCGACGCAGCGGTCCGCGTCGAGAATCGCGTGCTCGCGGTTCCGCCCGGTCGGAGTGTCGGCGTAGCAAATGTTGCCGCCGGCGCGATAGCAGGGCCAACCGGCGCGATAATAATGACAACGTGCGTCTTGCGACACGTTGCCGCCGATAGTGCCCTGATTGCGTATCTGCGGGGAGGCAGCCAGTTCGGCGCCCTCCGAGAGCAGGCCGAAGCGTTGCTTGATGGTCGGATTATTCACCACCTCGGTCAGGGTGGTCATGGCGCCGATCTCGACGCCGCCATCCGCCGTGGTTTTAATTCCTTTGAGCTCCGCGACACCGCTCAAGTCAACCACCACCTTTGGTTTCTTGATGCGGTCCTTGAGCCAGTCGAAGCTATCGAGCCCTCCGGCCAGCACCCAGGCATCCCGTCCATGTTGCGCGAGAAGGTTCTGAGCATCAGCGGCCGAGGTCGGCTGAAGCAGGTCAAAAGCGGGCATGATATCTCGTATTACAGCCATGGCTCTTCTCCTTTTCTCATCTCCATCAAATATGGGCCATCAGCGGATGCTGAGTAGGATGTCCCGCTTCGAGCGACGCCAGAATGGTATCGGCATTGACGGGCGCGCGCCTGAAAACTTCGTCGCCTACCGCATCGGCAAGGGCATTCAATATCGCCGAGCATCCGCCACCGACCGGAGGTTCGCCGATGCCGCGCGAGCCAACCGGCGTTTCCGGATCGGGAATATCCAACGCGGCCCACTCCATCTTGGCCGGGATGTCGAGAATCGTTGGAGGCTTGCTATGATGGAACCTTCGCGAGAGCATCGCTCCTTGCTCCGGATCCATCACCCATTTCTGCCCGATCGCATGGCCGATACCTAGAATTGAGCGGCCCATCACCTGACCACCAAGTGCTCTGGGATGGAGCACGCTGCCGACATCAGCGTACGCCAGGAAATCCACCAGATGATACTTGCCAGTTTCTACATCAACCTCGACTTCAGCGAAGGTGGCAACGTAGGAATACGTGTTGCCGTCGCGTGGATAGGTATCGCGCGCAGACACCACGAGCCCCTGGCCTGCCAGCGCTTTGGCCGACGCCTTGGTGTAACGGTTGACGTCGGGATTGGTTTCGTGACCATCGTAAATGCCGCCCAGTTGAATGGCCATCTGCGCGGCTTGAGCCAAAGTCATTCCGGCGCCCCCACCTTTGCGGAAGACGCGCTCGTTGGCGACTTCGTAATCCTCGGGCTTGCCGCCCAAGCTCTTCGCGGCGATTTCCTGCAGGCGCCGTTTGGCCTCCAAACCGACCGCATGCGCGGCGCGGGTCATGGCGTGAGTGGTTTGGCTTCCGCCGGATACGCAGCTCCAAGCCACGTTTTTCGTGTTGCTTCCCCAGCAGACGTCGCACTTGTCCCACGGCACGCCCAGTATCTCAGCAGTCACGCGGTGAACATCGATCACCGACTCGGTTCCGAGATTACCGATTCCGGATTGGAAGCAGATGCGCCCGTCCGGCTTGATTAACGTGAGCCCATCGAATCCGACAGAGCCGCCGGAATAGCAACTCATCGAAACGCCGACACCGCGCACCTTGGTGCCTATGCGTTTGGGATTGCGCGCGACTCTCTCGTTCCAGTTGAATTTCTCGGCGCCTTGATCGAGCGCCTGCTTGATGAACGAGCTGGTGGCGTAGGCCCGCTTCCCTTGCCGATTCGCCGGCCCGAAAGGCGCCTTGCCTTCTGGAGCATTGATGCGGCGGATGGCGATCTGGTCGAGCCCCAGCTTGCGTGCCGCCTTGGCCAAAATCGGTTCCATCAGGGTGATTCCCTGCATGCCTCCCGGCGCGCTCTGGGCGCCCCGCGTCGGAGTGTTGGTCAGCATCGTAAGGCCCCGGAATCGCATGGCCTGCGGCTGGTATAAAAGCGAGACGATTCGGCCGGAGGTGGGCGCATCGCCCACTGCATCGTAGGGTCCGTTGTTGATGATCGAGAACATGTCGACGGCGAGGATGCGGCCTTCCTTTGAGAAGCCGGCTTTCATCCGGCCCGTCAAGCTTGGCCGGGCGCGTCCGATGAAATGTTCCTCTTCACGGGTAATCCGCATCATGACCGGGGCGTTGCATTTCTTGGAAAGCAATGCCGGGATAATGAGCGAAATAGCGGCGGTGCCTTTGCTCCCGAAGCCGCCGCCGGTATATTCGCTGACCAAGACGACGTTGCTGGGATCCATGTTCATCCAACGAGCTATGGCCGGCACAGTTTGTATCATGCTCTGCGTGCCAGTGAAGACATGCACTTTGCCGTTCTGCCAATAAGCCATGGTGGTACGAGGTTCCAGGCATTGGTGGCTGGTGTCGGGCGTAACGAATGTTTCATCCAGAACCAGGGCTGCATTCTTAAACCCGCTTTCCACGTCGCCATACGACCAGGAGCTGGCAGGATCGTCGGGAACGTGGCCCATCGGCATACGCCCCTCTTTGGCCTCCGCGAAGTCGGCCTCAGTCCACTTCACTTCCCTAACCTCAATCGGCGGCGGAGCAGCGGGACGCTCACCAGGCTTCTGCGGGGGCGCAGGTGGACGGTACCACGTATTGCCTCCCACTCTTGCGTTTGGTCCACCGGGGCGCAAAGTCTCCAGCGGATCGATCGCGAAAGGAAGCCGCTCGAATTCGATCTTGATCTTTTCGATTGCTTCGGCGGCGGTGAGTTCATCCACGGCGGCCACAGCGAGAATCGGCTCGCCCTGATATAACGGCTCGTTGGTAAGCCCGCGTTCGCCCAGTTTGTTGGCCTTGATCACCGTACCGTTGTCGGTGAGGCTGTCGGCGGGCGCCGGAAGATCGTCCTCGGTGAGAATTCCCTTTACACCCGGCATCGCGAGAGCTGCGCTCAAATCCAGATGCTTGACGCGCCCGTGCGGCACTGGGCTGAGCAACAGCTTGCAGAACAACATGCCATCGGCACGGAAGTCTTCGGCGTACTTGGATCTGCCCGTCACCTTGGCGTACAGGTCGAGAGTCTGATAGTTCTTGCCGATCAGCTTGTGGCCTTTCCCGTACTCGGGACCGGTCGGCTTATTCTGTTCCGGCAGCTTACTAGGCATGGTTCGCCTCCCTTGCGATCTCCGCGCCGC
>Ga0073928_10005931_pt1 | contig 16776 bp, 18 predicted proteins | sample PaiPotPPA55metaG_FD_76969 | JGI IMG/M metagenome (GOLD analysis project Ga0073928, IMG submission 76969) | Iron sulfur acid spring bacterial and archeal communities from Banff, Canada, to study Microbial Dark Matter (Phase II) - Paint Pots PPA... ... | reverse complement strand
GTGCAGGAACCCGGCACCAGCGGCGTCGCGCCCGGCAGCGGCGTGATCATGTGGCCGCCGGTTTCGGTCTGCCACCACGTGTCGACGATAGGACAAGCGCCGCCGCCCACGTTCTCGTGATACCACATCCACGCTTCCGGATTGATCGGCTCGCCGACGGTGCCGAGAATGCGCAGCGACGACAGGTCAAAGCTCTTCGGATGCACTTTTGCATCGGCTTCGGCCATCTTGATCAGCGAGCGGATAGCGGTCGGCGCGGTGTAGAAGATCGTGACCTTGTGCTTCGCGATCATGTCCCAGAAGCGCCCGGCGTTCGGGTAGGTCGGCACGCCTTCGAACACGACCTGGGTTGCGCCGATGGCGGTCGGACCATACGCAATGTAGCTATGCCCGGTGATCCAGCCAATGTCGGCGGTGCACCAGAACACGTCGTCAGGCTTGGCGTCGAAGGTCCACTTCATGGTCTGCGCGGCCCACAGCAAAAAGCCGCCGGTGCTGTGCTGAACGCCCTTCGGTTTGCCCGTGGAACCCGACGTGTACAAGATGAACAGCGGATGTTCGGCGCTGACCCATTCCGGCTCGCACTTGTCAGCTTCGTTCGCGACCAGCTCGTGCATCCAGAGATCTCGGCCTTCATGCCATTGGATCTTGCCGCCGGTGCGCTTGTACACAATCACGCTCGTGACCGCTTCGCAACCGCCGGCGGCGATGGCTTCATCGGCAATGTTCTTCAGCGGCAGCGCCTTGCCGCCGCGCATTTGTTCGTCCGATGTAACGAGCGCAACCGCGCCCACATCCACCAGCCGTTCGTTGAGCGACTTCGACGAGAACCCGCCGAACACCACCGAGTGCGTCGCACCGATGCGCGCACAGGCTTGCATGGCGACCACGCCTTCCACCGACATCGGCATGTAGATCACCACGCGATCGCCCTTCTTCACGCCGCGCTTCTTGAGCGCGTTGGCGAAGCGGCAGACGCGCTGCAGGAGATCCTGGTACGTGACGTTCACGACGGTGCCGTCATCGGCTTCGAAGATGATCGCGTTCTTCGCACCGTGGCCGGCTTCCACATGACGGTCGATGCAGTTATACGACGCGTTGATCTCGCCGTCCTCGAACCACTTGTAGAACGGCGGATTCGATTCGTCGAGAACGGTGGTGAACGGCTTGTGCCAGCTAAGCGTCTCGCGCGCGAGCCGCGCCCAGAAGCCTTCGTAATCGCGTTCGGCTTCGGACGTCAAAGCCTTGTACGCGTCCATGCCAGAAATCGCTGCGCCGGCCGATGCTTTGGCCGAGGGCGGAAAAATTCGGCGTTCCTGGAGTACGGATTCAATCGCAGACATCGACAACCCCTTCTTTGATGGTAAATCTGATGACCGCGACTCCGGAACCCAAGCCCCGGAGCCGCTATGTTTTCTGGCGTGGACGACACACGCAATTGCCAGGCGTCGTGCCGCGTCTCCTGCCTCTGTGCGTTGCCTGTTCGATGCAGCGCAGCATGCGCGCGCCAGGCTTTATACGGCGAAGATAAGCCGCGCTCCTTACCCGCTACTTACGCAATCCACCCGATGGCCACGGGGTATACACGTAGGAGCCGGCACTTTTACTATGTGGCCCTTTCAACGCACCAACACCATGATGCGCTTTGCGCTCGCGCGCTGCTTCGGTTGGGGTTGTGGTTGCGGGCGACTCCACCCATGACGCGCCACGCCATGTTAACTGAACTCGTTGTCCGGATTCCAGCTTGAATCGTTACGCGCTCTACCTCGTCGCAGCCATGCAGCAGCGTCAGCCTGCGCGTCTGGAGCCTCGTGCTCTGGTATGGACTCTCGGCAAGCGTCTTTTCGTTCTGGCTGTGGATGAAAGGCATCCGGCACGTGGACGGCAGTCTCGCAGGCGTGTTTTGCGGACTTTTGCCGATCGCGGCGGCGCTCTACGGCATTGTGTTGCCGGGTGAACATCTGACGATTGCTCACGGGATTGCGCTGGCGCGCGTGGTCGCCGGGATCGTGCTGGCCAGCGTGGAAAAAAACGGTGCCGTCGATGATTTCTTGACCCGGAACCGCTTCCAGAAAGGTTTCCCACGGGTTTCGTACGCGCGGCGGAGACGCCGGTGAGCAGTATTGGGTCACACCGCGCGTGCGGACTTCCTCAGGGTTGACCCGCAACCCGGCGCCACCGTCGCGCTACAATAACGCGCTTTCTCAAAAATGTGCGTGGGACCCCGCTTCGCGCCCGCCACGTCCAACGCACGTACGGAATCAACCAACCTCCCACGACCCGGCACCGCTCATGTCCGCATCCCCGAACATCCCCGGCACCCGTCCTCCGCGCCCTTCAATGAAGCCGCTTCCCGCCGTCATTTTCATGAGCCGCTGGCTCCAGGTGCCGCTGTATCTCGGCCTGATCGTGGCGCAAGGCGTGTATGTCGTCCTGTTCCTGAAGGAAGTCTGGCACCTCGTCACTCACATGACGACGCTCGATGAAACCAACATCATGCTGGTCGTCCTCGGCCTGATCGACGTGGTGATGATCTCGAACCTGCTGATCATGGTGATCGTGGGCGGCTACGAAACCTTCGTCTCGCGGCTCGGCGTGGAAGGCCACCCCGACCAGCCGGAATGGCTCGATCATGTGAACGCCGGCGTGCTGAAGGTCAAGCTGTCCATGGCGCTCATCAGCATCTCGTCCATCCATCTGCTGAAAACGTTCATCAACCCGGACCAGTACTCCGAGCACGCGGTGATGTGGCAGGTGATCATTCACCTGGCGTTCCTCCTCTCGGCGCTGATCATGGCGTGGGTCGACCGCCTGACCACGCACACGCACCCCGAGCATTTTCACGAGCCATCCGGCACGCCCGCGAAGGCGCACGAGCAAGCAGCAGAACTACACCCATGAGCGCTTTCAAGGCGCCGATGAAAGTACCCGTAAAGTCCCGATAACGTACCGTCCCCACACGTTCAAGCCATGACCATCATCAAGCAGGAAGACCTGATCCAGAGCATTGCGGATTCGCTGCAGCACATCAGCTTTTACCATCCGCTCGACTACATCCAGGCACTCGGCCGCGCGTACGAACTCGAAGAGAGTCCGGCCGCAAAAGACGCCATCGCGCAGATCCTGACGAACAGCCGCATGTGCGCGGAAGGCCATCGGCCGATCTGCCAGGACACGGGCATCGTCACGGTGTTCGTGAAGGTGGGCATGGACGTACGCTGGGACGGTGCGACCATGGGCGTCACCGACATGATCAACGAAGGCGTGCGCCGCGGTTACCTGAACCCGGACAACGTGCTGCGCGCATCCATCGTCAGCCCACCCGAAGGCGCGCGCAAGAACACGAAGGACAATACGCCGGCGGTGATCCACTACGAGATCGTCCCCGGCGATAAAGTCGATGTCCAGATCGCGGCCAAGGGCGGCGGCTCGGAGAACAAGACGAAGTTCGCGATGCTGAACCCGTCGGACTCCATCGTCGACTGGGTGCTGAAAACCGTGCCGCTGATGGGCGCCGGATGGTGCCCGCCCGGCATGCTCGGAATCGGCATCGGCGGGACGGCGGAGAAAGCGATGGTCATGGCGAAGGAATCGCTGATGGACGCCATCGATATCCAGGACGTCATCGCACGCGGCCCGCAGGACTGGATCGAAGAGTTGCGCGTCGAACTGCACGAGAAGGTCAACGCGCTGGGCATTGGCGCGCAGGGTCTGGGCGGCCTCTCGACCGTGCTCGATGTGAAGATCATGGCCGCTCCCACGCACGCGGCATCGAAGCCGATCGCGATCATCCCGAACTGCGCGGCCACGCGCCACGCGCATTTCACGCTCAACGGTTCGGGCGTGGCGAAACTCGACGTGCCGTCGCTCGACGCCTGGCCGAAGGTCGAATGGGTCGCCAACACGGAGACGAGCCAGCGCGTGGACCTGAATACGCTGACGAAGGAACAGGTCGCGGCATGGAAGCCGGGCCAGACGCTGCTGCTCTCGGGCAAGATGCTGACGGGGCGCGACGCGGCCCACAAACGTATTGCCGACATGCTCGCCAAGGGCGAAAAGCTTCCCGTCGATTTCACCAACCGCGTGATTTATTACGTCGGCCCGGTTGATCCTGTCCGCGAAGAAGTGGTTGGCCCGGCAGGTCCCACCACGGCCACGCGCATGGACAAGTTCACCGACATGATGCTGTCGCAGACCGGCCTGATCTCGATGATCGGCAAGGCGGAGCGCGGCCCGGTTGCCATCGAGGCCATCAAGAAGCACAAGGCCGCGTACATGATGGCGGTGGGCGGAGCGGCGTACCTGGTTTCTAAGGCGATTCGCGGCGCCGAGGTCATCGCGTTCGAAGACCTGGGCATGGAAGCCATCTACGAATTCGACGTGCAGGATATGCCGGTGACGGTTGCCGTTGATTCGACCGGGACCTCCGTGCATCAGACTGGACCGAAGGAATGGCAAGCAAAGATCGGCAAGATTCCGGTCGCGACGGTTTAAACTACGACCTTAGCAATACGAGCTAAAAAGAGCCGGGCCATGCGCCCGGCTCTTGCATTTTCGGGCACTGCGAAGAGAACTGTTTTCATTCTCATTCCACCGCGCGAAACCGTGAAATCCCTGCAAAATCTCTATGAAATAGCAGGGAAAACACCCTTTTTCATCTTGGCTTTTTAAACTTGAGCGGTTATGTTTGAACAGCTGAAACGCCCACACAAGGAACTAACATGCAAGGCGACGTAAAAGCCCTCGAATACCTCAACCAGCAGCTGAAGAACGAGCTGACTGCGATCAATCAGTATTTCCTGCATGCACGCATGTACAAGCACTGGGGGCTGGAAAAGCTCGGCAAGCATGAATACGACGAGTCGATCGGCGAGATGAAGCATGCCGACTGGCTGATCCAGCGCATTTTCATGCTTGACGGCCTGCCGAACCTGCAAGACCTGCACAAGCTGCTGATCGGTGAAGAGACCGAAGAAATCCTCAAGTGCGACTTGAAGCTCGAACAGATTTCGCAGAGCACGTGCAAGGAAGCCATCGCCTATTGCGAGTCGGTTCGCGATTTCATCTCGCGTGAAATCTTTGTGAAGATTCTCGACGATACGGAAGAGCACATCGACTGGCTGGAAACGCAGATCGATCTGGTGGCGAAGGTCGGCATCCAGAACTATCAGCAAACCATGATGGGCGAGAACGAGTAAACTACCGGCCACAATGCCCTTCGACGCCCTTCGTTCATCGTCTAGCCCCGCGGTTTATGTTGGCGCCTCTTCCGAGGCGCCTGGTTCGAACGCGCCCATCGGCATTTTCGATTCGGGCCTCGGCGGGTTGTCGGTGTTACGCGCGGTACGTGCCGCGTTGCCGGACGAACGGCTGATCTATGCCGCGGATTCTCTGTACGCGCCGTACGGTGAACGCGATGACGACTTTATCGCCGACCGGACGCTCGCGATCTGCGAATGGCTGGTATCGCAGGGCGCGAAGGCGCTGGTAGTCGCATGCAACACGGCGACGTCGCAGTCAATTGCGCAAACCCGCGAACGCCTGGCCGTTCCCGTGATCGGCGTGGAACCGGGCATCAAGCCGGCGGCAATCACGTCGCAAACGCGCGTGGTGGGCGTACTCGCGACAGCCGTTACGCTGCGCAGCGCGCGGTTTCAGGCGCTGGCCGAGCGCCATACCGCCGACTGCCGCTTCATCCTGCAGCCGGGCCACGGCCTCGTGCAGGCGGTGGAACGCTGCGACACGGACTCGCCCGAGCTCGTTGCGCTGCTACGGAGCTATGTGCAGCCCATGCTCGACGCCAACGCCGACACGCTGGTGCTCGGCTGCACACACTACCCCTTTCTGGATCAGGCCATCCGCTCCATTGCCGGCGATCGGCTCACCCTGGTCGACACAAGCGTCGCGATTGCGCGGCAACTCGAACGGCAACTGGATTCGTTTGGTCTGCGTGCAGTGCCTGCCCAGGCTCAAGATCAAACTCAAGCTCAAGCTCAAGCTCAAGCAATCGAATTGCCGCGCTTTTACTCCACCAGTGACGGCCAGGCTCTGCGACAACTCGCGGCGTCGCTGCTCGGGCTGGATGTGGCCGTCGAACACGTTGTGATCCCCTCACGACGTACGCTGGGACTGGAATCCGATCCGGTCTGAGGCCGCGCTTCACCGCGCTCCAAGCTCCTCGCCCGCTTCAAAACCGCAAAAAAACCGCTCTATCGGCTGAAAAAGCCCCTTCCACGCACGCGGTTTCAGTTTTTTACACAAGCCGGGTCCCTTCTGCGACAAGGCCCTGTGCCCCGGCCCCTTTTCCCGTCCGGCGCATGCCGAAAAAAACCGTTCACCCCTATTGCCAACTTCCTCATAAGGAATGATAATAATTCGCATTAACGTTAGCTATCGCGGTTGATCATGATCGTCTGTGTATGCAAGTCAGTGTCGGACAGAAAGATTCGCGCCTCAATCGCGGATGGCGTTGCTACGTTCGACGAACTGCAATTCGAACTGGGTGTCGCCCTGTGCTGCGGCAAATGCGAGGAAACCGTGCGCGACGTGATGTTGCAAAGCGGTTGCGCGTCGCATTGCAGCATGCGCGGCGATCAGCATCAGGCTGTGCCAATGACGTTCTACGAACGCAAGGCTGCATAAGCACGCTTCAGGTCAACGGGGATTCGCGTTCGCGGGTCACTGCTGCATCACCACACTGACCACACGATGCATGGCTTTCAAGCCGATCGTCACGCTCCGCAAGTCTGTTTGACATTGCAGTCTCCGCTTCTCCGCCCGCAAGCCACGTCACATTGAGCCAGCCCGCGAACCCCCACCCAAGGAGGGAACGATGGAATTGCTGATCGGTTTTGTGGCCACACTGTTTATCTCTCTGCTCATCTTCCGAAAATGAAGTCCTCCAGTCTTACATGCTGCATGGGCTTGCGCTGTTCGTACGGCATCACCACCGTACAACCACGCTGATATGCCGTCTCCCAAGATATCGCCCGGCAATTCGGCTGCGGCACTTAACGCTTATTCCTTCCGTTCGACCGAATTTCCGGGTATCAATCCGCGCGTGATTGCAGCGAGCGTCGCCGTGGTGGCGATTCACGTGGGCCTGCTCGCCGTTGTGCTGACCATGCGCAACGAGCCGCCGCCGCGACCGATCGAATCGAAGACAATCACCGCCGAACTGATCAGCCCCGCGCCGCCGCAACCGGTCGCAGCGCCTGTGGCAATTCAGTCGACGCCCGTTCCTGCGCCGCCGAAACCGGTCCCACCGAAGCCGGTACCGAAGCCCAGGCCGGTCGTTCAGCCGCGCGTGAAGGCCGCACCGACACCGTTGCCGGAAACCACCGCGCCCTCGCCCGTTGCGGTAGCTGCGCCGGAACCCGCTCCCGCTCCGCCTACGCCGCCTGTTGCGGCAGCGCCGGCCGCCGCGCCGGCTATCGGGCGTCCGACGATGGCGCTCAACGCGCCAAAGGACGTCGCGCATCTCGAATGCAACATCGCGATGCCGGAGTACCCGGCGTTGTCGCGGCGTCGCGGCGAATCCGGAACGGCGCTGGTGAGGTTCGTCGTTGGGCTGACGGGGAAGATCGAGAACATCGAATTGAAGAAGAGCAGCGGATCGTCGCGGCTGGATGATGCCGCGCTCGACGCCATGCGTGCGAGCGCATGCAAGCCCTATAAGGAAAACGGGGTGGCCATCCGCGCCGCGTATTCCCAGCCGTTCGTATTCGGGCTGAACGACTGACGCGACAGTCGGGACCGATCCATCGAACGCTGAACAACACAAAAAAATTCGACCTAATTTCTAGATATCTACAGGAACTGCAATGCAAAACTACGGCTTGGCGCATGTCTGGGCGCAAGGGGATTTCGTCACACGGGGTATCGCGCTCGCGCTGGCGATCATGTCGATCCTGTCGTGGACAGTGATTCTGGTGAAGGGCCTGAACGTGGTGCGCCTGAAACGCCTCACGAAAAATGCCGAGCAGGCGTTCTGGCATTCGGACGATTTCGCCGACGGCATCAGGAAGCTGAGCAGCCATTCCGCGAACGCGCAGGACAACCCATTTCTGGCGCTCGCCCTCTCGGGGCAGGATGCGGCCGATCACCATCATCAGACGCAACCGCATCTGCACGACCGCATGGACGTGTCGGACTGGATCACACGTTGCTTGAAGGACACCATGGATGAAGGCGTCGGACGCATGCAGGCGGGGCTCGCCGTGCTCGCGTCGATCGGCAGCACCGCACCGTTCGTCGGTTTGTTCGGCACAGTGTGGGGGATCTATCACGCGTTGCTGACCATTGGCGCAACCGGCCAGACCTCTATCGATCAAGTCGCAGGACCGGTCTGCGAGTCGCTGATCATGACAGCCTTTGGCCTGTTCGTAGCCATTCCGGCCGTGCTCGGCTACAACGCGCTGACGCGCTGGAACAAGGCCATTGTCACGAAGCTGAACCGTTTCGCGCACGGCCTGCATGCGTTCTTCGTGACGGGCACCAAGCTCGCATCCAGCAAGCGCGGCGACGGTCTGCGCCTGGCCACGCAATACGCTGCTGCGAGCGTCGCGCCAGGGGTTGCTTCCGGGACCGACTCCGGGTCCAAGCAGCCTGCATCGCGTGTGAGCTAGGGGGACGTCGTCATGGCCATGAGCCCTTTCTCCTCCGACGAGGACGACGGCATGATGAGCGAGATCAACATGACGCCGCTCGTTGACGTCATGTTGGTTCTCCTGATCATTTTTCTCGTCACCATTCCCGCGATCAACCATGCGGTGAAAATCGATCTGCCGAAGGCGAGCAGCGCGCCGCAGGACACGAAGCTGGCGCATGTGGACGTTGCTGTCGAAGCGGACGGCACGGTGCTCTGGAACGACCAGAGAGTCGACGATGCCGCGTTGCAAGCGCGTATAGCCGATGCATCGAAGCAGACGCCGCAGCCGGAATTGCGTTTGCGCGCGGACCGCAAGGTCCCGTATGAGCGTGTCGCCGACGTCATGTCGGCCGCGCAAGGCGGCGGGTTATCGAAGATCGGCTTTGTCACGCAGCCGAAGGCGGGCGGCAAATAATCCAGCGTGATTTGTGCGCGCGTACGTAATTTCAAAGCCCACAAAGTAAAAGGCCTTCATCGCAATGATGAAGGCCTTTTTTTGTGTGCGCGCCGGCACATTCGGGCTAGCGGTTACTTTGGAGCAGAATAGGTTGAATCCGCGGTACCACTACATGCGACAGCCGTGCTCGACACGGACAGCGCTATTAGCCCTATCAGGCCTACTATAAAAGTGGCCGTGAGTTTTCGCATAAGCAGCTCCTTAGCGAAGAGATTTCAATATAGCGCCCGAGCACAACGCGTTCAAGCCGGTGGCGATTGAATCTGACCATCGCAAGCGCACGCTTCAATGTCAGAAACTTAAGGCGGAGCTGAGATTAGTCACACTGTTTCGCGCGCAGGCTCGATCGGAAGAGGACATTCTCCCGGGAAGCGATTGCTGTCATTGATCGACTCGACGAGAAAATCGACGAATGCGCGAATGGCCGGCACCATGCCCTGCCGCGATAAAAACACCGCATAGAGCTGCGGGGTCGGAAAAGTCCAGCCTGGCATCACCGGCGACATCTGGCCGGTACGCAACGCGGCGCCGTACATCATCTCCGGCAGCGCCGCGATACCCACGCCGCGCAGCACGGCTTCGCGGATCATTCCAAGGTCCGCCGTCACAAGGCGCGGCTCATGCTCGAATTCGTGGCGCGTGCCATCGGGCGCAATCAGGCGAAAGACGTGGCGGCCATCGGTTGCGGGGACATCGATGGTGTCGAATTGCGCCAACTCCGACGGCGTGAGCGGCGGCGCGTTCGGCTTGAGCAGCGAAGGCGCCGCCACCAGCATTTGCTCCGTGCGCCAAAGCGGGCGCGCGACGATAGTCGAATTGACGGGCGGTTCGGAACGCACGCGCAACGCAACGTCAATGGCATCTTCGAATAAATCGATCACGCGGTTCGTCACGCTCAGGATGACGCGAACCTCGGGGTATCGATGCAAAAAGTCCGGCATTATCGCTGACAGGAACGTCTGCGCGATTGTCACCGGCACGCTCACGCGCACACTTCCGCGCGGCGAATCCCGCAGGCTATGCACAATATCGACGGCGGCCTGGGCTTCTGCGAGCATCGCCTTGCAGTGCTGATAGAAGAGCTGGCCGGCCTCCGTTAGTGCGAGCTTTCGGGTAGAGCGCTGCATCAAGCGCACACCGAGCGACGTTTCCAGCTCAGACACGCGCCGCGAGAGACGCGACTTGGAGATGCCAAGCACCCGCTCCGCCGCCGAGAATCCGCCGTGCTCGACAACGTACGAAAAATACATCAAGTCATTGAGATCATGCGAGTCAGGTTTCATGCGGTCGGCGTTATCGTTGAGTTTTTCGTTGTTCCACAGGCGGGACAATCCATTGCGGTTTGACGGCTTTTTCCGCGAAATGGCATCCATATAATAGCTCCATGTTTTAAATTTGGCGCTAATGCGTCACCCGTTGCATCGGCCACGCTGGCCCACAAGCGAGGACAAAATGGAAAGCACCCGCAGTATCGAACGCACAATTCCGGCGCTCCGCACCGTGGAGGGTGGCGGTTTTGTCGTCCATCGCCCGTTTCCGACGCGGCTTCTGATGGATTTCGACCCGTTCCTGCTCCTCGATGAAATGGGCCCCGTCGACTACGCGCCCGGCGAGGCGAAAGGCGCACCCGATCATCCGCATCGCGGCTTCGAAACCGTGACGTACGTGCTCGAGGGCCAGTTCGGCCACAAGGATTCAGCGGGACATTCGGGCACGCTGCGTCAGGGCGATGTGCAATGGATGACGGCCGGCGCGGGCGTCGTGCACAGCGAAATGCCCGACCCCGAGTTCACGCGCACCGGCGGCCGCGTGCATGGCTTGCAGCTTTGGGTGAACCTGCCCAAGCGCGACAAGATGATCCCGCCGCACTATCAGGAGATCGCGTCCGGGCGAATTCCGGTTGCGACCAACGTCGACGGCCGCGTGAGCGTGAAGGTTATCGCGGGCGAAGCGCTCGGCGTGAAGGCAGCGATCGAAACCCGTACGCCCATTCTTTACCAGCATTTCTCGCTGGCGCCGGGCGCGTCGATCGTGCATCCGGTGCCACGCGAGTTTCGCGTGTTCGGTTATGCGTTGTCCGGCGATGGTCTCTATGGCGAGGCAAAGCAGGCCGTGCAGGCGCGGCAGATGATCGTGTTCGCGGACGACGGCGACACGGTCACATTCACAGCCGGAGACGAACCGCTCGAATTGCTGCTGATCGGTGGCGTGCCGCTGAAAGAACCGGTGGTCCGCTACGGCCCGTTCGTCATGAACACGGAGGATGAGATCCGCCAGGCCGTGGTCGATTACCAGGCGGGACGCATGGGCGCGATCAACCACTAGGCCAGCTCGCCGCCGTCGGGCGGTCAGACTGCGCTTGTTTCACCGGCGCGGCACGAATGACACTATTTGCGTCACAATAGTCGTTCGTGCCGCGCCGTTTTATCGTCTGCTTTTATTCCCCGCACCGTCTGCCCATTCGCCAACCCTGGAGTACCGCATGTCCGAAAAGTTTGTGACGCCGCCCGTCAGAGCCAGCATTGGTGCAGCGGATTTTCAGGTTTCGTTGAGCGATGGTCAGCATGAATGGATTGCGGACGAGCCGTCTTCACACGGCGGCGCGGATACCGGCCCTACGCCTCACAGCTTGTTGCTGTCGAGCCTCGGCGCGTGCACGTCGATCACGCTGAAGATGTATGCGAAGCACAAGGCGTGGCCGCTGGAAGCGGTGCATGTGACACTCACGCTGGACACCACGCCGGAAGGCACGGTGATCGACCGCCAGATCGTGTTGACCGGCGAGCTCGATAACACCCAGCGGGAACGGCTTTTGCAAATCGCTAATGCGTGCCCCGTGCACAAGATTCTCAGCGGCACGATCATGATTCATTCGGGCCTTACGCCGGCATAAGCTGGCTACATGAGCGGATTGCATGCTCCCCGCGATTTCCGGCCAAACGAACAACCCAAGGAAAACGTCGTTTTGAATTTCGAACACCTCATCCAGATCAACGACCCGCTCAACCCTTTCGTGGAATCGATGACCCGCGAACAGGTCTGGCACGGGCTCGTGCTGCGCGCGGAACAGCCGCAACTGTTCGTGATCGGCCTGGACCGCTGCGCGATCCTGTCACGTGAAGGCGACGTGCTCGAACGCGAATTGCACTATGGTCAAGCCGTCGTGCGTGACCGCGTGACGCTGATTCCCGAAACCAGCGTCCGCTACGACATCCTGCCGACCGCCGAATACGTAGGCGGCTCGTTGACCATGGCGATCGAGCAACCGGACGAGCTGCAGTTGTTCCTGCGATTCACCTACGCGACCACCCTTCCCGTCGCCGACGACCCGCAGGCGAGCGCCGACGCGCTCCAGACGCAGGAGATCGTGAAGTCCGCGTATCGGGAAGCGGATATCGACACCGTCCGGCTGATCCGGCAATTCGCTCACGGCAGCCCCCTCGAAGGCCCGCTGCACTAACGCAGCGCCACGTTTCGATTGTTTCGGCAAGCAAACGGTCAATGACTATCGAAACGTGGGATCGATGAATACTTCGTTATTGTAAATAGGAATGGTTATCATTAAGATTACTCCATCGACTCAACGAACGGACTCTTCGACATGACCGACATCCTGCGCTCCAACACGCTGCGGCTACGTCGCCCGGTCGAACGCTCCGCGGCAGCAGTTATTTCGCGCCCCCGGACAGCGGCGGTAACGACCGCGCGGACAGCACCGTCGAGTAGCGTGCCGGAGAGCGGCGAGCGGTCGCTGCGCAGCGACACACTGCTGCAAGGTCATAGCTACATCAGCATCATGCATAACGGTGAGACGTATCAGCTGCGCGCCACGCGTCTGGGCAAGTTGATCCTCACCAAGTAACGAGCAGGACGCGCTTTAGTTTTGGTAACACGCAGGACAGGATTGCAGTAGTACCGGGTATTGTGGGGACCACCTCTTCGAGAGGTGTTTGGCACTAGCCAGCAATGACGGCTTGCACGCGAGAATTTAGACCCCTTCGTGCAAACACCAGCCAGTCGTCAATAGCCAGCGAAGCCGCTTTTTTTGGTTCCCGCCATGTGCTTTGAAGAGCACCATCAGCTAAGCAAAAAGCACGTTTTCGCGAGAAAACGTGCTTTTTTATTTAGGCCGACGCGCTTCATCGGCCTTGTGCAACATTGCTTGCTTCCAGACCTTAAACGCTCTCGATCCCCAATGCCGCGATGCCCGCTCGCGCCACCGCCGCATCCTGGTCCGACTTCACGCCCGACACGCCCACGGCGCCGACAATATCCGCACCCACCACGATGGGCACGCCACCTTCCAGCATGGCAGTCATTGGTGCGCTCAAGAACGCCGTGCGGCCTTGCTTGATCATGTCTTCATACACTTTCGTTTCGCGCCGGCCGAGCGCCGCGGTACGTGCCTTGCCCGCCGACATCTCCGCCGTGCTCGCGCCGGCGCCATCCAGCCTGTGCAGGTGAAGCAGATGACCGCCGTCATCGACGATGGCAATCGCCACGTTCCACTTGTTCGCCAATGCATGCGCTTCAGCCGCGGCCGCGATGGCTTTCACTTCCACGTCGGTCAATACGGGTTTCGTTCTCATTTCTTCACCTGTTGGGATGGTCGTTGCGTTGATGAATCGATTGGCCTGCGATTGGCTCGCAATTGGCTCGATACCCGCAACGTTACCGCGAAAAGCCCCAGAACATCATGTACCACGCACTATCGGCGACAGCGAGCGCGGCGATGAACCACAGCATCGCAACGCTTTGCGTGACGAAGCGCCCGGATGCATAGCGGGCGATGACACGCCAGGCGAGCCACGCGCTCCACAGAGTCGCGACGCCGAGCAAGCCGAGATGCACATCGGTCACCCACCAGAGCGGCAAATGTTCGGCGCGCAGCAGCGACACCGTAGTCGCCGATAAACCCAGGAACACGCCGCATCCCGCCACGGGAATGAGCGCCTGCGTCAGGTGATGCAAGCGTGTGAAATCGAAACGCCCGAGCATGCGTGTGCCGGCGGCCAGCAAGGCCAGAAGCGCCGTGCCATACACGAGCCCCGTCACCACGATATAACCCACGACCATCCCGCCGTCGAGCCAGGAGAAGACATCGTTTTGTTCGGGGTAGTGCGTGAAGAGGAACCACGGCGCGTTGGTATCGAGCGGCCAGAGGATATTGCGATCGATCAGCCACGACGCGAAGATTTGCTTCAGGTCGACAAACCATGTGCTCACGGTCCAGTGGAACGCGCCTATAGCAATACCCAGCAGGCCGTACAGAATAAGCGCGGTGTCCCACGGATTAGCCTGTTTATCGCCGAGTTGCACGACTTCGGCCGACGGCGAACGCCACTCCAGCGAAATGGCGTCCCGATGGCCGCTGCAGCGGCCGCACATATGGCAGTCAGACGCACCTTTCATGGCACGCAGCGGCACGAGCGGCGCGCAGTTGACGGGAATCACGCGATGCCCGTGCTCGCCCTCTTTATACGAGCGGCGCCACGCGTCCTCGTTGACCTTGTAGTGAAACGGCGCAAGCCGCGCCAGAAGCGAAAACACCCCGTTCACGGGGCAGAGATACTTGCACCACACGCGTTTTTCGCGTCCATACAACACGCCGATGATCATGGCGCCGACGGTCGAGCCGCCCAGCACCAGCAACACGGCTTTCGGATACTGATAAACGCTGACCATCTGGCCATATATGGTGGTAATGCCGAACGCGACGAACGGCCAGCCGCCCCAGCGCAACCAGCGCGGAATTGCCCAGCCGCGGCCGGACTTGCTCGCGAACTCGGTCAGTGCGCCTTCGGGACACAGCACGCCGCACCACACGCGGCCGAGCATCACCATGGACAGCAGGACGAACGGCCACCAGATGCCCCAGAACACAAACTGCGCGGCCAGCGTCAGGTTGCTCCAGAGATGCGCGGTGCCGTCCGGCAGCGGCAGGACGGCTGGCACCAGAATCAGAAACGCATACACGACGACCACGACCCACTGAATGCCGCGGATCAGGTTGCCGTGTTGTTGCATCCATTGCCCGGCTTGCTGCAGCCGGCCGGGCCGATTCATGACGTCGCTCATCCCGCTCATGCCACTTTTCTCGCCGATTTTTGCGCCATCCGGTTTTTCGATCGGCGCAGCAGCAGGAAGATCACGCCCCAATACACCGCGTACGCAATCAGGTTCATGCCGGCCGGATGCGCGCGATAACCCGTGAGCGTGGCGACCAGCGAACCGAAGGTGCTGGAATCATCGAGCAGCCAGGACGTATCCCACACCTGATTCATGACGACGGGCAGGATCTCCTTGTCGATAAGCTTATCGACACCCGTTTCGAACAAGCCCGCCGCGAGGAACAACAGCATGATCTCCGTCACGCGGAAAAAAAGCCGCCACGAGAAGATCTTGCCGCCAAGCTGGAGCAGATAAAACGTCAGAAACGCAAGCGCCAGGCCAATTGCAACCGCCAGGTACTGCATCGGGTCGACGTGGCCCGACTGGCCGAAGCCGAGGCCGTACAGGAAAATCACCGTCTCGCTGCCTTCACGCGCAATAGCAAGCGCGACCAGCAAGCTGACACCCCACCAGTTCGCATCCTGCTTGCTCTTTGCCAGCGACGCTTCCATGTCGCGTTTCATGGACCGCCCGTGGTGCTTCATCCACAGCACCATTTGCACGATCAGCACGCATGCCACGAGGACCATGCCAGTCTGGAAATAATCCTGTGCGTCACCGGACAACTCTTCCGTGAACCCGACCAGCGCTGCGCCCAGCGCTATGGCGGCCAGCAACCCGACGGCCACTCCGGCCCACAAATACGGAATGCCGCGACGCGCGTCGGCATCGCCATTTTTCAACCATGCGTACAGGATGCCGACGACCAGCAGCGCCTCGACACTCTCCCGCCACACGATGAAAAGAACCTGACCCATCACTTATCCCCCTCTTGCAGACCGGAGCGGTTTGCGCACGACACTGGACGAACAGCGCGCGCCGGCCCGGCATGACCTTACTTCGCGACGATCACACCCTGCGCCGACTGATGAAAGTCGTCGAAGAACTTGTATTCGCCCTTCTCCAGCGGCGCAATCACGACGAAGGAATCGGCACCGGGTGCCAGCACTTTTTCCTTGCGCAACTGGATACTTTCGAACTCCGCCGCACCCTTGCCGATGTTGTGCACTTCGATCTTGATGCGCTGTCCCGCCGGCACTTCAATACGCGCGGGATTTAGCTTGCCGTCGTTCATTTCCAGCTTGAAGGTCGGCAGGTCGGCGGCTTGCGCCGTTGCCGCACTGGCGAACCATCCTGCCGCCAAGGCTAGCGAGGCGGCGACCAACTTGTATTTGCGTTGCATGCATGCTTCCTGGCTGCGACGTCCGGCGGGACGCGTCACTTCATGTCACTTGATGTCCACGTCACGCCGGACACATGACTCGAATGCTCAAATGCTTGAATGCTCAATACCCGCCCTTCTTGCCGATGCCGGCGAACGGGAAATCGTATTCGATCGTGTAGGGCTTGAACCACGGACCCACACCCGTTTCCTTGTCGACGTGACGACCGAAGGCCATGTGGCCGGTTTGCATCGGCGGCGCAATGTTGAGTTTGAGGTGATATTTGCCCGGGCCGAACAGCTTTACGTTGTCGCCGTAATGCGGGCCGTCGCTTG